>Ga0256847_1000015_pt1 | contig 122308 bp, 115 predicted proteins | sample TeddybearmetaG_FD_189099 | JGI IMG/M metagenome (GOLD analysis project Ga0256847, IMG submission 189099) | Hydrothermal vent microbial communities from East Pacific Rise, Pacific Ocean - Teddybear | ecosystem: Environmental > Aquatic > Marine > Hydrothermal vents | place: Pacific Ocean: East... | reverse complement strand
CGCCTTTGTACTTTTATTGCAGCTTTATTTTTTACGAAATGGATTGTTGCGGCATACGTAATTGCGTGGTTTTGTCTGGAAGAAAAATAAAGCCCCGGTCCTGTCGGACATTTCTATTCTGCGAAAAAATTCAAAATCCATCTCCCCACAAGATCACGATGCAGCGGTAACCGCAGAGACGCCTGGCCGAATTCATAGCACTGCTCTCCAAGTAACTCACGACGTAAATTTAGCAATACATCAGAATAATCCGCACTGAATTCAGGATGCCCCTGAAAAGTAATGATGTGCTCTCCTATGCTAAACCCTCCGATTGGGCAGACATTACTCTCACAGTACACATGGGCGTTTTCTGGCAAACGTAACACCTGATCCTTGTGGCTGGAAATCAGGTTAAAGCTTTCTACCCGGGGATTCATCCAGGATGGCTGGGACAAATCATTGCTCGTGATTTCACTCGCCTGAACTCCAACAGTCCATCCATGGGGTGCAGGGCCAGACTCACCACCAAGACAGTTCGCTATCAGCTGATGTCCAAAACAGATTCCCACCAGTTTTTTCCGGGCACTGTGCAGTCTTTGCACAATGATTTCCAGTTCACGGATCCAGACCAGATCATCGTACACACTGTCTTTGCCCCCGGTGATCACATAACCATCGCACTCATCTAAATCCCTTGGGAACTCTCCCTTTTGAATATCATAATTCTGGAAAGTATGCGTTTCACCGTTCGAGGCAGCGCTAACAAAAAGCGCTTCAAACATCTGCGGGTAGTTTTCAAAACGATCTCTGAATTCAGGCAACACCGAATCTACCTGAAAAATACCTATTCTCATAACCGCTGCTCTAATTCCATTCTGTATGGTTATGTTAAATTATCTCGAAATACCGCTCAAGCTGCCAGCTATTCACGTGCCGCTCATACTCCCGGCTTTCCCATATTCTCGAGGCTGCAAAATGTTCAACGAATGCATCTCCCAAAATATCCCTTGCCGCCCTGGAATTCGACAGACGACCAGCTGCATCGCGCAGTGTAGATGGAAACTTCAAGCTTTCTGGCAGACTGTCCTGCACGTCATAAGCGTTACCTTTAATGGCAGCGTCGGGACTGATTTTTTCTTCAATACCCAGCAAGCTGGCACCAACAATTGCAGCTGCGGTTAGATAAGGATTAGCATCTGCACCTCCCACTCTGCACTCAATACGCTGTGCCGAAACGCTACCGGGAATAGCTCTAATCGCCACCGTTCTGTTTTCAATACCCCAGGTGCTGGCTATGGGTGCCCATGCTCCTTTTACCAAACGTGTGTAACTGTTTACGGTCGGTGCAAGTAAGGCTATCAGATCTGGCAGGTACTTTTGCAGACCACCAATGGCATACGTCATTCGATCGGTCATTACTCCTGCTTCGTGGGCAAATACACTTTTGCCACTAAGGTCAGATATCGAAAAATGACAATGACCACTTTGACCCGGGTAATCCATATGCCACTTAGCCATAAATGTGGCTATTAAATCGCGCTTCTGAAAAAAGGCCTTGGTGCAGGTTTTGAACAAATTTGCCCGGTCCGCTGCTTCCATAGCTTGGCTGGGCGCAAGTGCAGCTTCCCAGACTCCCGGACCCGTTTCACAATGGATAGCTTCAAGCGGGAATTGCATTTCTGAACAATAGTTCATTAGCGCACCGAATAGATCGGATTGACTAGTCGCACGTAATATTGAATATCCAAAATTTCCGGGGGTAAGCGGCTTAAGCCCGGTATAGTGTTTATCCCGAACCGAATGCGAATTTTCTGCAAACACAAAAAACTCATACTCAAAACCCATCTTGTAGTTTAAGCCCGCTGAATTTGCCCGCTCGATCAGGGCTTTAAGACGTGTTCTTGGGCAAATCGGATGCAGACTGTCATCTTCAGAAACGAACTCGCCTAAAAAGAAGGGGCAATTATCTTCTTCGGACCAGCGCTCGGTCTCAACCAGCAATTTTATTTTCGCGTCCGGGAACCCGCTGTGCCAGCCCGTAAACTGTACATTATCGTAGAGAACATCGTTAACGTCCCATCCAAGAATACAGTCACAAAACCCTCCGCCCTTTTGCAGCAAACCTGCAAATTTTTCCAGGCTAAGGTATTTGCCCCGAATTACGCCGTCAATGTCTGTAAGACCCAGCTTTATACGGGTTACTCCCTTCTCACGATAATCTGCAAGCTTGTCCGTAATCTTGTCCAACACCTTTACTCCGTTATCGTATGTACCTGGCGAGGCGCAATTTTCAGTTAATATTGTCTATCCTGACAAGAAGTGCAACACAGTCATTGCAAGCGTGAGCAGCGCACATGGCCAGGAAATTTTCTAACTTACCCCCAATTTACCTTTCCTGCCTGTGGATAAGTCTGAGGATAAGTATGTAGACTTTGTCATTCCATTGTCCTGTGTTCACCACCCGAAAAATTTTCCAGAATCAGAAAAAACTAACTTTTATTTTAATAATCAACAAGTTATAGATTGTTCATAATTCTTAAGATTAACGATAGAAGGCATGTACCTAAGCCAGTTAGGCTATGAACCATACTGTGAATAACCTTCGCGACAGCCAGGTTAGTGTCCACTCACTATAAGTGCCAGTAATTACCATGAAGTTTGGAAGTAAAATGCTATTTCGCAGAGGATCCAGCCCCAACATTATTACTGGGTTTTGTCACCAGGCACTACCCTGGGCGGTTATAGAATAGCTTAACAATAGACAAACCAGATCAGAGCTAGTCGAGAACCTGTGTCGGTGGAAGCCTGACCGGGCTTCGGTCCAGCGTATAAGGCCGGATCATGGTGAACACAGCCGGATCCAGAGTTCTTATCTGACGCATTTTTAGTTGTTTAGCCAGGTCTGCTTTATTCTGCGATGATTTCTCATCGGCATTTTTCACAGGGGTAGATGCCATTTCGGGAGCAGAACTAACCTGCTTTCCATTTTGAACTTCATCTGCAAACGTTTGGCAAGCTGTAATACAAATACTTATGTAAACAAAGAAAATTATTTTATTCATCGTATCCGATACTCCATAGACCAGAGCAAATGTGCGCCGCGATTGTTGATCGAATTACTGGAAGATACCGGGAACGACCAACGCAGCTTTCCATTTAGCTTCCCTTGCAACATTGAAACATCCCAACCCAACCCGACACTGGACATACCCGCTCTATTCCGGGTTATCTCAGAATAGTTTTTTCCAAAGGCCGCTTCAGCCGTCAGCACAAAAACGCCCAGTTTCTGTCGTTCAGGAAATATCCGCAATTCAGAGCCTAGATACAATCCACTATCCGCAGAGAAATCGGATCGGTAAAAACCACCCACCCGATGTTCTCCACCACCCAGACCCAACCCAAGCGAAGCCGGAACAGCGCTGTCAGAAAGTTGCGCTACCAATGAAAACGTAAGTTCCTGTTGTCCGGATAACCAGGGGAGAACCAGCAATTTTTCCAGTTCACCATTGAAACGTGCTCGCCAGAAGGACTTGTCCTGCCCAACAAAAGCGCCCTCGCTAATGTTGCCAAGGTTTAGTTCAAGGCGAAAATTAGAACGGGTCTTGTACATATCGCTCACCAGACTGGCGTCAAGCACACCCAGAAAATACCAGAGCTTCTGGGTTTTATGACCATTATCAGCCGGTGTAAGTAACTTCAAGTTTTGAAAAGAATTACCCAATTGAACATTCCATGAACGATTGCGCGAACGTTGCATAGAGCGTTTTATCGACATGCCAAGAATTCTGGTGCCATTACCCAGTTGCGGGCTTAAATCCTCAAAACCAAAATTGGAATTCGTCAAACCAACATTAAGTGTAGTGGCAAGGTCTAACACGGGAATTTGATAATCAAGGTAACCGCGATCGCTATTACCGGAATTCCAGGAGTGTAAAATACCGGCCTCCAGGCGATCCCCTCTTCTCGCAGGATTATTCCAGCTGGCCCGCATGATGGCCCTCTGCAAACCCGATTGCCTGTCACCGTGATTATCCAGGCTCAAGCGTGAGGTCCAGGTTTGGGACCTGTTCAGAATAAGATCCAGTTGCGTAGCACCAACAGACTCACCAGCCACAAAATTGGCCTGTACATCAAGCCCTGGCAAATCGTTAATTAACAGCAAGGCCGATTCAATTTCACTGGCCCTTACTGTCTGTCCCAACAAAGCGGAAAAGTGTTTTTCAAGCAAATTATTATTCGATTGAGTGGCCCCTTTAAAGTGCACCTGTTCCAGGTTTCCTGGTAACACTGTAAATGCTACGCGTTGTTCTACTGATTGGGCAGGTACGTATGCAACAGTTACAGGCATCCCGTTGACCCGGTAAAACCGAGCCAGATTATTGGCAACCTGTTCAAGTTGAACCAGGGATGGCCCGCGCCTGGATTTTTGCGATTGAACGAGCGCCACAAGAGCCTCTCCCTCAGACCTGCTTATCCCACCTTTGCGCTCGTGCACCGAGAGGCTTTGCAAGAATATGGCCAGTTCTTTAAGTTCACTCTCGGTAAAGCCATGCGCTTTGATCGCTATTTTGTTTTCAAGCATGGAAAACTGGTCCGCCAGAAAAGCATCCACCTGTTTCTGGCTAAGTGCCAGCCCCTTCAATTCTTGAAAATTTTCTACATAGAAGCCTTCAACATCCAGACGCATACTGGTCGCAGGGTTAGGGTCCCGTTCATTTACACCTGGTATTTTTTCCAGTGCCAGAGCATCCTGCTCTGCAACAAACATAGCCAGAATCACGACAACTATTGATACCAGTAGCCATCGCGCAAACCCTGGGCGTTGATTGGCGTGGATCGGTTTGGCACTATTTTTCTGTACGCGACGTCTTTGTTGTGTCGCATCTTCATCCTGGTTCGAAAAACCCTGATTTTCAAACTCAAATACAACTTCGGCGCGAATGTCCCGATACGCCTGCAGGGACATTTCTCCCGCAGCGTACGCTTTGACCACTCTCCTTAGACGTTGACTTGCCGGGCTTAACTGCAACAGGCTCATAAAATTTCCCTTACCAGACGAAATCCTGTCTGTTTGTCAGCGTTACCATCATGTTCCCGCGTCGTTCGCGCACTGCAATCAGATATGGGGTCAATAAACGAACCACCAACAACAACCCATTGCCCATTATCGCTCACCCATTCCTGTACGTTGCCTGCAGTGTGCAAAAGACCAAACATGTTTTCCTCTCCTGAAGACGTACTGGCCAAACTTTGACCACGCTCTATTCCGGCTACCTCGATCTGACAATTTCGATTAGGATCCAGATATCGGTCTTCATCCGAAGTGGCTAATTCCCATTCACTGTGAGAAGGCAGTCGATAAGTGTATCCGGTCTGCGTGGATAACCACGCTGCGTATAAGGAAGCCGTTTCTCGGCTCATGCTGGTTACGGGTAAGTTTTGACTAAAGCTGGTTTCACATTGCCCTGTCTCAATACAAAAATCGGTGAGCTCATTCCAGGAAACTTCCTGTTTAGCTATGGCAAATCGCTGATTTCCGGCTTTGCTTACCACTACCATTCGCGGAGTGGAAACTTCTGCAATGGTACTGTCTCGACAGTAACCACTACGCCCCGGCTCCCGACCTGCGCCAATCAGGTATAACATTGCGCAGGGATCTATTTCAAGCGAATTGAGTAAGGCATGCGGGCCAAATTGCTGTATCGCCGACCGTTTTATAGACATTGCCCTATCCTGGTCGAACTCCCCAACCTCTTGCACACACTGAGCCACAGCCGCTACAGCTTCCCGGCGGGCAGAAGTTGCATAGGCTGGAAAACGTTGTACCAGTTTGTCCACAGCCAGTTTGTACTGTGAAAGATTAGCTCCCTGGCAGGTCAGGTTGCTGCGTACTTTTGAAATAGCCAATTCATAGTCACGTATTTCATTAACCCGCAACAACTCCGTTTCCTGTTTAACGGTTAGCGCGTGAGCGCGGTCTATCTGTGCACCGACAGTTTGTAGAGCATCGTAATCAAAGATTAATTCTCGCGCTTTCTCAAACATTCGTTGTGCGTTACGTATATCACCCTGCTCAAGTAGCTCTGGCAAGCTTGCCAACAAAGCCTGGCCCGATTCATGTTTCAGGAATGCTGTTTCAGGGCTATCGGGAAAAAATTGTTCATAACGCTCGACCGCTGCCTGAACACGTTCCAGCCAGTCTGGTGGTATTACCCGCAGCCCAAGCAAACGCTCTATCTTTAGTTTCAGTCGCGTCTGCAATAATGTACGACCCTCTTTAAAAAAGGAGTTGGGCGCGTACAAATCTGCCCGGGAAACAAGGTCGAAGGCTGTCTCAAAATCTTCTGTACTGGCAACCTGGGACTTATAGAGATCGAGCACACTCTGCTTCACTCTGTTCAGGCTAACGTTGTCCTTGTCCAGAGTTCGCAGTTGCATCAGTTCTTCAGCAATTTTTTCTTCCCAGTAGCTATCAAAAACCGGTGCTTGCACTAACTCGTCAATGCGGGTTATCTGGGCGTCTACTAGGGCATCAAGTGCCGCAGTTTGCTTAACGCTGTTGATATTCGTCGCATCCACGACCAGCATACTAAGCCCCACCAGCATAACCGCGGCAATAGCTGCTCCCGCAAACCAATACCACAAAGGAAGTGGTTGCAGTAATTTTGCGATTAGCTCGGACATATCGGCTGGGCGATCTTCACGCCGAAAGGCTAAAATACGTTTAAGAACATTCCATTTGCGACGCGATAGTCGCTCCAGACGTTCGGGTTGTAGCTTTTCTTTTTCTGCTAAATCGGCGCTCACTCTTTCGTAGGGGTGCCGCCCTGAGAGAATCTGGTAAATCACAATGCCCAGGGAATATATATCATCAGCCGGCTCTGGAAGTTGGCCGTCTAACATTTCCAGACTGGCATATGCAGGTGTTAATGCTGCCAGCCGGGAAGGATCAAAAACTGTATCGTCACCGCGTCGACGATTAAAGCTAACGGCCCGGGCAATGCCAAAATCCAGAATCTTTGTGGTTCTGTCTCTACAAACGAACACGTTACCCGGCTTAAAATCTGCATGGGTTATTCCAGCGTCATGCGCCCGTTTCAAACCCGCACACATGTCCGCAATTATGGACCAGGCCAGCTCATCCGGCATTCCATCCGGGTATTTTTTAATCAGTTTGGCCAGTTCGTTACCCTCAAGTAACTCCATGGTCATAAACGGAGTATCGCCTTCTTTGTCAAAATCGAAAATGGATACAATATTGGGGTGAGACAAGGCCTGGGATTTCGAAGCTTCCCTTTGTAAAGCAATAAATGCTTCAGGGTGCTTGCGAAAATCATTGTTTAGCACCTTAATGGCAAGATAAGGATTACGGTCGCGGGCCTCAACTTTTCTAAGATCCTTGGCTTTAAATACGGTTCCCATACCTCCGGAACCCAGCTGAACATCCAGTACAAAGCGCTGTTTTAGTACCTTGGGCGGAGTAGCACGTCCATTGCCGGTCGTGGTTTCGCTGTTGCTGGGGTCAAGCCGAAGCACAGTAACATCACTACCGCTGGGCAAGTCTCCCCGGCCTGTTTTTTTTTCACTCAATGGATTTCACTCGCCCGGGACAATATTAGCGACACGTTGTCTCGTGCCCCTCTCTCCAGACAGACCCGTAACATATGCTGTGAACAACCATGCAAATTATCACTGGCCATCATCTCGGCAATTTCATCAAAACCAATTTCACGGTACAAACCATCACTACACAATAAAAAAGTATCCTCGGGTTCAACATCGAAAACCGCTACATCAAGCACGAGGCTTTCCTGGCCACCAACGGCCCTGGTGATAATATTGGTTTCTTTGTTCATAGCCGTGTGTTCGGTAACCAACCCTTCGTCTAACAAATCTGCTATTGGGTTGTGATCACGCGTAATCTGCTCCAGTTTATTCTTCCGAAGCCGATACAGACGACTGTCACCCGCCCAAATACTCACCCCAACTTTGCCACGAGTAAGAAACGCGACAACTGTGCTGCCGATCGTTTTGCCATCATGGTGCAAGCGCGCATGTGCTCTCAAACTTCGATTAACTTCCACAACAGCATCGTCCACCGAATCGAGCAGTGTATTGAGGCAATCTGATGTTCTTACTTCTGAAAGCGCCTGCGTAATACTGCTGCTCGCAAGATCTCCGGCTGCGTGTCCACCCATACCGTCTGCCACCGCCCACATACCAATGTCAGTACGAACGAGAATTGAATCCTCATTTACGGTTCTTAGTACACCGGTATGAGACTCGCTGGCGCAACTCCATTTAATCGACATTAATCTATCTGCTTATGTGTCGAAAATTGAGCACGCATCCGGAAAAACCGGCACCAGCAAAGCAGATACTGCCCTCTCCCCACAATCGAACACCCTCGCGCCGAATAAAGCGCACCTGCTCGTCTTCTGTGCGCAAAAAAGAACCATTGGTACTGCAATCGGAGAGGAGAAAATGGGTGCCCTGCCATTGAATACGAGCGTGCACTCGCGAGGTTGCATTTTCAGGGAAATACACGTCAGAATCAGCAGATCTGCCAATCACCAGGGCTTTGTTATTATCGAGAAGTACAGGTATGCCATCACCGCCCCAGTTCAGGGCCAGCGCTACATCTCCACTGGAGGTATATTCTGATTGGGTTTGTTTCGAAAACTGCCGCGCGTCCATGCCGGGAACCTTCTCCGATCTGTGCCTGTATCAGCCCAGCATACGTCATGTATCACACCCCAATCTGCGATGTGGTTCGCGTAAATACAGCTAAATAAAAGACTCAGTGCAAAAAGGTGAACATTCTGCGGCGATACTGGCCTAGAAGGGGGTTTTCTTTCTCCAGGAGGTCAAAAATCCGGATCATAGTCCTGCGACCTAATTCGTCCTCATAATTTCGGTCTGCCTGTAGTATTTCAAGGCACATTTCCAGGGCCGACTGGTATTCATTACAACTCGTCAATCTCAATGCTGCCTGGTAGCGCAATCGCAAATTATCTGGATCAGTTTCCAGAGCAAGCTGCAGTTCATCAAGCTCGGGAAACTCCTGAACTTCCTGAGTAAGCGCTAATCTCGTTGCTGGTCTTTTCCGGCCGGAGATTTCATCGGGAATGCCAGTCAAAATTTTCTCTGCCGCTTCAAACTGGTTATCCCTCACCAATAGGTCGGCATATTCGACTTTAAAGTCACTATTGTTTGGTTCTTCCTGCAATGCCTGGCGAACCAATAATAAAGCATTTTCAACGTTACCGCTGGCTATCAACGCCGTCAGCTGATCCGCTATTTTGTCAGAACTGCTCATGGTCAACGCATCCAGCAAATCCCTTAACACTGCTTCGTCCAGAGGACCGTCTTTCTGATCTGTTATCTGACCATCAGTCACAATACGCAATGAGGGTAAACCCTGAACCCGCAAATGCTGGGCCAGTGCCTGATCACGCGCCACATCAGCCAGACCCAGGGCAAATTTCCCACCATATTGATCTACAAGTGTCAGAAAAGTATCCCGCATCTGAACAGACTCGGGTACCTGTTCTGCCCAGAACAACAACACCACAGGCAATTGTCGTGATCGATCAACAACATCCTCCTGAAAGGTCTCTGCAGCTACTTCAAATGTAAGGGTTTGGGTATTCACAAATTAGATCACTCGCAAGTCATAAAAGTATCGGGAGACGCATTCTACAAAATTTCTGCCCGAAACAAACCAGTGAATCAGTAATCATTTTCGCTTAGGTGGGTAAAGTGCGATTACGTGAAGATACATTGTGCCGGGAAATGGCAATAGTTTGGATAAGCTGGATGCGACGTAGAATGTCCTTTAGTTCTCGGGCAAATTCCAGTCGGGCAGGATTTTGGGCAGCTTTGGTTTGAGTTTTGTCACCTACCAAATTCAGATGATTTACCAGCGTGAGACCATTATCGAACATATTACCGCCAATGGACTCTTCGCTACTAATTCTGCGCTGCAGGTAAGCCTGTTTACCGGATTTCAAACAGTTAGCCAGAAATAGTTTTCTGTCTGCAATAGCATCGTCACCAGTACGTAGCAAAACATCTGCAACCACACTGTAAGCTTCAAAAAAAGCTCGTAGAGTGGAGTGCGCAAAAAATGGCTGCATGTTATCCAGAATACGATCAATCCCGTCCTTGCCCTGTTCAACAAGCTCGGACCAACCCGGATTCAGGCGATAAAGTTCCTCTACCAGTTCAATACGAAATTCTTTAGCAGGTGAATAAAAAAATTCGAATTTCAACAAATCTCTCAATCGAAATGCTTCATCCCAAAAAAACTGAAGGGGCAACTCCTCGACTGTTGCGTCTGATGCCTTTAACAAGGCTAATTCAATAATTGCACTGTGAAAACAAAAATGAATAGCGGTATTACGGTAATAACTCACTAACAAATCCTGATCCCGGGAAATCATGTAAATTTCATCAGGTCCTTCATCATAACGTGTAATAATTCCCATATTAATCATGCTTTCCACAATGCTCAGAAAGCGTTCTTCAGTTGCTTCATTAAAATCTGAACTCATGGGCAGATTGCGCTTCCTTGCCCACACTATCAGGCGACCCAGCTCACGGCTAACCTCGGAATAAGTCAGAGCCTGTGGTGCTGCACCTAACAAGACCATTGCAATAAGTGAACTGGATGTTATTGGTGTGACCCTGTTTACATTTACACAAATCTCGAATGCAATCTTTTGCAAATCAAATGTTTTAGGCTCTTCTGTGCTTCCCTGCGCACCGGTGTTCGATTCAACCTCGACAGGTTCGCCAAACTCCAGGGAAATACGACCGTGCGGTTTGCGCATCCCCAAAACGTAGCTAAAAAACCAGCTAAGGCTTTCTGCAGTTTTTTTCTGACCTCCCTGTTCAGCTACATAATCAGCAACATCCGGTATCAAATCATAAACAATAGAGACCGGAACAATATGCAAATTTCCCGAATTTACGTCTTTTGCCGCCTCCACCACATACTTCAGTATCCCAAGTTTTGGCGGCATCAGTTTACCCGTACGCGAGCGGGTTCCTTCAATCGCCCAGGCAAGCGGGAAGTGTTTTTCCAGCAAATAGGCTATATACAAACGCAGACACATCTTATAAACGGGGTTGTTCTGAAAACTGCGTCGAATAAAGATCAAGCCTGAACGACGTAATAGAGACCCTAGCCCTAAAAAGGCCATATTGATGCCCCCAAACGTATGCAACATAGGGAAACCGTTATCATGCAAAAGGCAGATCAGCGCACCGGCATCTACATGGGATTTATGCGTAAAACAGAATACCACTGGGTGTTGTCGAATCATCCGCCTGACTTTGTCCAACTCCTCTTCACGGTAGACCAATTTGTCTTCATATCCCCTGGTATACAAATAGCGGAAAAAACGTGCGCTAAAATCCACAAAAAAGGCCCGGGGAACCGAAACCATCTCTTTCAGATATTCATCTGCTTTAGCCAGATTGTTATTTATGCCTCCGGTTTCAGAGTCACCTGACTTTTCGATCACCTTTCGAAAAGATTTACCCGCCCTTAAAGTCTCGCGCACAAACCTGGGCATCTTGTGGCGCATCCCCTTAATACCGCGTTCTGCGCGTTCCAAAGACAAAACCGCCTGGCGCGCAACAAAACTCGCAAAAGCATCCGGATTTATTTCGCGTTCCCGGGAGGTGTGCCGCTTTCGCAGTTCATTGACAGTCGCAGATTTTGCGGCTACCAGGGCAATTAGACCGGGTCTATTTGACAGAATTCGCGCCTGCTTCCAACGATTGGGTTCCCGTGGATCACCAAAGAAGAGTTGGCTCAATCGCGGCTTTTCAGTTTGCGGTAGTCGCCAGGCAATCTGCACCGGCACAACTATTGAAGCGTCTTCACTCTCAAGTATTTCTGCAAGCCCCTCATGCTCGGGCACACTATCGCGAGGCCCGGACATTAGCGCAGTAGAATAAGACGCTGGGAAATCTGGCCGGGTGCACCTTATCCACTGCATAACCAGCCTTTCTTCCAGGGGAGTGGAAGCATGCACCAGAAAAAGCACTCTTTGGGCAGGATCGCTTTCCAGAACCGGCCAGAGTTCACCAAAACGTTCTATTTCCGGGGAAAGACTGTCTTCCATTATCCGGGATCTGCCTCAGACCCGCTTTGCGTTCTCAATATCGAACGAAAAGCCTGTTTTGCTGTTTTCCCCTGGTGCACAACCCCATATACGGCCTGTGCTATTGGCATATCAATCTTGTATTGCTCAGCAAGATCTACGACAACGCGACTGCTTTTTACTCCTTCGGCCACCATATTCATCTCACTGATTATGTCATCTATGGCGCGTCCTTTTCCCAGTTCTACCCCTACAGTGTGGTTTCGGCTTAGTTTACTACTGCAGGTAGCCAGCAAATCACCTATGCCCGCAAGCCCGGCAAAAGTTTCCGGTCGTCCGCCCATCGCTATCCCCAGTCGAGTAAGCTCTGCCAGACCTCGCGTAATAACTCCAGCTTTAGTATTGTCTCCCGCTCCCATTCCATCCCCCATACCGGCAGCAATAGCAATTACGTTTTTTAGAGCACCACCCAACTCACAACCTATCACATCAGTACTGGTATATACCCGGAACATACCAGAATGAAAAACCTGACGTAGTTGGGACAAAGCGCCCTCCTGACTCATCGCCAATACACTGGCGGCAGCTTGCCCGGCTACTATTTCCCTCGCAAGGTTTGGACCGCTTAGAACTCCAACAGGATGATTAGGCAGCACTTCCTCTATTATTTCTGTCATTCGAAAGTGTGTGTCCGGCTCAAGACCTTTGGTGAGACTAACCACCGGCACCCAGGGGCGAATGTATTCCTTCACCTGCTCCATAATCTGCCGAAAACCCTGAGACGGGATACCAACAACAATCAGGTCCGCTTGACTAACAACCTCATCAAGGTTCTTTGAAGCCATCAGTTTTACCCGCAGCGCGCCACCGGGCAGGTATTTTTCGTTAGTATGATTAGTGTTGATTTCGTCCACGGTTGACTCGTCGCGCGCCCACAGGGTGGTGTGTGCATGCGATGAAATGAGTGATGCAACTGTACAGCCCCAGGAACCCCCACCCAATACCCCCGCCCGCAGCTTCATGCACCGCCTCCAATCTCTTCATCAATACTGCCGTCAGCACTATCCAGAGTAAATTCCTGGGGTTCTATCGAGACATCCGAGTCGTTAGCACCCTGCCCCAGGGACACAAGAAACAGGTTGCGCACCATATCAACATGTTCATCTATAGTCTCTGTCTTCCAGTTGCTGGTATCCACAGGTTTGAGCACAGTAACGTCGACATTCGCCGGGCGTACAAACAAATCTCCTTTCGGCATAAAGTCCAGGGCGTTATGGATAACAATGGGGATCATAGGCACACCTGCTTGAATAGCCAGATGAAAGGCACCTTTTTTAAATTTGCCCAATTTGGTGGAAACACTTCGGGTTCCTTCCGGTGCAATCGCAACAGACTTCCCTTCATACTGAATGACATCAATCAAGGGCTCCATCGCAGCTATGGCCTTTTCCTTATTCACCCGATCTATTAACACCACGCCACCGTATTGAAAAAGTTGGCCAATAATCGGGATATTGGCAATTTCCTTTTTCCCTACGCTGGCTAGATCGCGCCGAATCAGTTTCACCAGAATAATGGCATCCGCTGCACTTTGATGATTGAAGACAAAAATGGCAGGTCGCTCTGCCCAAAGATTCACCTCGTCCTTTACGCTTACATTCAGGCCACCCAATGCGCTCGCGTAATCTGCCCATACCGAAAACGAAAAATTAACTGCCTCGGTTCGCGAACCCGTCATAGCCCAGATGGGCAAGCCAGCTAACACTGCTGGAAACAACGTGGAATACGTCATAGCGGTTCTGACCAGATTTTCCAGGCTTGGGCGACCACGACTCGAAAATGAGCGTACCGGCCAGCCCTTATCACGGGCAATATTCGTAAGCCGTGAATTTGGGTTGAGCGGGCGTGGCTTTCCCACCGCCTCAAGCAACAACAGATCATCATCACTGTCAGAATAAAAGAAACTTTTACCCAGGTCACAGCCAAATTGTGCTGCAAGCTTTTCCGCTGCCAGCACCTTACCCTGCCCAAAGCAGGTGGGCGAGACTACGTCTCCTGTAAACAGACCATCAACTACTGCAAGCTCCGTACACAATACATGCTCAATATTCAGATCATTTGCTGCGGGGACAACCTGGTATCTTGTAGCAGAAGAAATAATGGCAACAGTATGACCTTTTTGAAGGTGGGCATAAATCAGTGCCCGGGCTTCAGGGTATATTGTGGCTGCTATATGTTTTTCATACACCTGCTCACCAAAATCGACGAACTCCCGTTCTTTTGTCCCACGCATAATCTGGGCAGTTGCCGTCATTAGGCCGGAAAAACCAGTCCGCCCGAGACCAAAACTTAGCACCGACCCTAGCTGCTCAAAAATTTCAGGAATAGACGCGCCGCCACTGATCAGTTTTTCGCGCATAAAGGACATAACTGAAAAACCGGCAATTATAGTTCCGTCAAAATCAAACAATGCCGCTATCTCTGGCCCTTTCGGGCTATTTTCAATTTCTTTGAGGCTAAATTGAACTTCTTTCATCTTATTGTGGCTCCAGCGTATAAAACCCATAGTAACCAACATCACTAACGTTGTCCTGAACCCGCATGAGTACGGTGTTTTAACTAACTCAAACAATTCGTTAAAAATTATGTTGCAGCGCAACAAATAGAGCTTGACCAGTATTGAAATTTAAACTAAAGTGCGTCCATTATATTGCACTGCACAATTATTAGGAGAATAAGAATGAACGTATTAGAGAGAAGCCAGGAATTTGCATCAAACATCGTTGAGCTTAACAAGACAGCAATTAAAGGACATTTCGGTATACAAAGAAAATCTGTTATTTCTGCATTTGAAGACAGCAGAGACCGTTTTGCTGCACTGCGCGAAGTAAAAAACTTTGACGGTGTTATTGGCGCACAACGTGATTTTTACACTGCTATGCAAAAAAATGTGAGCGGCGTAGTTCGCGAGCAGTACTCTTTTGCTCGTGAGAACCTGGACAGTGCAGGACAATTGGTAAGAGCGTTTATCAAACCTGTCACTGAAACAGGTAATAACGAATTTGCTGAAACCATTGTAGAAACTGTCTCCGACGCCGTAGTTGAAACCGTTCAGGCAGTATCAGACGTAGCAAGCGAAGTGGTAACAGAAGTAAGCAAAACTGCTGAAGCCGTAGCAGAAAAAGCAGCAAAGAAATCAGCTAAAAACACTAAAGCTTAGGCTTAACCGTTACAGAGCTAGCAGCTGGATGGAGGATATACCTCTATCCAGCCTGTTCCTTCCTGCTGACTGGCAAAAGTCAGGTTATTCAGTTTTTCTGTGATATCGGCAAATGCTGATTCAACACACTCCATCGTATTGTTTTGTTCACTCATGTGCCCAATAACCACGTGCTGTAATTTGGGGTGCAACACACTGGCCAGAAACTCTGCCGTTTGAACATTCGACAGGTGGCCATGCAACCCTCTCACCCGCTGTATCAGATGCCCAGGATAATTGCTGTTTTCGAGCAGTTGCACATCATGGTTACTTTCAACCAGCAGCGCATCGCAACCAGTGTAGCTGTCAACAACATGAGGCGTGATATGTCCAATATCGGTAAGCACCCCAATACTCACTGAGTCATCCCCAAGAATAAACTGAAGAGGCTCTCGGGCATCGTGTGGCACAGAAACAGGTTGCACCCAGACCTCACCAATTTCAATGCGCCTCTCACCTTCCACGATGTTCAGAGTTATATCTGCACTGTTACGAAGACTGTTGTTTTTCTCCAGCCCTTGCCGACTGCCACGGCGATGACTTGCTCGCGATGTGCCATGCGAACAGTACACCGGAATGGCATATTTTTTTGCCAGCGGTAACACGCCCTGAATATGATCACTATGTTCATGTGTCACAAGAATAGCGCTAAGTGTCTCGGGCAATACACCCAGACGTTCCAGACGTTGTTCACTTTGCTTCAGGGAAAAACCGCAGTCTATGAGAAAACAGGAAGTGTCGAGACCAGATGCCCGCTGTTTACTGATGAGCGTTCCATTTCCCCGGCTACCACTGCCAAGGGATGCAAAACGCCAAATGTCTGAGGAATTTGTTGCTGGCATAAAGCGAGCCTAGCCTGCAAAGTCCCTGAGCAGGGTAAGCAACTGTACGCTAATTTCAATTTGAGCCAATGTTTCTTCCTCATATATGCGCACAATCTGATTATCATCTTCCGCTGACATTCGAATTTGCAAAGACTTCGCACCATCGTCAGAACCAAAACTAAAAAGCCTGCCAAAAAAACCGGGCTTATCGTCCTGAATGAGATCTTCTGCTGTAACATCTACATAGAATACACCCGCGCTTCTATCCAGATCACTTACCTCGATGTTCGCATTGGAGAGCGCTTGCCCAACCACAGCCCAGGCGCGATCAAAATCCATATTAAAACGCAGCAGAGGATTGCCATTGTCGTCATTGACCACTTCCGCCTTACGCCGACTAGCCAGTTCGATAGCCTGTTTGGACTCTGAATGCTGGGCAACGTCTGCGATTATGTAACCGCCCAACTCGTTTAACAGCACCAATTCTAACGTTTTCAGCATGGATTCGTTGGGCCAGTTTGCCCCCCCGATTCTTAAGCTCTCCAAACTATCATTCTCATGGCGCATATGTATCTCAGTGGAGCCGACACGAATGCCCTGCTCTACTCTTAGCAAAATACGATCCTTCCCGTTTGCCAGAGATTCTGTCTCACGGGCTTCCTGTATAGAGATACGCACAATGTCCCGATATTCATCTTCAGCAATAACGTCAAACCAACTTGTTTCAAGTCGACCGCTCTGAGGATCTTCCTGTGTAAGCGGAATACCATTATCTGCTAGAAATTGTTTTACCTTGGGCCAGACAACCGACGGCTTCTGTGTAATAACCAGCCAGCGATCATCACCCAGCTTCTGGATTTTTACTTCCTGACCATTCTCCCGCGCAAAAACAGGGTTGGGGCGTGGCGCTTGTTTAGAATAGAAAACTGTTCTGGGCTGCTCCCCCAGCTCCGGGATGGTAAGTGTGTCTACCAGAGTCTCGCTACTTAATTCTTCGGGAATCTGCAATGGTGGTGCTTGCTTTGCATCCAGGTAATCATCAGATCGATCGATTATAAGACCCTTGTCGTCATTCATGAATCGGCATCCACCCAGCACAACAATGCATACCAGTGAGATTAGAAATCGAGACATTTTTATCTCCAGAGTATTCATATTAAGAGAGCGCTAAACAAATTAAACCAGTCCCAGAGACTTAAGGCACGCAACAAGTTCCGGCTGTTTATCAGCGTTCATAGGCAGCATCGGTAAACGAATACCAGACTGAATTTTCCCCATTTCAAAAAGAGCCCACTTTACAGGGCTTGGATTAGGGTCTTTGAACAGAGCCGCATGTAAGGGTTGAAGCATGAGATCCAGCTCGACAGCTCGGCCCTGATCTTTGGACAGATGTGCTTCACACATTTCAGCTACTAAGCCAGGAGCAACATTGGCAGTGACCGAAATAGTACCGCACGCGCCACGATCCATCATTTCAAGAGTTTGTGCATCTTCACCTGAAAGTACAAAAAAATTATTGCTACTAAGCTCAAGTATTTGCGACACACGTGTTGGGTCGCCACTGGCCTCTTTAATTCCGACAATGTTTTCTATTTGAGACAATCGAGCAACTGTTTCAGGCAGTAGGTCACTGGCCGTGCGCGGAGGTACATTATAAAGCACTATGGGCACCGATATCTGGTCTGCAATATAGGCGTAATGTCTATACATGCCTTCTTGCGTGGGCCGATTGTAATACGGAGTGACTACCAGACAGGCATCAGCACCTGCAAGCACAGCCTGATGAGAAAGATGCACCGCCTCCTGGGTTGCATTTCCACCCGTACCTGCAATAACCGGTACGCGCTGCTTAACCTGTTTTACGGTAAACCGGATAACCTCAAGGTGCTCTTCAACCGTTAAAGTAGCGGATTCACCCGTGGTTCCAACAGGAACAATACCGCTTGTACCCTGAGCTATATGCCACTCGATTAACTTTTTAAGTGCGGCCCAGTCGATAGCACAGTTACTTGCCGCACCGAGATCTCCATTTTCGAAGGCCTCGTTTGCCACCATAGGCGTAACAATTGCTACTATACTTGCTTCTAACATTTCAGCCCTGCTTCCCCGGGTTTGGGTTTTGTATTCCTGGCAGGCGTTCGCCCATAAGTCGTATAGCCTGGAAAATTAGCGACCAGAAAAGATCGCACATACTACTGTTGCCCCGAAACTATCACAAGGGCTCAAACACTCTCTTCCAACTGTGGCCATGCATTCATAATTGCCTTCACCAGCGTAGCCAGAGGAATGGCAAAAAACACCCCCCAAAAACCCCACAGTCCACCAAAAAACAACACTGCCACAATAATCGCAATGGGGTGCAGGTCTACCGCTTCAGAAAACAACAGGGGTACCAATACGTTTCCATCGAGTGCCTGTATAATGGAATAGACAATAAACAGGGTTAAAAGGTCAACATTCCAACCCCATTGTAAAAAACCAACCAGCATCACCGGAATGGTAACAATGGCAGCACCAACAAAGGGAATCAGTACACTCACTCCCACCAGAAACCCCAATAATGCTGAATAGTCCAGATCAAGGTAAACAAAACTGGAATATGAAACCGCCCCGACAATAAAAATCTCTATTACTTTTCCGCGCACATAGTTTGCAATCTGAATGCTCATCTCTGCTCCTACCTGGTTCAGCAGAGGGCGGTTTGCCGGTAACAACGCAGAAAACCAGCGCATAATCAGGGAGCCGTCTTTCAAAAAGAAAAACACCGAAATGGGAACCAGCACCAGATAAATTAACCAACCCACCAGAGATGGCAACTGGGTTACCGTTGTCTCAATTAAAGAGCGACCATAATCTCCTATTTGACCACTGATTAGCCCCAGCCAGATTTCCGCCTGGTCCGAATCGATAAACTCCGGGAACACTTCAGGAAGATCACGAATAACTGTCTGCAATCGTTCAAGTAACTCGGGAACAGAGCTGACAAGCTGTGTGAGCTGGCGCGAAACCAATGGAAACAAAAATAACAGCATGCCCGTCACCACTCCGATAAACACCAGAAAAGTGAGGTACACAGCACCCGTTCGAGGTACATGCCAGGCCATGAGACGAGCTACCAGACCCTGCATCAAAAAGGCCAACACCAAGCCAGTTAGAACGGGGGCCAGTACTCCTCCAAACAGGGCCAGCAGACCAAAGAGTACGAGCAGTAAAACAACAAGGAAAATCGCCTCCTCATTAGAAAAATGACGATTAACCCAGCCTTCAATGACACCTAGAAACTGCATATTTACCCAGCCTTCTTTTGCAACAGGTAAGTATAAACCCCATTAACTTCTATGCTCTCAAGCAGCTGATGACCGCTTTGCTTTGAGAACACCGCAAAATCCCGCATCGACCCAGAATCTGTAGCAAACACCTCCAAAAGCTCCCCTGCCACCATCTCATTTAGGGCCAGTTTTGCTTTTAAGAGAGGCATGGGGCATTTCAAGCCCTTTACATCAAGAACGCGTTTTGCTTCATTAGAATTGTTCATGCTACTAGTATCGCACAGCCGCAGGGAACTTTTACTGCCTATACGCAATCCATGAGGTATGATTAATAACAGCTCATGGACCACATATTAGTGAAATCCTTTAATTTGAACCTTCTCAATATTCGTAATCCAGTGGTCTTGAAGAGCCTGGGAATACTGGCATTGCTATTTGCCCTCCCGGTAGTGGCAGCGCGCCTGGAACTCCCGGAAATGGGGGATACTTCATCCGCCTCGGTTTCCCCGGCAGTAGAGCGCATCATCGGTGAAGATTTACTGCGACAAATCAGGGCTCAGTTACCTACCATTGATGACCCCATTCTAAAATACTACACAGAACTACATCTTTACAATCTTGCCGTACATTCTGAAGTAAAAGACAAATCGCTACACCCGGTTCTCATAGACAGCAGCGACATCAATGCATTTGCCGCCCCTGGGGGGGTTGTGGGTATTAATGCAGGACTGTATCTGTTCGCTCACGACATTCACGAGTTTTCTTCTGTATTGGCGCATGAACTGGCGCATTTGAGCCAGAGGCATTTTGCGCGCGGAATAGAAGTTCAACAAAGGCAGGCGCTTCCCTATATAGCATCCCTGCTCGGCGCGATACTTATCGCAGCAGCCGCAGGAGGCGAAGCCGGAATGGCTGCAATTAGTGCCGCTCAAGGAGTTGCCCAAATGGGACAGTTGCGATACAGCCGTTCAAGAGAGCAGGAGGCGGATCGATTAGGTGTTGATACTTTATATGCTGCCGGGTTCGACCCAGGTGGCATGTCTCGTATGTTTGGCCGTATGCAAAGAGCCTTTCGATTTGATCGTCGCCCACCCGAATTCATGTTGACCCACCCGGTAACGGAATCACGTATATCCGACGCTCGCAACCAATCTGTCAAATATAAAGAATTTAAAGGCTCTGATTCACCTGAATACAAAATGATGCGCGCACGGGTACAAATCTATTACGCCGCGACACCCGTAGCGGCCATCACCCTGTTTAGGGATCAGATCAGCCGCGGCGATCGATCGGATGCCGCTTTTTATGGGCTGGCAGTAGCGCAAGCTAAAGCCGGTAAATTTGGCGAAGCGCTTGAATCCTCCAAACTGTTGCACCAGAAAAAACCAGAGAGTCTTTTACTGGCTATTAGTTACGCCGAGATTTTGGTTATGGCAGGACGCACCAGGGAAGCCATTGACTTACTTATTGGTCTATTGGAAATCAACCCGGATAACCAGCCGATGTCCATGATCCTGAGTCAGGCATACACCAAAGAAAAGCGTTTCAACGAAGCTGTAGCGGTGCTAAAAACCCAGTCTGTTTTACATCCGAACGATCATGACATCTGGTACGAACTGGCTGAGATCACCGGTCTGGCTGGTGACGTTATTGGTGTGCATTTGGCGCGAGCGGAGTTTTTTGCCCTGGTGGGTAACTATCGCAAAGCTGTGGAACATCTGGAATATGCGCGGGGCCTGAGTGATCGTGACAATTTCAAACTGTCAGCCAAGCTGAACCAGCGAATAATAGATTTTCAGGATGCTATGCAAGAGCGAAAAAGAGCGTAGACCAGATCTGATTATGACCGCCCCGACAACCATTCCTTAAACAGGAAAGTCGAGCATCCTTTGTAAAGGTATCATGGCCTTCTTTCGCACATTTTCATCCACCAGAACTTCATTGCTTTCTGCCCTTAGAGAGTCTCTCAATGTCTGAAGTTCATTCATGGCCATCCACGGACAGTGCGCACAACTTCTGCATGTGGCACCTTCACCGGCAGTAGGTGCCTCAATAAACCGCTTGCCAGGAGCCACCAAACGCAATTTGTGAAATATTCCCCGGTCTGTAGCAACGATAAAGGTATCGTTTGCAAGATCACGCGCCCCTTCAATAATCTGGCTGGTAGATCCGACAACATCGGCAAGGGCTATAACAGATTCAGGAGACTCAGGGTGTACCAAAACAGCTGCATCAGGGTACACTTTTTTGAGATCCAGCAATGCATTAGCTTTAAACTCCTCATGCACAATGCAAGCACCACTCCAAAGCAACATATTTGCCTTGGAATTTTTCTGAATATAAGCACCCAGGTATTTGTCCGGCGCCCATAGAATTTTTTGCCCCTGGTCGTCCAGATGTTCAACGATTGCCTGGGCATTACTACTAGTAACTACCCAGTCGGACAATGCCTTAACCTTAGCTGATGTGTTTGCATAAACCACAACGGTTCGATCAGGATGTTCTTTCACAAAGACTTCAAATGCCTCAGGTGGGCATCCAATATCCAGAGAACATTCGGATTTTAAGGTTGGCATTAATATACGTTTTTCAGGTGACAGAATTTTTGCGGTTTCTCCCATAAAACGGACCCCCGCGACCACCAGCATTTGAGCGCTATGTTTGCTACCGAAACGCGCCATCTCTAGCGAATCGGCAACGACACCACCACTGCTTTCCGCCAGTTTCTGTATCTCTTCATCCACATAATAATGGGCGACAATGACCGCATTTTTTTGCCTGAGTAGCTCGCGAATTTACTCTAATAACTCTTCCCTAACTTCAGGAGAAAGTACGGTGGGTGCAAAAAGGGGAATTTCTTCTACCTTAAGGCTGTAATCTGGTAGGCTCATGGGGGTACTGGATCGGGCTGTTCAACGTCCGGACAGAATAGCACTTTGGAAAGCACAGATGCCACAAAAATCCTACAAGCTTTATGAAATGGCGGAATCTGGAAATTGCTACAAAGTACGTCTGACACTGAATCAGCTGGGTATTGCGTATCAACGAATACCCACGGACATACTAAAAGGTGAAAGCCGTACTGCTGAATACCTTGCTATGAATCCCAATGGCCGCACGCCACTACTCATTTTGCCGGATGGATCTCCTTTAGCGGAGTCTAATGCCATACTTTTTTACCTGTCCGAACTATCCACATCTGCACCCGCGAACGACAATGTAGCAAGCTTGTTTCCGAGCGATCTAGCGGGCCGGGCACGGTGTATGCAGTGGTTGTTTTTTGAGCAGTACAGCCATGAACCGTTTATTGCTACCAACCGGTTTTTTCTACACATTCTGAAAGACCCCGTTCAATACAAGACGCAGATTTCCTTCAATCAATCCAGAGGATATACAGCACTTGATGTTATGGAAAAGCAGCTGAAGCAGGAGCATTTTTTTGGAGGAACTACCTACAGCATTGCGGACATCGCGCTGTATGCTTACACACACGTAGCGCACGAGGGTGGGTATAGTCTTGCAGCATATCCACGCATAGGTAGCTGGATAACGCGAGTACAGGCCCAACCGGGCCACATCGGTATTAGTGACTAACTGTATCACCATGACCAGGCACATCTGTTTTCTTAGTTCACCCTCCGGCAATGCAAACGCTAATACCAATAACGAGTTATTGCCAAAGTCCTTTCAACAAGCTGGCTGGCTAGTTTCAGTTATTGCCCAGGAACAGGTTCGACTGACACCTGAAGGAATTCAGCTTGGCTCACTGAACGTACAACATGTGGACTTAATCTGGCTACTGGGCTTTGGCGAACGAGAAAGTTGTATTGATCGATTTCAGATCCTATCGGCGCTGGACAACACTGTATTTGTCACACCTCCCTTAACCATGTTGCGCCTGCATGCCAAGTTCACGCTATGCCAGGGGCCATTACAACATCTGTTTCTTCCAAGTTGGGTGTCAGGCGATATTGCATGGCTAAGGGACAAGATACTCTCTGGTGGTGATTGGGTGGTAAAACCGACGGCCAGCAGTTACGGCCAGCAGGTATTTAAAGTGTCCGCTACAGATAAAAACCTGAACGAAATTCTGGAATCTGTAATTCTGGGCGGGTATGCGCTGTTACAGAAATATTATAAAGCTGCTGAACGAGGTGAAAAACGGGTACTGATAGCCAACGATCAAACTATCGGGAGCTATCTTCGCACCAGCTCGGAGCGCTTTCGAAGCAACTTATCAGCTGGTGCTACAGCCAGCACGTGTTCACTTACCGTCGAGGAAGGCAATGTTATATGCAAAGTTAAACAGTATCTGGCAGAAATGGAGGTACGATTTGCCGCCATAGACATTGTTGAAAACTACGTAATGGAAATTAATGTAGCCAACCCTGGCGGCCTACAAACCCTGATTGACCTCACTCAAAAAGATGCGGCGCAAGCAACAGCCCTGAGCTTCTCTTAACAAATAGCCCTGAGCTTCTCTTAACAATCAGCCCTGAGCTTTGGAACCTGTTAAGGCGTTCCCCCATCTACCCGTAGTAGCGCACCGGTAGTGAAGGCTGCACCCGCTCCACAAAAATACAGAGCAGCCGCTACAATTTCGTCCGGCTGACCACCCCTGCCAAGCGCCATGGTTTCACTGGCGCGTTTCTCAAAAGCTTCTATATCCCAGGCTTTGGAAATGTCGGTTAGATACGGCCCGGCAATAATGCAGTTAACACGCACCTGTGGTCCGTAAGCAAATGCAAGAGAACGCGTGAGCGCATTCAGTCCGGCCTTGGCTGCTCCGTAGGGCTCCGATTCAGGGCTGGGCTTTAGCGCAGCAATACTACCAATGTTCACAATACTACCGCTGCCACGTTCCTGCATCCGCTCGCCAATCAGCGCACTTAGCCGATAAGGTGCTCGTAGGTTAAGATTCATAATTTTGTCAAATAGCGCTTCGCCTACATCACTTAGTTTTGAATACAGAGGAGACATTCCCGCATTATTAATTAGTACGTCAAGATGACCGACTCGCTCATAAGCTGTATCTACCAGCGCATCCAGCTCATCCCAGTGACCAAGGTGACAGGCAATACCAAATGCTTTACCGCCAAGCTCGCCCACCTCTTTTGCAACCGCCTCGCAATTTTCCAGCTTTCGACTGGCAATTATCAGATTAGCTCCACGTTTCGCAAAGGCCAGTGCCATCGCGCGCCCAAGACCTCGACTACCACCCGTAATGAGTACATTTTTGCCAGTCATATCAAATAGGGGGTCCATAAAGTTTCCTTGCGCATTTTCTGTTCGATTTCCAGCATTGCAAATATCTCCAACTTATACAACGATACTGGTCTACGAGTGGGAGAGTACAATGCAGAAAGATATCCAGGTAAGTCTAGACCGACATGTAGCCCTTATAGAAATTCAACGTCCGCCTAATAATTTTTTTGACCTCTCATTAATTTGTGAAATCGCAGATGCTCTGGAAGCGCTGGACCAGGATGACCAGTGCCGCGCGATCGTGCTGGCCGCCCAGGGGAAACATTTTTGCGCAGGTGCAGACTTTAGCAGGCGTGGGGGTAGCGAAAACAGGTCGCAAAAAACTTCTTCCAGCAGACCCGATTCTAACCCTCTTTACACAGCTGCAGTGCGCCTCTTCGCTAGCAAAAAACCTATTGTTGGAGCTATTCAGGGCGCCGCCGTTGGAGGTGGATTCGGCCTGGCTCTGGTTCCGGATTTTAGAGTGGTATGCGAAAACAGTCGATTTACAGCAAATTTCACTAAACTGGGCTTTCACCCGGGTTTCGGGCTCACCCATACTCTGCCGTTAATAGTCGGGCAACAGCGTGCAAACCTGATGTTTTACACCGGGCGTAGAATAGACGGCCAAACTGCTTTTGAGTGGGGGCTGGGCGATATCTACGCTGATGACGTGCGAGGGGCTGCTTTAGAACTGGCACACGAAATAGCCGAAAATGCACCGCTGGCGGTAATGTCTGTTCGCGCTACTATGCGAGAAGGGTTGGCAAACGCTGTACAAAAACAAACTGACCACGAATTTATTGAGCAGTATCGTTTGCAACAAACCGAGGACCATCGTGAGGGACTAAAGGCAGTTGCAGAGCGTCGAATTGGTAATTTCAGGAACCGCTAGCCATACTGCTGCGAATTTCTGAATGGCTTTGTTCATCCAGTTTAAATCGCGTAAAAAGCATCGCACCGATCAGATAACATACCAGAGGTAGCAGCCCGTACAGGGTAAGCATGGTATATTTGACGGCATCATTTTGTTCAAAGTTTGGAATGAACCCGGCTAACTGCAACGAAAACCCGGTTATCAAGAGCATCACCCCATAAGCGCTTTTATACACAAAATGCCAGGCCGCGAAATACGCACCTTCCTTGCGCTCACCCGTTTCCATTTCGTCATAGTCTATTACGTCGCTTAAGACCGAAGGACTAAGCGTTCCACCACACCCTGCAGATGTTCCGGCGGCAATGGCTAAACCGCACATCAGATACAACTGGGAATCTCCTCCAACATACATGAGCAAAAACATTCCACCAAAGGAAATACCTGTTAGCAACATAGAATATCGCCACAATCTAACTTTTCCGATGCGCCGAGACAACGGTAGCCACAGCGGCACCGAAAGAGCAGATGGCACCATATAACAAAGTATCACCCACACAGCCATTAAGGGGCGGCCAAGCACATAATGCGCAATGTACAGCGTTAGTACGCCTATCGCAGCAGAACCTATGTGTTCTATAAATGTAACCACTAGCAACAATTTGGCATGAGGGTTGCCCCAAACATCCTTGATGGTGGAAAAGGGGCTCTTGCTTGCTTTGTTCTTTAAATCGTTTTTTTCACGCAAACCCACAACGGCATAGATCACCAACAATAAAAAGACGAACCCGGCGATAATGGCGTATTGTGAAACTACCTCCTGTACTGCGGCCTTGCTCTCCTGCTCTGCCAAAATAAACGTCTGCATACTGTACAAGGCCAGTATTGAACCCAGGGTGTAAGCAGAGTGACGAAAACCGTAAAGGCGACTGCGTTCGTGGTAGTCGATGGCAAGTTCCGCACCCAAAGACATGTGTGGAATAAAACACAGCGTAATTGCCAGATAAAAACCTATAACTGCTACAGCCACCCAGGCGCTTAAACCGGCACCACTCAAACCTGTTGGTTGCACAAATATCATATAAAAGAGCGCTATCGTGGGGACAATGCTTGCAAGCATCCATACCCTGCGCCGACCGTACCGGGAGTTGGTTCTGTCGCTCAAATAGCCAATTAAAGGATCTGAAAAGGCGTCAAATATGCGCGACGCACTAAAGATAAGGCCCATTAAGGCGGGCGCGATTAGCAGCACGTCGGTGGAATATTTCATCACATAAAGCGCCACCAACAGATACATATACCCCAGCCCTACGGCGGGAGCTGCAAATGCAATTACAGTTGTTAATGGGAGTTTGCGCTCAGGCATTACGAATGGTAAGCCCACCGTCTACAGGTAAGGCAGTACCGGTAACAAAGGAGGCTGCCGGAAGCACAAAACTAAGCGTAGCATGGGCTACCTCTTCCGGATCGGCATAACGCCGCAAGGCCACACGCCGACGAGCAAATATCTGTTTTTGTTCATCTGGAATTTCTTTTGTCATAGCCGTATTTATCGGTCCCGGGCATACACAGTTTACCGTAATACCCTCGGAGCCCAGTTCCACGGCAAGGGAGCGCGTGAGGCCAATAACAGCGTGTTTTGCTGCTGTATAGGGGCTACCGAAGCGCGTGGCACCCAAACCCTCAGTTGAAGCAATATTTACAATGCGTGGACTGTCTGAATCGCGTAACGCAGGCAGTGCAGCCCTAATCAGGCGATGTTGTGCACTCAAAAGTACTGCAAGCGAGCGCTCCCACTTCGATTCATAATCTTCGTCATCAATTCTTGTCGGAATTGAAATACCTGCATTATTAACCAGTATGTCGATTGCACCAAAATGCGAATGCACAGCTAAAACGGCACTTTTGATCGCGTCTGCATCAGCAACATCCAGCACCCAGCCTCGTGCATCTGCCTGAGCTTCCCTGAGTTCTTCAATAACAGCATCCAGGCTGCTTTGGTTAAGTTCAAATAGCGCTAGTCGTACGCCAGCATCGGCAAAAACTCTAGCCGTTGCTCGACCCATACCGCTACCTGCTCCGGTGATAACAGCTACACGCCCATCTACTGATCTGCTTAGTTTACCAAGTTTTGTCAATTTACAACCCACCCTCAAGCGTATGTTTGGACTTTAATGCACCTTGCTTGAGCATTGCAACGTATTTGCTACGAATCAAAAATGTACGACACAATCCAACATCCCACCGTGCAATCAAACTCCTGCAAAAACATCCGCCCAGTCTTCGATGGCATGTTCCTGACCTTGTACTATTTGAATAGTAAACTGACTAAATCCCCCTTCATCAAGACGTCGCATTTGTTCAATTAGGATCTCCCTGGTTCCGGTGAACGTAGAACCCAGAATTAACTCCTCTGTTAGAAAAGGAAGCTCTTCCGGTCGGTTAAACATCAAATGGCCGCGGTGCAACTGCAGGTATCTGGCGTTTTCGGGTTGGTAGGTTTCATATATTTTTCGGTACTCCTCAATCTGAGCAACACGATCTGCAGGAAACATTTCATCAATCATCTCGGATGCAAAACCCTCAACCAGAGCATGATATCCAACGGCTGCAAGGGGACCTGCCTGTGCAAGTGCACGTTCGCAGGTAGCAGGCTCATCCGGTTTCAATACGCAACCAAGTGAGAACAAAACGCTGTTTAGCTCTGGCTTGTCGTCGCCACCAGCTTCCCATTCAAGCTGCATTTGTTTGATAGATTTCAGGGCATCGTCAGGCGACCCACCAAAATTCAACCATCCGGCATTAAGGCTGGCCACCAGCTTTCTTGATTTGTTACCAAAAGCCGAAATGAATAGTGGTATTTCATCTTCAATATTAATCAACCCAAGGTCCGGGTTTAGAAACTGGATTGGATGTTCTTTCCCTTCACTGTGCCAATTGACTACATCACCCCTTAGCAATCCCTGCACATCGACGATATAGCGCTCCATATCTCTCAATTTTATGGCCGTCTGTCCCATTGTGCGCCTACCCGTAAAACCGGTACCCACGCCAAACTTAACCCGACCAGGGGCAAGTTTATTAATACTAGCAAGCGCATTGGCAGTCACTGGAGCAATGCGGTTGCTTGGAATCAAAACCCCTGTTGCAAGACCTATCTTACTTGTGTGTTCCGCGGCCAATGCCATGCCAATAAAAATGTCAGGGTTAAGCATCTGGGTGTCATAAAACCAGGCATCAGAAAAGCCAAGTTCCTCAGCTCTTTTTACTACCTTCCATGAGTCTGTTGTGGTTGCAACTGCAATTCCAAAATCCATTCTTCCACCTGTTTATTACCAGAGCAGTTACTATGATCAATAGTCTGTATCAGCGAATGAGAAGAGGAAACATAATGGTGTTATGAAAAGACTAAAGGCAATAGTCGCTCTACTGTTGTCTATAGATATTACTTAGTGTGCAAAGTATATTGCAAGCGATATTTCTATGATGCATTATCCTTAAAACCCTGGATAAGCAATTGCCACTGATGACTTTTCAAAACACATCAACCCAGGAGCCGCTTAAGCGCTCCCAGCTGGTGTTTTTCGGGTTACCCGAATTCGCTGTCTATCTTGCGGTTATACCGGTGGCAATCTATCTGCCTTTTTTCTATTCACGCGACCTGGGTTTAAGCATTACCGAAATCGGGTTGTTGTTGATGGTCGCTCGAATAACAGATGTGATTACAGATCCACTAATTGGTGCCCTTAGTGATCGCACAAAAACCCGCTGGGGCAAGCGTAAACCATGGATGGTAGCTGGCACTCCACTGATGATGATTTCTGCATATCAGTTGTTTGTTCCTTCCGGGGATATTAGCAACGGCTACCTTCTGATGTGGTCTATGCTGCTGTGGTTCGGCTGGACGATGATTAACATCCCCTATTATGCCTGGGGTGCAGAACTATCGGATGATTTTCATGAGCGCACAAGAATCACAGGATGGCGACAGGCATTTGGTTTTATCGGAAACATAAGCGTGTTGCTGGTACCCGTAGCCGCTGCCCGGATGTTTGATTATGGAGGCGTAGCCAGCGAGGCACTGGTAATAATTGGCGGTATGGTACTAATCTTACTGCCGCTACTTATCGGCATAACCGTGTGGAAGTTACCTGAGCGGAAATCAAATGCACCGGAACCCCTGGCCATTATTCGTAACATACGCGCCATGTTATCTAACGGTTCTTTTATGGTGTTATTCAGTGGTTTCACACTCATGGCACTCGGGACCACAATGATAGGCACGCTGTTTATGCTTTTTGTTACATATGCCATGGAGTTGGAACAACAGGCACAACCTATTCTTCTGGCTTACTTTGCTGTCAACATACTGGGGCTTCCATTCTGGGTCTGGCTATCACACAAAATAGGAAAACGTGAGGCCTGGCTGACAGGCACGCTGACGATGATGCTTGTCACTCCTACTTATCTGTTTCTGTCTCCCGGAGACCTGGTACCGTTCGTGTTAATCACGGGAGTGATAGGCTTTGCCGGAGGCAATTTCATCGCGCTCTCCATGTCCATGAAAGCAGATGTTATAGAGATAGCTACCCGTCGCGGGCGGGCCAGTATTACCGGTGCTTATGTGGCAATCTGGTCTCTTGGCTCAAAAATGACAGCAGCACTTGCCCTGGGTATTTCTCTACCGCTACTGGGACTATTTGGTTTTGACCCTCGAATAACGAACACCCCGGAAGCAATTGATGCTCTGCGCTACACAATCTCGCTGTTACCTCCGGCGCTCTACTTTTGTGCTGTCATTGTTATCCTGCGGTACCCGGTGACACAAGAAAGGCTGGAGCGGCTGCGAGCGGCTTTTGATCGTCGGGATAAGCGACAAAATATGGGTAACGAGCCTGATAGTTATTAATGACCCACATATAAATACTACGCAAAACAACCCGATTGTCTAACTGTGCTTATGCTAGCTGCCAGGTTTCTGCAATACTGTATCCATGATTAACAATTTTCTTAACTCGGAGCCTGAGTGGGGTTTAACAGGCAGTTTCCCTATTCTCGAATCAAGCATGAATATCACCGACTGGTTATCAGAACCAGGCTCTTTAACACAGCGTATCAAGCAGACCTTTTCCGGTGAATTTGCTGTGTTGCTACAGGAACAGGGACAAAGCAAAGTATTCTCCCGGGACTCAAGCCAGCTGGGGTTAGAACAGACAGATGAAGCATTCGTCAGGGAAGTTCTTTTGACAGTATCCGGACAAATCATGGTGTTCGCTCGCACAACAGTGCCTAACAGCGCACAAAATGCTCTGGAATCACTAACAAATCTGGGTAGCAAACCTCTGGGTGAGGTGATATTTAGCTATCCGGATCTAAAACGCCCTGACTTGCACTTTGGGAAAATACCACGGAGCTCCCTGTCAGCTAACGCGGCGCAACTTCTAGGCCAGGAACGTTACCTATGGGCTCGTCGAAATACCTACAAAATCGCGGGTCAGGTTTTTCTGGTAAGTGAATTTTTTCTACCAATTGTGTTTGAAGGACAAGTAGCCATGAAGAACGCAGGCAAAGTGCCCATGCAATATTTTTGAGAAATAATTTCGAGGGGCGCAATTGCCCCTCGAAATATTGGGTTTAAGTACTCTTAGTACTGAATCCGAAGCGTCACTCCGTAAGTACGAGGATCACCGGGGTAAGCATTAAAGCTGCCTGTTTGAGCAATAGAGTTAAACAGTATGTCAGTATACTCCTCATCAAAGAGATTATTACTCCAAAGGCTAACGGTCCACAGACCTGCTGGGTCAGCAATTCCAATGCTTGCGTTGGCAATAATGTAGCTACTCTGATCCGCAAGGGCTTCCAGACTACCAATGGTGTTTCTGCCACCGCGATACCTTGCTGCAACGTTGAAAAACCCATCAACTCGACCAAAATTTTTCCGATAGCTGGCACTGGAGCTTACAGTCCATTCTGGAACTCCAGCAAGTTCCTCACCGCTGAGGTCCTGGAATGAGATACCGGAGGGATCAAGCTTTTGTGAGACAGTAGTTGGACCACCAACAAAACTGTCATACTCTGTGTCCAGGTAGGTAGCAGCAAGTGTTAGCAGCCAGTTTTCACTGGGCGCTAATACGCTTTCAAATTCGAGACCGGAAATTTTAATTTTACCAGCATTCAACAGAGTGAATCCGGAGCCATTGAAACCGTTGGTCTGAAAGTCCTTTAAACGAGAGGTAAACAGAGCAATGTTAGTTTGCAGGCGGTTATCAAACAAACGCGTCTTGGCACCCAGTTCCCAGGATGTCGCGATTTCTTTCTTAAACTCTATAGAGCTGTTAGCTGCATCAGCAGAAACGTTAAAACCACCAGCCTTGTAACCTTTGTTAACACTGGCATATAAACTAACATCGTTGTTCATTTCATAAGAAACAATAATATTACCGGTAGGTTCTGATTCAGTACGGCTATCACGGAAATCGGCTGCAGGTCGATTAAATTGCAATACACTTAGAGCAGGACCATTTGCCAGGCCACCAGAGGCTGCCTGAATAAAGAGGTCCAGTCCGGAACCCGCAGATAAATCGAGAGTTGAGAACGGGTCCTGGATATCTATTACGGCGTCTACTTTTTTGTCTTCTGTGGTCCAACGGGCACCAGCAGATACAGTGATTCTATCTGTAAGATACCAGTCAACTTTGGCAAAAACTGAATGACTAGTTGTACCTAATCCGAAATTGGAACCAACCAGGCCATCATTCTCAGCAAAAAATGTACCGGGAGGCAGACCAAGTGCAAAAGCCTCAATAGCTGAAACCAGACCGCCGGTGGAAGCATCTGCAAAAGCTCGCAGGTCTGAACCATAAGGTGTGGCCTGGGCAAAGTCCTGATCAGAATCATAAAAATAGTAACCCACCATCCAGTCGACATTTTCGTTGCCGTTTGACTGTAGCCTGAACTCCTGGGTGAAAACTTCTCTGTCAGTAGATTCAAAGCGACGTCCATTCAGATCCAGGTCAATAAAATCTGCGTCCAGATCATTTTCTTCTGAAAAATCTCTATAAGCAGAAAGGGAGGTAAAGCTAATATTTTCAAATTCCCAATCAACCTGTACGGAAACGCCACTTTGTTCCTGGTCAGTTTCCAGAACGCCATCAAATTTTATATCACGATCGAATATATCGGCGGGTAAGATGGTCGCGCCAATACTTTCAAGTGCTGCTTGATTAGCAGGAAGATTAAAAAAGAAGGGCGCACCACAACAGGACTCTGTAATGGAGGATGTGTCCGCTATGATACGAATGGTAATATCGTCGGTAGCATCTATCAGTAACTGACCGCGTAAAGCATATCGATCGCGGTCATTTACATCGCCTTCACCTTCCTGGAGGTTATCGATAAATCCATCACGTTTGTTGTAATTACCCGAAAGTCGAAACGCAACCGTATCGCTAATGGGGCCGGTCACAGTTCCGCGCGTAATGGTGCTGTCATAATTACCCAGGGTCTGTTCGATATCAAACCCGAATTCCTGGTCTGGCAATTGTGTGATGACCGAAATAACACCTGCGGGCGTGTTTTTACCAAAAACGGTACTTTGCGGACCACGTAACACTTCAACACGCTCGACGGATATAAAGTCACCGATCGCAGAAGCTGCACGGCTGCGATAAACGCCATCAATAAATACGCCCACTGAGGGTTCCAACCCTGCATTGAAGCCAGAGGTACCTAGTCCACGTATGCTAAAGACCTGTTGGGAGCTGGTGGCTGACTGAGTGACGTCCAGGGAAGGAACGGCCAGTTCAAGATCCTGGATCTCTGCAATGCCTTTGTCTTTCAGGCCTTCACCACTAACTGCTGAAACAGCAACGGGCGTATCCTGCAAAGTAGATTCGCGCTTTTGCGCTGTTACTATCACTTCTTCGATCCCCGCAAAGGAGCTTTCCTCGGCATAAATCGAAGTTATTGAACACGTAGTTATTACGTACGCACATGCGAACGCAAAACTACCAATTTTGGTACGTTTCATTTGATTCCTCTGTGTTTTATGGGTATGAAGTGCAAGCCCATATTACCCAAGCAACAATAGCCCAAGGTAATCAGGACAAGGTTTTTGGATCAACTATTCAGATACGACCAACAATATGATCAGTAGATGATTGAAGAGTTCCCCGCTATTTTAACAGAGCACCTGAGCAAGTTATATATAAGTATCTATTGAACACGAAGACCTTATCCTCTCTGAACTGGACCACAGTGGTCGGTACACTAAACCTGGTAACGTAGTTACTAACACAACATCAGGCCATGTAAAATTTAACTATCGCTCACAATAGCTATAAAACGATCTATTTCCTGGAAAACTTTCTCTCGGTCTCCCAGCGCCAGTAACAACAGAAAATCACCATCTTGTGCCCAACTCAATGCATCCTTTGTTCCCTTTCCAGGGCTGGGAACAAGGGAGATTACCTGACTATCAACGCCTTCATGGACCAGAGTGTTATACATAATCTCCGAAACTTCTCCCACTTGTCGACCACGTAAATACTCTTCCAGTTCAAATAGAATAAACCTCTGAGGAGCCAGACGCAGTGCCACTCTCGTTAGCTCCTGAACATCCTCGTCGCTGCGATCACCTGCATGCCCCATCATTACCAGTCGGCGTTGTGCAGGTAGTTGCAACAGGGTATCGATTACTGCATTTAACCCATGTGGGTTGTGGGCAAAATCCACCATAATGGATACACCACCCGCTTTGATCAGATTTCCCCGACCGGGGTTATTTTCGCGGTCGCTCTCAAAGGATTTCAAACCCTGACTTATCAGCTTTGGACTTACGCCGAGCTGATAACACACCGCGCTTGCTGCAAGTGCATTAGCAATATTATGTTGGGCAGCCCCTGCAAAGGTAATGGGTATTTCATCCACCGAACATAGTGATGTCTGCCCTTCACCATCTGCAAATTGAATATTGTTGTTCTCTACATAAAAAACCGTTTTTCCGCGTTCCAGGTTTTCATGAACCAATGGATTTGACTTATTGAGCGCAAACCAGATCACTTGACAGCCAATATTTTTTGCATAATTCACACAACCACTATCATCTGCGTTCAATACCAATTTGCCACTACTGGACAACGACTTTCGTACAATGAATTTAGCTTCAACAAGCTCGTCCAGAGTGTTTACTCCATACTCACCTAGATGGTCCTTTGCAACATTTGTTATCAGAGCCACCTCTGCCTCGGTAGCACCCAGCCCTCTTCGCAAGAGACCACCACGCGCGACTTCCAGAATCGCAGAAGTAACTGTACAGTTACGCAGAACTTCCCGTGCCCCTCCAGGCCCGGAATAATCTCCCGAATCTATGCATTCGTCCCCTGCCCAAATGCCGTCAGTAGAACTAAAACCTACGGTATGTCCTGCCCCCTTTAGTATCTGGCTGCACAAACGCGTTGTGGTAGATTTACCGTTGGTACCGGTAATAAGTGCCAGGGGAATATTGCTAAACGCATTCCAGTCAAGTGTATCCAGACAGGGAAGGTCATCCCTGCCCCACGTCTGTGAGTACTGTCCATAACCCAGCGAGACAAAATCGTCACACCACAAAAAGGGTACTTTCTCTTCCCGCGCCCGATTCTGAAGCCTTATCAACTCAGGCCTGCTTTCTTCTTCAAACAAAATAGAGAAGTAGTTGGTTACCGTAATTACATCATGTTCTGAATCGGTAGATAACAAGTCGTCAATGTGCCGCACCCCTGCTGCGACTTCAAGCGCAAATTCTCCCAGATCTATGGCTGAATACAAGGCATCAATTGCTGCAGAAAAATAGAGGCTTTGCCCTTTCTCGTGGGTTCGATAACCAACTTTCGGTTCCGGTATGTCCAGTTTTTGGTGCAGTATTTTGACGGTGTCTACCCACACCTTTACAATACTGTCTATATGGCTGCCCGAAATCTGTGCATCAATAACAACCAGCGGATGCAGGCCAAAAAAATTTGGTCCGGTCAGACGTCTGCCTTCAAACTCGAACACAGCTAATCGTCACCATCTTCAATTCGCGCAATTCTCACACCGCGTTCATCACGCACCAGTGATTCACCTTCAGATAATTCAAAATGCTCCATTTCTTCAGGACTTATCAACGGCTGTGTAGGCTGTGTAGTTGGTGAACCTTCCTGATCAGAGTGAAAATGAATAATCTGTTTCCAGCAACGCGTAATGTCATCACCAAATACCACCAGCAGGTCACCCGGCCGGCATTTCTCCAGAGCATGCGTTACTGATTTTGCCTCATCGGCAACTACATCGATACAATCCGTTGACACACCTTTTTCAATGAGGTGTTTACGCATCATCTCGGGTATTTCGCGCTCATCCCTGCCGCGACGGTTATCATCCGCTTTGCAGATAAAGTGATCAAAATGCCCTACCGCAGTTCCTGCAATCTCCAGAATATCTTCATTCCGACGATCACCCGGTGCTGAAATTACACAAACTCTACGCCCCGTAACGTCCATTCGGTCGACCAGTTGACACATAACCTTTATTGCGGCTGGATTATGCGCGTAATCCAGAATAACTTTGAACGGGTGTTCATCAAACACGTTCATGCGACCCGGCGCCTGAAAGAAGGAGGTGTTAAATATTCTTAATCCATGACGAATATCTTCCAGGGAGATACTCATGGAATAAGCCATGGCTGCTGCAAACATTGCATTCTGAACATTATGCATTGCACGCCCTTCCAGGGTTGCAGGTATTAAATGTGTCCACAGTAGAGGTATATGCGCTCCCTTGTCATAAATGGTGATCATATCGCCGTTAATACCTTTCTCTAACACTACCGCTAACCCTTCGGCGCGAATGTGTTCACGAACCAGCCCATGTGTAGGATCGTTAGTGATGTAACACAATCGTTTTGCCTGGGTGTAATCCGCCATTTTAAGGCAAAGCAGATCATCCGCATTCAGTACTACAGTGTCCGTTGCTGTTTCCACAACCACCCGCTTCACTTCTGCCAACTGCTCTAGTGTATCAATACCACGCAGGCCAAGATGATCAGAAGCTATGTTCAAACAGCAAGCTACATCACTGCTGCTATATCCCAGACCGCTACGCAGAATGCCACCCCTGGCAGTTTCCAGTACGGCTATATCCACATCCGGATCACGCAATACAATCTGGGCAGATGCAGGTCCGGTCATATCGCCTTTCACCGACAGGTGTCCATCAACGTAGACGCCATCGGTGGATGTCATACCCACAATATGGCCAGCGGCCTTCATTATGTGAGATAACATACGAGAAGTAGTGGTTTTGCCGTTGGTCCCCGTAATCGCAGCAATGGGTATTCGTGAAGGTGCTCCAACCTCAAATAACATATCAATCACTTTGCCCGCTACATCTCTGGGCTGACCTTCACTGGGAGCAACGTGCATGCGAAAACCAGGCGCTGCATTTATTTCTACAATCGCTCCACCAATGTCCTTGTATGAATCGGAAATGTCATCCGTTAAAAAGTCCACGCCGCCGACATCCAGTCCCACAGCTTTTACTGCGCGTTCTGCCATCTCACGATTATCGGGATGCACAATATCGGTGACGTCAACTGCCGTACCGCCGGTAGAAAGGTTAGCAGTGGAGCGCAGATAAAATACTTCATCCTTTTTGAGAACGGTTTTGGAATCGTAACCCGCTTCTTTGAGCAGTCTCTCAGCCTGATAATCAAACTCCAGACGCGTCAGCGTTTTTTCATGTCCGATACCACGGCGCGGATCTTCATTTACCAGCGCTACCAATTCTTCAACACTGCTTTTTCCGTCACCTTTAACATGGCCAGGTATGCGCTTGGCCACGGCAACAAGCTCTCCGTTCACAACCAGCATACGATGGTCCAGTCCTGTAACAAAACTCTCGACTAACACAGCCTTACTACTACCGTGTTTTTGAGCATTTCCAAATGCCACCTCAATCTGTTCGTTAGATTTCAGGTCAATAGACACTCCACGACCATGATTTGCATCCAGCGGTTTCAATACCACTGGAAAGCCAATGCGTCTGGCTGCACGAATGGCAGCCCTTTCGCTGTAAATCATATGCTGCAGAGGCACTGGCAGACCCAGGTCTTTTAGCAAACTATGCGTATCTTCCTTGTCACAGGCTATTTCTACGGCTATATGGCGGGTTTCACTGGTAATGGTAGCCTGGATTCTTTGCTGATACTTACCATGTCCGAACTGCACCAGGGAATACTTGTTGAGCCGCAACCAGGGTATGTTACGCGCCTCTGCAGCAGCGATAATGGATGCTGTACTGGGTCCGAATTCTTTCTTCTGAGCAAATCGGACAAAGGCTTCAACATCATCCTCTGCACAAAAGTCATCGTCAATAAACTCTGCAAGTTGTGATTTAAGGTCATCCGGAAGCAGATTTAACAACAACTGGCGAGCAATACGCGCTGCTTCCAGGCCAACATCGCGTTGTTTATAAGCAAATACTACGTTGTAACAACCAACCTCGCCTGTACCGCGTGTGCGACCAAAGGTAACGTCAGAACCTGCCATACTTTGCAATTCCAATGTCACATGCTCCCAGATATGTCCCATCCAGGTACCTTCGTCTTCCGTTAAACGACGCAAAAAACCACCCGCCGTTTTGTATGAACACCCGTGTTCAGAAAGCCCGGGTAACTGTTCTACCAACCCATCGGTAAAAGATTTACCCAATTTTACAGAAGGCCAGTTTTCAAGAATTCCTAGATCTACTACGTGACGGATCAGAGGGAAACTGGCATATATATTAGGGCCAACATAAACATTGGTAGCTGTAATTTTCATGAATTTCCAGCTCCTGCTGCTGTTGTTTCTTTTTTGTCCGGAAACGCCGCTTCACCGCTTGAAATGGAATAGGTACAACCCTTGGCCAAAACATGAACACGCATCCCAATCAGGCTGACCGTATCGCCCTGACCTGCATTATGCATACCCGAGTATTCCAGTGCACCAGGATCGACAATAGTTATAGCACCGGAGCCTTCAACATGTACTACGCCCCCGGGATCAATAAAGGCAGCAGTGTCCTCATCAAGACCCAGACCAATAAGAAATGGGTTGTATGCCACTGCAGACATTAGTCGGCCGATCCGATCCCGCTGTCGAAAATGTTGGTCTATTACCAGACGGTTAGTCAGCCCAAGACCTGGGCTTAAGCTAACGGCTCCTTGTCTGGGTGTGGCACCGGAATCTCCCCCGGAAATCATGTGTTCCGACATTATAGCGGCGCCTGCAGATGTTCCCGCCACATGTGTGCCATGGGCGTTTAATTTTCTAATAGCTCTGGCAATGGGCGTACCTCCCAAAATAGTAGAAAGGCGCAGCTGATTTCCACCAGTAATAAATATACCGGTGCAATGATCCAGAGCCCGAAGATGATGCTCACTGGCAGCATCTGCTCTTTCATGAATTGTTAGAGACAATGCATTGCCAGCACCCAGATCCTTAAACAGACGCACATAGATTTCACCGGTATCTTTCAATTCTGATGCGGTCGGAATTACAACAATACTGGCTTGCTCCCCCCCACACAGATCTACAAAGCGGGCAAGAATTGCTCTGCTGTCTGTTTTTTCTTCTGCGCCACCAATGGGTATGACATACCCACGTTCCACGCCCTCACTACCAGGAGATGGCATACCGGTTCCCTCTATTCTTGGAATTTATAATAGTAATTATTTCCCGTAATACGCGTGTCCATTCATGCAAATTATTCAAACAAGCCCTTTTTAATAACAACCCCCTCTCGAATGTGTAGCTCACCCCGACACATCACATCACATACAGCATGGTTGCTATCGAGACTTAACAGATCTGCATCCGCGCCGACACGAAGTTCGCCCTTGTTGTGTAAGCGTAACAATTTTGCGACATTCTGGTTGAAAAAAGGCGCCGCTTCTTCCACACCAAGACCAGCCCGCAAAAGCTCTCCCAATGTGGTTACTAGGCTTAGCGAGCTGGCAAAACCAAGCTTTGTCAGCCGACCCTGGGCATCAAATGTGGGCAGGCATCCACCACCGTCTGAACTTACTGTTAATTTATCTTTCGGATACCCACCATCGATAAACTTCTGAACGGCGTGCACTACGCTTATGTCCGGATCTGTTTCCTTTACGGGATAGGCTGTTAGATCGATAGTACAACCTCGTAATGTGAGCTCACATGCCTCGTCAAACAACGCAGCCTGGCGATTCACATGCGTAGGGTTATAGGTTCTGGCCGGTACTTCACCAATATCAAGCGCTGAATTTACCAACGACAGTCCGGCGCTCCCATCCCCCATGTGTAAATGCAGTACTCCTGCCTTACCGGTCATCAAACCACCAACGTGCGCTTGTCCCGCAACACGAATAAGCTCTTCACAGGTAAGATGACTGCTGCGATGATCACTAATCGCCAGCTCACCTATACCTATCACGCACTCTATATGCGTAATATCCGATACCGCAGACTCAGTTAGCAAAGTTAATGGAAAATGGTAACCGCCAGTATAACACCAGGCACTTAAACCCTGTTCACGCAAAGCCATGGTTGCAGCAATTAGAGAGGAGGATGTACGCATGATATCATCGGTTCCCAGTAAACCTACAACGCTGGTGACTCCGGCGCGCGTGAAATCGCTTAATGGAACAGTGGGGACACGGCTGGCGTAACCAGTTTCGCCACCACCGCCCGTAAGATGAGTGTGTGCATCAATCAACCCGGGCAGTACCACACGGCCTTCCAGATCCAGTGTTTGAATTTCCAGACCAGTTCCAAGTTGGGGCACCGCTTTGTTTATCGCAACAATCTTTCCTGCACATACCAGAATGTGCCCCAGTCCAAGTGACTCTGGAGCGTAAATATCTGCATTTTTTAGAAGTGTAAACATAAGGGAATGATATCTTGTATGCGATTAACGTGGCGTATGGCGACGCGCGCTTAGACGATAAACCTCTGTCCAGCTCTGCCCTTTGTCAAAGGTTTGCTCCATTTTCCATTTCCAACCACCGGGTTCGGGAGGGAAGAAAGTAATTCGGCGTGGTGGCTCAGGAACCGGTGATTTATAAGTCATAACGATGTTCCCGCTGCTTTCCTGTTTTGCCTGAATGTGAGCAAATCCATTTGGCATTCCTGTCATTATCCATGCAATATCCCAGGACTCACTTTTTGCATTATAGGTACGCAGATTAGTTCCAACCCCCCCTCCGCCAGGCATCCAGAAATCCTGCACTGCAGTGCCGTTTCCCAGGCAGGTGAATACCCAGCGTGCCCCGGCTCCGGCTTTCCACGTAGATCCATCACTCTGTAGGCTTGCATCAGAAATGTCCCAGTCACCAAGATATCTGCCAAACTGCTCCATCGGACCTTCCCTGCACCCCAACTCTTCAACAAAAGGAGTATCCGGCGATACCGCATGTGTCGCAGTTGCAATAACAGCGGTGCATAACACTGCGAAGCCAGGGAACAATCGAACAAAGAACATACCTATTTACTCCACACCAGATTGCGAGAACAGATTTGCGAATGTAATGTATAACAACGCCATCAGGATACCAAAAATGAATACAAAACTAACGAAACCTCTACTTTTTTCCTGCCTGATGTTCCTGCCTGCATTGGCAATGGCCGACGAAGCCAGTGCAGGTAACACCGCATGGGTATTAACCTCTACAGCTCTGGTCCTGTTTATGACCATTCCCGGTTTATCCATGTTTTATGCCGGCCTGGTACGCAGCAAAAACGTTTTATCGGTATTCATGCAGTGTTTTGCTATTACCGGATTAGTCTCCATTCTGTGGCTGGTTCTGGGGTACAGCCTTGCTTTTGGGGAAGGGAATGCCTTTATCGGTGATTTCAGTAAGGTGTTGTTTGCAAATATTGGCCGGGACAGTCTGTCAGGCGATATCCCGGAATCCCTGTTTGCCATGTTTCAGATGACATTCGCAATTATTACTCCCGCACTGATCGTAGGTGCTTTTGCGGAGCGTATGAAATTTTCATCCATATTGTTGTTCAGTGGCATATGGTTGCTGGTGGTTTACGTGCCTATCACGCACTGGGTCTGGGGTGGAGGATGGTTGGGCGCGATGGGTGTGTACGATTTTGCCGGTGGATTGGTGGTACATATCTCTGCCGGGGTTGCAGCACTGGTGGCCGCAGTGGTGCTTGGGCCAAGAAAAGGCTTTCCAACTACTGCCATGCCTCCACACAATCTGCCAATGACCATTGGAGGCGCCGGTATGTTATGGATCGGCTGGTTTGGATTTAATGGTGGCAGCGCTCTGGCAGCAAATGGTGACGCAGCCATGGCTATTCTCGTTACGCACATCTCTGCGTCGATGGGTGCTATTACCTGGATGTTTATCGAATGGAAGAAATTCGGTAAACCAAGTGCCCTGGGAGCAGTTACCGGAATGGTTGCCGGTTTGGGTACCATTACTCCTGCATCGGGTTTTGTCGGTCCTGCAGGTGCTCTGGTTATTGGATTGCTGGCGGGATTTGTCTGTTTCACTGCAACTCAGTATATAAAACGTATTCTGAAAATCGACGACTCACTCGACGTTTTTCCCGTACATGGAGTGGGCGGGGTACTGGGAACCCTGATGGCTGGAATCTTTGCCTCCACGGAACTGGGTGTCTTTAGTGGATACGGTTTTGCCGAGGGAATCACTTCTATGTCTGAGCAGTTTATGGTTCAACTACTGGCAGTAGGGGCAACTGTAATATTCACGGCAGTAGTAACGTATCTGGTACTTAAACTGGTAGGGGTAATCACCGGTGGGCTAAGAGTTGACGAGGAACACGAAAACAGAGGGCTGGACATCGTTTCCCATGAAGAATCTGCCTACAATTTATAAATGACATGAGTATAACAATGAAACTTATCGGACCAGCGGAACAGGCGCTTACAAGCGAATTAAAGGTACTCGATCGTATGCTAAACCTAAGGGGTGCCAGCGTGCTGGAACTGGGTTGTGGAGGCGCCGAAAAAACCCGGGCGATGGCAGAGCGTACCGGGCCTGCATCTATCACAGCGGTTGAAATCGATACCATCCAGCACCAGAAGAACCTTAACATTACCGATTTGCCAAAAGTGACTTTCAAGTCCTATGGCGCTCAGGAAATAGCTGAACCGGATAACAGCTTTGATACCGTCATTATGTTCAAGTCATTACATCATGTTCCACAAAGCAGCCTGGACCAGGCTTTGCTGGAAATATGCAGAGTTTTAAAACCCGGTGGTTTGGCCTACCTTTCAGAACCTGTCTTTGCCGGAGATTTTAATGAGATTATGCGCCTGTTTCACGATGAAGAGCTGGTAAGACAACAGGCATTCGACGCAATAATCCGGGCAATAGACAACAAGGTGATGGTTCTGGAGGAAGAATATTTCTTCAAAAACACAATCCGGCTGCCTTCATTCGAAGTTTATCTGGATAACATACTTGGAGTTACCCACACAAATCACAAATTGGACCAGACAACTATCGCAGAAGTTAAACGTCGTTTTATGCAACACGAGCGTGATGAGGGCTTTGTGTTTCAAATTCCGAACAGGGTAGATCTACTAAAAAAGCGCAACTTCTATGAATCTGAACCCGATTAAACTGCTTCTACTCTAGGCCCATAAATGGTCGCGTTGATTTCCGGATCACCCAAAACTCCCGGTTCTCTTTCATACACAAATACACCCATGATGCGCATCGTTGTACCACGCACTTCAGATACTCTGTGCAAGGCATTACATCCTCTGAAAATACACAGGGCACCCGGTTCACGCCCGACTGAAACGATGGTCTCATCGCGCTCGCCATTAATAACTTGTGCGACATGATCGTAACTCTGCTCTGAATCAGTACGGGCATTCGGAGACATCTGAAACTCTCCGCCTTCTTCGGCAGCCTGGACCATAAGTGTAACGGTAAAAGAATTATCAGAATCAAAGTGCCAGGAAGATCGGTCTCCCTCGTTGTAACACACATAATTCGCCGGCTGATAGGCATCCACATTGTCATAAAGTACATCCGTACCAACTATTGCCGCAATCAATTCACGCACTTCACTGGAGTGATAAAATACCTTTAGGGGCGAGGTAGCAGCTATCTGATCATAGGCAATCATACGTGTGCTGGTGCTGCTGAGAATATTTCTCGCGTGCTTTTCTGGTAAATCGGGGTCAATCTGCCGTTGCAAATAGACATTTCTTCTGGAATTGTTATCAAATGCCTGTTTACGAAGCAGCTTAGCTTCCCCCGCCATAACCTTCAACGCTTGTGGGCGAATAAACGCAGGGATACTACAATACATATTCTCATCGAGATCAGTTTTGCAACGCGAGATAATTTTTGTTCTTTCCGGGTTTGCTCTGTCACCCACCGGGTAAGTGTCCAGATCCAGAATGTCTTCGATCGTCAAATTTGCGGGCATTACACCTACAACCTGTAAATGAAGTGATTCTCCATGCTACCACCACCTTACTCACAATACACGGCGCGGTCTGGTCTGGTCTGGTCTGGCTCTGAGTGCCGAAAAGGCGCAATATACGTGCATGTCTGAAGAAAATACTGATGAACAAATTGTAACGCTAAACCCCGTTGTGGGTTTAAGCATTGAGGATTTACTCGACTCGGCAGCAGAAGTAGTAAAACAGGGAATTCTGCAACCCGCTGTTGCCCTGCAGCATTTAGGCACACTCGGTGTTGAGTTAACGCGAGTAGCGCTTGGAAAATCTGGCCTGGAACTCAACCCCAAAGATCGACGATTTCAGGCTAATGGTTACCAGGACAGCCCAATACATTCTCGAACGGCCAAAGCCTGGCTAGCCTGGCAACGCTCCTTGCTTGGCTGGGTAGAAGATGTTGGGTTTGAGAATGGAGACGATCTGGAGCGAGCACGTTTTGTGGTTAATCTGTTTGCAGATGCAATGGCACCACCAAACTTTCTGCTCAGCAACCCTTCGGCAATCAAGAAGGCAATTGAGACCCGGGGAGCCAGCCTGAGCGCCGGACTGAAAAACATGATCGGAGATCTCAAAAACAACCATGGAATGCCCAGCCAGGTCGACAAATCTGCTTTCACCGTAGGCGAAAATCTGGCTACCACACCAGGAGCAGTAGTACATCGCAGCGAACAAATAGAGCTTATTCAGTATGCTGCGAATACCGAAGAGGTGAATGCCACACCTATCATGATTGTTCCGCCCCAGATCAACAAATTTTATATTTACGATATGTCGAAGGGCAAAAGCCTGGCAGATTATTTGCGCAGTGAAGGCTTCCAGGTATTTATGGTTTCATGGCGCAACCCAAAACCCGAGCATCGGGACTGGGGCATGAATACTTATGTACATGCGCTTGAAGATGCAATGAGTGCGGTCAAATCTATAAGCAATTGCAAGCGTATGAATTTGGTGGGTGCCTGCGCAGGCGGCATCACGCTTGCTACGGCACTAGCGTATATGTACAGCCAGGGAAAGGGGAAACAGATCGCATCTCTTACCCTTATGGTCAATGTGTTGAAAAATTCTTCGGACGATTCTGTTATGGGCTTGTTCGCAAATAACAAGTCGATAGAGTCTGCGCGCAGGCGATCCGCCAAACAGGGTGTACTAGACGGTAAGGACACTGCACGCGTGTTTAACTGGATGCGTCCCAATGACCTGATCTGGAATTATGTCGCCTCTAATTACCTGCATGGGGAACCACCACCCGCGTTTGATATTCTGTACTGGAACGGTGACACAACCTGTCTGCCTGCTCGACTGCACAGCGATTTTCTGGATATCTTTCAAGATCAGGCACTTACGCGACCGGATGGCTTTGCAGTTGATGGTATCAATATAGACCTCAAAAAAATTACCTGCCCTTCTTATGTCACCGGCGGTACTACCGATCATATAACGCCCTGGCAGGCATGTTACCGAACAACGCAACTGTTGGGTGCAAAAACTACTTTTATTCTGAGTACCGCAGGGCATATTCAGTCACTGATAAACCCCCCTGGCAAGTCCAAACGACAGTACTACATCAATTCTGAAACACCTCTCGATGCTCAACAATGGCTGAATAATGCTGAATCTCACGCTGGAAGCTGGTGGCCACACTGGACCGCCTGGATGAAAGGCCTGCATGGAAAACAGATTCCAGCGCCTAAAATTCTCGGCAGTTCGGACTACCCCGAACTAGTTCCGGCACCCGGTACCTATGTACATGAGTAATTATTGTGTCGCAGGTTAAAGAAGAAATTCGACTGGTAAATGGTAACGCCCTGCGTGTTCTGAGCACTCACGTTGACGATGCACCTTACTTGCTAATATTCAATGGCATTGGTGCTTCCGCAGACCTGCTACGTCCGCTAATGAGCGCCCTGGAAATGTCAGTGATCGCCTTTGATCTACCAGGTGTAGGCTCCTCGCCAACTCAATTTTGGCCGAGGCGCATGCACCAGAACGCTGATCTGGCGAGACAGTTACTGGACGAACTGAAAATAGAGCAATGCAATGTCATGGGTATTTCCTGGGGTGGGGGATTGGCTCAGGAATTTGCGAAGAGTTATCCGGGGTACACACAAAGGCTAATACTCGCAGCAACATCCACCGGGCACCTTATGCTGCCACCCAGCATTATGGTGATGTTACGCATGGCTACTCCCCTGCGATATCTGAGCGCAGAATATTTCAAGCGCATTGCAGGTGATATCTATGGTGGCGATTTTCGCAATAATCGTGAACGAAGCGAGCGCCATCAACGAGTTATGAGCCCCCCCTCAATCTGGGGCTACCTGAGCCAACTGTATGCCATGAGTGGTTGGACCAGTCTCTTCTGGCTCCACAAAATTCACGCTCCCACACTGGTTATGGCAGGAGATGACGACCCTATTATTCCAATGGCAAATGCACGTCTGTTAGCGCGGCGCCTTCCGGATGCACAACTCGAAATTTTTGATTGTGGACATTTGTTCGTTCTTACCCGGCTGGATGCTGTCGCTGCGAGAATGCATCAGTTTTTGAACGAATAGTTTGTCACGAGTAAACTCGCGCAAAAGCACAGCAACCTGGTATCGTTGGGCGCTGTTAGCTGCAGTTTGGCTACTCTATGCTGCATTCGGTTTGGTTGTAACCAGCCTGGCACCGCTCATTCCTTTAATCGAAGCCGACCTTAAACTCTCCCACGCTGCAATGGGAAGCATAATGGGTGCGTGGCAACTGGTTTACATCTTTTCTGCTATCCCCTGCGGTCTGATGCTAGACAAGTTGGGTTCCCGTTGGTCGCTGACTATAGGCGGCTTATTAATGGCAGCCTCAATCTTTGCCCGGGGAACTGCAGAAAACTATACCGAGCTATTATTAGCCGTGATGTTATTCGGATTGGGTGGGCCCATAATTTCAGCCGGCGCCCCCAAAGTAATTACCCAGTGGTTCGCAGGCACATCCCGCGGTCTTGCCATGGGAATTTATATGACGGGTCCAGCGGTTGGCGGGATTATCTCTCTTACCATGACACATTCCGTTCTTCTCCCCGCTTTTAGTCAGTCATGGCGAGAGGTTATGACCATATGGGCACTGATTTGTATCGTGGCATCACTCGCATGGTTAGGCATTTCCAGTGTTCCTGCGTCCAACGCCACTCCAACTTCAAAAAACAATACTCCTACACTTCCTCAGGGGCAGGTGCTCAAAAAATTCCTGGGAGAACCAGCAGTACTGTTGGTTCTGGGAATGAGTGTAGGTGTATTTTTCTTCAACCACGGACTCAACAACTGGTTACCCGAACTTTTACGTTCTGGAGGAATGACTTTACTCGAGGCTGGCTACTGGGCAGCCATTCCTACCCTCATCGGACTCATCGGCTCTCTGCTAATCCCACGCCTCGCTACGCCACAAAGGCGCTTTCAAATACTAATCGCTCTTAGTCTTATCGCCGCGAGTGCCAGTATTATGCTTCAGTTCCAATCAGAACCATTGCTGTTTACCGGATTGCTAATGCAGGGTATCGCCCGATCCTCACTTATGACGATACTGGTGCTAACACTCATCGAACTACCCGGTGTTGGTGAGCGTTACGTGGGTGTAGCCACCGGACTGTTTTTTTCGGCCGCGGAAATTGGTGGAGTGCTGGGCCCTCTCTCAATAGGCATTTTGTATGACCTCACCAATAGCTTCGACACTGGCTTATTGCTATTAACCGGAATTGCGCTGCTGCTTGCTATGGCAGCATATAAACTCAAAAAGCGGGTGTCCGACGGTTTCTGAAGGGTTCACGCGATATATGAAAAGCCCAAAACACCAAGCCAGGCTAGTTAAAAAAAGAATCCTTCAATAAAGACCTCGCCTAACCAACGAGATACTCGGAAATGAGGCTTTATTATAGCAAATTGTGAAGCCAGGTACGTATTTCACCTGCTATCTTTTGCTACAGTTTAATTTATCGTATCAACATGCTGTATCAACAAAGTCACGCATCCGATGGTCGCAAATAGAAAGCTCAAAAATTCGGTACTTATTCTGGACAATTTCGCACAGACACTGGCTGTGGTGCGTTCGTTGGGCGCAGCGGGATATAATACGATATTAGGTAGAGACATCCACAAACCTATTGCAGCATATTCGCGGTTTTGCGATGAGCAGTGGATACATTCCGACTTGCACGAGGCACTGGAAAATACGGAAATATTTCAGCGTGAAATATTGGACCTGCTTGAGGATCGGCCGGATATTGGCTGGATATTTCCGGTAACGGAAATTAGCGCTAAGGTTATACTAAAATTGAGCGGAGTTTTACCGCCACATTTACAAACTGCCATGGTGCCGGAAACCCCGTTTATGATCTGTTTGGACAAGGAGCAGGCAAACAAGAACTGCGGCCTTGCATACCCGGAAAGCAGAGTCGTTGAAAACCTTGCAGAGTTGTCACTGGCCGCTGAAGATATCAAATTTCCAGTAATAATAAAATCTGTCAACACGACCAGGAGAGTATTTGATCGAAAGGCCTACATAGTGCATGACCTGGATACATTCGCCCTAATTTTTAACATCTGGCCGGTAGGACATGTCAAATTGCTTGTACAAAAATTCATAACAGGATCTTTGGAAGCAAGCGACTTCGTAGCAAAGGAGGGAGCGCTGCTGGCCTATTGTGAAGGTCTTAGCCTTAGAACTGATATGCTGGACGGCACTGGCTTTGGAGTGGAATTTAAAAGTGTAGCGCCGACTGAAGCTGTATATTCCGCCACAATTAAATTTGTTGAAGCACTGAATTATTCAGGCCCCGGTCTGATTCAGTTTATCAAAGAAGAAAATACAGGGACGATGTATTTCGTCGAGAATAATCCTCGACTGTCTGCAGGAGTGGCCGAGTCTATCGCAGCCGGCAAGGATATTCCGCTGCTTGTTCTACAAGCATTGGACCTCGACTCGACACAAATTTTAAAACCGTTGATAGAAGAAAACTGCCAGTACCAATCAGAGTTTTATACTCATTGGCTATCACGAGATATTGAGGGGTATCTAGCACAGCGTTCCTCCCTTACCAAAGCGCAAAGATCAGAGTGGCTGGTAAACATGCTACGTTCATTCAGCAGAGCCGACGCGCACATCATGTGGCAATGGCGAGACCCAATACCAGGCATCTATCTGTATTCGAAGTTGCTTATTCGAATCCTAAGACAAGTCTTTATCAACTAAGCCATCATTCGAGGCACTCGTCTCGCTGCCTTTTAGATAGTCCCTGATCACGATATGACAGATTTCCTTTCTCCTTAGTTCTATTTTCAGAACGAGGCGAACAGCGCGAGCATTGAGCTTTTTCTTAAACCTGTGGGTAGGCGTATTAAAATAGTCTGAAACACTATAAAACCTGTTAAAACCCCGGGAGTTTAATAATCGATAACATTGAATACGCATGTACGGCGCCAGACCCTGGCCGCGAAAAGTGTCTTCTACGTAGGCATCGTACAAATATGCCTCTTCTTTTTTCAAACTGAATGACTCAGGTCGAAAATTAAACTCTTTCGTATCCGCCCAACAATATGCAGCAACCTCACCCGATTTGCGTAAAGCTATGCACACGTGCCCCTTCTCAAGCCTTTGTTTCCATTGCTCCAGGCGAACCGAGGGACCAAATTGATCGGGATTTTGAAGATCTTCGTGGTTAATAACACATAACTCAAACCCTTCCGGATCCGAACCCGAATTGCTTAAAACCGAAGACCCTTCTTCCATTAGATAGTAGGGGAAAAAACGAAACCCCAGGTGCCTTCCCAGCCAAATCTTAAAATTCTGGAGAAAAATGCCATATTTGAATGAGTAAATAACATTGGCCAATTTCATAGGGCAATTACATCACGTTAGCGGATACAAGTATGTTTCAGACAAATCTAAAATTGTAAGCTTTTTGTACGGGTTGACACGGCACCGATAGGACAGCAATGACATCTCTGCGTGATGTGATAGACAATATCTGGTGGGTCGTGTGAGGCTCGAACTCACGACCATCGGGTTAAAAGCCCGGTGCTCTACCAACTGAGCTAACGACCCAGATATCGGCTATATAAAAAGAGGCGGATAGTGTAGCGGCGTAAATCTAAAACACAAGAACTCAATATGAAATCCGTCAAACGAACCTCAATTTTTTTCAGTAGCCCTCACCCGCTACCAGCCAAAGGTCTGTACGACCGCCGAGATTTTGCTCACAACGGGTGCAGACTAGGGTAAATCGGACAGATAGGAGCTTGCCAGGCGGGCTGACGCACTTGCTGGATATTGAGATATAACCTGATTCAGGTACTGGCGTGCCCGAATCAAATCACCCAAACGGTGATAGACCACTCCTAGTTTATAAAGGGAGTCGGGTACCTTCGCGTGATCGGGAAACAGGTTTACCACCTGGACGAAGGATTGCCTGGACTTCTCTATATCAGGCAATTCCAGAGCCAGATACAGCTCTCCCAGCCAGTAAAATGCGTTACCTGTATATGCCCCATTGGGGAACTCATTGACCATGCTGGTAAACCCATCAATGGCTTCCTGATATTGCTTTTCCCGTGTGAGCGCAAAAGCCAGATTGTATTCGCGAGTTTCAGGGTCTCCTCCGTCTACCGCAACTACATCAGACGTGGATGGGCCTGGTTCCGTCACTCCAGCAGTAGTTGAAGCAGCAACAGAGCTGGATGCATTGGAAGCATTTGGACTGCCCTGGCTTAAACGACGATCAATATCCAGGTATTGATCCTTTTGTTCTCGCGCCAGGCGATCCAGATTATGCGACTGCTCTTCCAGAAGACCTCTAAGATCGCGTATTTCCTGTTCCAGTATCTGAATCTTGTAAAAAAGTTGTGTATTACCGGACGCTCCACTCGACGGCTGGGGCGGAGGTTGTTCGTCGTATGCCTGCCGTTCAATAGATTCACTTTGAGAATAGACATTGGTATCAGTGCGCACACCGGCATTACTACCGTATGGAACCCTTAGATCTCTACTATAGTTCTGCTGGACACCATTTTCAGCTTCCCCGGCCTGGGGGGAAGTAGCAGTGGGGCTATTCGATGACTGGTCTTCAACCGGTGCCTGCTCCGCTGCCGCCTGTGTTGTATACCCAACACAGGAGAGCAGACTTATAAGCAAACCTACCAGATATGGCTGAACAGACCTCATCGATATCACCCTAGCGGTAAATCATCTCCGCACGGCGGTTTCGCTGCCATGCGCCTTCAGAATGACCGGCGTCCACAGGTTTTTCTTCACCGTAACTTACTATTTCTATCTGCGAGCGATTGACCCCTGAGCTGGTTAAAAAGCTTGCTACCGTGTCACCTCGACGCTCGCCCAGAGCCAAATTGTACTCACGGGTACCGCGTTCATCACAATGCCCTTCAAGCAGTACACTGCGATCTCTGTTCCCGCGCAGAAAACTGGCGTGCAATTCCAGAGCAGCCAAATCTTTGGCTGACAAGGTAGCCCGGTCAAATTCAAAATAAAAGGTTCTGGACAATGGATTTCCAGTATTTGGATCGATGGGGTTTCCCATGCCGTCGACGGTTTTCGGAACTTCAACCACATCAATCGGCGCAGGCGCTTCTGTCTGAGTGTTTTCTCCGGGAGTTGGGGCTGGGTCACTGGTGGTCGAATTACTGGCACAACCTGCCAGAATGAGACCAGCCATAATCAGGCCCAAAGCGTTGCGTAACCATTGCTGTTGCATTTTATTCTCCTGCATTAGCTCATTTCCATTAACTTTCTATAAATCTGTGCTACTCAGCACAGACTTCAAATAGGGAGACCAGGCGGGCTCTCTAACATCACCCAAAGCGGATGGTAAACGGTATTTCACCTTTCCATCAATGGACACCACGGCCAGTATACCCTGCCCATTGTCCTGAGTCGCATAAATTAGCATTGCACCATTGGGTGCTATCGACGGAGACTCATTCATATCTGATTGGGTTAGCACCATTATTCGATCACGTTCCAGATCCTGAAGAGCGATGTGATAAAAACCGTTTCTGCGATGCACATAAATCAAATGTTTTCCGTCCGGCAAAAACCGTGCACGCGCATTATAATCACCCTGAAAGGTCAGTCTATCAGTAAGTCCATTTGTCAGGTTAATTTGGTAGATTTGTGGCTTCCCACCTCTATCGGAGGTAAATATGAGACTATTGCCATCCGGGGTCCACGCCGGTTCCGTATCGATGGCGTGATGGCGGGTGACCCTTTGCAGGGTGGACGAAGCAATATTACGAATATATATCTCCGGATTACCATCTCGTGACAGCACCAGCGCCAGTTTTCGCCCATCGGGAGACCATACCGGCGCACTGTTCAAGCCCGGATAGCTATCCAGTTTCCGCCTCACATTGGTGTGTACATTGTGCAGATAAATAACCGGGCGACCGGACTCGAAAGAGACATAAGCCACCTGGTTTCCATCAGGAGACCAGCTCGCAGACAATATTGGTTCTGTGGACGCTAGAAGCGTTTTAACGCGCTCACCATCAGTATCGGCGAGTTGCAACTTAAATCTGCTGTCTTTGGTTCCCAACTCCTGAGCAAGGACGTAAATCATCTTGGTACTGAATGCGCCCGGAATATCCGTAATTTTTTGATAGGCTGCATCAGAAATATTATGTGCAATATCCCTTATCTGCGCTGTTGTGCCACTTACCCGGCGCGATAATAAAAGCCGTTCATTTACGACATCATACAAATGATATTCGACAGAAAGATCACCATTAAACTCCTGCTGCACTCGCCCGATAATCAGGTATTCAGCCTTCAGTATTTTCCAGTCCCTAAAAAATACTTTATCCGGGCTGTCTGGAAGGCTCAGCATATTGTCTTCGGACATGGGAGCAAACTGTCCGCTTCGCGCAAGATCAAAAGCAACAATTCCACTAATGTCCTGATCGGTCCTGATATTTAGACTCTGCCCAAAAGGAACCACCGCAATCTTCTTGGGATTGTCCCTACCCTGATCAATTTCGATAGCCAAAGCAGCAAATACATTCTGGCTGGCAACGAGTATTAATCCAGCTAATAAAATACGTAACAAAATCACCTTAACAAGTCCTCTGGTTTAAATATCACAGGAAAACTGCGGAAATTTTCCTCAAATATGCGCGATTCAGAAGGAACTTCAAATTTTCCAACTTTACGCACGGCTGCTTCTGCGGAACGATCAAAAGCCACATTGCCACTCGATTCAGTAACAACTACCTGTGCAACATCACCCGTTGGCACAAGATTAACCTGTAAGACAACACGCATGCCATTGCGTGCGCTGGGTGGTCGCGACCAGTTCGCTACTATGAGTTCGTAGATACCTTGAATATACGATTTTGCAACTTCATCACTTTCATTCTCTACGATCTCTCTCGATTCGTCATTAAGTGCAACTTCAAAAGAATTAGCAGCCAGCTGTCGTAGCCTTTCTGCGCGCTCCTGTTCAGCTTTACGCCTGGCTTCCTGCTCTGCCAGTAATTTTGGGTCCGGTAAATTTTTCTTTCTAATAACTTCAGTTGCGGGTTTTTTTGCCACAACTTTTGGTGGAGACTTCTGAGATTCAGGTGGAGCTGTTTTTTTCACAAGTTTCGATTTGGGTTTTAACTGAATCAACGCAGTTTTAATAATTTTTGGCTTCACCAGAATAGTAGGAGTCGGTTGTGCGTCCCAACCAGCAAATAGTCCGAGACCAACCAGCGCATGCAGAGCAAGAGCAAGTAGTAATGGAAAACTGTAGTTGCTAAGCCAGGCAAACATCGTTACAACTCGGGAGGATCAGTGATTAAGCCTACACTTTCAGCACCTGCGCTTTGTAAGACGCTCATCACATCAACCACAGCACCATAATCCAAATCCTTGTCCGCACGTAAATAAACCGGAATATCGGGTCGTGCCCGGATAATTTTGCCCGCCTGTTCTTCCAAGGCGTATACGGTTACACGCTGCCCGGAGTCCTGACTGTCGCGCACACCCAAATTCATAAAAAGGGCTCCATCTTCGCGTATAGAAACAACCAGCGGGTCGTCCTGAACATCGGCTATCGCATCGGATGGTTTTTTTGGCAGGTCTACTTTAACCCCCTGAGTAACCAGAGGAGCAGTAGCCATAAAGATAACCAGCAACACCAACATAACATCGATGTAAGGAACAACGTTTATCTCAGACATTGGCTTTTTGCGTTTGCCTTTATGTCGTATGGTTCTCAAATCACTTCAGCTGATTTTGCATGAGCCGCCCTGTATAAAATACTGGAAAATTCCTCAGCAAATGTATCGTACCGATTCATCAGCGACTCTGATCTCGCGGAATAGCGGTTGTAGGCAATTACCGCTGGGATGGCGGCAAACAAACCCATTGCGGTCGCAATCAACGCCTCGGATATTCCAGGAGCCACTGCGGACAAGGTTGCCTGGGTCATATTGGCCAAACTTCGAAAGGAGTTCATGATGCCCCAGACCGTGCCAAACAACCCGATATATGGACTGGTAGACCCTACTGTTGCAAGAAAAGGCAAGTGCCTGTCCAGGTTTTCCTCCGCCCGGACTAACGCAACCCTCATGGCGCGTTGTGCGCCTTGAAGTGCTGCATCTGCGTCCATTCCAGCCTGATCCGAGAGCCTCAGATATTCCTTAAAACCGCTTACAAAAACCGTTTCGATATCGTTAAGTTCAGTGGGTTCAGCCTCGAGCTCTGAATAAAGATCCCGCAGATCAATACCTGACCAAAAATAGTCTTCAAAAACGTCGATCGTTTTCTGGGTGCGTCGAAAAGTTGAAGAGCGCTGAAAAATCATTACCCATGATGCAATGGACGCCATAACCAGCACAGCCATTACCATCTGCACCAGCAAACTGGCATTAATAACCAGTTCAATAATCGAAAGGGGCTCGTTCACACTATTATCCTCACATCCTTATTTGGTTTCGACTCATTCACTCTCACCAGGAACCTGCATGCCAAAATGCAAATAGGCCTTAGCCGTAGCCACTCGTCCCCTTGGCGTTCTATGTATAAATCCCTGTTGAATGAGATAGGGCTCAATCACCTCTTCAATAGTATCGCGTTCTTCACTGATCGCAGCAGCAAGAGAATCAAGCCCCACTGGGCCACCTGAAAAATTTTCGATTATTGCCATCAGTACACGACGATCCACGGCATCAAGACCCAGGCTATCCACCTCAAGTAAGTTTAATGCCAGATCTGCTATTTCGGAATTCAGCTTTCCATCCCCCCGCACCTCTGCATAGTCTCGCGCCCTGCGTAAAAGACGGTTGGCAATACGTGGTGTACCGCGAGCACGGCCGGCTATTTGCCGACAACCGGACTCGGTGACAGGTATATTCATTTCTCTGGAAGAACGTGTGACAATTTCAGTTAGCTCGCTGGTACTATAAAATTCCAGGCGTTGAACGATTCCAAATCGATCCCTAAGGGGGGCGGTAAGCAATCCTGCCCGGGTTGTTGCTCCGACCAGAGTAAAATCAGGTAGTTCAATTTTTATAGACCGTGCTGAGGGACCTTCTCCAATCAGGATATCAAGTTGATAGTCTTCCATCGCAGGATAAAGTATCTCCTCAACCACCGGACTCAAGCGATGAATTTCATCGATAAACAGAACATCACCAGCTTCGAGATTCGTAAGCAGTGCAGCCAGATCACCAGCTTTGTCTAGAATCGGGCCGGATGTGGATTTTAATGCCACACCCATCTCATTAGCTATTATGTGCGCGAGCGTCGTCTTGCCCAATCCGGGAGGACCAAAAATAAGACAATGATCCAGGCTTTCCGAGCGTTTACGTGCAGCTTCGGTAAACAAAGCCATCTGTTCTTTAACAGCGGTCTGGCCCACATAGTCTTCTAATCGTCTGGGACGCAAGGCACGGTCCAGCCTCTGGTCGCTGCCATCTGCAGCAGGGTTAATCAATCGATCAGGCTCAATACTCATTTAACATCTCACAGAAGCTGTTTTAATCCACTGCGCAGCGCCGCTTTAACAATGTCCTCAATAGACATACTGGCCTGGAAAACGGAGCTAACAAGACGGTTTGCCTCGTGTGGTTTGTAGCCCAGCACCACCAGCGCTTTTTCTGCTTCATTCTGAAAACCGCTTTTTAGCCCATCCTTTTCGGACTTAAGGGAATCTGTATCAATCCACCGTGCCACTTTATCTTTCATCTCAACTACCAGACGCTCTGCGGTTTTTTTCCCGACGCCGGGCAATTTGACAAGGGCTGCTACATTTTGTGCCATTATACTGTGTGCAAATTCGTTCGTTCCCATGCCTGATAAAAGCCCAATGGCCATTTTGGGACCTACTCCGTTTACCTTGATTAGCACCCTGAAAAGATCACGTTCTGCCTGATTGGCAAAACCATAAAGAACCTGCGCATCTTCACGCACAGAAAAGTGCGTGTAGAGTTCGAGCTCAACATCAGGTACCACTTTGGCAAGCGTGGCAGCGGTTACCTCCAGTTCATATCCAATACCATGCACATCGACCAACAAGCGATTGCCGTCAATGTTGATTAAAATTCCCTGTAATCTACCTATCACTTTTCAGCACCCTTGCCAGACCCTGAGTATTAACATGACATATCGCAATGGCAAGAGCATCAGCCGCATCTTCAGCAGGAGATGCCGAAAGATTCAGAATCACTTTAACCATATGCTGTACCTGTTCCTTAGTTGCGGCACCCGTACCAGTAACGGCTTTCTTTACAGATCGTGCCGCATATTCCGAGAGGCGCAATTTTTTTGTAGCAACGGCAGCTATCGCTGCACCACGTGCTTGCCCCAGCTTGAGAGCCGACTGCGGGTTGCGCGCCATAAACACCTCTTCAATGGCAACTTCGTGTGGTGAGAATTCCTGAATAAGATCTACCAGAGAGACATAGATCACCCCCAGCCTTTCGCAAAGTGCTCCCTTCGGTGTACGAATACAACCGCTGGCCAGATAAGTGAAACTTGAATTTGCATACCCTACAAACCCGTACCCGGTTACACGTGAACCAGGATCAATACCCAATATTCGCAAAGCTTCTATTTACCCGCCCTCGTAAACACTATCCGGAAACTCTGCATTACTATATACATTCTGCACGTCATCCAGTTCTTCCATAGCATCAATAAGTTGCATCACTTTTTCAGCATTCTCCTGGTCCAGTTGAACGGTTGTTGTTGGCAACATTGTTAACTCACTATGGTCTGCCTTCATACCAGCAGCCTGTATGGCAGCAACCACCGAAAGAAAATTTTCTTTGCTCGTGACCACGGCAACAGAACCATCTGTTTCAGTTTCAATGTCTTCGGCACCGGCGTCCAGTACAACGTCCATAATCGCTTCTTCATCTGCACCGGGCGCAAAATGAATAAGCCCCCGATTATCAAACAGATAGGAAACCGACCCATCGGTTCCCAGGCTTCCACCATATTTGTTGAACGCATGACGTACTTCAGCAACCGTGCGATTGCGATTATCTGTCATGGTTTCTATAAGTATAGCCACCCCGCCCTGTGCATACCCTTCATAGACCAGTTCTTCTACATCACTTCCTTCCAGACCCCCTGCTCCGCGCGCCACAGCTCTGTCGATGGTGTCTTTGGTCATGTTCGCATCCAGAGCCTTGTCTACTGCGGCTCTTAATCTAGGGTTATCATCAACCTCCCCACCACCCAATTTTGCCGCTACAACAATTTCCCTAATCAACCGGGTATACAATTTTCCGCGCTTGGCATCCTGTGCCGCTTTGCGATGTTTTATATTCGCCCATTTACTGTGACCTGCCATACTTTACGCTCGGTTAATGTCTGCCTAAGGTTTGTTTACCCGAATGTGTAATTCACGCAACTGGTGTACATCCACCTCACTGGGAGAAGCTGTCAACAGACAGGCGGCAGATTGAGTTTTTGGAAAGGCAATAACATCACGAATAGCCTCCGTACCAGCCAACAACATCACCAGACGGTCGACTCCAAAAGCAATACCTGCATGGGGTGGACAACCCAACTTCAGAGCCTCCAGCAGAAAACCAAATTTTGACAGGCCTTCCTGACCGATCATAAGATGATTAAATACGGCTTCCTGCATCGTAGAATCGTGAATACGCACTGAACCACCACCCAGTTCATTTCCATTGAGCACCAGATCATAGGCATCAGCAAGCGCTGCCCGTGGATCGGCATTGAGCTCTTCGACTGAGCCCTGCGCATTGGTAAAGGGGTGATGCATGGCGTTCAAACGTTTGTCCTTACCCATCTCGAACATAGGCCAGTCTACAACCCAACAGGGTGCCCAGCCTTCTTCAATAAGATCCAGATCTTTACCTAACTGCACACGTAAAGCACCAATTGCATCATTAACGGTCTTCTGCGTATCCGCACCAAAAAACACCAGGTCTCCAGTGGTTGCACCGCAGCGTTTTAACACCTGAAGTACTACTTCGTCTGGTAGAAATTTCAGAATAGGAGATTGCAATCCAGCAACGCCTTCGTCTATGTCATTGACCTTAATCCAGGCCAGTCCCCGTGCGCCATATTTGGCAACAAAATCGGTATAACCATCGATCTGTTTTCTGGAAAGCCTGCTGGCACCCGGCGCACGCAAGGCCACCACACGACCACCTGGATCATTTGCAGGACCATTAAACACCTTGAAATCAACCGATTTCATCAAATCAGCTACGTCGATCAGTTTCATCGGGTTTCGCAAATCTGGCTTATCACTGCCGAAATCACGCATTGCATCAGCGAAGCAAAGCACTGGAATCTCCCCCAGCTCTACATCCAGCACAGATTTCATTACGTGCCTGAGCATACCCTCACCCAACTGCATAACCTCGTTGGCAGTAACGAAGGCTGCCTCTATATCAATCTGGGTAAACTCTGGTTGGCGGTCTGCACGCAGATCTTCGTCCCTGAAACATCTGGCAATCTGGTAGTATTTATCTACACCTCCCATCATTAACAGCTGCTTAAAAATCTGTGGCGACTGAGGTAGTGCATAAAACTGTCCGGGATGAACGCGACTGGGTACCAGGTAGTCTCGGGCACCCTCCGGGGTAGCGCGTGTCAACACCGGCGTTTCTACATCCAGGTAACCACGCTCTTCCAGATAGTTACGAACAGAAGAAATTATTTTTGCCCGCAATCGCAGACGATATTGCATTTCAGGACGTCGAAGATCTATATATCGGTATTTTAAACGAATATCGTCACCTGCGTCCGTATATTCATCCAGTTGAAACGGCGGTGTCTGGGACGCATTCAGAATTTCAAGTGTACCGCCCAGCACCTCAATCTCTCCGGTCACCATTTCCGGATTAACGCTACCCTCAGGGCGTGGGCGCACCAGCCCACGCAGTTTAAGTACGTATTCGTTGCGTACCTTGTCTGCCAGAACAAAACTTTCCACTGTATCCGGGTCAAAAACCACCTGAACAATTCCGGTGTGGTCTCTGATATCAAGGAAAATAACACCTCCATGGTCTCGGCGACGATGTACCCACCCACAAATATCTATTGTTAAACCCTGATGAGACGCATTAATCTCACCACAGTAATGACTACGCATATTGATTCCTAGTTTATATCTGTCGTAAATATTGCAATTATGCCGGCTTTATCCAGGCTGTTTTGCTCAAGAAATTGCAGGCTACTCAGCCTTGTGAGGTCTTACTCTTTTTGGCTCCGCTGCTTTGGGAAGTCTTGTTGGTCTCGCTGCTCTTTTTCCCGGAACTTTTGTCATCCGAGCCTCCCTTACCCTCGCTTTTAGGTTGTTCCGATTTTCCCCCGGAATTCGAATCACTATTTTCAGACGAACCAGCAATATTCTTCTTATTCCCTGATTTGAAGTCCGTCTCATACCAACCCTGACCTTTAAGACGAAATGCTGCAGCGGAAATTAATTTACGCAAACTATCTTCGTCACATTCCGGGCATTTCGTAAGTGTCGCTTCACCAAACTTTTGCAAGGTGTCAAACTTATGAGTACAAGCCTCACATTCGTACTCATAAATTGGCATTACTATTTCCTGTCACAATATTCACGGCGGCCAAGTATAGCTGACCAAGGCTTAGCTAATCTCCCTCCATAGATAATTAATTGTCATTATCTTTCAATATTTGTCGTTTTCCCTGTTTTTCTATTGCGGGACCTGACCTTATAGGATATAAAGCGCGCTTGCTGGAATGGGCAGATTGGAATTCGTCCTTTCTTTTCAGTCAAATGAAGTTTAATGACACGGCGCAGTTACAGAAAAATCCAAATTTCCGTTAATGCCGAACAACACACTTAAATAAATCTAAAGGAATCTTAATGGCTCGCAAACCTGCAAAAAAAACACCTGCCAAGAAAAGCGCCGCGGCTAGAAAAAGCGCACCGGCTAAAAAAGCAGCAGTAAAGAAGAAGACTGTTGCAAAAAAAGCTGCTGCACCAGCGCCTGCAAAAAAGGCAACGGCAATTAAGGCCAAAATGACCAAAACCGCAATTCTGAAAGAACTTGCCGAAAAAACAGAGCTGAGCACAAAACAGGTGAGCTCCGTACTGCAGGAACTTGAAATATTGATCGAACGTCATATCAAGAAACGTGCCGTCGGCGAATTCACATTGCCAGGCTTACTCAAGGTTAAATCTGTTAAACGACCTGCAACCAAGAAACGCATGGGGCGAAACCCAGCCACCGGCGAAGAAATCATGATTGGTCCAAAACCTGCGTCTATTCGTGTTCGGGTTACCGCTCTGAAACGCCTGAAAGACATGGTGTAAGTCACACTACTAATGTGTTTTTTGAATAAAAGGGGCAATTTTGCCCCTTTTTTTGTGTCATACCGCTTTTGTGTCAAAATGACACCTCTGGGCTAAAAGCCCCATTTAACTACGCAAGAGATTAAGTTATGCGCGCCTCCCGATTACTCATTCCAACCCAGAAGGAAACACCGGCAGACGCTGACGTCCCAAGCCATCAGTTTATGTTACGTGCTGGCCTGATACGTAAGGTAGCTTCAGGTTTGTATACGTGGTTGCCCCTGGGATTAATGGTAATGCGAAACATTGAAACCATTATAAGAGAGGAGATGCTCCGTTCGGGTGCACATGAAATAATAATGCCAGTCGTGCAACCAAGAGAGCTGTGGGATGAGTCCGGTCGCTGGGAAAAAATGGGCTCTGAAATGATGCGTATGCAGGATCGTCACGAACGTGACTTTTGCATGGGACCAACACATGAGGAAGTTATCACGGATCTGTTTCGCAACACCGTGCATAGCTACAAACAACTTCCCTGCAATTTGTATCAGATACAAACCAAGTTCAGGGACGAAATTCGCCCTCGATACGGGGTTATGCGTGCCAGGGAATTCACCATGAAAGACGGGTATTCCTTTGACCTGGATCAGGAGTCATTAGATAAAACATTCGATGAAATGCACGCAGCTTACTCTCGAATACTAACGCGTATTGGAGTCAGGTTTCGTGCCGTGGAAGCAGATTCCGGTAACATCGGCGGAGCCAAATCCATTGAGTTTCACGTTCTCGCGGACACTGGAGAAGACAGCATCGCGTTCTCCGATACTTCTGACTATGCCGCGAATTTAGAAAAGGCAGAAGCTATAGCACCTGGACCGTCAGACGAAATACCACTACAGGAAAAACATACCGTCGCAACTCCGAATCAGTTTACCATCGATGCGGTTTGCAATTTTTTAAAGATCGAGCAATCGGTTTCGCTTAAAACCCTGATAGTCGAAAGCGACGAAGGTCTGGCAGCTCTGGTTCTGCGCGGAGACCACCTGCTAAACGAAATTAAAGCACAGAACATCGAGGGCATCTCCAACCCGCTTACATTTGCTGATGAAACTCGCATCAACAAAGAATTAGGGTGTACCGTTGGCTCGCTGGGCCCTGTCAGTCTTAACATACGCACAATTGTTGATCACAGCGCAGCCGCAGTGGTTAATTTTGTTTGTGGTGCAAATGAAGAGGGCCAACACTTAACTGGTGTTAACTGGGGGCGGGACATTGCGAGTTTCGAAACTGCTGATCTTCGCAATGTCGTCGACGGTGACCCATCTCCCGACGGGGCTGGCATACTAAAAATTAAGCGTGGCATTGAAGTTGGGCACATTTTCCAGCTTGGCACTCTATACAGCGCAGCCCTAAACGCCAACATTCAAGATCAGGATGGCAAATCCATAGCCCCGCTAATGGGCTGTTATGGTATGGGCGTCACACGACTGGTAGCAGCAGTGATAGAACAGTCCCACGACGATAGGGGAATAATCTGGCCAATGAGCATTGCACCATTCAAGGTGCACATACTCGCTTTGAACTATCACAAATCCGAACAGGTACGCGAGACTGCAGATGCTCTTTATGAGGCATGCCAGAGTGCCAATATAACTGTATTAATTGATGATCGAAGCGAACGTCCCGGTATTAAGTTTGCCGACGCAGACCTCATAGGTATTCCGCTACGGGTAACCATTGGTGATCGGGCCCTGGCAGACAACCAGCTGGAATTTGAAACCCGTGCTGAAAAAGAAAAACAGATGGTGCAAGTAGATTCAATGTTGAAAATATTGTCGCAGGCATGTTCAGTTTAGATCTCGTGATTAAAGTATGTATCAGTTGTTTGCTGATCTGCGGTTTAGTACCGCTACAGGCTACTGAGATTCGCGACCCGGCGCTCGTGAAAAAACTGGCTATCAGTATGTCAAATGAACTCGAACAGAATGATCGCTTTGACGCTCAGGTCTGGTTGGTAAGCACTGAAGCAAGGCTTAAAAAATTTGTTACCAACGAAAAAGAACGATTACTTATTATGCGCTCGACCTATCGCGAAGCGCACCGACAGGGCCTGGATCCCGATCTGGTACTTTCGCTTATGCAGGTTGAAAGCACCTTCGATAGATTTGCAGTTTCGAAAGCAGGTGCTCAGGGATTGATGCAAATTATGCCATTCTGGTTGAATGAAATTGGCAGACCCCAGGACAATCTCAGCGAAATAGAAACTAATATTCGGTACGGAACAACCATACTTGCGCACTATATCGAAATCTCCGATACAGACCTTGTCGAGGCACTCGCCAGATACAATGGCAGCAAAGGCAGGCTAAAATACCCGGAAAAGGTCGTAGATGTATGGCGCAGCAGTTGGCAAACGCGTGCGACGAAAGACCTGCCTGAACTGCAACAAAGCTGTATCAAATACGGCCTGAAAGCCTGTGGTTCGAAACGACTACGTTAAGCAGGTAATGCATAATCTACTCTTGCATTGCTGCTAATAAACTGGCTTTTGTCTGAGGACCAACCAGATTGGCAATTAGCCTGCCCTGCGGGTTGATGACCAAAGTAGCGGGTAATACCTGGGGCTGTTCGGCTTCCCAGTACTTGCGAGGGTCTTCGATTAACACGGGAAATGCGATGCCCATTTTCTCTATTACCTTTGCCAGCGCATCATCGCGAATGCCATCGTAGTTAACACCCATCAAATGCAGATTCAAATTCTCTCGATCTGCATGGAGTTCGTTGAGCTCTGGAATCTCTTCTCTGCAAGGTCCACACCATTCAGCCCAATAATTTATTAACAACCAGCTACCACGCTCCTCTTTAAGGTTAAGCCCGCCACCACTTGAAAATTTATCAGTTGGCGCACTATCGCAAGCCATCGTGAGCATTCCAAGAAAGTAAATACACAGAAGTCTAGTCTTGGGCATGTTGATTTTTTTCATAAAGGCTATCCAGGTTTTCATTTAGTGAGCGTGCACCAACTCGGAAAAATTCCAGCAACTGAGGCAAACCAACGGGAGTACCGCTTACAGCAACGAGAGACTCTTCATTCAGGCCTTCCGGGAGTTTCTGATATAAATCCCATAGCGTCACGGTTTTAAGGCTTCGGGTTAGGGCATAGTGCAAATCATCAGACTGGCCAACCAGTTTCAAGCGAAACAACACATTCATTATTGTATCTTTTCTGCCCTCTTCGAGACAACTCTCACCAAGCAATTGATCTTCACTAAGCGCGTCTCCCTGCAAATGCGCATCATATAAAACCTGCAACACCGACAGTAACTGCACCAGTGCAGGTATATCAGACGTTCCGGATTCGGGTACTTTTGCCAATGTTCGCACCAGTACCGCCCCCACCAGGATAAGCACCCAGACCAGGTATAACCAAAAAAGAAACAGTGGTACCGCTGCAAAAGCCCCATAGATTACGGCCATGGATGAACCTGCCAACAAGGCAGAAAAGGAGTTTTTCGCAACCTCAAAAAGGATCATCGTTACAAACCCTCCAATCAGCGCATGTTTGAAGACAACCCGACAGTTTGGGACGGCATAGTACAGAAAAGTGAAAACCGCAACTTCCGATGCAATCGGAATATATGCCAAAAGAGATTCTCTGATTCCATACGTATCCAGGCCACTCACAAACGGCAAATACAATAGATAGGAGCTCACAATGAGACCACCCACCAGCAGCGGTGGTCCAAAGGTGAGCACACCCCAGTATAATAAAAAACGCTGCAGGCCCCGACGCTGCACGGGCACCTGCCAAATAACATTAAATGCTCTTTCAATAGTGACAATCATCAAAAACGAAGTGACGAACAGGAATGCAACACTAAAGGAAGTTAAACCCAGAGCCTGCTCCGAAAATTGCGTGAGCTGCTCTTGAACGGCCCTGGAACTCTCTGGAACAAAATTTGTGAAAATAAAACTCTTGATCGTTTCACCAACTGCAGAAAGATCAGAAAAGGTAGACAATATGATGTAGGTTACTGTCATAAACGGTACGACAGCAAATAGTGTTGTATAAGTTAAGGATGCAGCACGACTTAAACAATCTCTCTGCACAAACTGCTGCACCAGTTCACCAACAAACCAGCGCGACAGACCCCACAATTTGCTTAACATTTTGTATCCTCAGGATTAGCAGTTAGGCCAGGAATTACCCAATATGAACAAGTGTACGAAAGATGTAACAATCTATCACAATCCACGTTGCTCCAAATCCCGTCAGACCCTGGCAATTATACAAGACCAGGGAATTCAACCAGAAATTGTACATTATCTGGAAGATCCACCCTCCACAAAAAAACTACAGCACCTGTTAGTATTACTGGATATGTCAGCCAGACAACTCATGCGCAAGGGCGAAGAAATTTACAAATCACTGGATCTGAATGATGCCCAGCTTTCTGAAGCCAAACTGGTAAGTGCCATGTGCACACATCCAATACTAATTGAGCGACCCATAGTGGAATGTAACAATAAGGCCTGCATAGGCCGACCTCCAGAGTTGGTATTGGCTCTTTTTTAATTATTTTGAAGCAAGGAGTATTCCATCAGTTTTAATAAACATATTCTTATACTGTATTACAGTCGGACAGGCTCCACCGCTATGCTGGCACAACATATCGCTCGCGGCGTCTCACAAGACGGTGAATTTGAAGCGCGCTTACGAACGGTGCCTGAAATTTCCTCGATCACCAGCCAAAGTGCATCGTCCATACCCGACTCTGGTGCTGTGTATTGCTCAAAAGAGGATCTGGCTGATTGCAGTGCACTTGTACTGGGCAGTCCCACACGTTTTGGCAATATGTCCGGCGCACTCAAACATTTTCTGGACGACACAGCAGATCTCTGGATGCAAAATGCACTGGTCGGCAAGCCAGCAGCAGTTTTTACCTCGACCAACAGTATGCACGGAGGGCAGGAGTCAACCTTGCTTACCATGATGGTGCCGCTTTTTCATCACGGCATGATAATCATGGGTGTGCCTTATTCCGAACCCACCCTACGAAGCACCACCAGTGGCGGCACACCTTACGGGCCAACACATGTTTCAGCGAGCCCCGCTTCCGGCCTAAGTGGTGATGAACAGACTATTGCCCAGGCTCTGGGCAAACGCATAGCTTCAGTTGCCGGAAAACTCAATTGAACAACGGTGGTTTTAAGACCCTTATGCAGTCCGTGAAAGTATTGCAGATGATAAGCCTGGTGAGCCTGGGCAGTCTATTTTCAATACTAGCTCTTTATCGCTATTTCGTCGACCCATCTGACACTGTCCTGGTAACTACAGGCGTATTATTTTTTCAGGCAGCTCCTCTTCTCGTTCTGGTATTTGGAGTGATTTATTTACGTAGTCGCCGTATTTTTTATCTGGCAATGGTCTCACTTTTATATTTCATGCATGGAATAGTGCAGATGGTGTTTCCTGAATCCCGGGGATTCGGTTTAGCTGAAGTGGTCTTCGCACTATTGCTCTGCGTAAGCTCGTCCTATCTGGTGAAAAACCTTGGCATATCCACCTAGTGCACAATGCGCGGCGATGATAGCGCAACTTCTTCGTCTTCATCAATATTCTGAACTGCGTACCTGCGCGTAGTGATATTACCGTTTATGACCTCAGGCAGCTCTTTCAAAAATTCTTTCATATGAGGGGTCTGATAATGTGCCATGAGCATATCCATACTTTCCCATTCCTGGAAAAGTACCAGGGTATTCGGGTCGCGCAGCCCAATGAAGAAGTCATAGGACAAACATCCCCGCTCCTTTCGGGTAGCTTCAATCATTTTCCGGGCAAGCTCCAGCGCCTGCTCCCTTTGATCAGGTTTTATGGGAATACTACCGTGGACAATTATCATAATTACCGCACAACCGTCGTAATAAAGGTACACACGAGCTGCCAGCGCAGCTCGCTGTAACTACGTGATTGTAACGTTTCTTCTTAGCGTTTCTTCTTAACAGCTTTCTTTTTGGCGTTCTTTTTAGGCTGAGACTTTACCAGGCGAGTTAGCGCCGCTTTACTGGGTTTGGCAGCAATAAGTTGCTTGTAAGCCTTGGCACGTTTGTTAATCTGCTTGTGCCGAGTATAAAAACCCACTGCTTTTTCCCACGCACCATCCAGGCCATGCAGATTGATTGATACCGTTGTATTAACAATTTTATTTTCCAGCGTGGACATAATCCCGATCTGGAAAACTGGTGTATTGGTACCACTCTTTTCAGTCTTCATGCGAAACAAAATACCGCGCACCCTACCTTTGGAATCAATATGAATCTCTTTGGCCGCTTTGGCTTTTAGAGAACTTTGGGAAGTTTCCAGTTCCAGATCCCGGGCTTCAGCAACAGCTTTGATGGCTGCCCGCTTGGCACCGCGAATGCGCTTGCCATTCGCTTTTAGGGAGAAATATTCCTGATAGGTTTTGCCATTAATCTGGCGACGTACCCTAAAGCCATGAAACCTTGGGGTATCCAGTAGTTCAACACTCATTTTTCACCTCATAATTTTGAGAAAGTAAAGGTCTCTCGACCACAATTTAACAGGGTAATGCTCTATCTCCTAGTCGGGATAATACGCGCTTCCTGCAAACGCTCGATTTCCATATCGCTAAAACCATACTGCTTTAACACCAATTCCGAATCTTCTCCCGGCGCTCTCGCTCCATGTGCAACCTCTGCTTCGGTGCGGCTAAACCGAGGGGCTGGTGCAGGTTGCATAACACCATCCACTGTTACAAACGTTCCTCTATGTATGTTGTGAGGATGATCCGGCGCCTCAAAAATAGAAAGAACCGGTGCAAAACAGACATCTGAACCTTCCATAAGTTCACACCATTGAGCCCGCGTTTTGGCCTTAAACACCTTTGTGAGCTCTGCTTTTAAATCTTCCCACTTGCTAACGTCCATTTGCGGTGCAAAAACACTGGTATCAAGCCCAGCCCTTTGAATCAGTTCAGCATAAAACTGCGGTTCTATCGAACCAATACAAATATACAAACCATCCTGAGTTTCATAAGTATCATAAAAGTGAGCACCACCATCCAACATCTGGGTACCGCGTTGATCAGTAAAGTGTCCTGCTGCTGCAAAAGAGAAAAACATGGACATAAGCAGAGCTGAACCATCAACCATTGCAGCATCCACAACCTGCCCCTCACCGGAACCCTTTGCTTCTAGCAAGGCACATACTAAGCCAAATGCCAGAAACATTCCTCCTCCGCCAAAGTCACCAACGAGATTCAGTGGCGGTACCGGCTTTTTGCCCGCCGTACCTATGCCATGTAATGCTCCTGACAAACCAATGTAGTTAATGTCATGTCCCGCAGCTTTTGATAGAGGACCATCCTGCCCCCAACCTGTCATTCGGCCATAGACCAGTTTTTCGTTGCGAGCCATACAATCTTTAGGCCCTAAGCCGAGACGTTCTGTTACTCCCGGTCTAAATCCCTCAAAGATTGCGTCAGCATTTTCACAGAGAGTCAGAACCAACTCTACTCCCTCCGGGTTTTTGAGATCTACAGCAATAGAGCGGCGATTACGATTAAGCACGTCTTTTGGGCGACGCGGATTGTCAGAAATTCTGTCAATCCTGATTACCTCCGCTCCCATATCAGACAGCATCATTCCACAAAACGGACCCGGACCAATACCGGCCAACTCGATTATTTTGTATCCTTGTAGCGGACCCATCTTATCCTCATAATTCAGTTATTACGGAAAAGGCGCTTAAAAATCACGTCAGGAACCTAGTTTACCCGTTTTGCAGCTCATGGAAACTGTTTGTAATCAAAATGCACCGATTAGATTGAACAGCTACACCAGAAAAATAGTGCACTGCGACTGTGATAGCTTCTATGCTTCTGTGGAACTACGCGACAAACCTGCCCTGCGTGCCTCTCCTGTAGCCATTGGTGGCTCTCCAAACCAGCGCGGTGTAGTGGCGACATGTAACTATGAAGCACGTAAATACGGTATTCATTCCGCTATGCCAATGAGCCAGGCCTTGAAACGCTGCCCTCATTTGCACATCATGAAACCAGACATGTCTAAATATCGTAGCGTTTCCAGGCAAGTGAACGAAATCTATGAACAATATACGAACATTATTGAGCCTCTTTCGCTAGACGAAGCTTTTTTAGACGTGTCTGATAGCACGGCCTGCCGTGGCAGCGCGTCCCTCATAGCAAAACAGATTCGCGACAAAGTACGTAATGACCTGGGAATTACAATCTCGGCTGGAATAGCACCCAACAAATTTCTCGCAAAAATTGCCAGTGACTGGAAGAAACCCGATGGACAGTTCACCATAACGCCAGAACAGGTTTCCGACTTTGTTGTAAAACTGTCTGTTAAAAAAATCTTTGGTGTTGGCTCTGTAACGGCAGCAAAAATGCATGCTGACGGGATAAATACCTGCGGAGACCTGCAGCATTGGCCACTTCTTGAGCTTACGCGGCAATACGGACGTTTGGGAGCCCGGCTATATGAACTGTGTCGCGGAATTGACAAACGGGAAGTTAAGGTGCATCAGCTACGCAAGTCTGTAAGCGTGGAAACTACATACTCCAGAGACTTACAGCATGCAGAAGAGTGTCTTTCCGAGGTGCGCAGACTAACAAAACAATTATTTCAGCGCGTAGAAACAGCAGGAGTAAGCAGGCGTATTAGCCAATACTGGATTAAAATTCGTTTTAGTAATTTTCGAACAACCACGGTAAGCGAAACCCGTACCGATGTTGAGCCAGGTGTATTCGAGGCACTCCTTCAAAAGGCTCTGCGGCGCAGTGACGAGGACGTGCGGCTGATCGGTGTCGGAGTGAAAATTTCAGACCCGCTCAGCGCGCAGCAACTTTTGTTGTTTGAAGAATAAGCGGTATTTTTACGACTGCACCAATTTTCCCTGATGTTGTCCAAATTGTACCTCGGCGAAGCGACGAAACAGTGGGTTATTTTCGACAAGATTTTGGTATGTGCCCTGGGCTATCAACTTTCCTTCATCCACCACCAGGATCCGATCCGCTTGCACTACAGTAGATAATCGGTGTGCAATGGTTACCACCGTGCACACCCCTCTCAGGTTTTGTATGGTATTTCGAATCAGTTCTTCACTGTCTGCATCCAGAGCACTTGTAGCCTCATCCAGTAATAACAATCCTGGCCGGGTCAGTAAGGCACGGGCAATCGACAATCTTTGTCGTTGACCACCCGACAAACCCTGCCCACTTTCACCAACGCGAGTTTGTAGTTTTTGAGGCAGATTTTCTACAAATTCCAGTGCGTTCGCAGCCTCCAGTGCCGCCCGTTTATCGGCAGCACTTGCATCCTCACATCCATAGCACAGATTTTCCTCAAGCGTGCCCGCAAAGAGGACCGGATCCTGTGACACAAAACCGATATGCCCACGTACATCCTCCAGAGCCAAATGTTGCAGATCAATTCCGTCGAGACAAATAGCGCCAACATCAGGATCATAAAACCGCAACATCAGATCGAATAATGTGCTTTTGCCTCCCCCTGAGGGGCCAACAAGTGCAATCTGCTCGCCAGGGGATATAGAAAATGAGATTTCGTTGATAACAGTAATACCGGGGCGTGTCGGATAGCTGAAAGTGACCCCCTCAAAAGAAAGTGGCAGCAACTTATGGCCTGACAGTTTTTTGGGTTGCGCTACAACTTCCAGAATACTTTTTGCCTCCAGAAGTTCTGCCAGGCGCTCCGCAGCACCAGCAGCGCGCTGTAGTTCGCTGTAAACTTCACTTATAGCCCCGACACTGCCACCAACAATAAAGGCATAGAAAATGAATGCCGTTAATTCACCCGGGCTTGTTTCCCCCGACAGGACATCCTGCCCTCCAATCCATAACATGGCAGCCATGGCAATCATTGCCAGTGACATCGCCACAACAATGAGCCACGCTCTGTGTTTAATCCTTCTGCGGGCAACGTCAAAAGCCAGCTCAACGCGATGGCCAAATGCGCGCACATCGTCAGCCTGGTGATTGAAAGCCTGTACAATTTTAATATGGCGCAATGATTCACCGACATAACTTCCAACATCTGCAAGGGAATCCTGGCTATCGCGAGACAATGAGCGGATTTTGCGACCAATATAAATCACTGGCGCAACAATAAAAGGTGCACTGATAATAACCACCAGCGACAACTTGGGGTTACTTATCACCAGAAGAATAACACCACCAATAAACATCAATATGTTTCTGAGGGCGATGGAAACCGTGGAACCAATTACCGACTGCAGCAGTGTAGTGTCGGTTGTGATTCGGGATTGCACTTCGGTAGGCAGATTTTCTTCAAAATACCCTGGGTGCAAACCCAGAAGATGTTGGAAAACTTTACTTCGAATATCAGCACTTACCCGTTCACCAATCCAGGATACCAGGTAGAAGCGCGCAAAAGTGCCTATGGACAACAACATCATAAGACAGACGAAAATAACGATGCTGCGCACCAGTGTATCCGCATCCCCATTGGCAAACCCCTCGTCTATAAGCAGGCGTAGACCCTGCCCTATAGACAAGGTAATAGCTGCGGTAGATATTAGTGCCAGCGTGGCACCCACCATCTGCCAGATATACGGCCTTAGATACTCAATAACCGGGATTAAGAGATTAATATCCCGTCGGGTTTCATGTTCGATGGAAGAGTCCTTAGAATACGTTAGGGAAGCCCAAATTAAGCAACCAGGATACAAATTATGACAGATGCAGACTCAATCCTCTCTACCATCGAGCTTGAGCCCTCGAATACGGCTGAATCTTGTGTGATCTGGTTACATGGGCTGGGCGCAGACGGCCATGATTTTGAAGCAATCGTACCTCAGCTGGGCGTGGCAGCGCTTAACATTCGATTTATATTCCCAAACGCCCCCAAACGTTCAGTTACCATTAATGCAGGCATGGAAATGCGAGCCTGGTATGACATCGACCCACAGTCCCCGATAAGTGGGGCTTCAGATATAGCTGTTTCAGTTGCACAAATCAGCCAGCTGATAGAAAAACAGCTGGAACGGGGTTTAAAGTCCCATCAGATAATACTGGCGGGATTTTCACAGGGTGGTGTAATCGCACTGGAGCTGGCTCTGGCATACGATAGAAAACTTGCAGGTATTATGGCGCTGTCGACTTACATACATGATCTGGAAAACCTCAATGACAGACTGGGGCTCGCTAACACAGAAACGCCAATTTTTATGGCCCACGGCCGAATGGATCCCATGATTCCCATCGCCCGGGCTGCAGCAGCCAGATCTTCCCTCGACGCACTAAACTATCCAGTAGAATGGCACGAATACCCTATGGGTCATCAGGTTTGCGAAAGCCAGATAAGAGACATCTCCCTATGGCTAAATAAAACACTAGCCAGCAAATAATGAATACAACCATAGACAAAACAAACGCTGCTTTTGCCCTGCAATTTAAAACCCCGCCGGGCTGGGTTGATGTTGTGATAGCAGACTTTAACACTTTTCTTCAGGATCATGCTTCCTGTGAAAAAAAGGCTTCTGGCATGGCGCTGAATGTACTGGCACATTATCCGGATAAACCGGATATTGTATCAGCCATGGCCGATTTGGCACTGGAGGAGTTATCCCACTTTCGGGAAGTACTGCGGTTACTTAGTGCACGCAATGTCCCGCCAGCAGCAGATAGAAAAGACCCTTACGTGAATGCTTTGAACAAATACATTCGCCGTGCTCCTGAAACTTTTCTACTGGATCGTCTGCTCGTCGCTTCAATCGTGGAAAAAAGAGGCTATGAACGTTTCAAAATTATCGAATATGCTCTCAGCGAAAGTCCTGAGCAACGTTTTTACAAGGCTATTGTCGCTAGCGAAAAGCGACACTACCAACTATTTCTTAATCTGGCATATCACCACTGCGAAACCGGAACTGTTGAATTACGGCTTAGTGAACTTTTGACTCTGGAGGCGGAGATTGTAAGCACATTGCCGCTACGAGCAGCTTTGCATTAGGAAGGTTCGAATTACCTCAGTAATTTCCAAATACCTTAAAACATACGCAGATAAGCGCTACGTCGACGCTTCTGCGGCCGTACAGGATGCTTATACAAATATTCTGGTTATCCCGGCTTTTGATGAACCCATTGACCTGCTGCAAAAACTGTTGCCAACAGATGCATGTAATGTGTTGATAATCCTTCTGATTAACGCTCCTGACCATCTGGAATCGAGCCATCCCGCGCTGCAACGTACAGAGGCACTTTTACGAAGCCTCACACGCGCCAGCGCTTGCCCTGGCATTGTGTGTTATGACGCGCAACGTCATCTTGATATTCTGATTGTTGACCTTGTAAGTGCGGGCAAGCGCGTTCCACACCGTAAGGGAGTTGGTGTCATACGTAAACTTGGGGCAGATATAGCACTCAGTCTCATTCATAACCAGCACATTCACAAACCCTGGATCTTCTGTACAGACGCAGATGTTCTTCTGCCCGAAGGCTATTTTCAGGTTTTAAATATGCCAGTTCAAAACAGTGGAGCGGATGTAGCTGCAATCGTGTTGCCATACCGCCATTTTCTTGAAAAGAAAGCCACACAGACCACCGAACTACTGCTGCAGCATCTTCGAGACCAGGAAACAGCCAGCCAATTGTACGAGCTGCATATGCGTTACTTCACAAATCGACTGGGCTGGAGCGGGTCGCCCTACGCTTATTCAAGTATAGGCAGCCTGCTGGTAATATCCGCAAACCACTATGCGATGGTTCGCGGATTTCCAGGCCGACCCGCCGCCGAAGATTTTTATCTGTTAAACAAACTGGCAAAAGTGGGTTTGATCGCCTGTCCCGTCTCACCTCTGGTGCAATTGCAGGCCAGATACTCCACCAGAGTACCGTTTGGAACAGGTCCAGCCCTTCTGAAAATTCTAGAGAGTGGCGAGCGTTTAACTTATGCCCCGCAAAGCTTTGATTTACTAAAGCTGTTCTATACCGAACTGACACAGATGAAAATTCTACCGATTTCTTCCCAAGCCCTATGGACCAGCACCTTGCACCACGATCCAAACGCTACAATGTTATTATTGGTTCTGGACAAAATTGGCTTTGAGAAATTTATCGTACAACAGCTAAAACAGTGCAAAACGCGGGTACGGCTGGTACGCGCGATTCACGAGTGGTTCGATGCTTTTCGAATACTAAAGTTTTTGCACGCTGCACGGGACTTGGGGAATTTTGACATTCCAGTATTGCAAGCATTGTCAAGAATCTACCCCGAGGCTAGATGCAGGTCGCATGATTATCTTGCCTTTTTGTGTAATCTGGAACAATCTGAGACGCAACACAAAGGACTCGGCAGGTATGCTGGGATGCTTCCTACATAATTATGACGCAAACCCTACCCGAAAATTCTGACCTCGCATGGGATCTCGGCGAAATCACCAATCGTGAGCGTGCCATCGAGTTCATCATGCAATTCGAAAATACGCTGTGTGTGTACTCACCCACGGTTGAACAGATCTACAGCTCCTACAATATTTACTTTTCCAGCGACTACGACCGAAAAATGGTAATACTGCCCGACCCGGCAGCCTTTCACGACACGTTTAATGGTGTAACCAGCAATTCCGTCACAGCAACCGGACTGTATATTATTCCCGGCGAACTCATAGGAAAAACAGGTCTACATCTAACCAATACTGTCGGTGACCGAGGTTTGGGTAAACGTCAGCTGCCATTCGTTGCAGCAATTAAGGCCATAATGCGAAAGTGCCCGGTTGACGACCCCTTTATACCCATTTTGGGCAAGGGTGATTTGCGCGAATTTCAAGATGACTGGCCAATATTACATTTGCACCGTGTACGGTTGTCGGCATTACCCGAACTGTCAACGCTGGACAAAACCAACATTAAAAATGGAATAATTGAAAAGCTTGAATCCCTGTTTATTCAGCTGAACAATCAACAACCGGTGGCTGAAAGCTAATGCAAATCCCAGGTTATTTACAGGGATCGGGCTTGATACGAGCAGTGTTGCTCAGCTTTGTATTCAGCTTATTTTTGTGGCTTTCCTGGGCCGGAAGCCTGGACAAATTGGCTGATGACCAGCTACAGCCCGCGTTTAAAAACAGCCTGATAACCCTTGCCACCGCCCGTGGCCTGAACTCATTGCTCTCCGTAGCTCAGGGTACCGAAATTGCTCTGCAACCGGCTGGCATTGGCGTCATACTTTCTGCGGGAGAAATACTGGACCCGCTTAACGATCTGGTAGAACGCTTTTCGTGGCTGATATTAATGGCAGCAGCATCCCTGGGAATCCAGATAACCTTAACCGGGATATTTTCCAACCCGGAAGTAAACCTGGTGTTTTCCCTGGTCATTGGATTATGTCTGGTTTGTGTGTGGTTATGTAGAACCCAAATTCCAGGTTTCGCACAAAATAACCAGCTTTCGAGCCATGCTGTTCGCTTAGCCAGCGTTTTAATGTTGCTCCGATTTACTTTGGCAGCAGTTACTTTTGTTGCCGGGTTTCTCAGTCAGCACTTTTTGGAGGAAAAACAAAGCAATTCCATACAGGTACTGCAACATACTTCAAGTCTTGTAGAGCAGGATGCGAAACTACCGGCGGCTCAAAACGAGACTCTTCTCGATTCGGTATCTGACTATTTCTCAGAACAGAAAAACGCTTTAAATATGCAGTCTCGCCTTACCAACCTTAAGGAGAGAGTTGAATCCACTATCGGGCATATCATTAACCTTATCGTTTTGTACATACTGCAAACCCTGCTCATTCCTATCGCTATTTTATATCTGTTTCAGAAAATAATCCGCGCAACCTGGCTAGCGCTCGCTCCTGAACCACGCTAACAATGCACACTTACAGGCCTATGCTTCGCAACCCGCGCTAAGTACAGTAGACTGCAGCGTTTTTCCATTTAAGACAAAGTTCGAGATACAGGTAATGGCTTTTCGGGTATTCATTGATGGGCAGGCAGGCACTACAGGCTTGCAGATAGTTTCCCGATTGTCGGGCCGGGATGATATCGATCTTATAAATATCGAAGCTCAGAACAGAAAAAGTTATGCACACCGTGCCCAATGCTATGCAAGCGCAGATCTGGTAATTCTCTGTCTGCCAGATGAAGCATCCGTTAATGCTATCGAACAAATTGCAGAAACAGACACGAAAATTCTCGATGCCAGTAGTGCTTTTCGAACCCATCCGGATTGGGTATATGGATTACCTGAACTTAATTCCAGCCAACCAGAGCTAATTAACAGTGCCCGCCGGGTATCCAATCCTGGTTGTTACGCTACCGGATACATCCTGAGCATTCAGCCGCTTATCCAGGAAAATCTCATAGGAGCGGAAATACCCCTTACAGTTCATGGGTTATCAGGATATTCAGGAGGAGGAAAACAGGCCATTCAACAATGGGAAAACTCCAGTCTGCCGACCCAGCCCTATGCCTTACAGCTTAATCATAAACACCTACCCGAGATGTTGCGATATAGTGGCTCGCGGGTGGCACCTGTTTTTTGTCCTAACATAGCCAACTACCATGCTGGCATGATAGTACAAATACCCCTTGCCCATGAGATTTGCAGTGCACACTTTTCGCGCGACGCGGTATATGAAGCCTGGTCCCGACATTATCAGGATTCACCATTTGTTGCCGTTCATGCACCAAACGATGTGAGTGAGCTTGACGAAGGCAGGTTATCCCCTGTTGCACGCAACGATTCAAACTATCTGGATCTGTTCGTGTTTGGAAACACTAAACAGTCCATATTAGTAGCGCGCTACGACAACCTTGGCAAAGGTGCCAGTGGTGCCGCCGTACAAAATTTGAATCTGATGCTTGGACTGGAGCAAACTTTAGGACTGGAGTGTACAAATGACAGCTGATGAGGGTAAGGGAGCGCTTGCGAAACGAACACTGGCACAGTTAAAAAAACTGGAGCAAAACCTGTCCGCCCGTTTTAATCAAATTCAGGCTGCAGGACTTAACCTGGATCTGACCCGGGGCAAGCCCTGTGCAGAACAGGTAAGCCTGTCGAACGACATGGATGGAATGCTCGCAGGAAATTTTACAACTGAAAATGGCCAGGATGTACGAAACTACGGTGGCCTGTCCGGAATTCCCGAAGCAAAAACCCTGGGTAGCGAGCTAATGGGACTGCCTGCAGAAAATGTAATGGTCGGCGGAAACTCAAGCCTGTCGCTTATGTTTCAGAGTATGCAGTTTGCGCTTCAAAAAGGCTTATGGGATTCCCAGTCTGCCTGGCAGGAAAGCGGTCAGGCGATCAAATTTTTGTGTCCTGTTCCGGGTTACGACCGCCACTTTTCAATCTGCGAATCTCTCAATATCGAAATGATTAGCGTTCCTCTAACCGACACTGGGCCCGACATGGACAAGATTGAAAGCCTTGTTAAAGCCGACCCCTTAATCAAGGGAATCTGGTGCGTCCCCAAATTTTCAAATCCCACCGGTTGCACCTACTCTAATGACACTGTCGAACGTATTGCAAACCTGCCTGACCTGGCTGGCGCCAATTTTCTCGTTATGTGGGACAACGCGTACTCCGTTCATAGTGTCTTTGAGAATGAGTCACTGGCAAATATTTTCGACCTGGCAACCAACGCAGGTACTTTACAGAATCTGCTGGTTTTCGCCTCAACATCAAAGATCACCTTTGCAGGTTCAGGTGTCGGGTTTATGGGGGCAGATGCAACGGTCTTACAAAACTTTCTAGGTCATCTACAATATCAGACTATTGGTTACGACAAGCTTAATCAGCTACGGCATGCCCGGTTTCTAAAAGACAGTTTAGTTACACACATGCAAAACCATGCCCGGATTATAAAACCAAAATTTCTGGCCGTGCAGGAAGCACTCGAAACCGGCCTGTCCGAGGACGGTATTGCTACATGGACCAGGCCAATGGGTGGTTATTTCGTATCACTGGATGTACCCGAAGGACTTGCTGAAAAAGTTGTCGGTATGGCAGCTGAAGCAGGTGTGATTTTAACACCCGCTGGTGCAACGTACCCCTATGGCAAAGACCCTCTGGACAGTAACATACGAATCGCACCCACATTCCCAAAACTTGAAGACGTGGAATCCGCAATGGACATCCTCATTCTATGCACAAGACTGGCAAGCGTTCAGCAACTAATTTTAGGAAAATCATGAGCAATAGCAGTACCACAGAAACAGACATTCCCGAAACAGGGCTCACCAAAACACGCGACGAAGGCCTTGTGGAAGCTACAGGAGAAGCTACCGCAGAAGAGCCAGTAGAAGAGCCAGTAGAAGAGCCCGCCATGTTTAAGGACTACATGCTGCCAGACGGAGTCTTGCGAGCCATTGATGATTTGGGCTTCGAATATTGCACGCCAATACAGGGCGCAACTTTTCCGTTCAGCCTTAGTGACTTTGATGTTACCGGTCAGGCACAAACAGGAACGGGCAAAACTGCGGCGTTTCTTATCACGATACTGACGCAACAATTCGAACACCCGCTGCAAGTACCCAATGCCCCCGGTACCCCACGGGCGCTAATCATTGCCCCAACCCGAGAACTGGTTCTGCAAATTGAGAGTGACGCCCAGGAACTGGGAAAATACACCGACTCCAACACAATGTGCGTGGTTGGTGGAATAGATTTTCAAAAACAAAAAGATCGGCTTGAGTCGGAATCTATCGACATATTGGTAGCAACGCCAGGACGGCTTCTGGACTTTGCACGTCGACGCATACTTGATCTAGGTAAAGTTGAAATTCTGGTTATTGATGAGTCTGATCGCATGCTTGATATGGGGTTTATTCCAGACGTCCGGCGCATTGTGCACATGACTCCACATAAGCGTAAACGCCAGACCCTGTTTTTTAGTGCGACTTTTAATGACGAGGTTATGAACCTTGCAGCACAATGGACGATCGATCCTCATCACGTCGTTATTAGCCCCGAAAATGTAGTAACAGATACTGTGGATCAGCGTTTCTGGGCCGTAAGCTCGGACGAAAAAAACACTATTCTGCTCAAAATTTTGCAGCAAGGTGTGCACTCACGCATTCTGATTTTTGCAAACCGCAGAGACCAGACGCGTTACGTTAGCAGTTTTCTTACTTCCAACGGCATACACAATGCGGTCTTGTCAGGAGAAGTACCGCAAAAGAAACGCATCTCTACGCTTGATAATTTCAAATCCGGAAAAACCAGGGTTCTAGTTGCCACAGACGTTGCTGGTCGAGGCATTCACGTGGATGATATATCCCATGTGATTAATTACGATTTACCGGAAGAAGCAGAAGACTATGTACATCGAATAGGACGAACCGGAAGGGCTGGTACCAGTGGTATTGCTATTTCGTTTATATCGGAAGATGACGCTTTTAATATACCCGCAATCGAAGAATATTTGGGGCATGCAATCCGTAGTCAGCATCCAGAATTTATAGAACAGCCTTGAGCCCTATGCCAAAAACAGCCCTGAGCCCTATCCCCAAAAGAGTCGCAGTCCTACAACTGAATACCACTTCGGATGTAGACCATAACCTGGACAGTCTGGAGTACTGGATACAACGGGCAAAAAATGCCGGTGCTAGTTTTATTGTTGTGCCGGAAGCATTTTCATTTATTGGTTCTGATACACAAAAACAGGATTTGCTGGAGCCTTTACCTGAAGGTGGTCCGATTTTCGATCGCTGCAAAAATATGGCCAGGGAATTTGAATGCGAACTAATTCTGGGTGGTTTTCATGAGCGCCCTCCCATTACCCCGGAATACGATCTGCAAAAACAGAACAACCGCCAAATGGCTTTCAATACGTGCGTACATCTGTCGAAAGAAGGCACCATTAAAGCCATGTATCGCAAGATACATATGTTTGATGTAGACCTGGAGGATGGTACCCGATTGTGCGAATCAGACAGCACCCTCCCCGGCGATAAGTCTGTGGTTACAGAAACCGAATTTGGCACATTGGGCTTAAGTATTTGTTACGACATGCGATTTCCTCTGCTGTACCAACAACTAGTAGATCAGGGTGCAATCGTGATGGCTGTGCCTTCAGCATTCACGCTTAGCACGGGCAAGGATCACTGGCATGCCCTGCTAAGAGCGCGGGCAATAGAAAGCCAGAGTTATATACTCGCAGCAGCCCAGTGGGGACACCACTACAAATCCAGAATCTCGTATGGGCATGCAATGATCGTCGACCCATGGGGTTGTATTGTCGCAGAATGCGGCGAAGGTCCCGGCATGGCCATCGCTGAAATTGACCCGGACCTTGTTCGGCGCGTGAGACAGCAGGTTCCAAGCCTTAATAATCGCAGACCATTCACACCGCAGGAAATGAGTAAAACAGATGGCCAAGCAGGATAGTTTTTCCAGATTCCTTTTCGGCTTTGCAGCCTTTGTGGTGTGCGTTGCGGGACTAAAAGCAGCAGAAACACTGATAGTACCGTTTTTACTTGCAGTGTTTATCGCAACCGTCGCTGCAACCCCTGTGTTCTGGCTTGAAAACCGAAAAGTTCCCAACAGCCTGGCCATTTTTCTCGTGGTTGCCGCATTGTTGATAGCGCTTTCTGGACTAGGCGCAGTGGTGGCTCAATCCGTTGGCCTGTTTACCGAAAAACTGCCGTTCTATCAAGACCGCCTGAGCGTCGTTATAACCCAATTTACAGATATGCTTGAACCGCTGGGCCTGGATTTGTCGGCCAATATTATTTCCCGCTTCGACCCCGGCATAGCCTTGAGCATGGTAGGTACTACATTACGCGGTTTGGGCGGAGTGCTGAGCAATAGTTTACTTATTCTATTTACGGTGATTTTTATTCTTTCGGAAGCCTCCAGTTTTCCAAACAAACTAAAAAATATCCTTTCAAATCCCAATCGTGACATGAAGATATTTAATCGCTTCGGAGAAAATCTGAATCGGTATATGGCCATCAAAACCACCGTTAGCATTTTTACCGGAGTTATTATCTCGATATTCCTTGCCATACTGGGTGTCGATTTTCCCATTTTGTGGGGTCTGTTAGCGTTTCTTTTAAATTACGTGCCGACAATTGGTTCCATCATTGCATCAGTTCCACCTATCTTACTTGCACTGATTCAGCTCGGTCCGTTCCATGCCCTGATAACAGGGGCGGGTTTTGTAGTGGTTAATCTGGTTATGGGAAATGTCGTCGAACCCCGGTTCATGGGCCGCGGTCTGGGCTTGTCTACACTGGTGGTGTTTTTGTCTCTGGTTTTCTGGGGCTGGATTCTGGGCCCCGTTGGTCTGTTATTGTCGGTTCCATTAACCATGACGGCCAAACTGGCACTTGAGGCACAGGAATCCACAATCTGGATTGGTTACTTGTTGGGTCCAGCTGATGCTGAACCACGTCTGGCAACGGCCACACAAGACGAACCCACCTGAATACAAATGGCGAGAATAGAATGAGGGAAAGAGACAATATTCAACGCATGTCAGGCTATACATCGGGAGAGCAGCCGGACAGTGATAGCGTAATCAAGTTGAATACCAATGAGAACCCTTATCCACCCAGCCTTGAACTGGAAAAACTACTTGCTGGCTTTTCCATAAGCAGTTTGCGCGTTTATCCTTCTCCCCTGGCTAATGAATTGAGAGATTATCTGGCCAGTCTGCACAATCTAGAAAGACAAAATTTTTTGATTACCAACGGCGGTGATGAACTACTTCGCCTTCTGTTTACCACCTTTCTGGATTCAGGCGAACCGTTTGGAATGGCGGAACCAAGTTATTCGCTTTACCCGGTACTGGCAGAAATCAATGATAGCCCCATTGTGCGTATTTCACTGGAAGATGACTGGAGCCTGCCTCGAAATTTTTCGAAAAGCCTCAATAATCAGGGCGTGGGTCTGGCATGTATCGTTTCTCCCCATGCTCCCAGTGGCGGGTTGGTCAACGTGGACATTCTCAGCCGCGTAGCCAGTGAGTTTAATGGGGTTATTCTCATCGATGAAGCATACATAGATTTTGTTGATCCAGCCTTGCGTCACGATACCACCCGGCTTGTAAACGCCTTTGATAACCTGGTTATTCTCCGTTCACTTAGCAAAGGATACTCGCTGGCAGGTCTACGCGTTGGGTATGCAATAGCCTCACCCGGCTTAATAGACCCGATGCTCACGAAAACCCGGGACAGTTATAATATGAATGCCATTTCGCAAAAGCTTGCCCTGGCAGCGCTGATGGATCAGGACTATGCCCAAACAACCTGGGACAGAGTGCGCACCTCTCGCAGAAGTATGAGACAGGAACTCACAACCCGAGGATTTGGCGTGCCACCTTCACAGGCAAACTTTCTGCTTGCAGAAATTCCAGATACCAGCCCTCTCAGTGCCCTTGAACTGCTCAAAGCATTACGCGAACAGAACATTCTCGTTAGACATTTTAATGTTCCGGAACTGGAAGACATGCTTAGAATCAGTATAGGTACAGACGCACAAAATGCCTGTTTACTTAATACACTGGATAATCTGGGATTGATACCGCTTAAATAGATTGGCTATCAATGCGAGAATACAACCCTTCTATCTCTTCACGCCAGAGCTGTTGTCGATCCGGCTTCTGAAACCTTGCTTTGCGCTGCAGGTCCTCCTCAAGCCGAGTCTCCAGCAAAAACAAACGCTCAAGAAGAGCATCTTCCGATAAGTCTGCACCAGCGGCTGCTATTTCTTCGAGCGTGGAGCTTGTATCAACCACCTCGTTAGTCATTTCTACTTCTAGTGCTGCATAAAACGGTTCAGCAGATGTGCACTCGAGTAACATATCACCTTTTATCCACACATAACGTTGCGCGATATTGGATATAAACCGCCGGTCATGGGAGGTAATCAGCAGTGCAGCACCACTGCGTATAAGCTGAGTTTCAAGTTGCTCCTTACCCTCAATATCAATGTGGTTGGTTGGTTCATCCAGTATCAAAAAATTCGGCTTTTGCATCGAAAGTACGGCAAATAGAATTCGCGCACGCTCCCCCCCACTCAGGCTCGCAACAGTTTGGGAATGTTTCGAGTAAGGAAAACCCGCTGCAACCAGTTCACCACGTATTTCATGATTATTTTGTTTCACGCGCTTGCTGACAAAGTCTTCTATAGAAACTGCATCCGACACCTCGTTAAGTTCCTGATCGTAGTATCCCAGCGAGGTTTGTGGGCTATAACCGATACCCACATCCATTATAGAACTTCCCTCACCTCGATAGGCCCGGGCCAGTTGCTTAATGAAAGTAGTTTTACCCACTCCGTTGAGCCCCAGCAATGCAATACGATCGCCGGGGCGTATCAGAAAGTCATTTATCTTGAACAAACACTGGTTCGTTTCTGGAATAAACACCGGGAAATTTTCGACGCGTAATATCTGCCGCGAACGGGTTTGCTCCAACTCTACTTTCAGGTCCAGACCAGAACCGGCGGAAACAAAAGTTTTTTGCGCATCCAGCTTATCGATGCGTTTTTCCATGCTTTTTGCGCGTCGCGAAAACGTCTCGTTATCATACACCTGCCCCCAGGTGGCAAGCCGCTTAGCACTGGAACGCAGAGACTCAATCTTTTTTTCCTGCACGTCTCGTGTGTGGCGTGCAGCTTCATCCATCTGGTGTAATGCTTCGCGCGCCTCACTAAAACTCAAATCGAAGGCGTACAGACGTTGATCGCGCAGTATGCACGTGTGCCTGGTCATCCTGTCCAGAAATTCCCTGTCGTGAGAAACCAGAACAAAGGCACCCCGAAACCGCGAAAGGTAGGCTTCAAAACTCAGAAGTGTTTCCAGATCCATGTGATTGGTCGGCTCATCAAGCAAGAGCAGCTCAGGTTCCGAAACAACGGCCCGACAAAACATCACCTTATTTTGCTGACCACCACTTAAGCTTCCAATGGTGGAATTAAACTGGGCCTGGCTAATTTGCATCGCAGACAGCAGCGCTTCCGCTTTCCATTGCTCGCCCCTGTCCGTCAAACGTTCACATACGGCGTCCAATACCTGTTGTTTGGCTAACACGGAATCAACAAACTGTTCAACGCGACAGAGGTTTAGCTGCCGTTTATAGGACAGGCAGCCCGCATCGGCCTCTCTCTTACCGGCAATTATATCCAGCAAGGTAGATTTACCGGAGCCATTGTGGCCTACCAGAGCAACACGATCTCCAGCGCTGATAGACAGATCGAGATCAGAAAACAGAAGTTTCTCACCTTCACGGTGAGTCAATTTCGATAGTTTTAAAAGCAAAGACATGAGGTATTTACAAATCCCGGGCTACTTTTTTGTATTTGTTCGTTATTATCACTAACACTATGCAGAATCAATTTAATCGCGCTTCACTACTGACGCAACTTCGGCCAATAATCACATAGAATGTTTCCTCTTAGAGACGAAAACCCTACTCTCAACCAACCCCGAGCAACCATCGCGATTATTGCTATCAATATCTTTGCCTGGGTGTTTTTGCAGGGCTTTGGGACCGATCCCGCTTTGGGCAGCTCGCTTTGCCAGTTTGGTCTTATTCCTGGGGACCTTCTGGGCAATCTGCAGCCTGGTAGCGGCTTTCGCATCAGCGAAAATCTAGTATGCATTATCTCAACCGACAACTTTACCTACTCCCTGATCAGTTCCATGTTCATGCATGGGGGATGGATGCATATTATCGGCAATATGTGGTTTTTATGGGTCTTTGGCGACAATGTAGAAGACATAATGGGCTCGATGCGGTTTGTGGTTTTTTATCTACTGTGTGGGCTGGGCGCTGCTGCAGCGCAGATACTTTCCAACCCTGATAGCGTAATTCCTATGGTAGGTGCATCCGGTGCTATCGGGGGCATCATGGGAGCCTATGCACTTCTGTATCCGCGCGCGCATGTGCATACCTTCATCTTTTTGGGGTTCTACGCCACCACGGTGGCTATCCCTGCAATTTTTATGCTGGGATACTGGTTTCTTCTCCAGTTATTGGGTGGAATACCAGCAATGGGTAGCGGCGGCGGGGGTGTCGCTTTTTGGGCACACATCGGCGGATTTCTTGTAGGTGTTGGCCTGATCCGTGTTTTCACTAATAATAGTTTACTGGAACAACACCGTGCGCTCATTGGTGTACATCGTTCCAAACATCGCATGTTATAAATCAAGTCAACTCAACAAGGGAGCTTACCAAACCATGTCAACATCTTCACAAAAACCCGCATTAAGCCTGGCCGCTGTTCCCGGTAGAAGAAATGCCACACTTGAACTGGCCAAAGATATTGAAAACAGAGGGTTTTCAGGCATTTTTTGCCCAAGTCTCGGAGATGGTCTGGCACTGTGTGAAGCTTTGGCACTGGTAACCGACGAGATAATTTTTGGAACCACGATTTCGCCGATTTATACGCGTCATGTCCGCGAATTTGCGCAAACCAGTTCGTTTATTCATGAGGTGTCCCAGGGGCGTTTTCGATTTGGCATCGGCGTTAGCCATGCCCCGGTGATGGACCGCCTGAATGTTACCCAGGGGAAACCTCTCTCGGATATACGGAAATTTGTTGAAGAGCTGCGCGCCGTTCCAAGAGCTGGTGAACTACCGCCCATTGTTCTTGCAACGCTTCGAAATAAAATGATCAAGCTTTCTGAAGACATTGCGCAGGGTATGGTGTTTGCCAACGGTGCAAGGTCCCATATGCGCACTTCACTTGCCAACGTAAGTACTGAGGCTCTGCGCGATGATAGTTTTTTTATCGGAAACATGATCCCCACCTGTATATCAGATGACATCGAAGCAGCAAAAGCGGTAAATCGTAAAACGCTTACCAGCTATGCTATGTTGCCAAATTACAGGAATTACTGGAAACAGGCAGGTTACGAGTCTGAAATGCTTGCCATCGAAGCTGCATTGGAGAGTGGTGAGCGAGACAAAATTCCCGGGCTGTTATCCGACAAATGGCTGGCTGACACAACCCTGTTTGGCACCGCAAGCAAGGTCCGTGAAGGGATAGAAGCCTGGTATGACGTAGGCGTTCGCACTCCAATAATCGTCCCATCTTCAGCCAACGGCGGGCAGTTTAAAGCGTTTGAAGAGTTTTTCAGTATCTGGGACTAGGCTCCCAGAACAAAACACCCTGGATGAAGATATGAAGCTCTGGATAATTCGGCATGCCAAATCCTCCTGGAATGAGCGTGGTGTTTCAGATTTTGACCGCCCATTAAACAATCGTGGCCAACGAGACGGCCCACTGGTACAGAACTGGTTAAAGGAACAGGACCACCTGCCACAATGGGTGCTGGCCAGTGACGCACAACGTACCCGGCAAACCAGTGCATTTATTCAAGCAGCACTGGATACCTCCATACCAGTGGTATTTTCCCACCAGCTCTATCTGCCTACCATCTATACCATACTGGATGTTATAGCAGAGACTCCTTCGGAAGTGAGTAGCCTGGCTGTAATCTCACACAATCCAGCATCAACTGAATTGGTTAACTGGCTTGTGGGCGAACAGATAATCGATAACCTGCCCACCCTTGGCATCGCCAGGCTCAATATCCCGCGCGCCACCTGGGAAGACATATCAGCCGCTAGTGCCACGCTGGATTTTATTGGCACACCCAAACAACTTCGCACTTGAGAACCAATACGGAGAGGACACAAGCCCTGCATTGTGAAACACTTGCCTATTCATTACATTTCCAAACAAGGAGTACTCAATGGGTTTTATCGAATTTCTACTGCTGGTCGCAGTGGCATATCTGGTGTGGCGTATATCTGATCAGCTACCTGACTTATTGTTTCGCATAAGTGAAATCCAACGCGACGTCGCGGACATCAGAAAACGTCTGATAGAGGCAAATGAAACTACTGAAACCGCAAAACCGGCCCGCAAAAAGCCAGCTAAAAAAAGCGCTGCGGCGACAAAAAGTGCGGCGGATAAAAGCGTGGCGGCGAAAAGTGCAACTCGGAAGAGCACAGCCAAAACTGAAGACAATAGCAATACTGACGAACAGTCCGGTTAGGAGACCTTAACATGACCGCATTCCGCTTGTTAAAAACCATTTGCACAATCCTGGCTTTAACGCTGATCCCGACATCATTGGCACAGGCTGCAGAAGATAATCCTTTTAAGGATACTCAGATTACGGCAAAAGCAGTGGGTGATCACGTGTACATGCTAAGAGGTCGAGGTGGCAACATCGGCCTTTCTATAGGAGAGGACGGAACATTAATAATAGATGATCAGTATGCACCGCTATCAGCACGGATACTGGCCGCTATAGATGAACTTGGTGGTGGCAAGCCCAAACTCATTCTCAACACCCATCACCACGGTGATCATACCGGTGGAAACGCCAACTTCGGTAAAGACGGTACTATTATCGCCCATGAAAATGTGCGGCTGAGATTGTTGCAGGATGAATCAAGCTCTAGCGCAGCACTGCCACTGGTAACTTTTTCCGATCGCGTAAAAGTACATTTCAACGATGATGACATCGAGCTTATTCACCTGCCACACGGTCATACCGATGGTGATGCTGTGGTCTGGTTTAGCAAGGCAAATGTATTGCATACAGGCGATTTGTTTTTCAGGGCAAGTTTCCCCTATATCGATGTGGCCAGCGGTGGCAGCATTGAAGGTATGCGGAACAACATTGCACAGATACTGGAGTGGCTACCGACAGACGCCAACATCATACCGGGCCACGGAACTCTGGCCACAAAAAAAGAGCTGGAAGCTTATCTGGAAATGTTGAACTACTCTGTTGATTATTTTGGCAAGGCGATACAGGCTGGGACCAGCCTGGAGCAGCTACTGGAACAGGGCGTGGACAAAAAGTACGCGTCCTGGGGTGCAGCCTTCATTAATGAGGAACGCTGGATACGAATCGTTCATGCCAGTCTCACGCAGTAATACTTCGAACCTGCCCGGCAGCGCCCTTGAGTAATCCACTGGAGTTATTTAATCAGGAACGAAATACGGCCCGTGAGCAGGGTGATCCCTGGTCCGGGCTTTGTGCGCTTGCAAGTATCAATCAACATGGCCAAGCCCAGGTACGTACCCTGGTACTTCGGGACATGGATGATCGTCTGGCAATATTTATAAATGCCACCAGCCCTAAGCACCGCGAGCTGCCAGTTGGCGGCCACACCCAGATATCAATTTATCTTGCAAGTCTATCAATCCAGTATCGTCTGGATGCCCAGCTGGAAGCCGTTCCGAAAACACTGGTAGATGAAAGCTGGTTACTACGACCAGACATTCCAAAAAAAATGGACTGGTATTACACCGAGATACAGGCGCAATCAACACCCGTCGAGAGTCGGGCGCATCTGGTGAAATCTCTGAACGCTCATGCACGTAAACACGAAGAAAAAACAGCGCCGAAAACAGCGCTGGGTCTTTATCTAAATGTGGAGCGGATAGAACGGCTGGAGCTTCACAAAGAAGAGATCCATGCTAGAAAATTATGGCAGTTAAAGTCTGGCATATGGACAGAACAGGTGCTGGTTCCGTAGTTAACACCAGTCTATATTTCCAGCACCCCATTATTTGCCGCAACTATGCCAACAAGTGTAGCAAAACAGGTTTGCACCGCAGACGATACAAAAGACTGCAGGTACACAGCATTATGCTCTGTGCGTCTTGTAGCGGCATACAGTACCGGCCAGACTCCATCTGTACCGAGAGAACGCTGCGTAACAAAAGTATTATGCACATAATCCTGAAGCGCCCAATTGGGTAAACAGGCCACTCCTCTACCACTTGCTACCAGCTGAATCATCATGGCCGTCAGATCTGCCACTCTGATTGCACGGGGCTCAATACCTGCAGGATCCAGAAACTGGGAAAAAATATCCAGGCGGTGTCGATCGACCGGGTAGGCAATCAGTGTTTCGTTAATTAGATCAACTGGCTGAATCACTTTTTTTTCGGCCAGAGCATGTTTGGACGGAATTACAAGTTTTGACTCATAGCTAAACAGGGGGTAGTAACTCAGGCCCAGATCTGGCAATGGATCAGATGTAATTACCAGATCCAGCTCTCCGTTGGCCAACGCCGGCAAAGGAGCAAAATTGAATCCACCCGAAATATCCAACTCTACGTCAGGCCATTGTTCACGATAATCGTTAATCGCCGGGAGCAGCCAGTCAAAACAACTGTGGCATTCAATGGCCATATAGAGGCGCCCCGTTTCACCACCGGCCAAACGCTCAATTTCTCTTTTGGTAGCGCTAATTTGGGGAAGAATTTTATCCGCCAGCAGCAAGAGACTCTGCCCGGCGGGCGTGAAATATACCGGTTTGCTTTTGCGCAGGAACAAAGTACAACCCAGTTTTTCTTCCAGGTCTTTTAGCTGGTGAGATAGGGCAGACTGGGTTAAATACAGTTTTTCAGCCGCTTCAACCAGACTGCCAGTATCCCTGAGCGCTGCTATGGTTCTGAGGTGCCGAAGCTCCAGATAGTTCATGACTAGAAATCATCTGATATTGAACTAATACGCAATATATTCATGATTTTGCTGCCTGTCGACTTAAAATTTACCTTATTCAATCTAGAATGAGTAGCGCGTCACATTTGAACACCTACCTCTGTTCTACAATCTTTCTGCAGTGAAGGTAGACAGCCATTAAAACTCAATAAAAATAATCTTGGGAAACAGAAAATGTTTAACCCCAGTAGGGTTGTTATCAACGCTTTTGTTGAAACAACTATTAATCGTTACCAACAGGCGTTTCCCAATGCTGATCCATCCTATGCCAGTTTACTGGAACAGGCCGGATATATGGCACTTGAAGCACTCGCCAACACAGATTGCCCCTATCACGACTTAAACCACACTATTCTGGTGACCGACGTTGGACAGTCCATTTTGTGGGGCAGGCTCATGTCCCAGGGGGATGTCACCCCGCATGACTGGGTACATGCAAGTATCGCAATGTTGTATCACGATATTGGATTTATCCGCGGCCTGCTCAACGGAGACAGAGACAGCGCTTACATAACAGACGACACCAATGCAGTACTTGTCCCTCCACCTGGAGCTACAGACGCATACATGGGCCCATACCATGTCACACGGGGTGCTTTGTATGTTCGTGAACGTTTTGCAACAGAGCCCCTAATTGATGTAGATACGCTGGCTCAATATATCGAAATGACCCGGTTTCCTGTTCCCGAGGATGCTTTTTATCAGCGCGTTGGAGACTTTGCCGGTCTGGTGCGGGCTGCAGATCTAATCGGGCAACTTGCGGACCCTCAGTACATACAAAAACTATCCAAACTTTATGCTGAATTCGAGGAAACCCATGAAGCGGAGCAATTTGGATATTCCGATCCAGGAGCACTAAGAGCCGGATACCCGAGTTTTTTCTTCAATTATGTACGCCCATACATATCAGAAGGACTGCGATATTTGCGCAAAACCCAAACCGGGCAACAATGGATAGCCAATTTATTCAGCCATGTATACGTTGAGCAGCAATGCGAGCCTACTTATGGGCCCCAGCGCAGAGCCAGCAGCCCCCCGGATATGCAATTTAAGCGTCGCTCTTCGGATAAAGAACTTTCAATCAGCGCAAGATCCGGTTCTCGCACTGGGTAGTGGCATTACAGTACCTGCCGATTACTTTAATTTTATATCGTCTTAACAAAGCCCATTTCTCGACATAGAATGGTTCGCTTCGCCGTGCATGTTGCGCTGGCAAAATTAAGACAGCGAACTACTTATGCCGGTGCTATCACTGCCAAATGCAAATGTTGCTTCTTCGGGCAATCCACTTCGTATTGCCCTGCTCGGCTATAGAAGTAACCCCTACAGCGGCGGACAGGGCGTTTATCTTAAATACCTGTCTCGTGCACTCGTGGCGCTTGGTCACAGTGTTGACGTGATTTCCGGAGAGCCATATCCCGTTCTTGACAGCACTGTCGGCCTGGTAAGATTACCGGGGCTTAACCTGTTTGCAGCACCTAATCATTTAACTGCATTGAAACCGAAACACCTGCTGTCGGTAACCGATTTATTCGAATGGGCATCAATGGCGACAGGAGGTTTTCCCGAACCCTTTACCTTTGGTCGTAGACTCAAGCGATATCTAAAAAACAACTTGGATCGATACGACATCATTCACGACAATCAGAGTTTGTGCCACGCGCTTATTCCAATACAAAAACACATACCTGTGCTTACCACCATTCATCACCCCATCACCTCAGATCGGGACATTGCCCTGGCCAATTCCGAATCGAAGGGCGAAAGAATGTTAATAAAGCGCTGGCACAACTTTTTGAAAATGCAAATTAAGGTAGCGAAACAATTGCCGTTTATTCTCACTGTAAGTGAAAACTCCAAACGGGATTTATGTACAGCCTTTGGATTACAGGAAAGTCGTTTACATGTAGTACACAACGGAATTGACACAGAAGATTTTTATCCGGCCAACACGTCGAACGAACAGATATTGCGCAACCCCTGGCAACTTGTTACCACGGCGAGTGCTGACCAACCCCTAAAAGGAACGCGCCATCTCTTGAGGGCATTTGCCATGCTGTTACCCGAGTTTCCACGCCTACGCCTTACAATAATAGGCAAGCTTAAATCCGGTGGATACAACGAAAAATTGTGTAAAGAGTTAGACATACAGAACAAAATAACCCAACGTTTCGACTTGTCCATCGAACAAATTCGAGACTTGTATGCGAAATCAGGAATAGCAGTAGTACCTTCAGACTACGAAGGTTTTGGCTTGCCTGCCGGTGAAGCCATGGCATGTGGAATACCCTTGATCGCCACGGACGGTGGTGCTTTGCCGGAGGTAGTAGGAGATGCTGGCCTGGTGGTACCTTCCAAAAACCCTGAAGCTCTGGCTGACGCAATTAAAAAACTGCTAACGAATCCGGAGTTGGCAAACCGGCTATCTGCCCAGGGTCTTGAACGGGTTCGCACACAGTTCAGCTGGGGCCGGGCAGCACGTGCAACGGTCGAAGTATATCGCGCAGCCATTCACTCAACGCAGGGTCTATAGCAACCATGAGCCTTGAAACCATTAATTTTGACCACTTTCCACTCGCCACAGGGCAAACCGTACTGGATATTGGATGCGGAGAGGGCAGGCATACTATTACTGCCTATCTTAAAGGTGAAGTTATGGCAGTGGGCCTTGACCTGTCTCTCAAAGACCTGGAAACAGCCCGATCACGTGGAGAGCAATTTAAAGCTACGGTGGACAATAAGGGTGCAGACCCCAGATCCATGCATTTTTTGCGTGGCAGCGCTCTATCCCTTCCTTTTGAAGATGCAAGTGTTGAGCGCGTTATCTGCTCAGAGGTTCTGGAACACATCCCGGACTATCAGCAAGTATTGTCCGAGATTACACGCATATTAATTCCAGGGGGGTTGTTCGCCGTAAGCGTACCCAGATTTGGCCCCGAGTGGATATGTTGGCAGCTATCACGCCCCTACCATGAGGTTGAAGGCGGTCATATACGGATATTCAATGCTCGAAAACTACGTCATAACATTGAAGAAAAAGGATTGTTTTTTTACAAACGCCATTGGGCACATGCTTTGCACGCACCGTACTGGTGGCTTAAATGCCTATTCTGGTCCAGTGCTGACGATTCAAAATTGGTGCGATGGTATCATCGTTTTCTGGTATGGGACCTAATGCAAAAACCCACATCTACCCACTTACTCGAACAAGCACTTAATCCGTTATTTGGAAAAAGCGTCGTTATGTATTTTATAAAGGGCACAGTATGAACGTAGTTTCGATGCACAAACTATTGATGAACGATGGCAAGTATCCAACAGAGTATTTTTTTCAAACTGCCAACTACATTCTGGGCTTGCAGGAAAGTGACGGTGCTATCCCCTGGGAAGCCGGGAGTATTGTTGACCCATGGGACCACGTAGAAGCCGCAATGGGGCTTAGTGTTGCCGGCGAGACATGTGCTGCGCATCATGCCTTTGAATGGCTGAAGAATCTACAACACGAAAACGGGTCCTGGTGGGCTGCTTACAAGTCAGGTAAAGCGGTTGATGCTTCCAGAGTGGAAACCAATTTTGTTGCCTACGTAGCAACCGGGGTATGGCACTATTATCTGGTCACGCAGGACAAAGAATTTTTGGCCGATTTCTGGCCAATGGTAAAAAAAGCTATGGCTTTTGTAGAAGGCATGCAGAGCCCACATGGTGAAATTTACTGGGCGATGGATACAAAAACCGGCATTAACAAAGATGCACTCATTACCGGTTGCAGCTCAATTTACAAAAGTCTGGAGTGCGCGGTTTGCATCGCAAAAGAGCTTGGACAAGAACATGACAAGCTGGCTCGAATGCGTTTGAATCTGGGTAAGGCCATACGATCAAAACCTGAGCGTTTTGATCGTACCTGGGACAGCAAATCCCGGTATAGCATGGACTGGTTTTACCCTGTCCTGACCGGGATTTACTCCGGCAGCGATGCAAAAAAGCGCCTGCAGGTGCGTTGGGATGAGTTTGTTGAACCTGGGTTGGGCTGTAGATGTGTAGCCGACGAACCCTGGGTAACCATAGCCGAATCCTGTGAGCTCACAATGGCATTGCTTGCTGCGGGTGAAGAAGCAAAGGCACATGCATTGTTTAGCTGGCTGCACGAATTTCGCCTGGATGATGGTTCCTGGTGGACCGGATATGTGTTTACAGACAAAGTACTGTGGCCGGACGAACGTCCCACATGGACCGCTGGTGCAGTATTGTTAGCTGCCGACGCACTCACCTCACATACGGCTGCTGCCCAACTTTTCACCAGGCATGCACCGGATGAAAATCAACAGGAACAGTCAGTTACTCCACCAGCTCCAAGCGTAGCGAAACCCTGACCTTACAAACGCTTAAGTACGCCAAGTGTTTTTGTCATCGCTTTAACTTCGAACAATCCAGAAGCTCGTGCCAGCTGGTAGATTTCAAAAGGGGCCCGCCCCCCATCATCCGGGTTTGGGAACACATCGTGAATTGCCAGATAGCCTCCCTGCTGAATCCAGGGTGCCCAACATCTATAATCTGTTTGTGCCGCTTCCTGGCTATGCCCACCATCAATAAAAACCATGCCCAGCCGAGTGTTCCAGAATCTGGCAGCTAATCCCGAGCTTGAGACAATAGACACTACCACATCTTCGATTTCTGCAGCCGCCAGAGTAGCCCTAAAGGTTCGGAACGAATCCATAACACCAGCCTGTACATCAAACAGCTCTGTGTCGTGGTATTCCTCGCCTGGCTGATGCTCCTCTGAACCCTGATGGTGATCCACTGAAAACAGAATGTTATCGCTTTGCTGACAGGCCCTGCCAAGATATACCGTGGACTTACCACAGTAACTGCCTATTTCAAGACAGGGACCTATCGCACTGACTTCACAGGCCAGATCATAAAGCCGGTTTCCTTCCTCTGGATCAAGAAAACCCTTTATGCCATCAACATTAAAGCCCATTTTCGTCACTTGGATGTTAATCTAGCCTAACTGCAACATACCTCTGGGTTGTGCACCTGTTAGATCAACAATGGCTTCAAAGTTTTCCGCAACATCTTCAACCGTCGCGTTTACACCCAGGTCAACACCCTGGTTTTCTACCATGCATGCAACGGAGAACTTACCCCCTGCCGCCTGCACAATAACGCCGTTTGGTGCAGCATCCGAACACAGATAAACCACTGCTGGAGTAATCAGTTCTGGCCCCAGAGCCTTAAGCGCTTCTTCTGGAATCAGGTTTTCGGTCATACGCGTTGCTGCAACAGGCGCAATAGCGTTGGTGTGTACATTGTTTCTGGCACCCTCAATCTTCAGGGTGTTCATAAAGCCCACTAGACCCAGTTTTGCGGCACCGTAGTTTGCCTGGCCAAAATTACCGTACAAACCCGATGGAGACGTAGTCATCACAATACGACCATATCCCTGCTCACGCATGATGGGCCATGCGGCCTGAGTACACATTACAGAACCCATTAAATGTACTTCAACAACCAATCGAAAATCTGCCATTTCCATTTTCGCAAAGCTTTTGTCACGCAGAATACCGGCATTGTTGATCAAAATATCAACCCGTCCGTATGTATCCATTGCCTGCTCAATCATACTTTTAGCACCCTGGGCATCCGAAACTGAGCCACCATTGGCGCTGGCTTCTCCACCGGCAGCCTTAATCTCGGCAACAACTGCGTCTGCAGCCTCCGAAGAACCACCGGTACCATCCATTGCTCCGCCCAGGTCGTTTACCACTACCTTTGCACCGCGTTTAGCCAGCTCAAGAGCATGACAGCGGCCCAAACCTCCACCAGCACCCGTCACTACTGCTACCTTGCCCTCAAATCCTATACTCATCCTGAATCTCTCCATTTGTGTAAAATGTTAAATGTGCTGCGTATTGTACAGTACTGGCAATTGTCGCAAAGCCCTTTACTTGTCTTCTATGTTCCTGTCTTAGGGCCGAAACGGAAAACTCACGGGACCAGAAAGTGTACGCAACCTGGTTTGGACACTTTCTACCCACTCACACAATACTGGCCGCGTCTCGCGAGGATCAATGAGTTCGTGTACCGAAAAAGATTCTGCCCTGGGAAAAGGTGAGCGCGCTTTTCTGAGTTTGTCCTCCATGGCCTTGCGCGTGGCTTCCGGGTTGTCTGAGGCTGCTATTTCACGGTGAAATGCCACGGCAACTCCACCCTCTACAGGTAATGCACCACTCTCCGCGGAGGGCCAGGCAATAACAAATGCGTTTTGACCATAGTGCGCTGCCGTCGCCACACCAAAGCCTTTGTGCACCTGAATGGATGCCCAGGGTACTGTGGCCTGAACGGCTGCAGCAACCGCAGCCATACCATAGCGGATAGTTCCCGAACGCTCGGCTTCCGGACCAATCATAAAACCCGGCTGGTCTACAAAGTTGACAATGGGTATGTGAAACATATCGCACATCTCCACAAATCGACGATATTTTTGAGCTGCATCTGCGGTCATCGCCCCGGCATAAACCTTACAATCATTGGCTAAAACACCTACTGGCTGACCCGCCAGGCGACCCAGGCCACAAATCTGACTGGGGCCATAAGTTGCACCCATCTCAAAAAAAGAGCCGCTATCCAGGACCATGCCCACAAGCTCGCGCATACTAAAAGGCGCATTGGAATCTCTGGGCACTATAGAAAGCAGCGCATCTTCCATTCTGTCTACCGGGTCCGAACAGGCAATACGTGGGGCAGATTCCCATACATTCCCAGGTAAATAAGACAAAAACTGTCGAATTTGGCGAAAGGCGTCTTCTTCGTTTTCAGCAATATTGTCGACAATACCGCTATAGGCATGCACCTGTGAACCACCCAGCTCGTCTTTGGTCAATTTTACGCCAAGTGCTCGCTCAACCAATGCTGGACCTCCAATAAGAATCTGTGCCGTGTCTCTGGTCATCACAGAAAAATGTGAAGCGACCAATCGTCCAGCCGGGAACCCGGCTACGGCCCCCAGGGCTGCAGATACGACGGGAATACATCCCAGCGCATCCGAGATGACCTTAAATCTTGGTTCGGTATAAACAGGATCTCCTGTAGTGCCGCCGCGCTTTCCAGCACCTTTTACGCTACCCCCACCACCTTCCAGCAAACGGACAAGAGGTGTACGCTGCTGTATGGCAAGGTGCTCGGCAAAAACACTTTTTCGTAATCCTGCTGCGTTGGGAGAACCACCTTTCAGCGTGAAATCCTCGCCCCCGACCACCACATTGCGCCCGTTTATTTTACCCTGACCCACGACATAATTAGCCGGCACATAGCCCAGCAGCCTGTCGTTTTCGTCATACTCCGGAATCGCAGTAGCCTTACCCGATTCGTTAAAACTTTTGGCGTCCAGCAGGCTCGCTATTCGTTCGCGAACGGTAAGCCGGCCGCGGCTGTGTTGTTTGTTAACACCTTCTTTACCACCCTGCTGCAAGGCCAAAGCCCGACGGCGTTTAAGTTCTTTTACCTCTACTTCCCAGCTCATCTTTTCATTTCCTCTAATTCTTTTTCGCAATCTTTGTGTCTCATCCCGGCTTTAGGTACTCTCGATAGTAAGCCCATATTTTTGTAACCGCTATGCTAACAAAAGCCGACGATTATCCTATTCACCAAACACCGGAACCTATTGCCTACAGCGGTTCGGATCGAAACTTTTATGACCGGTATTTTTTTAATGGCTACGACCCCGAAGGTGAATTATTTTTTGCAGCAGCGCTAGGTGTCTATCCGCACCTGAATATAATGGATGCCAGCTTCTGTGTCGTGTATGACGGTGTTCAGTATGATTTGCACGCCTCGAAACATCTTAAAATGGAGCGTCTGGACACACAGGTAGGTCCTATTGGCATCGAAGTGATAGAACCCTTGCAATGCCTGTCACTCACCTGCAATGACTCCGAAAACGGCTTACAGGCGGAGTTGCTGTTTAAAGGGCGTCACAGCCCCATCGAAGAACCCCGATTCACCCAACGCACAGGCACCAGAATGGGTATGGACAGTACCCGTATGACCCAGAATGGCAACTATGAGGGCTGGATAAAACTAAAGGGCAGACGTTTTGACATTCGCTCTAATACGTACCGGGGTACACGAGACAGATCCTGGGGTGTTCGACCCATTGGAACACGTGATGAGCAGGTAAACCCAGACCAGGGAACACCTCAGTTTTACTGGGAATGGGCACCCATAAATTTCGAAAATTATTGCAGTTATTATCATCTAAATGCTGACGCTAGTGGTACACCCTGGAATACCAAGGCGGTACTGGTAGCCCTGGACAAATCCGACAAGCCTATTGAAATGGCAACGCAAAGTTCTACTCTGATTCTTCAAAAAGACACCCGCCATGCACAAAGCGCAATACTTCAGTTCACTGATGCAAATGCCCAACAATACAGCATAAAACTTGCACCCCGGTTTAACTTCTATATGCGGGGCCTGGGGTATGGGCATCCGGAATGGGGCCATGGACTAAATCATGGAACGCTTGAGACCGGGTATGAAGAATACAAACTGATCGATCTTGACTTATCCAGCATGGAACACTTTCATATTCAGGCTTTTTGTACAGCACAGTTAGAAACGCCAGACGGGGCAGTAAGTGGTTCGGGAGTGCTGGAACAATTAGTTGTGGGGCCTTATGCACCCCTGAACCTAAAAGAAATTATGGATCTTGCCTAACAGCCCTGAGCCTATAAACAGCCCTGAGCGTATAAACAGCCCTGAGCGTATAAACAGCCTTGAGCCTATAAACAGCCTTGAGCCCAATTCGATCAATCGAACTGTACATCCTGCCCTGTAAGGCTTTTATAGGCTTCCAGGTATCTATCCATAGTGGCCTCAATCACATTGTTTGGTAACACTGGACCTGGTGGGGTTTTATCCCATTCACCCTTGTCCACCACGGTTTCCAGGTAATCTCGAACGTACTGCTTATCAAAGCTTACCTGTTCCTGACCTGGGCTCCATTGATCTGCCGGCCAAAACCTGGAACTGTCCGGGGTAAATATCTCGTCTATCAGAATTGGTTCTGCACGACCCGGAACCACACCAAATTCAAACTTGGTGTCTGCCAGAATGATGCCCCGACTGGCAGCATATTCACTGGCACGAATATAGAGCGAAATGGTTTGTTCCTGTAACCAGAGCATCAAATCTGCCCCCACTGTATCCGCACCTTTCTCGAAGCTGATATTTTCATCGTGGCCCGAGTCTGCTTTGGTTGATGGCGTGAATAGCACTTGCGGTAAGCGACTGCCATTTTGCAGATTCTCCGGAAGTGTGATACCACAAACCTGCCCGGAATTTTGATAATCTTTCCAGCCACTGCCAGTTATGTAACCCCGGGCAATGCATTCAATGGGAATAACCTGGGCTACCCTGCACAGCATTACCCGGCCGCGCAGACTATTGCGCTGCTCGATCGTAAGACCTGGGATGTCGGCAACATCTGTTGATACCAGGTGATTTTCAAGACCGTCTGTATTTCCGGAAAAATATTCAAACCAGAAATTGGACAGCTGCGTTAAAACCACGCCTTTGCCAGGCAGGCCATTTTGCATAACAACATCAAATGCACTAACCCGGTCAGTAGCAATAATGAGTATGCCCGCCGTACCATCCGGTAGCACCATATCGTATAAATCACGAACCTTTCCCGTTCGCTTATTGGGCAGAGATAAATTAGTTTCCCGAAGCATAGCAGGCATTACACAGCTGCCGCAGCCAAACCTTCTCGTTGGGTTTCCTTGCGCATAAGTATTTCAAATGGTTTCTCACGCAAAAGGGTGACCATAGCCTCTGCAGGTACTGGCTGGCTAAAAATAAAACCCTGTACTTCGCTGCAACCTTGCGAGCGTAAATATCTGAGTTGCGCCTGAGTTTCAACCCCTTCCGCAATTAAATCCAGTTTCAGACCACGTGCCATCGCAACTATTGCATTTATAATGCTGGCGTCGCCCTGCTCTGTTTTTATATCACTTACAAAGCTGCGATCGATTTTGAGTGCGTCCACCGGAAACTGCTGCAAATAGCTTAGCGAAGAATACCCGGTGCCAAAATCGTCAATGGCAATATGAATCCCTTTAGCCCGCAACTGTTTCAATTTGGGTACAATTACTTCCATGTCACTCATTATGGTGTTTTCGGTAATCTCTATTTTTAGATGGTCAGGCGCGAGACCGGAAGCATCCAGGGACTTAAAAAAAGCATCTGAAAAACTTTCCTGTTCCAGCTGATTGGACGCCATATTGACCGAGAGCCTGATATCACCGAACCCGGAGTCATTCCAGCCGGCTACTTCTTTAAATGCGAAGGATTGCACCCAGTTATCCAGCTGGGTTAACAGACCGGTTTCTTCCGCAACTGAAATAAATTCACCCGGCAGTACAAGACCGCGTTGAGGATGCTGCCAGCGAATAAGGGCTTCAACGCCAATAATGGAACCATCTGTCAAATCTACCTGTGGTTGGTAATAAACCCTTAGTTCATCATTGCCAATGGCACTGCGTAGTTCCCGTTCAAGCGACAAACGAGTGGAAAACTGAAGGTTCATTTCGTCGGAGAAAAACTGGTAGCCATTTTTTCCACGACCTTTTATGTAGTACATAGCAATGTCAGCATTTTGAATGAGCAGCTCACCACTGTCACCACCTTCGGGATACATGGCTATACCAATGCTTGCACCAACATAGAGCTCATGTGTGTCAATAACAAAGGGCGTACTTAATCGATCCAGAATTTTCTCGGCAATAACCACCACATCGTCCCGGGTTCTAACCTCCGGTAACAGCAGAGCAAATTCGTCTCCACCAAAGCGGGACAATGTATCACCGCCACGCAGGCAACTTTGCAGGCGATTGGAAACAGCTTTTAACAGTCGATCCCCCATGGTGTGGCCGAGAGTATCGTTTACCAGTTTAAATCGATCCAGATCGAGAAACATCACCGCCAATTTACGTTTATTACGCTGCGCTTGGGTGATGGCAAGACTAAGCCGATCTTTCAACAATGCCCTGTTGGGCAGATGTGTTAACAGGTCATGGTAAGCCTGAAAGTTAATTACCTGTTGCGCCTCTTTACGTTCAGATATATCTCTGGCGGTACCATAAGTGCCTACAAAATTATCCTCACTACGTTCTTCGCGTTCTTCCAGCTGCTGGTAAATACCTTTTGCCGTGAGTTCTGTCCAGACCACTCTGGACTGATAATCACCGGATGTCTCCCCAACAGAGTTGTATGAGCGCTTACTACGCAACCTGACTTCGGCATTGCGTGTTGAGCGCCTGCCGGTTCGGCGGTCATTAAACAAAAAACGAGCGGCATTCAAATCTTCTTCCGCTACTATTTCGGAATAATGTTTACCTATCAACTCTTCCTGTGAATAACCAAGCAAAGCATCAACACGGTCATTTAAAAAGGTAAAGCAGCCATTGCGATCCAGCATGTACACCAGGTCGGGTGAGCTATGCACAATAAAACGATACAACTCTTCTGACTCTCGCAGATGGTTCTCCATCTGCAAATTACGCTCTTCCAGACGGTGGTGTTCCAAGGCCTTTTTAACCGTAGCCAACAGCTCGGCAGCTTCATAGGGTTTGCGTACAAAATCGAAGGCTCCATGGGTGAGAGCATTCTTAACCCCACTGAAGCTTGCATCACCACTCACCACAATTACTTTGGCTGTAACATCATGCTCGGCAACATACTGTAGAACGTCCTGCCCACTGACCTCGGGCATAATCAGGTCGAGCAGTACCAGATCAAACTCTTCGTTGGCCAAAAGTTCGAGGGCAGCTCTTCCACCCAGCGCTTTTTCGACCTGATAACCTTGACTGACTACCACCTCAAACAGACTATTAAGTAACTCTGGCTTGTCATCCACGAGCAAAAGCCGTGCATTTTCTGGATTAGCATCCATTATTTGCGTGGGCCGTCTTTTTTTATCAAGCAGGCGCGCATACGCAGTTGGCGGGGGATGATTGTGCATCTCAGATACCTGACTCATATCTTGTGACTTCTAGCTTACTACAAGCCGCTAACGGTATGATATTAGGAGTGATTTGTAAACTCGTGGATTGTAAGTTTTCGCCCCCCACCAGCCGACGTCACCAACAAAAATCCAAATTACTACAAATTCTGATATCAGATTGACACTATTGTTTAAGGCATCGAAGTAAGGCTAAGCTTGGGCATAGGAACGGACAAGACAATAATATGGCTAAACCAACGCACAACTTCGTCGTTCGATTTCCACCGGGACTGCGGGACCGTATCTACGAAGCATCACAAATGTATCGTCGTAGCATGAACTCGGAAATTATTACCAGACTCGAGCAAACCTTAAACGGACTGCCAGACCAGCAGTTCGAAACTTCCATTGCACCAGCGTTCTTCCCAGAGATTGAACGTGCGCTGCGAGGGGATCTAAGTGGTGAGGAAAAAAATCTTATCTTCTGCTACCGACGCCTATCTGCTATACAGCGAAAAGCCCTGATTGAGCTGTTGATCTAACAATGCAATTCTCCTTAAAAAATATTTATCACTCGATCGCGGGCAATGGCAAGTTAAGCGATAGAATAAAGGAAAGTTACAAATTTTCCCGAATCCACATACGTAAAATTGCTTTGGTTGGCGTTGTGACTCACCCCCTGTTTTATATCTATTGGGATCAGGTCGGTGATCCGGTGTATGACAGTCTAACATTGCGTATTATCGCAATGGTTCTTTGTATCCCTAGTCTTTTTCCAAAGTTTTTTGAAGGTAGAAATGCTGAGAAGCTGCTTATGCGACTATGGTACTTGGCAATGGTGTTTAACCTTCCATTCTTCTTTGCCCATGGTCTACTTCAATACGCGAATGCTCCAACCAACACTTTGGACTATTCTTTTCCATGGTCTATCCAATATGCCATTTCACTCATGCTCCTTTTGCTTTTAGTGGTTGATGGAATCGTCATTTTCCTGATCTATTTCACCGGCACACTCCTTGCCTGCATTCTTTTTTGGCTGACTGCGGATACAATCCGATATGACCAGATCAACACCATAGTTATTCAGTTCTTGCCCAGTTACATTTTTATTCTGGTAACCGGGAGTATCTTTAACCGCAACCGTGAAATAATCCAGCAGGAAAAACTTGCTGCAATGGCTAATATTGGCAGCAACATCGCCCACGAATTGCGTACCCCACTTTTGGGAATTAAAGCTACGGCACAGGGTTTGCAAAGCTACCTGCCCGCTTTGCTGGATGCCTATCGACTCGCTCAGGAAAACGACCTTCCCGTCCAAAATATCAGGAAAGGGCAACTGGAATCTCTTAAAAACGGGCTGCGTAGAATTGATGCAGAGACAACACATTCAAATACAATAATTGATATGTTGCTGGTTAATTCATCCAACCAGCCTCTGCAGGGAGCCTCACTGAAAAGAGTATCTGCACACCAAAGTGTGGGTGAAGCTATAGAGAGGTTCCCGTTTAATGGCGACCAACAAAGAAACCTGGTTCATGTTAATTACGAGCACGACTTTTCAATATATGCCGTCCCACTGTTACTCGTACATGTATTTTTTAATCTGCTCAAAAATTCACTCTACTACATCGAAAAATCAGGAAAAGGAGAAATATTTTTCACTTTCAAAATGGGAGTGAATAGCAACGAAATAATGGTTGAAGATACCGGGACGGGTATATCATCCGCTGATCTTAGCCAGGTATTTGACAGATTTTTCACAACAACCGAAGTCGGGAAAGGTTCCGGAATAGGCCTAAGCTTTTGTAAGATGGTAATGCATGATCTTAGTGGGGATATCAAATGCGAATCCTTATCTGGAAAATACACTCGATTCCACCTCCAGTTTCCAAAGGTGACTCATGTCTAAGTTCCACATACTGCCTTATTTTCACCCCAGCACTATAATTTTTGTTGACGACAATAGCTCCTTTTTAGAAGGCCTGAAGCTGAGAATCCCCCCCGCCCTCGCCTATGAAATGTTCATAGATCCAAGTAAGGCAATAATGCGTCTCAATAATCCCCAGTCTGTAGCGCCATTGGCGGATCGATGTTTTAGCATGCTTGATCAGGACGCTATTCTCGGAAGTTCCGCAATTTATCTTGATCTATCTCTTATAGAGCTGGAAATTAGTAGAGCATCAAGATTTTCACCCCCTGCAGTAGTTGTAGTCGATTATGATATGCCAATGATGAATGGACTGGAGTTTTGCAAACAAATTCAGGATAAAAAAATTCAAAGAATACTGTTAACAGGTGTTGCAGACGAACGAATAGCTATTGAAGCATTTAATGCTGGCTTGATTGATCGATTTATTCGCAAGAATGATGATCATGCACTTAATACCATCTTTCGATACATTGACGAACTCCAAAAAAATTACTTCGCAGATATAGTAGACAAGTTGAGTGCGTCATTAGCCATGCAACCACCACAATACTTCGAAGAAAGTGCGGTTCTTGAATTCATTACCGAAATTCTTACCGATCAAAATGCTGTGGAGTACTATATGGTTTCCGAGCCAACCGGTTTTTTAATAGTGAATTCTGCCGGGGCTGTTAGAAGGCTCATTTTACAAAACACAGACCAAATCACAAAAAATATCGAGTATGCCGTTTCGTGCAACGCACCCACTTCGATAATCGCTGCACTCAAGGAAAACAACTCTCTCGCCTATTTTTATCAAGAGGCAGACACACACAGCGATGAGTCATATCCATGGGAAGAATTTATATTTGACGCACAACGAATAGAAGGTACGAATTGGTATGCGGCTTTCTCAGAATCCCCGCCACTGGATATCGAGTACCAGCCTAATCAGGCTTCCTACAATAGCTATTTACAGACACTGGATGATGCTTGAAATAGGAAAATCGCTTTAGGACGCTAAGCCCTTCAGCCAGGTATCGACTCTATGCCCATGGGCTAACAACGAAGCTTTTAGCTGTTTGTGTTTTTCATTGGACAATAGCTCAGTTTGAGCGATAAATTCAGCCAGGGGCAAGGTATTGGATTTAGTTGCAGCAGATCCTGGCTCAACTCCCAGCTTACCCCGCACATATCCAACCCAATATGCATTATCGTCCTCATCCAGTGCATCAAAATCCCGCCGCGCTCTCAAATGAACGAGAAGCCTGGCCATGCGTTTATCGTTAAAACGAATACTTGCTAAAGCAGTGTCGATACCATCTTGCTGCGCTGTTTCTGCCTGGATAATTTCCCACACCCTCTGGCAATTTGCTTTGTCGTGGTTGTTTAAAAACCCACCCTCATAAAGCTGAGCTTCTACATCGCTTTCGGGTGCAAATTTTCTGTTCTTGTAAATTTGTACAATCTTCTCTTTCAAGGCAGTTTGGTTTTGTATGTGCAAACGAAGCTGCTCTGCCGCACCCATATCGATTTCAAGACGCTCCTGATCTTCTGCGCGCATAACACTTGCAGGTGCGATAAACGGGCAGCGGTTAACCTTTATCTCTTTCAGCCCGGGTCGCTCTCCTTCATGTCGCGTGAACATTAATTTTTTCAATTCTTCAACACTGGCGGTTTCAAGTATTGCGTAATCACTGTTTAAGTCCAATACCACAATAGAGTTAGCATCCGCTCCTGCACAGATGCTCATTACCGGTGCTATGGAATGGCGCGTGCGTGCGTACATTCCAGACACATGCATGTGAATCTTTTCGCCAAAGGGTTGCAGCAACTCCTGCACAGCACGTTTATTACGCAGCCCCAGATAGTATTCAAACAGTTTCGGCTGCTTTTGTTTAACCAGTCGCGCAAGCTGAATAGTGGCACGCACATCCGACAGGGCTTCGTGTGCGCTTGAGTGTTCCAGGTCGTTGGCTATGGACAACTCTTCCAGTCGAAAACTGGTTACGGTTTCTCCGGTTCTGGCATCTTCTGCCTTTGGCCAGTGTATGCCCTGTGGACGTAGTGCAGCGGTGGCTCGCACCAGATCAATGATGTCCCAGCGGCTGTTTCTGTTTTGCCATTCTCGTGCGTATGGGTCGAGAAAGTTTCTATAAAAAGTGTGTCGAACAAACTCATCATCAAAACGCAGACTGTTATAGCCTGCGACACAGGTTTGAGGCACTGAGAAGGCTGAATTTATTCGGTCGACGCCCTGCATTTCCACCACGCCCTGTGCATTGATAATTTGAGGCGTGAGACCCGTTACCAGACAGGCACCAGGGTCAGGTAACACATCCATGGGAAGTTTGATGTGAAAGCTGCTTTGTTCACCAATTTCATTCAGGTTTTCATCTGTGCGAATGGCGGCAAACTGAACAATACGATCCCACTTTGGTTGGATGCCCGAGGTTTCCAAGTCGTACCAGTAGAAGGATGCTTTGCGCCCACTACTACCGTTCCAGCTCATATGCAGCATCCAAAAATTATTATTGTACACCCGGCATAAATCTTATGTGTCTCTAGAGTTGATTTTGGGGCGCAGCATTGGCAACCTTCACTTGATGAATTCACACGATAACAACACCGGAAAATCATCCCGGGTAAAAGTAGCTGCACTACTGCTCGGTCCGCTACTTGCCTTAGTTCTATTCTGGGGATTACAACAGGCTGGCTTTACTAATGCAGTAGCTACAACGGCAGGTGTAACACTATTATGCGTGCTCTGGTGGGTATTTGAACCGGTACCCATTCCGGTTACATCGCTATTGCCATTAACCCTGTTGCCTCTGTTTGGGATCATCACGCAAAAACAGGCCTCGGAAGCCTACGGCAACTCTTTGGTGCTCTTGCTACTCGGGGGGTTCATTTTGTCCACAGCAATGGAGAGTAGTGGGGCGCATCGACGCGTTGCACTGGGCATGGTGCGGTTGTTTGGAGGCTCCAGCAGTAAACGTCTGGTATTTGGTTTTATGGCCGCCTCGGCAATGCTGAGCATGTGGATATCCAATACAGCCACCACACTTATGCTGCTTCCAGTCGCACTTGCCGTGCTGAGCAAATCGGATGACCCTGATCTGTCTGTGCCGCTGTTACTGGGCATCGCTTTTGCTGCAAACCTGGGTGGTATTGGAACCCCTATAGGTACACCACCCAATATCCTGTTTATGGCAATTTATCGTGAAACCACCGGTGAAGAGGTAAGTTTTCTTACCTGGATGAGTTGGGGCATACCGGTAATATTGATCTTTCTTCCGTTGATGGCCCTATGGCTCACCAGAAACCTCAGATTTTCCGGAAAAATCGACTTGCCAGAAGTGGGTGCGTGGAGTACAGCAGAAAAGCGTGTACTTATGGTTTTTGTGGCCACTGCAATTCTATGGATAACCCGCAAAGCCCCTTTCGGAGGATGGACCGACTTAATGGATTTCAGTTACACCAACGATGGCATTGTCGCTCTGCTGGCTGTGGTTGTAATGTTTATTATTCCCAATGGCAAGGGCGGCACTTTGTTAACCTGGGAGACTGCCGCCAAAATCCCCTGGGGGGTTTTGATTCTTTTTGGTGGCGGTATAGCCATCGCCACCGCATTTGGCACATCAGGCTTAAGTGCAATTATTGGTGAAGCATTGGGCGCTCTCGCTTCCGTGCACAACCTTTTTATCATTCTGATAATTTGCTTAACGGTCACCTTTCTTACCGAAGCCACCAGCAATACCGCTACCACAGCACTATTGATGCCATTGCTGGCAGCAACGGCTGTTGCTGCTGCCATAGATCCACGTTTACTGATGGTACCGGCGGCAATGAGTGCAAGTTGCGCCTTTATGTTACCAGTAGCCACCGGACCCAACGCCATTGTCTTTGGCACCGGAAAATTCACCGTCAAAGCTATGGTACGAGAGGGTGTTGCACTGAATTTTATCGGAGTTCTGGCCATAACTTGCGTTTGTTACTTCTATTTTGCTTAGGGGCGCGGGCTCCAGCAGTGCGGCCATACGAATGGCTCTTTGTGTTTGTGGCATATCGGCAAGCTGCTTTGCCAACACATAGAATTCAGACCATGAATTTGCCTGCCTAAAAAGCGATTCAAACACCCCGATTTGTGCATTGTAGGCCGCAAATAAGGCCAGCCTGGCATTGTTAAGCGGAGTGGAAAAGTAGCCATCAAACACTCCTCCACCAAGCTCGTCTATGTTACGTCTGTAACAACTCTTTACTTCCTCAATTAGCTGATGCTTCAGAAGCCGTTTAGCTGACGCAGAAATAGGCTGGTTATACAACAACTGCAATTCACTTTTCCAGTTCAAAAGGTAATCGTGAAAACGAAACCTCTGTGCTTTTCTTAAAACCCAGTTTCGCTGTTGTTCCACGTTCGCATGCATACGCATGAATTGCCTCAGACCTTCCTGCTCAACAAAACTCGCAAAGGCTTCGTTAAAACTGCTATCTCCTGAAACGTACAATTTACTGTGGGCCAGCTCGTGAATAAGCAATCCAGCCAGAGCAGGTTTGGGCCAGAACAGAAAACTGGACAACAGGGGGTCATTAAACCAGCCCAATGTACTGTAGGCCGCCACCCCATTCACCTGCACATCCAAACTAGCACCTTGTATCTGTTTGGCGAATTTCATCGCATTCGACCTTGCAAAATACCCCCTGTAGGAAACACACCCTGCTACTGGAAAACACCATCGCTCCGGCTCAGTGGAAAATTCTTCTGCTGCAACAACGTTCCACAATACAAAGTCTCCTTCTACATCTACATACTTTGTATACCGCTTACCAGAAGGCAGAAGTAAATTAGATTTAGAGAAACCCAGAATCTGCTCTACATGGACAAGTCGCCCTTCCAGTTGGTCAGCACTTACTGCATCCAGGTCTTCAACAGCCTGCTGACTGAATATCAGCCTGGCCTGCCCCGAAACTGCCTGATAGTAATAACTGCTTTGGGCGCAGCCAGACGCCAATAATAAAAGTAGGCTGATGTGCAGCGCAGGTCTCATGTACACTTCCATTCTGTAGAGCAAGATTACCAGCGTTAAAGATATCACGGGAATCACACGATTGGGCTCAGACAAAAACTATCTAAAGGCCGGCATTACCATGCTGCTTATCGTGTTAAACACGGTTTTCTGGTTTGTGCTGATGTTGGTTCTGGGAATACTGAAATTTCTCTTGCCAGTTAGCGTGGTACACGTCTATCTGGACGAAGGTTTGGACTTCACTTTAAATGGATGGGTCGGGATAGTCAGAAAAATATCTGCACTACTCAACATCTGTAACATCGAAGTCGTGGACAGCGAGAACTCTCCATGGGATTTCTCACACTGGGATTCTCAACATTGGTACATCGTAATCTGTAATCACCAATCCTGGGCAGATATTCTAATATTGCAGAATATATTCTGGGGAAAAATACCGCCTCTTAAATTTTTTACGAAAAAACAATTGCTATATGTTCCGCTGTTGGGGACTGCAATGTGGATTCAGGATTTTCCCTATGTTGATCGACCCAGTGCAGAAAAACTTACCGCCCACCCGGAGCTGGCTTCACGTGACAAGGATAATACTCGAGCCGCCTGCGAAAAATTTGGCAAGCGCCCAACAACTGTACTAAATTTTCTTGAAGGTACCCGATTCACCAAAACCAAACATACCAGGTTTAACTCAAGCTACAAACACCTGCTAAATCCGAAAGTGGGAGGCTTTGGCATTCTTGCTGAACATTTGGGAGAGAAGGTGGATAGAATTATAGATGTAACAATTCTCTATCCACTGCAGGCTCCTTACACGCTGAAGGCTCCTTACACGCTGAAGGCTCCCGGTTTTGTTGACTACATTGCAGGTGCCTGTAAAACGGTAAAAGTCGAAATTTCCTCCGTTGAACTACCTGCCAATCTGGTTGGCGCAAGATTCAGCGAATCTGAAACACTTCGGTCCGAGTTAAAGCAGTGGATTCATACAAGATGGCAAAACAAAGATAACAGACTGGCTGTACATCAAGTCCAAACTCAGACCTTACCGAACAATGTGAAAGACTAGAAGATGTACAACGATTACTTCAGCTTTCATCGTGCACCATTCTCAATCTCGCCAGATCCTGAGTTCTTGTATTTAAGTGAAAAGCACCGCGAGGCGCTGGCCCATCTAGTATATGGCTTACAAACGGATGGTGGATTTGTGCTGTTAACCGGAGAAGTAGGCACAGGTAAAACTACCCTCTTGCGCAGTCTGCTAACCCGGATCCCGGACAATCTGGATGTCGCGTTCATTCTTAACCCAAAGCTAACGGTGAAAGAGCTACTTGAAACCTTGTGTGAGGAACTGGGAATTCCAGTAAAAAAGGCAGAGATACTGGGTGTAAAACAGTACATCGACCGTCTTAATCGACAATTACTAAAAACACATGCACTGGGGCGCAGCACAGTACTAATAATAGATGAAGCGCAAAACCTTTCACCGGCAGTCTTGGAACAGGTGCGGCTGCTCACAAATCTTGAAACTAACGATAAAAAGCTGTTGCGAATTATATTAATTGGTCAGCCGGAGCTAGGTGAAGTATTACACCGCAAAGATTTACGTCAGCTAGCACAAAGAATAACCGCTCGATTTCATCTATCCGCACTGAGTGCCGAAGATACCTACGAATATATATGCCACCGTTTAAAAAAGTCTGGTGGTTCACCTAACACCTTCAGCAAACGAGCAACACGTCGGGTACACCGATTGGCGAAAGGTATTCCGCGCCTTATCAACATAATTTCGGATCGCGCTCTTCTGGGTGCTTACGTTGAAGCCAGCCACCAGGTTACCGCACGTATTGTGAGTAACGCTGCCAAGGAAGTTAAAGGTCCCCCACGGCAATTGTTTGGCAAAAGCCTGACGGCCGTATTACTGGTAACCATACTGGCTACACTATGGTATCTGCAACGTCCTGATATGCCCGTGGCAAGCAATATGAGAAAAGAGCCTTCAGCGAAGCCTTTAGCGGGCAAGGAGCCTTTAGCGAATAAAGAGGTAGAGCCCTCAGCGAATTCTACCACCCATGTGTCTACGGCGAATGTAACCCTCCCAGCGCTTGCGAAAAATACCCATGACAAAACCACCTTAGGAAAAGAACAACCCCCTACACAACCCCCCAGTGACAATGCTCTTGTTTCAACAGCGCCTATTAAAATAGCTACCCGGCCCAACAGTATAATTAGGGCAACGCACTCTATCCCGGCCGTCGAGCGTCCAAAGGATATTTCGCGCTTCCAACTACATCGAGAAGCATTTGCTGTTTTGTTTGATCAATGGAACTTACCAATAGGGGGCAATCCCGAAATTCCCTGTAATTTTGCACCATCTGTCGGTTTACAATGCTTACGCCGCAGTGCTGAATGGCCGGATATACTCGCTCTCAATCGCCCTTTTATTATCGAGTTAACAGATCCCGACCAGGAGATTTTTTACTCCGCTGTTACTGAAGTCACTGGTGGACAACTTTCTTACGAAATGAACGGTCGCAATTGGCGCGCCAGTGCTGGCAGTCCACCTGAAAACTGGAACGGTTTTTACATTTTGCTCTGGCAAATGCCACCTAATTATCGTGGAGTAATTCAACAGGGTAGCAGCGGTCCGGCAGTAGACTTCCTGCGCCAGAATCTGGCTTATGTATTGCAACGGAAAATTCCACAAAGTTCCACGGGCCCTGTATTCGACACAGCACTCAAAGCAGCTCTTATAGAATTTCAGAAACAAAATCAGCTAAAAGCTGATGGCGTTGCTGGTGCCATAACCTGGATAGTTCTGAATTCTAAAATTCGAGCATCCGTGCCAAATCTTGGAGGCATAGATTAATATGTCCTACATACTGGACGCACTAAAAAAATCCGAATCAGAGCGTAATCAAAGCGATAGTATATCTCTACTTAATTATCCCAACCAGAAGCAAATAGCTGGAGTCCCAATCTGGTTGATCATGATCGTAACAGTGCTTGTTAATGTTTCCGCATTGGCAGTCTGGACATATTGGCCAACAACCGACACACCCCGGAACACTACTGCTGTAGCACGTAGTACCGAGAAAACTCCCCCTGTGGTAAATAATGAAAGCAAGGAACCGGAGGTATCGACACCTGCACTACCGCAAATTAATGAAGGCAAGCCGACTACTGTAATACCTTTTGCAGCACTGAAAAAAGCAGAACGTGACGCTTTCCCCCAGGTAGAATTCTCTACTCACGTCTATTCGGAAGATCCTGAATACCGCGTGCTCATAGCAAATGGGCTGCGACTGACAGAGGGAGAAATGTTAAGTGATACTGTAAAACTGATTACCATCAGTGAGAATGGTGCTATATTTCTGCACGCAAATCGACTTGTAGAAATTCCAGTGTTACAGGACTGGCGCATTCAATAAGCTTATCCAGCAACAGAAATAGACGCGTTGATCTTGCTTTGTTCAGTGCTAGCTAGCACACGCCAGGATTGTGCTTCCTGAAAAACTTTTACCAGGTCAGCATCAAGTAATCCAGCAGAGACTTCCTCATCAAGAATTCGCAGAGCAGTATCTCTCGACATGGCTGATTTATACGGCCGATCCATGGCGGTAAGCGCATCATATATATCGCACACTGTCATTACTCTGCTGGCAAGGGGAATTTCCTCTCCTTCCAACCCAAGTGGATAACCCGTTCCGTTCATCTTTTCATGATGAGCACCGGCAATTTCAGGCACTCCAGCAAGCTCTGGGGTCCATGGCAGAACTGCCAGAAACTCCATGGTATGCATTACGTGGTCCTCTATCTCAAGACGTTCTTCCGCAGACAAACTGCCTCTTCGAATAGAAAGTACTTCAAGATCTTTTGCAGTTATCAGGCTACAGTTTTGCCCGTCAGAATCGATGAACTTCATTGCATGAATTTTTTGCAAATGCTGAAAACCTCCCTCTGGCAACACGCTGGGCTTGTTAGCGCGTGTCACGGCTTCAAAATAATCACTCAACTGACTCAACTGTCGATCAAGATCACGATGTATGCGCCTGCGGATAACCTGCACATCTACCGGGTGGTGGTGCAGCAATTCAAGTTCACGTTCTACGGCCGCACGTCTTAACTGTTCTTTTTTAAGTTCAAACCGAAAGCGTAGAGTTTCTAACCGATCATCGCTTAGCTTATTCGCTTTGAGAAGCACTGACTCACGTACACTTACCTTGCCAAAATCATGCAGAAGCGCTGCATAACGCACTTCTCTCAGATGGTCTTCACTGATATCCAGTTTCGAGAAACGTTTAATATCAGACCGTGTTAAATCAACTAGCAGGGTCGTTGTAGTTTCTGCAACACGAAATGAATGGCCGCTAGTAGAAGGGTCTCGTTGTTCAATGGCTTTTACAGATGCCTGAACAAAACTTTCGAAGAGCTGATTAATATTGTCTAGCAATCGATTTTTTTGTATCGCTATTGCTGCCTGACTGGCAATAGCCCGTAGCATCTCAATGGTTTCGGTATCAAACGCTACTATTTCGCCAGAACTGGTTTTTCGGTTAATGAACTGAATCACACCGATGACACCGTTACGATGATCTCGCATAGGAAGAACCATTAAAGACTGCGTACGATAACCATGTTGTTCATCAAAGTTACGATTGAAACCATATAGTTCCGAATCGCTTATTTTATACGCATCGTCAATTGAGAGTTCCTTACCAGATATAGCTACATAACCTGCAAGAGATTCAACGGACATGGGGATAAGTGTTTCTGTAAAACAGAAATCAATAGTGTCATTTTGTGCCAGTTTAAAGGCCAACATCGGTATCTGCCCGGATTCGTCCACCAGATACAAGGAACCCGCATCACAATTGGCAATTGCCCGTGCCTCGGTAAGAATTGTAGCAAGCAATTTATCGGGTTCAAGTTGTGCTCCCAAAACCAGCCCTATATCGGTTAGCTGGGAAATCTGTTTGCGCTTTAAACCCAGATCCTTAAGACGTGCAGCCGCAATTTGATGGCTCTCCCAATATTGTCTGGCATGTTTAAGTAAAGGTGTGGCCCTGCCAACTACGATCTGGCTGAAATACAAATCGTAACCGCAGTCGACCGGGGCCTTTTTGCTGTCTTTATTCAGGGCCACAATAAGTGCATGTGGGAACTTTACACGTAAAATGTCGGAGTTCTGATGGCTATTTTCACTCAACAATATCAGAGCGATGGAAGTGTCTACCTCAGTATTATTTTTAGTGCTACTAACCACAAGGCTCTGATTGTCCACAGACCAGCCACATTCGCCTGCCAGTGTCTGGACTTTTTCAAGCGCCGCTTGAAATTCTTTGGGCATACTACCGATCAGTAGTACTGGATCTTGCTTTTCCCCTGGATCATGCATAGAAACGCGTGCAATTGTTATGGATTCCTACGCAGTATGCCCGTCGCCACCTTGCGAAACCGGCATGAGTTCACAAATTCGAAAGAGATTATTAGTCTATATTAATCAGAAGGTTAGGGTGAAGACCCTGTATCAATTCGCGCAGATAGCGCAGACAAGCGCCCATTCAGATCCAGGCGGTATGCATCTATAGCTTCGATGGCTTTTTCATTCAATTCAACCCGCCGGGCAAGGCCGGCTTCAATCTTTGCAACTATCTGCCGGGTCGCATTGGATTGATCAATCATATCTCTTTGCTGGCTTACCAGCTGACGCACCCTGAGATCGACAGAGGTTAAAGCATCCTGTATATCTGTCTGCTTGCCAAAAGCACTATCATGTCTGCTCACATCGCCTTTTATCGCTTTAAGACTGGCATTAATTGCTGACAGAGCAGCACTGTTGGTTTTTAGGGCTTTCTGGTTGGTCTCAATCCACTTTTTATTGCGTTTGTTAGTAACATCCCAAAGTTTGCGGATTTCATCTTCCCAATAGTCCAGTTTCTGTCCCGTACTTTTACCTGTTTCAGAGAATACTTCTGCTGCCTGGGTGGACCGTGATTCAAGCCTGGCTAATCGATCATCACTCTCTGCGGCTTCTCGAGAAATAGTTGCCATCTGTTCTGCCTGAACAGTGATGAACCATCCCGCTCCCATAAGTCCTGCTATGAGAATGAACAACACAATATTCAATCCAAAGGAACTGCCCGAACTGCTGCCGGACTTTTTTCCGACAGCCCTGTTGGCATTTCTGTATCCGCTCCCCTGATCAGGATCAGCGCTAATGGGCTTGGCCATAAATAATTCTCTAATTACTTTCTGCTACTATAAAAGCTCTACAACAGCCCACAGTACGGCAGCCAATATAAAGCCATGACCAATCACTCCGCTTACAGTCGTCATAGGACCCTGTTTACCCACAACCGCATTGACTTCCAACAACACAATTATGGCTACCGCTGCAATCAATGATGTTGAAGCAGTGGCGCCTCCATGGGAGTAGTGCGCACTGGATACCATAAAGAACAGCATAGGCACGGAAAACAATGTATTGGTTCGCGAAGCGAGTGCCGCTTTTGGTGCAGCGGCAGCGGCCTCTGGTAGTGCTTCACCACCCGCTTTAACCTGTTCGCTGGACGCAATTAGAATTTTTTGATTTGGCCAGATAATCAACCAGACATTCAAAAACATAAAGGTACCTAGAATAGCACCAATAGCTATATCCTGAGTTGCGCCCGCTCCACGCATGCCCAGCAATACAAGGCCTGACAAAAAGGTGAGCATCGCAGCCCAACGAAACCACCAAAGTGCACGTGGTACCAGTTGCGTGAAAGCATCTACTTTGGAGCTACCGTCGGCAACCTTAAAATATTCACCCTGAATGAAATTAAAATAGTAAAGCAAACCTATCCAGGTAATACCTACGAGTATATGGCCATAACGGGCCAAAAAGTCTATGAGTGCTAAGTCCATCAGGTTTCCCCTCTCTAATTGTTATATCACCGGAAGGGGGAATAGTATCAACCAACCAGCGCCATTCCAAGGTGCGGAGCGCAATCACCACACACCCGCATGAACAGAATGGACGAGACATAAAAAAAGCCCCGCATTGCGGGGCTTTTTCTACATGACACAAACTAAACAAGCTGTATCGGATAGCCAGAGGCTGACACTACATCATGCCACCCATGCCACCCATACCGCCCATATCCGGCATGCCACCAGGCGCACCAGCAGGACTATCGTCCGGTGCGTCACTAATCATAGCTTCGGTAGTTATCATCATGCCAGCCACAGATGCGGCAGCCTGTAACGCAGTTCGAGTAACTTTGGCGGGATCAAGAATACCCATCTTAATCATGTCGCCGTACTCACCAGTCGCTGCGTTATATCCTTGGGCACCCTTCAGGCTACGTACTTTATCAAGCACCACAAAACCATGCGCACCCGCATTATTGGCAATTTGAACCAGCGGTGCTGTCAATGCACGCAAAGTCATTGCTATACCAACATTCTGGTCTTCATTATCACCCTTAAGACCTTCAACCGATTGAAGCGCACGAACGAGCGCAACACCACCGCCAGGAACAACACCTTCTTCAACCGCTGCCCTCGTGGAATGCAGCGCATCTTCTACGCGTGCCTTCTTTTCTTTCATTTCTATCTCGGTGGCTGCACCAACTTTGATTACTGCAACTCCGCCAGCCAGCTTGGCCAGACGCTCCTGAAGTTTTTCACGATCGTAGTCAGAACTCGTGTCTTCAATTTCTGCTCGAATTTGCTTGATACGTGCTTCGATGTCAGTTTTTGCGCCTGCTCCATCAACAATAGTGGTGTTTTCCTTGGTGCTGGTTATGCGCTTGGCATTACCCAGATCATCAATGCTTGCGCCTTCCAGTGTTAAACCAACTTCTTCAGAGATAACGGTTCCGCCAGTAAGTACAGCAATGTCCTGTAACATAGCTTTACGACGATCACCAAAACCAGGGGCTTTAGCTGCGGTTACTTTCACAATGCCGCGCATATTGTTAACAACCAGTGTTGCCAGCGCTTCACCTTCAATATCTTCAGCAATTACCATAAGTGGCTTTCCAGATTTTGCTACAGCTTCCAGAATAGGCAACATATCGCGAATGTTCGATATTTTCTTATCACAAATCAAAACGTAGGGCTCGTCCAGGTCTGCAGCCATAGAGTCCTGATTATTGATGAAATAGGGAGACAAATAACCACGATCAAACTGCATGCCTTCAACAACGTCCAGTTCGTTTTCCAGACCACTGCCTTCTTCAACAGTAATCACGCCTTCCTTACCAACTTTTTCCATCGACTCAGCGATGATTTCACCAACAGCGGTATCACTGTTAGCAGAAATTGTGCCTACCTGGGCAATTTCCTTAAAGTCAGAACACGGCTGAGACATTTCACTAATTGCAGATACTATCTCTGCAACAGCTTTGTCTATACCGCGCTTGAGATCCATTGGGTTCATTCCGGCAGCTACTGATTTCATTCCTTCTACCAGCAAGCTTTCGGCAAGTACTGTTGCCGTAGTGGTTCCGTCACCAGCTTCATCAGAAGTCTGACTGGCAACTTCTTTCACCATTTGCGCGCCCATGTTTTCGAATCTGTCTTTCAGCTCAATTTCTTTCGCTACAGATACACCATCCTTCGTAATGGTGGGGGCACCGAAGGACTTGTCCAATAGCACGTTTCGGCCTTTAGGACCCAAAGTAATACGTACCGCTTTTGCTAGTACACTCACACCTGTGAGCATACGTTGGCGAGCGTCATCGCCAAAATAAATGTCTTTTGCGCTCATCGCTAAATTTCCTCTGTTTTGTTAAAGAGTTGTCGAAAGGTCTAGCCTTCGACGACTCCAAAAATTTCTGTTTCCGAAAGAATTAACAGTTCTTCACCATCCAGCTTCACTGTGCTACCACCGTACTGACCAAAAATGATAGTGTCGCCAATTTTTACGTCCATGGCGCTTTGTTCACCGTTGTCCAAACGTTTGCCGGGTCCTACGGCCAGAACTTCGCCCTGCGAAGGTTTTTCTGTAGCCGAATCTGGCAGAACAATGCCGCCTGCACTTAGTGTCTCTTCTTCAAGGCGACGCACGACCACACGATCGTGTAAGGGTCTAATATTCATCAGGTAGTATCTCCCATCCCTAATTTGTTGATTTCAGTAAATTCCGGCTAAACAAAGCCCAACCGGCACATTAGCACTCTAGTGCCTAGAGTGCTAATAATAGGCATCCAGACCACAATTACAAAGGAATTTTTAAATTTTTCCTTATCCCCGGAGTGCTTAAATCGCTCGGGAGACTGCTATTTGGGGGCATTTGGAGAGGAATCAAGGGCGACGTTCAAATTCGCCTTCAATTATATGAATTGTCCCATTTTGGGTCTGGGAAGTTTTGTGAGGTTCTGCATCCGTGGTAAATTCTGGTGGGTACGTAGCGAAGGTCGTCATTTCAAATTTCTGTTGAATTTTTTTGACCAAAACCAGCCGCAAAACTGGGGTGAGCAGGATAAATCCCACCCCATCCGTCACGAACCCCGGTGTAAGCAGCAGTGCCCCGGCAATCGCTAATAATAGACCTTCGGCAATTTCGTGTGCGGGTAACTCACCCTGCTGCAATTTCTGCATACCTCGGGTAAGTGTACTCAAACCCTGTTGGCGCAGCAGATATACGCCCAGCACAGCAGTAAGCATGACTAAAAACACAGTAGGCAAGACGCCCAAAACACCACCCGCGCCAATAAGCACATACACTTCGATGAGCGGCGTTAGAAAGAAGATCAGAAACCAGATACGCATGGATCTATAGTGTACCGTTTATACCCCCTCACACAATCAGGATGGCGAATTTGGCGGACGAACCAACAGATAAGGAACGAATCTGGCAGGTGATAAGCATGATTCCTGCGGGTTCCGTGGCAACTTACGGCCAGATAGCAAAACTGGCTGAACTGCCTGGTCGAGCACGCCTTGTTGGACATATATTATCGCAGTTACCAAAAAACAGCCGCCTACCCTGGTTTCGAGTAGTTAATGCTGCGGGAAAAAGCTCTCTGCCACCTGGTTCTGTATCCTATGAGAAACAAAAAGAGAAACTGCAGGAAGAAGGCGTGGTTTTGTTGAATGGGCGATTATCCCTGGCCCGGTATCAGTGGGAAGCTTATTGATCCGGGTTTGCGATTCTCTCCGAGCCACCACCTAATGGTGCAACCCAAAACAATAACAGCATGCCTGGCAAGGCTAAAAAAGTGCACAGGTAAAAAAACTTCGTCCACCCTAGACCTTCTGCGGGCAAGCCCAACCACATTAACGCCCCCATTACCGTTGCACTGAAGCCCTCCAGTTGTGCACCCTGAGCGCCTTCAATAAGAAAACCGGTGATCGCATTGGCAAACGTTCGGGGCAGGGCTGTTACCGAGGTGAACAGGGCAATCTGAGTAGCGGCAAGCGCCGGAGTGGACTCATGCGCAATAAAGGCAACAAACGCCGCCGCACCCAACCCTACACCCAGATATTCCATACCAATTACTATCGCCAACACCATAAGGTTTGCACCGGCTTCGGCGAGCACTGCAAAGCCAAGAATGGTAATCAACTGAACCACCCCAAATATCCAGAGCGCTTTATTGATACCCAGCCTCAACATAAGCACACCGCCAAACAGGCCACCAAAGATAGCCGGCCACAGCGCCGCATTTTTTGCGACTACGCCTATCTGAGTCATGCTAAACCCTAGATCCAGAAAAAAGGGCGTCGACAGTGCCGTAGCCATACTGTCACCAAGTTTGTAGCAGAACAGAAAACACAGAACCAGTAGTGCCCGTTTGGGCCCGCGACGTTGAAAGAACTCCTTGAACGGATCAATGACTGCCCGCGCAAAAGTAGCGGGCACTTTGGGAGAACTTATCGCTTCCGATATCACCAGCGTCATACCTATACCTACCAGCATGAAAGCGGCGACAACTTGAAATACCACGTCCCATGAATAGTGGTCAGCCAGTATCAATCCTAGAGAGCCGGGCACAAGGCCCGCCACCCGATATGCCTGAACATGTATCTGGTTACCGAGACCAAGTTCGTAGTCGGGCAACAGTTCTCGGCGATAAGCATCAAGAACTATATCCTGGCTGGCGCTGAAAAAAGCCACCAGGGCAGCAAGCCACAATATACTGTTGATTTCTGTAGCTGGCTGAAAATACCCCAAAACACTCAGACTCAGCAGCAAACCAATCTGTGTTACAAAAATCCAGCCCCTACGTCTGCCAAGCAGAGGGAATGAATACCGGTCGAGCAGTGGTGACCAGACAAATTTCAACAGATAAGGCAGAGAGATCAGCGAAAAAAAACCAATATCTTTCAGGCTGACGTTTTCTACCCGCAACCATGCTGGAATTAACTGAATTATGAAATAAAGCGGTAAACCAGACGTAAAACCTGTGAATACGCAAATTGCCATTCGACGGTTCATCGAGTTTCTAAGCGTAATCCACCAGGATTCTCTGTTTTTAACCTGTTCAGCCTGTGACATTCGAAAACTACTCAATCAGTCGCGAAAATTGGTGAACTGTAACGGAATTTCAATACTGGATTCTTTCAGCAAGGTCATTACAGCCTGCAAATCATCTCTTTTCTTTCCGGTTATTCGTACCTGCTCACCCTGAATTGCGCTTTGCACTTTTAGTTTGCTGGTTTTCACCAGTTTGACAATATTGCGTGCGATGTCCTTTTCAACACCTTCTATAAGGCCATAACTCTTGCGTTTTGATTTTCCTGAAGCTTCCATCTCTCCTATTTTCAGGCATGCAGCATCAATCTTGTTTTTTGCCAGCCGGGATATCAGTATATCTTCCAGCTGATCTAACTGAAACTCTTCGTCTGCGTGCACTGAAATCGCTTTCTCTTTCAGCTCAAAGCCACAATCTACTCCCCTGAAATCAAACCGGGTCTCTAGCTCTCGATTGGCCTGATCTACGGCGTTACGAACTACCTGCAAATCAATTTCAGAAACTACATCAAAGGATGGCATACTATTCTCCGTTATCATTCCAGTGGCACCAGGTTCGTAATTTACATGGCACACGCAGACATTCCAATTCTTGTTGTTGATGACGCTAAATTTTCCAGTGCTATTATTGCCAAAGCACTGCGTTCCGGTGGCTTTAAAAATGTGCGATTTACAAACAATCCATTGCAGGCCTTGCGATCCCTTGAAAAAAAATCCGCGCAAATTCTCATCGCTGACTGGATTATGCCAACGATGGACGGGCTGGAACTGACCCGCAAAGTCAAAAAACTGGATGAGCTTAACGCGCATTTCACCTATGTAATGTTGCTGACAGCCAAAGATGATACAGAAACCATGCACACCGCTTTTGATGCCGGGGTAGATGATTTTCTAAACAAGGCAAATATTCGTGCCTTGCTACTGGGTCGCGTTATGGCAGCAGAGCGGATTGCTGCTCGGCAGAACACACTGCTAAGAACCAACAAAATTCTCAGAAAAAAAATCAGGGATTTGACCACCTCGGATGTAACAGACCCTGTTACAGGCCTGGGTAATCTCAAATTCACACTAAAACAACTGGAAAACGTATTCGAGCAGGCTGATTCACGTGGTGGAGCCGCTTGTCTATTGCTGGTTGGTATCAACAATCTGGATGTAATACAACAACAATACGGACAATCTGTAATAGATGAATTGATGACCGGATTCAGTGCAAGGCTTCGACAACTTATTCGCCCACTGGATGTACTTACTCGACCAGAGGCCAATATGTTTGCAGTCACCATGCTGCAACCCGGTCTGGACAGTTTTACTTCGGCAAGTTTTCGAAGAGTATTCGACAACCTGTATATGCAATCTTTTAAAACCAGTGAAGGGTTTATTCCGGTAGTGGTTGGCGTGAGCCTGACCGCAGCAGACTCAACTACGAGTTTGCCAGGTGCAAAAGAGTTTATGCGTTTGGCTTACGACACACTAATGCAGTCATACGAGACCGGTACAATTTGCATGACCGACCAAATTACCAATGGTGCTGATCTGGAAAACACTGAAACACCGCAAGATTAGTATTGGAGTAATTGCTACATTATTCCTTCACGGAAATCTTTTAGCACCGCACATAAAAATGTAGTAAAACGCCCGGCTTCCGCACCATTAATAGCACGGTGATCATAACTCAAAGAAACTGGAAGCATCTTTCGAGGAACAAATTCCTCGCCATCCCACTGCGGCTTTACGCTTAGTCTTGAAACTCCCAAAATGGCCACTTCTGGCGCATTCACGATAGGCGTAAAACTGGTACCCCCTATAGGTCCCAGGCTGGAAATAGTAAAACTGGCTCCCTGCATTTCTGTCATGGATAACTTACCTAACCGTGCTTTTTCAGACAGCTCTACAATTTCGGCAGCGATACTCCAGATACCTTTGTCATCTACGCCCCTGAGAACCGGAACCACCAGTCCATCCGGAGTGTCTACAGCCATTCCAATGTTGTAATACTTTTTAAGGATATAATTTTCGCCGGAAGCGTCCAGAGATGAATTTACAATAGGATATTCTTTAAGTGCAAAACACACAGCCTTAATGATAAAGGCCAGAGGCGTAAGACGAACATTTCTGCGTTTTGCCTCACCAGCCAATCGCTTTCTAAAGTCTTCCAGGTCTGAAACATCTGCTTCATCATTTTGTGTTACATGAGGAACGTTTAACCAGCTGCGGTGTAAATTTTCCGCACCGCGTTTTCTAATACGGCTAAGGGGCAAAATTTCGGTACTACCAAATTTGGTGAAATCCACGACAGGTACTGACGGAATACCAGACCCTGTCCCCGAACCAGAATCTCGCGACAATGTGCGTTTCACATGAGCATGCACATCGTCTTTGGTAATTCTGCCCCCCGCTCCGGTGCCACTCAGTTTTGGTAAGGTAACACCCAATTCCCGCGCCAGCTTTCTTACCGCGGGCCCTGCATATACATTGGGATTATCAGGCGCTTTGCCTGTTGAATGAGATAGAGAGCTTTTCGCTAGTTCCACATGCTCGGTTTTGTGGATCTTTGCGAGAGG
>Ga0256847_1000014_pt1 | contig 124394 bp, 121 predicted proteins | sample TeddybearmetaG_FD_189099 | JGI IMG/M metagenome (GOLD analysis project Ga0256847, IMG submission 189099) | Hydrothermal vent microbial communities from East Pacific Rise, Pacific Ocean - Teddybear | ecosystem: Environmental > Aquatic > Marine > Hydrothermal vents | place: Pacific Ocean: East... | reverse complement strand
CAAAAATTGGTTAGGCGCGTACCCAGGGACGGACAAACAATTTTTGGGCATGTTAGGCATGCATGGGACGTATGAAGCGAATTTGGCAATGCATCACTGTGATACGTTAATTGCCATTGGTGCACGCTTTGATGATCGTGTGACCGGCAAAATCGCGGATTTTTGCCCTGAAGCGAAAATCATTCACATTGATATTGACCCGGCGTCCATCTCTAAAACCGTGCACGTGGATATTCCCATTGTTGGTTCAGTGAGTCGCGTGTTAGCGGACATGAATCAGTTGTTGGCGACGGCGAAGCAAACGATAGATCAAAGCGCATTAGACGCGTGGTGGGTTCAAATTGAACAGTGGCGCGGAGAAAACTGTTTGCAATACGCGCAAGATGGTCAGGTGATCAAACCGCAATATGTCATAGAGCAGCTGTATCAAGCTTCTCAGGGGGATGCTTTTGTGACCTCGGATGTGGGCCAACACCAAATGTGGGCGGCCCAATATTACCCTTTTTCGAAACCTAAAAAATGGATCAATTCAGGGGGCTTGGGGACGATGGGGTTTGGTTTGCCTGCGGCAGCGGGGGTTCAGTTGGCGCATCCTGAAGCCTTAGTGGCTTGCGTCACCGGGGAGGCAAGCATTCAAATGTGTATCCAAGAATTGGCGACGTGTAAGCAGTTCGACTTACCGATTAAGGTCGTTATGTTGAATAACGGGTATATGGGCATGGTGCGTCAATGGCAAGAGTTTAGTTATGAAAGCCGGTATGCGCATTCTTATGTGGCGGCGCTGCCCGATTTTGTTAAATTGGCTGAGAGTTATGGGCATGTGGGGATGAAAATTGAGCGTCCAGAAGATGTGCGCGGGGCGTTAGATGAAGCCATTGCGATGAAAGACCGTTTAGTGTTTATGGATTTTGCAACGGATCCAACCGAAAATGTTTACCCCATGATAGAGGGCGGTAAAGGGCAACACGAAATGCGTTTAGCGTCTGGTCGGGAGCTGGCATAATGAGACACATTATCTCCATTTTAATCGAAAACGAATCGGGTGCCTTATCTCGTGTGTCCGGTTTATTTTCTGCGCGTGGGTATAATATTGAGTCACTCACGGTTGCACCAACCGAAGATAAAACATTATCCCGTATGACGCTGGTCACGCACGGTAATGATAAAATTATTGAGCAGATTACAAAACAGTTAAATAAGCTGATTGACGTTGTTAAATTGATCGATTTGACTGAAAATCAGCACCTGGTTAGAGAGATGATGCTGCTGAAAGTCCGGACTTCGAGTACGAACGAGCAGCAAGAGATGAAACGATTGGCCGATATTTTTCGTGCGCGTGTGATTGATGTGAGTGAAGAAACCTATACCATTGAAGTGACCGGAACAGGGGACAAACTGGATGCCTTTGTGAATGCGGTGCCGCCAAAATTGATTATGGAGGTGGTTCGGTCGGGTGTTTCTGGTATTTCCAGAGGGAAAGCAGGCCTACAGCTCTAAACAAAAACGCCTGTTATGGTTGTTAACGACAGCATTATTTTAATTCAAATTCAAAAGGATTCAGAATGAAGGTCTACTACGATAAAGATGCGGATCTCGCCATCATTAAAAGTAAAAAAGTTGCCATTATTGGGTATGGTTCTCAAGGGCATGCACATGCGAATAATTTGAAAGACTCTGGCGTTGATGTGGTGGTCGGGTTACGAGAAGGTTCCGCGTCTAGCGCTAAGGCAGAAAATGCTGGTTTGACCGTTAAGCCAATTGGGGTAGCAGTGGCGGAAGCCGATGTGGTGATGGTTTTGGCACCGGATGAACATCAAGCTGCGTTATATCGAGATGAGATTGCGCCGAATTTAAAAGCCGGTGCCGCACTGGCGTTTGCGCATGGTTTTAATATCCACTTTGGTCAAATTCAACCCCATGCAGATATGGACGTGATCATGATTGCGCCCAAAGGGCCGGGACATTTGGTTCGAACCACTTACGAGCAAGGCGGGGGTGTGCCCAGTTTGATCGCGGTTGATCAAGATGGCTCAGGGCAGGCGAAAGAGATTGCATTGTCTTATGCCTCTGCGAATGGCGGTGGGCGTGCGGGGGTGATTGAAACGACCTTCCGTGAAGAGACGGAAACTGATTTGTTTGGTGAGCAGGCGATTTTATGTGGTGGTGCAACAGCTTTAGTGCAAGCGGGGTTTGAAACCTTGACCGAAGCCGGTTATGCCCCTGAAATGGCGTATTTTGAATGTCTGCATGAATTGAAATTGATTGTGGATTTGATGTATGAAGGGGGCATTGCGAACATGCGTTACTCCATTTCAAACACAGCGGAATACGGGGATTTGACACGTGGCCCGAGAATTGTGACGGATGAAACCAAACAAGAAATGAAGCGAATTTTAACTGAAATTCAAACCGGACAATTTGCCAAAGAGTTTATTTTGGAAAATCAAGCGGGTGCGCCGACGCTGAAAGCGTTACGGCGTATTGGTGAAGATCATCCGATTGAACAAGTCGGGGCCAAATTGCGAGATATGATGCCGTGGATTAAATCCAACCGCATTGTTGATAAAGAAAAAAATTAATTTACGATTAATAGTCTGTAGGCGTCTTGCCATTTGATTAGGATGTAACGTTCTCATGTCCATTGCAAAGGAAGCGTGGCGCTATTGTTTGGTCGCACTGATCAGTGCGGCTATCCTTAATGGGGTTGTCGGATTTTGGGTTGCATGCCCATTGTGGGTGCTTGCCGCCTTGTTATTTTATTTGGGACGTGATCCCTCTCGGTCGATTCCTTCTGCACCGTTGGGCGTCGTTAGCCCGGCAGATGGGCAAATTATGAGTGTTGAAAAATTGCCCTCGGATCCGCGTACCCGTGTGTTAATTAAAATGGGTTTGAACGATACCTACATTTTGAGAAGCCCGGCGGAAGGTAAATTGACCAAACGTTGGGCGCAGTCAGAAATGCCGGACAATGGCATTCAATGCGACCATTTGGCCTTTGGGGTTTCCATTGTGACCGATGAACAAGATGAAGTGGTGTTATTCATTCGGGGTTATAAGCTGTTTCCGATGAAGTGTTATATGACCCTGGGAGAACGCATTGGGCAGGGGCAACGATGTGGTTTCTCACCTTTTGGGGCTTGTTTAGAAGTGATGATTTCAACGCCGATTCGAATGCATGTCAAAATGGGAGATCGAGTGACGGGTGGAGAAAGTATTTTGGGCACCTTGTTACACTAAAACGGGATTATGTATGAGTAGAATGCGTCGACGCGGGATTTATTTACTGCCAAATTTATTAACCGCAAGTGGGTTGTTTTGTGGGTTTTACGCGATTGTTTCCGCCATTAACGGCACCTTGAATGATGAACCTGCACGTTTTGAATATGCGGCCATTGCCATTTTTGTGGCGATGATTTTGGATGGTTTAGATGGCCGAGTCGCGCGGATGACCAACACCCAAAGTGATTTTGGTGCAGAATTTGATAGCCTGGCGGACATGGTTTCGTTTGGGGTTGCGCCTTCTTTGGTCATGTTTTTATGGGCGCTGGCAGATATCAGTAAAGTCGGCTGGGTCTCGCCGGGTTGGTTTGCGGCGTTTATTTATACGGTGATGGCGGCATTACGCTTGGCGCGGTTTAACACACAAGTTGGGATTGCGGATAAGCGCTATTTTCAAGGTTTGGCGAGTCCTTCTGCGGCGGCGATTATGGCCAGTACAGTGTGGTTGGGGGCGGATTACGGCATTGAACCGAGCAGCGTCAGCTGGCTGGCCTTTTTGATCACGTTGTTTTCTGGCCTGATGATGGTGAGCAATTTCCGTTACCACAGTTTTAAAGGCATTGACTTCAAGGGTAAGGTGCCATTTATCTCGATTGTGATCACCGTTTTGGTGTTTGCCTTGGTGGCGTTGAAACCGCCTTTGGTGTTATTTGTGGTGTTTTCTGTTTACGCGTTATCGGGCCCGATTTTTACCCTGGTGCGTTTGTATCAGCATCGAGAAAAACGCTCTCGGCATTAAGGCGGGTTTTTCCCCTTGGCATGATGCCTGTGTGAAGCTATAGTATGTTTTATGAACAAAATGTGTGGTTTTTCTGAATGTGTCTCTCTCCTATGCCTTTCTGGCATGGGTCTACTCCTGTGTCTGCTGCCTTAGGGCATATACTGGCAATCCCTGGCGAGGGCATAACGTACCCAAAAACAAATAGAATAAACCCGAAACTTGTGAATCAAGTATCATCGGAGCATCAATACAATGACGAATGAGCATGGCGATAAGCTTTATATATTTGATACGACCTTGCGGGATGGCGAGCAAAGTCCCGGCGCATCCATGACGCAAGATGAAAAATTACGCATTGCGAAAGCCTTAGAAAAAATGCAGGTAGATATCATTGAAGCCGGCTTTCCGGTTGCCAGTGAAGATGATTTTAATGCGGTCAAACTGATTGCCGAGCAAGTCAAAGACAGCACCGTGTGTGGTTTGGCCCGCGCGTTAGAAAAAGACATCGCACGCGTGGGTGAAGCGATTAAACCCGCCAATTCTGGCCGGATTCATACGTTTATCGCAACCTCCCCGATTCACATGGAAAAGAAATTGCGGATGTCGCCGGATCAAGTTTTGGCGCAAGCAGTGCAAGCGGTTAAATGGGCGCGACAGTATACAGATGATGTCGAATTTTCACCGGAGGATGCCGGGCGTTCGGACTTTGATTTTTTGTGCCGTGTATTGGATGCGGTGATTGCCGCCGGTGCCCGTACTGTGAATATACCTGACACGGTGGGGTATAACGTGCCCGATCAATTCGGTAGTTTAATCAGTCGCTTACGGGAACGTGTTGTGAATGCGGATAAAGCCATTTTCTCAGTACATTGTCATAATGACTTAGGCTTGGCGGTGGCCAATTCGTTGTCTGCGGTGCAGCATGGTGCGCGTCAGGTGGAATGCACGATTAATGGGTTGGGCGAGCGAGCGGGTAATGCGGCGTTGGAAGAAGTGGTCATGGCTGTGCGCACGCGTCGAGATGTTTTTACCTGTGATGTGGCTTTGGATGCCACCCAGATTGTGAGTTGCTCGCGTTTGGTGTCCGGGGTGACGGGGTTCCCGGTGCAGCCGAATAAAGCCATTGTGGGCGCGAATGCGTTTGCGCATGAGTCTGGCATTCACCAAGATGGCATTTTGAAAAATCGCGAGACTTACGAAATCATGCGAGCACAAGATGTCGGCTGGACGGATAACCGCATGGTGTTAGGCAAACATTCTGGGCGTAATGCTTTTCGTGCGCATTTAGAAGAAATTGGGGTGACCTTCCACAGCGAGGAAGAATTGAATAAAGCATTTTTTCAATTTAAAGAACTCGCAGATAAAAAACACGAAATTTATGACGAGGATTTACAAGCGCTGGTCACGGATGTTGCCACAACCGATAAAGATATGATCCGTTTGGTCGCTTTGCAGACGTGTACTGAAACGGGTGAACGCCCGAGTGCCTCGGTCACACTTAATTTGGATGGGCATGAATATACGGAAACGGCGGAAGGGGCGGGGTCAGTGGATGCCGTGTTTAAGTCGATTGAAATTATCATGCGGAGTGGCTGTGAGTTAGAGCTGTATTCGGTCAGTAATGTGACCACCGGTACGGATGCACAAGGGGATGTGGTGGTGCGTTTGCAGCGGGGCAATCACCGAGTGAATGGGCAAGGTGCGGATACGGATATTATTACGGCCTCGGCAAAAGCGTATATTAATGCGCTGAATAAAATCCTTGAACCGACGGAAAAGAAACATCCGCAAAAAGTGGTATAAGGATGGAAAATGCTCACCAACAGGCGGCGTATTTGGCGGCCATGGGCATTCAACGTTGGGTGCCGGTGCGCCCAGTGTTGTCACCGACGGTCGACACCGTGACAGCGCCGACAACGCCGGTGCCAGAGCTTGTGCCGGATGCGTGGGCGGTGTTACGTGAGCAAGTTAAACACTGTACGCTGTGTGCGGGTTTGCAACACCGCACACAGACCGTTTTTGGCGTGGGCGATGTTAATGCCGACTGTCTGATCATCGGGGAAGCCCCTGGGGCAGAGGAAGACCGGCAAGGCGAACCCTTTGTGGGCCGGGCGGGTCTGTTGTTAAATGAAATGATCAAAGCCATTGGTTTATCAAGAGCCTCGGTGTTCATTGCCAATATTTTAAAATGTCGACCACCGAGTAATCGTGACCCCCAAAAAGAAGAAGTGAGTGCGTGTTTTGATTATCTGTTTCAACAGATTAATTTATTAAAACCCAAAGTGATTTTATCTGTGGGCCGTATCTCCGCACAAAATTTATTGCAAACGCAAACCCCCGTTGGGCGTTTGCGTGGGGTGCAGCGTTTGCCAAATTCAGATATTCCCGTTGTGGTGACGTATCATCCCGCGTATTTACTCAGAACACCGAGCCAAAAACGTGCGGCCTGGGAAGACCTTAAGTTATTGAGAAAAATTTTATCCCCTTAAATGATGAGTGTGCAGACAGAGTTAACCATACCGGACGGTTATCGGCCCATGCGTTTGCAAGATCTGGAGGCCGTACTGGTCCTTGAGCGCAGGGCTTATGCCTTTCCGTGGTCGGCGACAAATTTTAGCGCGTGTTTACACGCGCAGTACTCTGCTTGGGTCGTGCAGGAGGCCTCGGAATTGGTGGCTTATGGCATTTATTCTGTTGCCGTGGGTGAGGCGACCATTTTAAACCTGTGTGTTAGCCCCACGCATCAGCGGCGCGGATTGGGCCAGCAGTTGTTGCTTTTTTTATTGGCCGCAGCAAAAACAGAGCAAGCACAAGAGGTTTTTTTAGAGGTTCGGCAAAGTAATCAGGCGGCCAGAGCCTTGTATGAGTCGCTCGGGTTTAACCAATATGCGGAGCGTAAAAATTATTATCCGGGGGTCGGGGGGCGAGAAAATGCGCTGTTATATTGTAAAACCCTGTTAGATCAAACAGACCCTCCGCGATAAGGCCGACCGATGGGTTTCCACGTGGTGTGCTGAAGTTGTTGTTATAATGGATGTATCCTTTGTCTGTTCTACCTATAGGTATTTATGTTATGAGCAACCCATTGAGCCGCGAGCAAGCTTTAGATCGACTTGCTTTGGAGCATGCTATTGAAGGGCCAGATATTTATTTGTTGGAGTTGATCCCGCTGATTGAGGTGATTTGGGCGGATGGTGTGGCGCAAGCGGCTGAAATCGATATTATGCACGAATTTGTGTTGGGGCATGTTGCGGGTTTAACGGCGGCCGCTGGCATGGAGATCGTGAGTGAGGCGGATGTGACGCGTTTCTTTCAACGTTTTATCAGCAAAAGGCCGTCTGCCATTGTCTTAAAAGATATTCGGGAGCTGTCTGCTGCGGTCATGTTTGGGAATAGTGACTCGGCGTCTAACCAGGAAAAAAGTGACACCATATTGGCTTATTGCTTAGATATCTCTGCGGCAGCGGTGTTGAATTATCCTTATGGTCGTCGTGATCGTATTGTCCAAGAAGAGAAAAAAATGTTATTGGAGATCATGACGCATTTTCATATTGCGTTGGATCGTAAGCTTTGACGTGGAAACTCATGTTTCATCCCAAAAATCATAAAAATTATACCAGTTATAGGGATAACGTTTGACGTAAACCGCCACTTCATCGGCATACCGTTGGATCATGGTTTGCATCTCAGCCGTGCGTGTTTTGCGTGAGAAGGTCACCGCCTCACTGAAGTGTTTAAAGTAAATATCATAATCTCGACCACCGCGATGCACACCAAAACACAAGATAATGGGCGCTTTCAAGAGGCTGGCGACGAGTATTGGGCCGCTTGGAAAGGCCGCCGCCTGACCTAAAAAATCGCACTGGACTGTGCGGCTTTCTTGCGCCACCCGATCAGCTAAAATACCGACAAAATACCCCGCTTCAATGGCTTCTTTGACTTGCAACATGGCGTCGGGGGTGCCAATGGCGATGACATCCTCTTTCATGCGGGGGTTGAGTGCGTCAAACACTTGATTGATTTTTTGGGCTTGTTCAACCTGCATCAAGGCTTTGATTTTGACTTCAGGGTGGTGTTTGGCAACGGCTCGGAGTAAGTCAAAGTTGCCTAAATGTGAACCCAATAAAACCCCCCCTTGTTGTTTTTGTAATAACGGTTCCAGTATGGCTTCACCGTGTAAGGTGATGTTGAAGGCCTCGGTTTGGCCACGGATTAAATACACGCGATCCAGCAACATGTTAGCAAAACTGTAGTAATGTCGAAAACGGTCGCTTAATCGGGGGGTGCGCCCCAAGCTTCGGGCCAGATAACGGCGTGAATGGGGGGTGGTGGAGGAAAACGCCAAAAAATAGCAGACAATGGGATACAGCAAGACTCTGCCGACGCGGCGGCCTAAATGTAAAATAATCCACACGACGAGTTTAATCAGCCACAGATTGCCCCGGTCTGGGGTCTGTTGCCAGTGTGTTTTAGCGGCGGATGGGGGCATGCGAAAAGGTGCCTTTGCAGATGATTGTTTGCTGTTGATCCTGAAGGATAAAATGGGTTTTGTGCGGGCCGCTATCAAAGTCTATCTGACAACCGATATTGGGTGTTAACGGGTGCAGAAATTTGGCTTGATCCAGTTGTTGGATGACATGTTTGCTGTGTTGTGTCCACAAGGTGAATATTTGATCCAAAATCACCACGCCAGGCACAATCGGGTTACCTGGAAAATGGCCGGCTAATGCGGGGTGTTGCGCAGGAATCGTAAAATGTGCGTGTGTGCGTTTGCTCATAAGAGTTTTCTATGGTCTATGATGATTAATTGTTTGATGAATCGGCTGGGGGAAAACCAACGGCGAAAATATAACATTCTAAATAAAAATTCTAAAATCATAAATAATATTAATAGCACATAATTGACAAAATTGGTCATCAGTGACCACACGGTTAAGGGGGCAAATAAGCCCAAAGCGATGGTTTCAATCAGCATGAGGCTGATCAAACCGACCCAAACCCAAGTTAAGCGTGTGGTATAACGGATCATCTCTGGCGCGGCTTCGGTTTCAGTGAGTTGGTAAAAACGGGTGAGTAACGGGGTGCGATGACGGCGCACAGAGACCGCGAAAGGCCATAAAATCATCAGGGTTATGAGGATCGGGGGGAGAAAAATAAGCACATGATTTTGCCACCATGCAGACAGCACGGCACACCCGAGTAAGCCACAGAAAAAATCTAAACGCCACCGCTTAACCTGCAAGGCATACAGTAGGGGTAACGCGTAGATGACCCAATGGGGTTTTTGGTAAACCACACAGGTGTGCACGAACAAGGGGTAGCAAAAAAATTGGCAGCGAGCGAATACATCATACATGGCCTTATCATACGCTGCTCAGGGCCGTGCAAGGCGTATTTTTTTGGGGAAGGATAGTCGTGAAACCGCAGTTTTTTGGCGCGCTGTTGGGAGTAACGTTGGTGCTGTCGAATCTTGTCATCTGCTTAACCTTCGGCTTGATTTTGGCCGTGTTGCTGCGGCGTGTGTGGCGCATGGCGGCGAGTGCACCAACACAGGCCAGCGAAGTCTCGGTGGTTTTGGTGTTGGGGTTACGCCTGCAACACAATCAACTGACGGCGGATTTTACACGGCGTTTGGACCGAGCCATTCAGTTATTTCATACGCATCACTGTGTGCCCAGCCTGATTATTTCCGGGGGCTTGACGGGTCACAATAAGGTGACCGAAGCGGCGGCAGGCCAGGCATATTTACACCAGCAGGGTTTACCCAATGACAAAATCGTGCTTGAAGACCAATCGGCTTACACCTTGGATAATTTGCGCTATGCGCGCAGGTTGATTGGCCAGCAGGCGGCGGTTTTTGTGAGTAACCGTTACCATTTGTACCGCAGTGTGACGTTGGCGCGGGGTTTGGGTTTAAATATCTTGCCCGTGGCTGCTGAGCAACGTTGGCGGGTGACGCCGGTGACTTGCTTGCATGTCTTAAAAGAAGCGTATTATTTACACTGGTATGGCTGCCATGGTCTGTGTTTAATGCTGTGGCGCTGGATCAGCCCCTAAAAAACCCGATGACCGCATCAATTTTGTGGTGATTTGATGGGTTTTTTTCAGTAGACTCGCGAAATTGTGAAACTTGGCTATAGTTTCAAGCATATCAATGATAATTAAAATAGACCCGCTAGGTGTCAATCGATGTCATTTCATCACAATCTGTTGGTAATGGGTGCTGTTGATTGAGGTTTAGGCCTAAGCGAGAAAAAGAGGGTGGTATGGCAAATACAAGTGATGACATGGACCAGCAAGAAACCGATGAATGGCTTGCTGCACTGGCCTCGGTGGTGGAAGCCGATGGGCCAGATCGCGCCCATTATTTAATTGAGCGATTAATTGATCAAGCCCGGCGTTCGGGCATTAATTTACCGTATAGCGCGAGTACCGCTTACGTGAATACCATTCCGGTCTCGAAACAGCAGCCGATGCCGGGGGATCAGAGCATTGAACGCCGTATTTTGGCGCTGGTGCGTTGGAATGCGATGGCGATGGTGGTGCAAGCGAATCGCGGCAACCCGGATTTAGGCGGGCACATTGCCAGTTTTGCTTCAGCGGCGACCTTATATGATGTCGCGTTTAACCACTTTTTTCGCGGGCGTAACGACCAGCAGGAAGGCGATTTGGTGTTTTTTCAGGGGCATTCTGCACCGGGAATTTACGCCAGGGCTTTTTTAGAAGGTCGGATTACCGAACAGCAATTACTCAATTTTCGTCAAGAATCCACGCACCAAGGTTTATCCTCGTATCCGCACCCTTGGTTAATGAAAGATTTTTGGCAATTCCCAACCGTGTCTATGGGGCTTGGGCCGATGATGGCCATTTACCAAGCCCGTTTTATGAAATACCTGCACAACCGCGAGATGATGGATGCCAAAGACCGAACCGTTTGGGCGTATCTCGGGGATGGTGAAATGGACGAACCCGAGTCCATTGGGGCTTTATCCATGGCTGGCCGTGAGCGTTTGGATAACCTCGTGTTTGTGGTGAATTGTAACCTGCAACGTTTAGACGGGCCTGTGCGTGGGAATGGCAAAATCATTCAAGAGCTGGAATCGTTATATCGAGGGGCCGGCTGGAATGTGATTAAAGTCATTTGGGGCTCACGTTGGGATCCCTTATTGGCCAACGACCATAACGGTTTGTTGCGTCAATTGATGGAAGAAGCCGTCGACGGTGATTATCAGATTTATAAAGCCAAAGGGGGGGCGTACACACGGGAGCACTTTTTTGGTCGCCATGCTGATACCAAAGCCATGGTTGCGAATATGAGCGATACCGATATCTGGCGCTTGAATCGTGGCGGGCATGATGCGCATAAAATTTATGCCGCTTATGCAGAAGCCACACAGCACAAAGGCCAACCCACGGTGATCTTGGCCAAAACGGTCAAAGGGTATGGCATGGGCGAAGCTGGTGAGGGGCAAAATATTACCCACTCACAAAAGAAAATGGGTGAAGAGGCTTTAAAAGCCTTCCGTGACCGTTTTAGCATCCCGATTTCAGACGATGACATTGCACAAGCCCCGTTTTTCAAACCCGCCGAAGACAGTGAAGAAATGCAGTATCTGAAAGCGCGTCGGGCGGAATTGGGGGGGTATCTACCGACTCGACGCACCGAGAGCGAGCCACTTGAAATACCCGATTTGAGTATTTTCAAAAACCAATTAAAAAGCACCGGGGATCGACAAATATCTACCACCATGGTGTTTGTGCGCTTGCTTACGGCGTTAACCCGAGACAAAAAAATTGGCAAAAATATTGTCCCCATTGTCCCGGATGAAGCGCGGACTTTTGGCATGGAAGGGATGTTCCAACAACTGGCGATTTATTCCTCGGTTGGGCAGTTATACACGCCGCAAGATGCCGACCAACTGATGTCTTATCGGGAAGATATTAAAGGGCAGATTTTACAAGAAGGCATTAATGAAGCCGGGGCTTTTTCCTCGTGGATTGCGGCCGCAACATCCTATAGTCATCATGGTTTTGCGATGATTCCGTTTTATATTTATTACTCGATGTTTGGATTTCAACGGATTGGTGATTTGGCCTGGGCCGCAGGAGATATGCAAGCGCGAGGCTTTTTGTTAGGCGGTACAGCCGGGCGCACGACTTTGAATGGCGAGGGTTTGCAGCATCAAGACGGGCACAGTCACTTGGTCGCCAGCACGATTCCGAACTGTGTGTCTTATGACCCAACGTTTTCTTATGAATTGGCGGTGATTATCCATGATGGCTTGCGGCGCATGTTTGAGCAGCAAGAGAGTATTTTTTATTACATCACGGTGATGAATGAAAACTACCAGCACCCGGATATGCCAGACGGTGTTGAAGCGGGTATTTTAAAAGGCCTGTATTTGTTCCAAGCCGGGCAAAACGCGAGCATCCAATTGTTTGGCTGTGGCACCATTCTGCGGGAAGTGATTGCCGGTGCGGCGTTGTTGGCGGCTGATTTTGGGATTGAAGCGAATATTTGGAGTGTCACCAGCTTTAACGAGTTGCGGCGAGATGCGCTCAAATTCCAACGGGATGCGATGTTACACCCTGAAGCGGCTGCGGCCATCCCGTATGTAACCGAGTGTTTGCAGGGTACTCAAGGGCCGGTGGTGGCCTCAACCGATTATATGCGGATTTATGCCGATCAAATACGGGAATTTTTACCGAATAAGCGTTATTACGTCTTAGGCACGGATGGGTTTGGGCGCAGTGATTCACGCAAGGCCTTACGCACATTTTTTGAGGTCGACAAATACTATGTCGTGGTTGCGGCATTAAAAGCCTTGGCGGATGACGGCAGTATTTCCGCCGCACGTGTTACCGAGGCACTGGAAAAATACGGGATTGATGCAGACAAGCCGAACCCGATGAGCGTTTAACCCACAAACCGTGTTTAGCGACAACGTGAGGAGTGATCGTGGCAGAGATTAAAGAAGTATTGGTTCCTGATATCGGTGGGTTCGATGCAGTTGAAGTAATCGAAGTCCTGGTTGATGTCGGGGATGCCGTTTCGACGGGTAACCCCATCATTACCCTAGAAAGTGATAAGGCCTCGATGGATGTGCCCGCGCCTTTTTCTGGGGTGGTCGAAAAAATGTTGTGTGCGGTTGGCGATAAGGTGGCGCAAGGTTCTGTGGTGCTCACGTTGACGCTGACAGAAACCAGCGAGGCACCGGCACAAGATACTGCAGCGGCTGAAAAACCCGCGCCGACACCGGAGCCAAAAGCCGTGCCTGCGGCGGTGCCAGCAGCCAAAGCGGCCCCTCAAGCGATGGCCGCCAAACCGTTGAACCTGTCACCGAGTGGCCCATCACATGCTAGCCCGGCGATACGGCGGTTTGCCCGTGAATTAGGCGTGGATTTGGGGGTAGTGGTCGGCAGTGGTCGGAAATATCGCATCTTAAAAGACGACGTGAAACACTATGTGAAACAAGCGTTGAATACCGGCACCGGCCGTGCTCAAGGTTCCGGCAATGGTTTGCCCAGCCCGCCGGTGGTCGATTTTAGTCAATTTGGTGAGATCGAAACCAAAGCTTTATCACGCATCAAAAAATTATCCGGTAAACACCTACACAGTTGTTGGTTAAATGTCCCGCAGGTGACGCAGTTTGATGAAGCGGATATTACCGAGCTGGAAAGCTTCAGAAAATCGATGAAAAATAACGCAGAAAAACAAGGGTTAAAACTGACGTTTTTGCCGTTATTGATGAAAGCGGTGGCGTTTGTATTACAACAATTTCCAGAATTTAATGCTTCGTTGGATGCCTCCGGTGAGCAATTAATCCTGAAAAAATACTGCAATATCGGCATTGCGGTGGACACACCGGAAGGTTTGATGGTGCCGGTGGTTAAAGCCGTGAATGAAAAAGGCATTTTTGAACTGGCCTCGGATTTGATGGTATTGAGCCAAAAAGCGCGGGATAAAAAATTGGCCCCAACCGATTTGCAAGGGGGATGTTTTTCCATTTCCAGTTTGGGGGGCATTGGTGGGACAGCGTTTACACCGATTGTGAACTTACCAGAAGTAGCCATTTTGGGGGTTTCCCGCAGTGCCATGAAACCGGTATATGATGGCCAAGCTTTTCAGCCGAGATTAATGTTGCCTCTGTCTTTATCCTATGATCACCGGGTCATTGATGGGGCTTCTGGAGCGCGTTTCACCCGAGCGTTGAGTGAGGTTTTGACCGATATGCGACGGATTTTATTATAACCATGCGAAGTCAGTTAAAAAGGAAGTCGTGATGTCAAGCATCGACATATTGGTACCCGATATTGGGGATTTTGGCGAAGTTGAAATCATTGAAATTTTGGTTTCAGAAGGGGATGTGGTCAGTCAAAATGACCCATTGATCACCCTGGAAAGTGACAAAGCCTCGATGGATGTGCCGACCGCACAGGCGGGCACTGTGCAAAGTATCAAAGTCTCTGTTGGGGATAAAATTGGGCAAGGTGGCCTGGTGTTAACCTTGTTGCCAGCAGATGCATCCGCAGCATCACCGAAACCGGTGGATACACCGAAAACGCCGACGGCAGTCGAACCGGTGGCTGCGGCGAGTGTCACCGAGACCTCAACAATCACCGCAGATATGCACACCGAAGTTTTGGTATTAGGCTCTGGCCCCGGTGGGTACACGGCGGCGTTTCGAGCAGCCGATCTGGGTAAAAAAGTCACGTTGGTGGAGCGTTATCCCGACATTGGTGGGGTCTGTTTAAATGTGGGTTGTATTCCTTCCAAAGCTTTACTGCACGTGGCCCAAGTGATGAATGAAGCGGCTGAATTTGCCGACATCGGGGTGACGTATGCGGCACCGGAGGTGGATCTAAACGGCATTAAAAAACACAAAAATGGGGTGGTGAACAAACTCACCGGGGGCTTAAAAGCGCTAGCAAAACAGCGCAAAGTCACCATCGTGCAGGGGTATGGTGAGTTTGAGAGTGCCAATACCTTACGCGTGAAACACGCCGGTGAAGAGCAGCTTATTGCGTTTGATCAAGCGGTCATTGCAGCGGGCTCGCAAGCGACCAAAATTCCTGTCTTTCCAAATGATGACCCCCGTTTAATTGATTCCACGGGGGCTTTATTGCTGGATGATGTGCCTGAGCGTTTGTTGGTCATTGGGGGCGGCATTATCGGCTTGGAAATGGCCACCGTATATGATGCGTTGGGCTCAAAAATTACCGTGGTTGAGTTGATGGATAGCTTAATCCCTGGGTGTGATAAAGACTTAGTGCGACCATTGCAACGCAGAATCAGCCAGCGTTATGAGGCTATTTATGTGGGCGTCAAAGTGACTGCGATTGAATCCACTGAGGCTGGTTTAAAAGTCTCGTTTGAAGGCAAAAAAGCCCCGGCATCGGATGTGTTTGATCGTGTCTTGGTGGCGGTTGGTCGACGCCCCAACGGGGCCTTGATTGGGGCTGATAAAGCCGGTGTGGCGGTGGATGAACAAGGTTTTATTGCGGTCAATAAACAGCAGCAAACCAATGTGCCGCACATCTTTGCGATTGGGGACGTTGTCGGCAACCCGATGTTGGCGCACAAAGCCGTACATGAAGGCAAAGTTGCTGCAGAAGTGATTGCCGGGCACAAGGTCGGCTTTGATGCATTAACCATTCCCTCGGTGGCGTATACCGACCCGGAAATTGCGTGGATGGGATTGACGGAAACCGAAGCCAAAGCCAGTGGGCGCGCGATTGAAGTGGGGGTGTTTCCTTGGGCTGCGAGCGGGCGTTCTTTGAGTATTGGGCGTTCCGAAGGCATGACCAAAATGCTCTTTGACCCAGACACAAAACGCCTCTTGGGCGCGGGTATTGTCGGCACCAATGCCGGTGAGTTGATTGCCGAGGCGGTGTTGGGCTTAGAAATGGGGGCGGATATGCAGGATATTGGCTTAACCGTACACCCACATCCGACCTTATCTGAAACGCTGTGTTTTGCCTCGGAGATGGCAGAAGGCACCATTACCGACTTACTCCCCAAGAAAAAACGTTAGTTGAAGCTACATTATCAAACGCTGGGGGCGGGTCAGCCCCTGGTCATTTTACACGGCTTATTTGGCGCGGCGCGTAATTGGCAACACATCGGCCAACAGTTGGCGGCTGAATATCAGGTTTATCTGCTCGATTTACGCAACCATGGTCACTCTCCGCATGCACCACAGATGGATTATGCGGCCATGGTTGGGGATTTGGTGGACTTCATTGCACAACAGAAATTATCGACGTTTCACCTATTGGGGCACAGCATGGGCGGGAAAGTCGCGATGTTATATGCGCTGACGCAAGAACCAACGTTGGCCTCCCTGACCGTTGTGGACATTGCCCCGGTGACCTATACACATGATTTTGCCGACGTCATGGCCGGTTTGCACGCCGTTGAAGCCGCACACGTGAGCAGCCGTAAACAAGCGGATGCGGCACTGGCAGCGTATGTGAAACCGTTAGGGTTGCGGCAATTTCTGTTGCAAAATCTGGTGTTTGAACACGCCGAATATCGCTGGCGTATCCCGATCTCTGTGATAGGGCAAGCCATCCCTCAAATTGTTGGGTTTCCAGACGTGGACGGGGCTTATCATGGTGCCACCTTGTTTGTGAAAGGGGCCGATTCCGACTATATCCGCACCGAACATGACGCGCTCATACGCAGTTATTTCCCCTATGCACAGACAGAAACGATTGAACATGCCGGGCATTGGTTACACGCAGAACAGCCAGAAGCGTTTTTGCAGGCAGTGCGAACGGTATTGTGAGGCGCTCCAGTGTGGCGTTATTTTTGAATCCGGTGATACGGTGATACCATACCCAGCTCTTGTCTATGCAAGGAGTTATTATGTCCGATAAAAATGCTGTGCGAGTGCCAACAGAAATCAGTTTGCATCAAAAATCGCATGTGTTAGTGGTGTCATTTGATGAAGAGACGCGGTTTGAATTGCCGTGCGAATACCTGAGAATTTTCTCTCACGCGGCGGAAGTGCGGACGTTAAAAGTGCCCGAAACGGGAAAAGAGCACGTCAACATTGAGAAAATTGAAGCGCAAGGGCAATATGCGATTCGGATTTTTTTTGATGACGGGCATAACACGGGGATTTATTCGTGGCAGACGCTGTATGACCTAGGCTTGCATCAAACGCAGAACTGGCAGGGCTATTTAGCCTCGTTAGAGGCCATCGGGTATGTGCACAATGCGGCCCCAAAGGCACCGACTGAGCGCCGGGTGACCCTGCTGTATTTCGTGAACTTGGTCAGGGACTTGGGCAAAGAAACCGAAACGGTTGTGCTGCCGGACGCGGTTAAAGATGTGACCACTTTATTGGCCTGGTTGCGCACCCGAGGCGATAAATGGGCACGTTTATTACAACAAGATCGTGTGCAAGTCACGGTCAATAAAGCCTTTTCAGAACCTTTTACCGTTTTAGACGCAGGCGACGAAGTGGCGATTGTGCCGCATGGTGGAGTGGGTAAAACGGTACTTGAAGACGCCTGATAGACGGATTACTGCCGAGATAAGCCGAGGTGAATGCTATGTACGCCACCGGTTTTAATCACGCAATAACCGGGTTTAACCTCAACCTCGACACTGTCTGATTGTTTAATCTGTTCCGCGACGTGGGAGGTCAGTACCGACGTGACTTGTTCTGTTTCTGGGTGTGGCGTAAACCGCACCACGGTTTCTGAAAAGCGGTTTTGCTGGTCATAAATAGAGACCACAATTTGATCCACCGCTTCAATCACACCACAATGGGCATTCACCGCCGCTCGGTCTTGATAGGCGGTTTTGTTCATCCATAAACACAAAGTGATGTTGTTAATCTGCATACCGTGGTTGTGTTGCATCATATATTTCCACAGTTTGAACGAGGCCAACTCGACAAAACGAATGGATTGTTCGCCTTGTGTGTTGAGGGCGGTACAGCGGATGAGTTTTTGTGTTCCGTCCATTGTCGTTATTCCTATAATAAATGTTTCACGGCTTCTCGTTCCTGTAACAATTCTTTGTGGCTGGTGCGGAGCATGGTTTGGCTATAAGCCTCTAACGTCAGCCCGGTGACGACCTGATACTCACCTTGCTCAATGGTCACCGGATAAGAAAACATTACCCCCTCTGGAATGCCATAACATCCATCAGACGGCACCGCCATACTCACCCAACCGCCTTGAGTGCCGTGTATCCAGCTGCGAATGTGATCCATCGCCGCAAACCCTGCGGAGGCGGCACTGGATTTCCCGCGTGCGGCCAAAATGCTGGCACCACGTTGTTGGATGGTCGGAATAAACGCCTCTCGAACCCAAGCCTCTTTGACCTGCGTGGTGGCCGCAATACCCTCAATAGTGGCATGGCTAATATCCGGAAACTGGGTGGAAGAGTGATTGCCCCAGACCGCGACTTGGCGAATATCGGACACCGTATGCCCGGTTTTTTGGGCCAGCATCGCAATCGCTCGATTATGATCCAAGCGCGTCATGGCGGTGAATTGTTTGGGGTCAAGATCCGGCGCATGGTGCATGGCAATTAATGCATTGGTATTGGCGGGGTTACCGACAACCAGGACTTTCACTTGGCGACTGGCTTGTTCATTCAAAGCTTGGCCTTGGGTTTTAAAAATGTCGCCATTGGCCAATAAAAGGTCGGCGCGTTCCATCCCTTTGGTGCGGGGTTTGGCACCGATCAATAACGCAATATCACAGTCTTTAAAAGCAATTCGGGGGTCATCTGAAATGGAAATGTGCTGCAACAGGGGGTAAGCACAATCTTCTAACTCCATCACCACGCCTTGTAAAATCGCATTGGTCTCCGGCACATCTAACAAATGTAAAATAACGGGCTGGTCATGGCCGAGCATTTCCCCCGCAGCAATGCGGAACACCAAAGCATAAGCGATTTGACCAGCAGCGCCAGTCACGGCGATTCGTTTCGGTTGTTTCATGGCAAACCTCTGCATGTGGGTGGGTCAGGGGGTGAATCCAATCAGCCTAAAAACACATTGGCCACCAGATAACCGGCAATGCCCAACGTGCTCAAGGTTAATAGATAGGTTAACACTTTCACCCCCGTCACGGCTTTTTTCGCCGCCATGCGGGCAATCTCATCGGCCCTGCCTTCATTGTCTTTAATCGCTTGCTGGGTAATGGCGGTGGCGGTGTTGGCGGCTTTGTCTTGAATCAAACGTTGAATGTCAGAAGAGACTTGTGCGGAACGCAAAAAAGCACCGAGATGATTGGTTAATTCAGTATTGATCTCTGCGCGTACTTTTTCAATTTCTTCTTTGACCGTTTGCGTGACCAATTGCTGGCTAATTTGTTCGATCATTTTGCGCGTGTGCTGAACGGCCGTTTGTTCTGAAATACGGACCGCCACAGCTTCAGCATTTTTGTGGGCAACCCCTTCCGCCACACTTTTGGCTTTTTGGGCAATGTGCTCTGCGGTCGCTTGTGCGGTGCTTTGTCCAATCTTGGTGGCGGTATCTTCGGCCACCTGTGCCGCCACCCGTTGTGCCAACTGGGTGACTTGTTCGGTGATGCTGGTGGTATCTTCTGCGCTTAAGGTTGCGGCTATTTGGGGCGTGCCGGGGCTGATTGAATCGGCTGTTTCTAGGGCCTGATCCAAATCCGCAATTTGGTCACTGGCCATTTGCAATGAACGGTCTAACTCATCCCCTTTAATGGGTTTGACGGCAAACCCGATGGCCCCATTTTCTTGGGCCGCAATCTTGGTTTTTTCATCATCTTTGGAAGTACACATAATGACCGGAATCATCGCGGTTTCTGGGGTTGATGTAATGCTTTTGGTGGCTTCTAAACCATCAATGCCGGGCATCATAATATCCATAAAAATAATATCAGGATACAAGGGCGCACAACTTCGTAAATAACTTAACGCTTCTTCACCCGTTTCGGCAACATCGACTTCAATGCCTCTTTTTTCCATTTGTTTTTTTAAACTGATGCGGGCGGTTTTCGAATCATCGACGACCAAAGCTCTGGTGATATTCATGATGTGGTGTTCCCCAATTGCAACACTATGATTGGATTGTTACGACAGTCGGGTGCACGAAAAAACCCCTACCCTCATGCTGTCTAACAGGTTAATATTCCTAATTATATACGATATTTGAAATGATTCCTGCTTTCCAAGGGTACAAGGCCTCATGAGACAAATGAATGCGCGGGTTTTTCAGATTAACGACCGGTTTACGGGGAGAAACCTCAACATGCTGCGCACAATACTGCTAGGTTTGGCCATTGCGCTGCCTTTTGGCGTGGGTGCGGGTGAAACCCGCGAACTGAGTGCCTGGGAGAAAACCAAAGCGTGGACGAGCACTGCTTATCGTGACGCTCGGGAGGTTTTTGTCTCAGATGACCCCAATGCGGTATTTGCGGCGTTATGGGATGACATCACACCCAAATTAGACGCGGTGGTTGGGCTGCAAGAGGAACAAGCAGGGTTACCTGAATCGGCTTGGTTTGGCCGGGATCAACGCAGCGCAGAGCAGGATATTAATCAATTACTGGCGGATGCCGTGGGTCTGTTAGGGCAGCACCGTAGCCAACAGACACGCCGACAAATTTTGGCATTAGAAAGTCATATTGAGGCATTACAGGCGGATATCGAAATGCATCAGCGTCAGCGCATTACCGCCCCTCAACAATCGGTATTGCATAAAACGGTCGAGGATCATGCTGACATCATCGAGCAATTGAGCGCGGAGATTGTTGTCCAGCAAACACACATCGATGAACTCAAACAGGCGTATCGGCAAGCGCTTGCGCAAATTGGTTTGGAGCTCACCCAGCCGCAATTGGATTTTTTATTAAGCACCGTCGTGGGCGATCAAGTCATCGATATCAGTGTGGCCTTTGATAACGTCAAAGTGCTGACTGAAAAACTCGAAATACTGACCAATGAAAGCCAAGAAAATATGCAGACGGCGAGAAAATATTATGGCATGTATACCATTCTATTAAAGGTGCTGGATACCATGTATGCGCAAGCGTTGGAAACCATTGATGCACACTATATGCCGACCATTGATGCGATTGTTGAGCAGACCCAACAGCTACAAAAACAGACACAGAAAATTAAGCGCACAACGGCCAATGCGGGCATTATTCAAGCCAATGCCGAGGCCCAACGCTTAACCTTAAAAGCAGCCAATTTATATCGCCGTTACCTCACCTCACAACGCCAAGACATCGAAAAAGCGCAGCAGAAACTGGCCGAAAATTTAGCCGTTGCCGAAAATACCTATGCCACGGTTCGCCTGTCAGGGGAGCTGGTGGGCATGATGCGCTCGGGTCGTCAATTATTTGATATTTTAGTGGGTATGCAATTACCCACCTTAAGAACCTTCCAAAACCGTGCACTGCAAAGTGAATTTACCCATTTAACCAAACGCATCTCAGCGCTAGAATGACCGCTTGGTTATTAACCCCTTGTCGGAGAACCCGTATTCATGTCATCAACCGCAGTGCCTAAGCCGCGAACACACCCAGCTTTTGAGTGGAAAAACGCGCATAAAATTGATTCTTTAAACATCGTTGTTGAAGAATACGAACACCGTCAAACTGGCGCACAACATTTTCATATTGCTGCGGACAACACCGAAAATGTTTTCCTGGTGGCGTTTCGCACCACGCCGTTTGATGACACAGGGGTTGCGCACATTTTAGAACACACCTCGTTGTGCGGCAGTGAAAAATACCCGGTGCGGGATCCCTTTTTCATGATGATTCGGCGTTCTTTGAATACCTTTATGAATGCCTTCACCAGCAGTGACTGGACGGCTTATCCTTTTGCCAGCCAAAATAAGAAGGACTTCCAAAATTTATTGCGTGTGTACCTTGATGCGGTGTTCTTTTCGCGTCTAGATGTCTTGGATTTCGCACAAGAAGGGCATCGGGTGGAATTTAGTGAGATGGACGATCCGACACAAGACTTGGTGTATAAAGGGGTCGTATATAACGAAATGAAAGGAGCCATGAGCTCACCCATGAGCACCTTATGGCAAACGCTGACGCATCATGTGTTTCCCACCACAACCTATCACTACAACAGCGGCGGTGACCCGGCCTCGATTCCCGACTTAACCCATGCGCAATTGTTGGCCTTTTATAAAACCCACTATCATCCGTCGAATGCCATTTTTATGACCTTTGGGGATTTAAGCGCAGAAACCCTACAAACACAATTTGAAACATTGGCGCTGGATCGTTTTGAGCGCCTTGATCAACGCATTGAAGTTGGGGATGAAAAACGCTACGAGGCTCCCATTGCAGTGACTGAATCGTATGCGTTGGATGATCAGACCGAACATAAAACACACCTAATATTGGCGTGGTTACTGGCACCTTGTACCGACCTGGATGCTTTATTGGAAGCACATTTATTGTCCAGTTTATTGATGGACAACAGCGCTTCACCGTTGCTTCAAGCGCTGGAAACAACGGATTTGGGGGCCGCACCCTCACCCCTGTGTGGGTTAGAAGACAGCAACAAAGAAATGAGTTTTATGTGTGGCCTCGAAGGGAGTGACCCAGAACACGCGGAGGCTTTACAAGCCTTGGTGCTGACGGTGTTAGAAAAAATTGCTCAGGAAGGATTACCGCAAGCACGTGTGGATGCCATGTTACACCAATTAGAATTAGGTCAACGCGAAATTGGGGGGGGCGGTTATCCGTATGGTTTACAAATTATTTTATCTGCCTTGCCGGGCGCAATACACCGGGGTGACGTGGTGGGCTTGATCGATATCGAGCCGGCGTTGGATAAGCTCCGAGAAAAAGTCAAAGACCCGCAATTTGTCGCCCATTTGGTGCAACGTTATTTGCTCGATAACCCCCACCGTGTGCGCGTAACCTTAACGCCCGATGCCTCGCTGTCCGCCACCGTACAAGCGCAAGAAATGGCGCGCTTGAGTGCGATGAAAGCGGCCATGAGTGAGGATGAAAAACAAGCGGTGGTTGATTTGGCCAAACAACTGAAAGCGCGCCAAGAAGACGAAGGTAACCCGGACAGTCTACCCAAGGTTGGTTTGGAAGATGTGCCGGATGCGGTAGACATTGCCACCGGCTCAGAGCAAGGCGACAACATTGCGTATTATCCGCAAGGCACCAATGGCTTGGTGTATCAGCAAATCGTGGTCGAACTGCCCGATCTTGCACCCGAACTGCAACGTTTATTCCCGTATTTTAATGCCTGTTTTACGGAGTTAGGGGTTGGGGCGCAGGATTATTTAAGCATGCAGGAAAAACAATCGAGCGTCAGTGGTGGGATTCACGCCTCGGTTTCTATGCGGGGTACGCTGGATGATATTCAAAATGTGCGTGGATTTTTTGTGTTATCCGGCAAAGCGTTACAGCGGAATCATGTGGCATTAGGGGATTTACTCAAAGAGACCTTTGAGCACATTCGGTTTGATGAAGTGACACACATTCACGAATTGATTTCACAAATTCGAGCCCGGCGGGAACAAAGTATCACCGACAGTGGGCACAGCTTAGCCATGTTAGCCGCAACCAGTCGGCTGAGCCCGACCGGGTATTTGGCCAATGAACAGCGGGGCTTGGCCGGGATTAAAGCCTTAATCGCGTGGGATAAAGCGCTGGATGATGATGGCGAAATGGCCACCTTGGTGGCGCAATTTAAAGCCCTGCATGCGGCTTTGTTGGCCGCGCCAAAACAATTTTTATTGGTGGGGGAAGCGGAACACCAAGCCGCTTACGTACAAGCGTTAGCCGCGCAATGGCCCGAGCCCGGAAAACCGGCAGTATCGGCCTTTACAATGGCCCCCATGCGTGAGCATACGCAGCAATTATGGGTCACCAGTACGCAAGTGAATTTTTGTGCAAAAGCGTATGCCACGGTGCCGATTGCGCATCCTGATGCCGCAGCTCTGACGGTCTTAGGTGGGTTTTTGCGGAATGGATTTTTGCACCGAACGATTCGGGAGCAAGGTGGTGCCTACGGTGGGGGCGCGAGCCATGATTCTGCCACGGCAACGTTTCGTTTTTACTCCTATCGAGACCCACGTTTGCAAGAGACACTAAAAGATTTTGACCGTTCGATTGAATGGTTGCTGCATGAAAAACATGAATGGCGTCAATTGGAAGAGGCAATATTGGGCGTGATTAGCCAAATTGATAAGCCGGGCTCACCTGCTGGGGAAGCGCAACAAGCGTTTCATGAAAGCTTATTTGGGCGCACACCCGAACAGCGTCAAACGGCTCGGCAGCGTGTTTTAGCGGTCACAATTGAGGATTTACAGCGCGTGGGAAAACAGTATTTAAGCACTGAGCAAGCCAGTGTTGCCGCCATCACCAGTCAGGCAACGTTTGATGACGTGGGGGATATGGGGATGACAGTTTTTCATCTGGCTTAAGTCATCGGCCCCCTTGTGTGTCAGGGGGCTTTGGATGTTTACCACGTGATGGCAGTCCCTTGGATGCGATCATAATTGGGGTCGTAAGTGACAGAATACGTGCCCCGGTTGAGTGGGTATTGGGGGGTGTTTGAATGGCTCTCACACTGTTCTGGTTGCACCGATGCGGGTGTAAAATCATCCTCTACGGTTTCTATCTCGTGTTCGATATAAGCCACACTGTCGTTGTGTCGGTATTCATAGATCATGTCGCTGGCATGGCTGAGTTGGTGGTTTAAAATACGGCGTTCCTTTCGGCTCAGCCGACCATCGCGGGTAAAACGCTGACATAGATTCATCAGCGCTTGCTGTTGTTGGTCAAGTTGCTGCTGTTCGTGTTGTGTGAGGGAGCCCTCTTCCGCGCCATGGTCGATACGGTCTGCCTGGCGCGCTAGGTGCTGTTCAAAGCGGTCTTCAAAAGGACTCGCATGGGCGGTGTGAGTGACCGCGAAACTCAGGCTAAGCGACAGTAATGCGGTGTAAAGGCTTGCTTTCATGGGGCGTGTCCTATTTTTTTTCTGGATGATGCGTATAGGATAACGCCCCTAGCCTTAATCCAACCTGAACTGTGTTGTTACCAATAAATTTTATCTCGGTGTTTATCATGTAACAATCGGCCCTTGGGTCGCCAGGGCTCAGCGTATTCGGCCTCTTCGGTTGGGTGGCTGGGTGCGGGCGCATATTCGTCTAAAGTCTCTTCAGCAGGGTGATGGCTTTGCACGGGATTGGTCTGTTCAATGCGTTCACGGAGTGCGCGTATGGTGCGCCGTAGTTGGCGTTGTTCTTGTTGTGTGATGCGTTGGTCTTTGAATAGATCGTCGGCGAGGTAGGCGGCGTCATTATAGTATTGTATCAGTGGCTGCTGCTGTGTGAGTTCAAGTGTGCCAATATGCTGTAGTTGGCGCGCCAAGCGGTTGGATATGTTGTCTTGAAAGTCATTCGCACCGGCATTACTGCTCATCCCGATGAGTGTCAATAAGACGGTGAACGCGAGTCGTTGTGGGTGCATAACGTAAGCTTCCTATGGCGGGTTTACAGAAAGCATAACATATAAAATCGGGGCTTAACGGTGGCTGAATTGTGGCCATGATAGGCGGAGGAGTTTTAGGCAAGAAGACCGTCAGTGCTGGTAATCTTCTTGCCTGGTATAACCGGCGTATTTCAAGCGTGAGAACCAACTTCTTTATGCGCCATTTCATTTACTTGGTCAGACAATTTTTGGTATTCAGTCACGTGATCAACAACAAAACCGTCTTCGCCATAGTACTCATTCATGTCGATGCCATCTTTGACGTGATCACTAAATTTTAGTTGCATTTCAAGCATTTTCGCGATTAACTCTGATTTTGTGCTCATTTACTAATCCTCCTAGGTTAACAAGACATATCGTTTGAAGCCTATACGCAAACATGAAAAATGTCTAGGGTGGATGTAGCGAATACCAAGACCGGTGCAAATCCACAGTTCGGCTATTTTCATGAGGGAAACGTATGTTTGACAGTCTTTCCGATCGCTTAGCGAAAGTGATTAAACAGGTTCGCGGTCAGTCAAAAATCACTGAAAGTAATATTAAGGAAACATTGAGAGAAGTTCGCCTGGCTTTATTAGAGGCGGATGTTGCGTTATCCGTGGTGACCGCGTTTATTGATCGGGTGCGTGACCGAGCGATTGGGGCCGAAGTCACGCAAAGTCTGTCACCCGGCCAGGTGCTGGTTAAGATTGTTAACGATGAACTCATTGCCGTCATGGGGGACGTGAATGAATCGTTAACCTTGAATGCAACGCCGCCAGCGGTTGTGTTGGTTGCGGGCCTTCAAGGCGCGGGCAAAACCACCAGTGTGGCGAAAATAGCGCGCTTTTTACAAGAGCGCGAAAAGAAAAAAGTCATGGTTGTCAGTTGTGATGTTTATCGGCCCGCCGCGATTGATCAATTACAAACATTGGCCGCCGATGTCGGCGCCGAATTTTTTCCAACGGAGATAAAACACAAACCGGTTAAAATTGCGAAAAACGCCCTCGCAGCGGCCAAAAAACGTTACATGGATGTGCTGATCGTTGATACCGCCGGTCGATTGCATATTGATGAAGACATGATGGGCGAAATTAAAGACTTGCATAAAGCCATCAAACCCGTCGAAACGTTATTTGTTGTGGACAGTATGACCGGGCAAGACGCGGCTAACACCGCAAAAGCCTTTGGTGAGGCGCTGCCTTTGACCGGGATTGTCTTAACCAAAACCGATGGTGATGCCAGGGGAGGGGCGGCTTTATCCATTCGTCATATTACCGGTAAACCGATTAAATTTTTGGGCGTCGGTGAAAAAACCGAGGCTTTGGAACCTTTTCACCCGGATCGTGTGGCTTCGCGTATTTTGGGCATGGGCGATGTGTTATCCCTGATTGAGGAAGTGGAACGCAAGGTCGATAAGAAAAAAGCGGAAAAACTCGCCTCTAAATTGCAAAAAGGGAAAAAATTTAGCTTAGAAGATTTTCGCGAACAACTGCAACAGATGAGCAATATGGGGGGGATGTCGAGTCTGCTCGACAAATTGCCTGGCATGGGTAATATCAGCCCAGAAGTCAAAAATAAAATGAATGACAAAGAAATGGGGCGTCTGGTGGCCATCATTAACTCCATGACCGTACAAGAAAGAAAATTCCCGGCGGTCATTAAAGGTTCTCGTAAACGCCGGATTGCGATGGGCTCAGGCACCAAAGTGCAAGACGTGAATCAATTGCTCAAGCAATTTACGCAAATGCAAAAAATGATGAAGAAATTTTCTAAGGGTGGCATGAAAAATGTGATGCGAGGGATGCCGAGTGGTATGACGGGGCAGCCGCCGTTTAAAATTTAGCCCCTCTGCGGGTAAATTTTGCTTCACATTTAACTTGATTCTTGTAGAATACGCGCTTCACGTCAGCAGGGCCCGCCGGGCCACGAAAAAATAGAGGTTTTTATGGTCACGATTCGCCTGTCGAGAGGGGGAGCAAAAAAACGTCCCTTTTACCACTTAGTTGTTGCCGATTCTCGGTTTAAACGAGATGGACGTTTTATTGAACGCATTGGGTTATTTAACCCGGTTGCTCAGGGAGCTGAGGAAAAACTCAGAATTGATACAGACCGAGTGGCCCATTGGGTTTCTCATGGTGCACAGCCGTCTGAGCGTGTGGCCAAATTATTAAAAGATTACCAGGCGCAGAGTGCCGCGGCTGAAGCGTAGATCACATGGAAATGCCGGATTCTGCTTTACATATGGGGCGAATTTCGGGGGTTTTTGGGGTTAATGGCTGGGTCAAAATATTTTCATATACCGACCCAAAAAACAATATTCTGGAGATGACCCCGTGGTTATTGTGCCAGCCGGATTCGAAGGTTTGCGTGCCCGTTGTGTTAAAGCAAGGCCGCACGCAAGGCAAAGGCCTGGTCGCACAGCTGCCAGACTGTGAAGATTGCGACGCGGCTGAGCAGTGGGTGGGATATGACATCTGGATTGAACGCCGTCGCATGTCAGCGTTAGCATCCGGAGAATATTACTGGGCGGATTTAACGGGCCTCGCGGTGTGGGCGAAAACACAGCACCTTGGGTGTGTGAAAGGGTTGATTGAGACCGGCGCGAATGATGTTTTGGTCGTGAGCGGGGATCGAGAGCGATTAATTCCTTTTTTACAGCCAGATGTGGTGACAAACGTTGATTTAATCAAAGGCCGAATTGAGGTCGATTGGGATCCGGATTTTTAGCTTGTGCGTTTTGATATCATTACGTTATTTCCTGAAATGTTTGCCAGCTTTCATGCCTGGGGTGTGACGGGGCGTGCATTAGTCGATAGCCGTATTTCGCTACAAACTTGGAACCCAAGGACGTATACGCAAGACCGTCATGCCTCGGTGGATGACCGGCCTTATGGCGGTGGCCCCGGCATGGTGATGTTGTACCAGCCCTTGGCGGATGCCATTACGGCGGCGCAAGCGGATGGGCCGGCGGCAAAAGTGATTTATTTGTCGCCCCAAGGCCGGACGTTAACACAAGGTTACCTTGAATCGTTAGCGCAGGAGCCGCGCTTGATCCTGTTGGCGGGCCGTTACGAAGGGGTTGATGAACGTTTGGTCGACGATTATGTGGATGAAGAATTGTCGATTGGGGATTATGTCTTAAGTGGCGGTGAGTTCGCCGCGTTTGTGGTCATTGATGCGCTGGCGCGTTTGTTACCGGGAACATTGGGCAATCAAGCGTCTGCACAGCAGGACTCATTTGTTCAAGGTCTATTGGACTATCCCCATTATACTCGGCCCAGTTGTGTGAATGCGATTAAGGTGCCGGATGTTTTATTGTCGGGCAATCATGCGCTGATTGAACGATGGCGGCTTAAACAAGCGTTGGGTCGTACCTGGTTACGGCGGCCAGATTTGCTGGCAGAAAAAGTGCTAAAGAAAGAAGAGGCGTCCTTGCTTAGTGAATTTAAGCGTGAGTCGGACTTGAAAAAATGAGTTTTGGGCGGAGTTTTTGCGTAATTGAGTTAGGAAAGTGGCAACATGAGTAACATCGTAGACGAAATTGAAAAAGAACAAATGAAGACGGATGTCCCTGTGTTTTCGCCGGGCGATACCGTGATTGTGAATGTGAAAGTGACTGAGGGCACGCGGCAGAGAATCCAGGCATTTGAAGGGATTGTCATTGCGAAGCGAAACCGAGGTTTAAATTCAGCGTTTACCGTGCGCAAAATATCACATGGTGAAGGCGTGGAGCGGGTGTTCCAATTGCATAGCCAGGCGGTGGATAGCATTGAAGTCAAACGTCGTGGTGCGGTCAGGCGCGCCAAATTGTACTATTTGCGTGGTTTAACTGGTAAAGCGGCGCGTATCAAAGAAAAATTGAAATAATCCTGCTTGGGCTTGTGTGTTTAAGCCGGTGGCGTCTTCTGAACCGGCGATTCAATACCCACTCTGGACACCCATCGGTTGGTTAGGTTTGCACTTTGTTGGAGCGTGTTTTACCGCGCTGACCTTTGAGTCAGATGCAGTCTGTGGGGCTTTACCTGAGCAGGCCATGCCTGTTGCCGAAGAAATATTCCGCTATTTTGAAAACCCAGAATATTGCTGCCGATGGCGTTGGCCCATGCGCGGCACCCCATTTCAGCAAACCGTCTTGTTGGCTTTGCGACAGATCCCGCCGGGTCAAATAAAAACGTATGGACAGCTTGCACATGAGTTAGGCTCAGCGCCCAGAGCGATTGGCCAAGCGCTTCGGCGTAATCCCTTCCCGATTTTTTTCCCTTGTCATCGAGTCGTTGCACAGCGCAGTTTGGGCGGTTTTGCGGGGCATACCGATGGGCACTTGCCGCAGGTTAAAGCGTGGTTGCTGGCACACGAGGGGGGTGATTCCTGGTGGTCAGATTCGTAGAAGTCCGTTATGCTAAACACAGAATAAAAATAATCTGTTTGGTGGGTCAATGGACGCAGCTCAAAACGGGCCGATAGCCCTTTTTTTAGACACGATTTGGGTTACCCATGGGGTCAGTGATAATACGCTGATGGCCTACCGTTCTGATTTAAACAAACTGGAAAAATGGTTACATCGGCGTCAGCAGGATTTGTTGAGTGCAAGCCGTACCGATTTGTTGGACTATTTGGCTTGGGTGCGCGACCAAGGGGTAAAACCGGCCACGCATGCGCGTTGTTTATCCTCACTGCGGAAATTTTATCGTTACTGTTATCAGGACGAGATCCTCACCCACGATCCGAGTGCTCGGATTGAATCCCCCAAGCAAGGTAGGCCCCTCCCCAAAACACTCACAGAAGCCGATGTCGAGCAACTCTTATGCAGACCGGATGTCACAAGTTTGTTAGGTTTGCGAGACAAAGCCATGTTAGAAATGTTGTATGCAACTGGCATGCGGGTTTCTGAATTGGTTGCTTTGAGTGTGGATGAAGTCAGTTTACGCCAAGGTGTGGTTCGAATTACCGGCAAAGGGGGGAAAGAGCGCTTAATTCCTTTGGGGGAGGAGGCGATCCTCTGGGTTGAACGCTTTTTACGTGAAGCTCGGCCCTGTTTGTTGGGGGGGCGTGTGAGTGCGTTTTTGTTCCCAACCAAAACCACGTTGCATATGACGCGCCAGGCTTTTTGGTACGTGATCCGGCGTTATAGTCGTCAAGCGGGTATTCAAAAAGCCGTTTCGCCGCATGTTTTGCGACATGCTTTTGCGACACACCTGGTGAATCATGGGGCGGACTTACGGGTTGTGCAGCTATTATTGGGGCATGATAATTTATCCACCACGCAAATATACACACATGTGGCGAATGCGCGCTTACAGCAATTACATGCTGAGCATCATCCGCGAGGATAAATGCAGAGCCCGTGTTGAATTTTTTAGAGAAAAAATAGGTCAAACATCTACGTACATTTAAGGAGATTACAATACGTGAAAAAATATCTGTGGATTTTATGCTTAACCAGTTTTGCCATGAGCAGTTTTGCTGTGGGGACAGAAGTACCGGCTGAGCAGGCGGTAACGCCTAATCAGGGCGTGACTGCGGAAAAAGAACAGCAGATTCGGCAGTCAATTGGTCGCTTGTTTGGGAATAAACCAAGCTTAATCAGCCGTTCAGCGGTGCCGGGTTTTTATGAGGTGTTTTTTGGTGCGCAGGTTGTTTATGTGACGGAAGATACCCGATATATTTTTGCGAATGGCAATGTGTATGATGCCGAGGCCTTAATTAATCTCACAGAAGTATCAGAGTATAAGGCGGATCGGGCCTTGTGGCCAAGCCGTAAAGCACAACTGGATGCCTTGGGTGAGGCCTCCATGATTGTGTTTAAATCACCGACGGAAAAACACATGGTGAGTGTGTTTACCGACATTGATTGTGGTTATTGTCGTAAGTTACATGCGGAAATGGATCAATATTTGGCTAAAGGCATTTCGATTCGGTATTTATTTTTCCCGCGTGCGGGGGTGGATTCTCAGTCGTATGAAAAAGCCGTGTCTGTTTGGTGTGCGGATGATCCAAAAGCGACCATGACGATGGCAAAAGCCAGGCAGCGAATCCCTAAGAAAAGTTGTGATAACCCGGTGTTGAAACATATGCAATTGGTCAAAGCCTTTGGCCTGAATGGCACACCGGCGATGATTTTGCCCACAGGTAAGTTATTGGCTGGTTATGTGGAGGCGCCTAAACTGGCCAAGCTGTTAAACAGTGCGCAATAAGTGCCGTGTTTTTGGTGTTTCGGTGGGCATGATATTGGGGGTTGGCCGGGCTTGAATCGCCGTGCGGTATAAGGGAAATCCCTTAAAAATCATTACCTTTTTTAGACTGATGGCCAGGATAGGCCGTTGTTGTCAGCATTCAAATATAACGAAGACCGTCTGCATGCTTGCTAAGTATGCTGATTTAACAGAGAATAGATTCAGCAACAGGGAGTGAGACAGGGATTGTTCAGGAATAAAGCGTATCACAGGATGTGATATGGGCAATGAATGCCCTTAAGGATAGATGAGAGGCGGCTTCGGTCGCCTCTTTGCTTTTCTGTCGATTAATAAAGTAATCAGTTATTTGATGAGATTTTTAATCTTATTCGGTTTTCCATCCCAAGCCTCTGCATCCTCTGGGGCTGCTTTCATCTCCGTAATCACTGGCCACTTCGGGGCCAATTCTGCGTTAAGCGCAGTAAAGTGCGCGTGTTCTTCGGGCACCTCATCCTCACTGAATATCGCTTGTGCAGGGCATTCTGGCTCACACAAGGTACAGTCAATACACTCTTCTGGGTCAATCACCAAAAAATTGGGCCCTTCGTGGAAACAATCCACGGGACAAACTTCAACACAATCGGTGTACTTACACTGGATACAATTATCCGTTACAACGTAGGTCATCATCCATCCTCATTTTTTCGCCATGATGCCAGAGTTTGACAGCCAAGAAAAGTCGGTTGGATGAATTTCGGCTAAACTGATTGGTATGGGATTTGTTCGGCCGGGGAATTTTTTTCACGCGCGAATAACGGGGTCGGGAATGTGCTATGGGTGTGATTGAGAATTTATGAAAACAACAGATAAAGCTAACATAACCATTGTCAGCGTGATGATGGTCTTGCCACAAACGGCGTTCGCCGCAGAGGGCGATCAATGGTTGATGGGGATTCCGTGGGTGATCTCGTTGTTGTTGGCTGTGGGGGCTTTTTTCCTGTGGCAAAAAGTCAAAACACAAGAGGCATTCACACAGGTGCAGGTGCACAATGTGTGTGAGGTCTTGGATAAAGTGCAAGCGGGAAATTACCAGGCAAGTTGTGAAACCGGTGGCACGGAAGGGTGGATGCCGATGCTACAAAAACTCAATCAGACCCTTGCGCAGGTGTCATCAGAATACCAAACCGCCGTTGCCGCGCAGGAGGCCGCGTCGCTCAATGTCGAGGAATTGCGCCAACATCAGTCAGAACTCAGCCAGCAATTGGCCGTACACGACGACCAATTACAGTGGTTTGGTGCACAGCTGAGTATTCTGCGTGAGGATGACACGAAGCGCTTAGAGGGGAGCCAAGTGGCCCCCGCTTGGAAACCATTGGTGGACGGCGTGAATGGGTTATTGGGTGGGGTTTTTGAGCAGCAACAGACGCTGGTCGGTCGGTGTGATTCAATGAATTCAACGTTAGAAGATTTGCGCGGTAAAGCGGAATTTATTCAAGATGTTGTTGGGATTGCATCACACGGTGATTTTAGTGGCGACATGATGATCTTTAATGGCAATGAGGCGATTGATCATGTCGCCAATAGCATTGGTAAAATGTTGGAAAGTTTAAATACGCTGATTGTGGATATTCAGAAATCAGGCATTCAAGTGACCTCGTCGGCGACAGAAATCGCGGCCACCGCAAAAGAGCAAGAGGCCACCGTGACCGAGCAAGCTGCGACCACCAGTGAAATCATGAATGCGGCAAAAGAGATTTCGTCAACCTCAAAAATGTTGGTGTCGACCATGAGTGAAGTGGCGGAGGTGGCCGAGGAAACAGCGAAGTCCGCGTCGGATAGCCAATCGTCGTTGCATCAGATGGAAACGACGATGGAAGAAATGGTCAAAGCAACCGGTTCTATTGGCTCGAAGTTATCGGTGATTAATGAGAAAGCCAGCAATATTAATACCGTGGTGACGACCATTGCGAAAGTTGCGGATCAAACGAATTTGTTATCGTTAAATGCGGCGATTGAGGCGGAAAAAGCCGGTGAATATGGGGCTGGATTTTCTGTGGTGGCGACGGAGATTCGTCGTTTGGCTGACCAAACAGCGGTGGCGACCTGGGACATTGAGCAGATGGTGAAAGAGATGCAGGCGTCGGTGTCATCCGGTGTGATGGGGATGGAGACGTTTACCGAAAGGGTTCAGCGTGGGGTCAGCCATGTGCGTGAGGTCAGTGGGCAATTAGAAGACATTATTGAAAAAGTACAGGCTTTGATCCCGCGTTTTGAGTATGTGCGCGAAGGCATGCAATCACAAAGTGGAGATGCCGGGCAAATCAGTGATTCGATTGAGCAATTGAGTGAAGCGGCCCAACAGACCGCAGAATCCTTGCGTTACTCGAATACGGCGATTGCGGAATTAAATGATGCCGCGCAATCTCTGCAAGATGCGGTGTCTCGCTTTAAATTACATGAGTAACGCGCCATGCTGCTGCTTTTATTTCAGTCCGGTCATGATCGATTTGCGTTAAACGTGAAACAGGTGGTGGAAGTGATTCCGTTGGTGCGTTTAGAGCGTATCCCGCATGCACCCGATTGTGTGGCCGGGGTGTTTAATTTTCGAGGTGGGCCGACACCGGTGCTGGATTTGAACAAAATGATTTCTGGGCGACCGTGTGTGGAGCGTTTGAGCACACGCATCGTGTTGTTAGATTATTGGGGGCATGAAGAGCAACGTCGGGTGATTGGTTTGATGGCAGAGCAAGTGACCGAGACGATTAAATGTTCGGAATCGTCGTTTCATGATATTGGGGTGCAAACGGATGAGGCCCCGTTTTTGGGCGGGGTGACGACGGATGATCGAGGCATGATACAGCTGATTAATGTTCGTCACTTGATTCCAGACTCGGTTGTGAATTTGGATTTATAACCATGGCCTTTGAAAAAATCGCACAATTATTGAAAGACAGTATGGGCTTAACGGCGGAATCTGTTGGCGCTTCTTCGATTGAGCGTGCGGCTAAGCAACGCATGCGGGCTTGTAAAATCAGCAATGCCACGCGGTATTATCATACTGTGTCGACCTCACCGAGTGAGTTAAAAGCCCTGACCGAAGCGGCGATTATCCCCGAGACGTGGTTTTTCCGAGACCATCAACCTTTTCTGGCGTTGCAGATGTACGTGAAAACCACGTGGGCGCGTAAAGGTTTGCTGAAAATATTGAGCTTACCGTGTTCAACCGGGGAGGAGCCGTATTCGATTGCGATGTCGTTATTGCAAGCGGGTTTGCAGCGGCAGCAGTTTGTGATTGATGCCATCGATATCAGCACGCACAACATTACCCAGGCGAAAAAAGCCCATTATAGTAACAATTCTTTTCGAGGGCAGGATTTGGCGTTTCGGGCGCAATATTTTAGCACCCAAGCGGGTTGTTTTGTGTTGAATGACGAGGTGCGTGCGAGTGTGCGTTTGCACCAAGGTAATTTACTAGATCCCATCTTTCGTCCGTTTGAGTCAAGTTATCACTTGGTGTTTTGTCGTAATTTGCTGATCTATTTTGACCGGCCAACACAAGCCTTAGCGGTGAAAAAATTTCATAAATGGTTGGCGGAGGAGGGCATTTTATTTGTCGGGCATGCCGAGATGGGCGCTGTCGATAATCAGTTATTCATGCCCATGGATTATTCCAAAGCGTTCGCTTTTTCAAAACGCCCCGCAGTGACGCAGACGTCAACCTGGGCGGAACCCAAAAAAGTCTCCGAGCGTCGAAAAAAAGCGTTTATTCAGCCGTTGGTTGAACGCCGGACAGCGGCATCCACAGCAAAACCCAAGCCGACCCAAGCCATGCCTGAGCCTGCCCCTGAGCCGACGGGGATTGAGGCCTTATTAAGCCAGGCCGAATCCCTGGCGAATACCGGGCAACTGTCTGAAGCGGCCAATCTTTGTGCCTCGGTGATTGAACAATACAATCAAGATTCGCGGGGGTATTTTCTGATGGGGGTGATTCGGGAGGCGGTGGGTCAGAAAGAGGCGGCGTTTGTGCAATTTAAGCGGGTGACGTACCTAGACCCGAATCATCATGATGCGCTAATCCATTTGGTGTCATTAAGCCAACAAAAAGGCGATAGCCGCAGTGCCAGCGCGTACCAGCAACGTGCGGATCGGGTGAAAGCCCGGCATGTGCAGACAGTGGGCAGTGATCATGCTTGAGGATAAAGGGGCCGAAAAGGTGGCTTGTTGGAATGCCATTGGGGTTTGGGGTAACCAGCGGCCTCGCTGTGAACGTTTGGAAACGGTGCTGCATTGTCGCAATTGTGATGTGTTTGCTTCGGCCGGCCGTGGCATGCTGGATCGGGGGTTGCCAGAAGGTTATTTGGATGAGTGGTCAGAGGTGTTTTACCAAGAAAAAAAGCCATTGGTGAATGCGTCTGAGTCGGTTTTGGTGTTTCGTTTGGGCAATGAGTGGATTGCCTTACCCACGCATTTTGTGAAAGAAATCACGCAGGTGGGGGCCATTCATAAAATTCCCCATCGGGATGAAAACTTGGTGAAAGGTTTGGCCAATGTTCGGGGCGAGTTGAAAATTTGCATTTCACTCGGGCATTTATTGCAGTTGGATCGGGTGAATCGGTCAAAATTGGGGCGTTTGCAAGGGGTGTATGAGCGCATTGTGGTGGTTATTCATAAAGACACGGAATTTGTCTTTCCGGTCAGTGAAGTGGATGGTTTGGTGCGTTATCACCCGAGTCAGTTGGAGAATGTACCCGCAACGATTACCAATGCAAAAGCGGCATTCACCACTGGCGTCCTCATGATCGAGCAAAAATACATTGCGTGTTTGGATCATGATCTGTTGTTTGAAGTGTTGGATAAGCGTTTATTATGACACACCAACAGAGCGCACAAGCAGTCAGCATGATGGGCTTATTTCGCACTGAGGTCGAATGCCAAGCGGTTTTGTTGGCAGACGGGGTGCACTGTTTGCAGCAGTCGGAGGATCAGGCCGCGTGCCTTGAAACCGTGATGCAATCTGCCCAATATATTGAAAATGCGGCTAAATTGGTGTCGTTCGGTGGCGTGGTGGATATTGGCCAGGCGTATCGGACGTATTTTAAGCAGTGTTTAAACCGGCAAAAAACCGTACCCGCCACGCATATTGAGGTCTTGTTGAAAGGCGTTGAGTGGTTGCTTGAGATCCCCCCATTACAAGATGATGAGATGGCGCGTTGGTTTGATCAGCGTTGTTTTGATATTCGGGATTTTAGCAAACAAATGGGCCAGTTGGCGGATCAAGCCGTGAGCAAACCCGCCGAACAATACACCATGTTTGATTTGTTCCAGGTTGAATTAAGTCGCCAGAGTGATCGTTTAACCCAAGATATCTTGGCCTTAGATGCTAACGCAGAAAATGCGGATTTACTCCTGCGCTTGCGTAAAAATATTCAGCATGTGAAACAAGCGGCTGAATTGGTCAAAATTCACCCGTGTATTCGGTTGGCGGAGGTGATGGCGGCTGTTTTCGAGCAGTTAAGCACTGGCCGTGTGTTGTACCAAGTGGCCTTGAGTGAGCATTTGTTGCTGGGCATGCATTTAGTGGATGGTTTGGCCAAAGTCCCAGAAGCCCAGGTGTATGACTGGCTGGCAGAGCAAAACCGTGCGTTTAAACACTTTGGTGAGGGCATGCGTCAAGTGTGTGAGGATGGCGCGCCCACCGTGCAAGCGGCGCCAGAAAAAGCGCCTCTGATGGTGGATTCAGCCAAATTTGAGGCGGCCTCGAAACAAACGGATCGTTTGATCGGATTACTCAATCACTTTTTTTTGGATCAATCCGATGCTGAGGAATGGGCGGCTGCGATTGAGGTGGCACACAACATCGGGGCGAGTGTGTCCGCGCTTGGGCTTGAGCCGATGGTTGAGGTGACGCAGGCGATGGCCTCGCTTTTTCAGCAGGCGCTGACGACCCAGGATAAGCTTTCTGAGGCGAGTTTGAATGTGTTGTCTCAAGGCGCGGATTTAATCAAACAACTGTTTTCGCAATCGGATCAATTATCGGCGTGGGTGTTAACGCAGCAACCGACGTTGGATCGGTTGTCGGCTGAACTCAAGCAGATCATGGGTCGTTATTGTGTGACGCAGGTTGCGTCAGCTGTACCCGCTGCATCGCCAGCGGTCGCTGTGGATGAGGTCAGTCAGGCGGCAATACAGGCGATTGAGATTGGTTGTATTAGCATCGCAGACCCGAGTTTGTTAGAGCTATTTCGGAATGAGGTCGAAGGTCAAACCCATATTTTGTCAGAAGCGTTGTTGGCCTTAGAGCAAGATGCGACCGAAAATGCGCACCTTGAAGCGGCCATGCGCGCGGCACATTCGATTAAAGGCGCGGCACGTATGGTGGGCGTTGAGCCGACGGTGCATTTGGCGCATGTGATGGAAGATGTGTTTGTGGCCGCGCAGGAAGGCAAGCTGGTATTAAACGATGTGCAAATGGATGCCATCTTACTTGGGGTTGATATTATTCGAGAGCTCTCGGTGATTACGCCCGAGGATGCCGAGGTTTGGTGTGATGAAAATGCACAACGTGTGCGTCATTTGGTGTGGACGTATCAACAAATTTTAACCGGTAAGCCGGTTGTGCTGAGTGTGTCGGCCGCGCCAATAGTGGCGTCGGCCGCCGTGGTTGCCGAGGCACCCGTGCCGGTGACGGAGGCGACACCGGCGGTTTCTAATTATCGCAAGGTGACCAAAAAAACGGATGGGGCCGCCAGCGTTCGTAAAAAACACGTGAAAAAAGCCCAAGACAGCGCCATCCGGGTGTCGGCACAAAGCTTGAATCGACTGATGGGGTTGGCTGGGGAATCGTTGATTGAATCACGCTGGATTCGGCCATTTTTAGATTCGATGTTGACCTTAAAACGGCATCAGGTCGATTTGATTTCATCTTTGGATGCGTTTCGAGAATTGTGTGTGGGTTTGCAATTGGAGGAACAGGTTGAATCCATGGTGCGTGAAATTCAGGAAAAAGCCAATTTTAGCCGGGAAGAAGTGGTCGGCCGAATCAGTGATTTGGAAGATTATGAACGCCGTGCAACCAATTTGGCCGCGCGTTTGAATCGAGAAGTGATCGCCAGCCGTATGCGGCCGTTTGCCGATGGTGTGCATGGCTTTCGTCGCATGGTGCGGGATATGACGCGGCGTTTGAATAAAGACGTCAATTTTGAAATTCATGGTATGGCCACGCAAGTGGATCGGGATATTCTGGAGCAGATCGAAGCGCCGTTAAACCATGTGTTGCGCAATGCGATTGACCATGGCATCGAGATGCCGGATGCGCGTGAAGCGGCGGGTAAACCCCGGCAAGCGAACATTCGGTTAGAGGCGGCACATGCCTCAGGTATGTTATCGATTGCGGTGTCTGATGATGGCTGTGGGATTGATGTGGAGCACATCCGGCGCAAAATTTTGGACAAAGAATTGGCGACCGAAGAAATGATTGATTCGATGACCAAGTCCGAGTTATTGGATTTTTTGTTTTTGCCGAGTTTTTCAACCAAAGAACAAGTCACGGAAATTTCAGGCCGGGGGGTGGGTTTGGATGTGGTGCATAGCGCCATGCAAGAAATGCGCGGTTCGGTGCGCATTACCAGCAAACTGGGTGAGGGTACCAAATTTCATTTGCAACTGCCGTTAACCTTATCGGTTGTGCGCGCCTTGACGGTTGAGATTGCCGGGGAGCCGTATGCTTTCCCGTTGGCGCGTGTGGAGCATACGCTGAAAATTCCAAGAGATAGCCTGTCTGTGATGGAAGGGCGGCGTTATTTTAGCATGGGCAATCAGCACATTGGGGTGCTTTCCGCGAGCCGCATTTTGGGTTTTCAGCAGCAAGCGGAACAAGGTGACGATGTTTCTTTGATTTTGGTGGGTGAGCGGATGAATCGGTATGGTTTGATTGTTGACCGATTTTTAGGCGAGCGGGCTTTGGTTGTGCATGCATTGGATCATCGTTTGGGCAAAGTCAAAGACATCAGTTCTGCCTCGATTATGGATGATGGGAAACCGGTGTTGATTATTGATGTGGATGATTTAATTCGCTCGATTGATAACCTGGTCTCCGGGGGGCGCTTGGATGGATCACCGATTGGCAGTGGCCCATCTGCGGCAGAAGGGGGGGAGGCCGGGGGCGCTCGGCGTGTGCTGATTGTGGATGATTCGATTGTGGTGCGGGAAGTGGAGCGCAATATGTTGGAAGCCAAAGGGTATGAAGTCGAGATTGCGGTGGATGGGGCGGATGGTTGGAATGCGGTGCGAACCAATCGTTATGATCTGGTGATCAGTGATATTGATATGCCCCGCATGAATGGGTTTGAATTTGTTGAGTTACTCAAACGAGACCCCAATTTGTCCACGTTGCCGGTGATGATTGTGTCGTATAAAGACCGTGAAGAAGACCGCATTCGAGGGATGGAAATTGGCGCAGACTATTATTTGACCAAAGGCAGTTTGCAAGACGACACCTTGATTAATGCGGTGGTTGATTTGATTGGAGAAGCGTAAGTGAGTATTCGTATTGCCCTAATTGACGCTTCTGTTGAGACGGTTGCGCGCGTTTCGCGTTTGCTGCGGCACCTGCCTGACTTTGCGCTGGCCTGGGAAGCCACAACCTGTGAGCAAGCGGTTAAAAAAATGGCCTACGACCGCCCCGATGTGTTTTTAATTGGTTTGACCCTGCCAGATCAAGCCACCCCAGATGCGATTAAAGCGATTAAAATTGACCATGCTGTGCCGATTTTGGTGATTGATGCGATTGGGGGTAAACCGCAGAAAGTGTTTCAATGTATGGGCGCGGGTGCGGTTGATGTCATTAGCCTTCAGCCACATTTGTCAGAAACCCAAGCGATGGATGCGTTATCGGCGAAGTTGGTGATTGTGTCTAAACTGGTGGGGGGCGTGGCCAAGTTAGAAAGCAAGGTGCGGCAGAAATCCACGGAACACAAACAAGTGTTGATCGCGATTGGTTCTTCAACGGGTGGGCCAGCGGCACTGTCCGCGATTTTATCGAATCTGCCGAGCCATATTGAAGCCAGTTTTGTGTTGATTCAGCATTTGGACGAACAATTTGCCAAAGGGTTTATCCAGTGGTTGGGCAATCACAGTGTGTTGCCGGTGAAACTCGCCAGTGTGGGTGACCAGCCCAAAGTCGGAACGGTGTTGGTGGCCGGACAAGATGATCATTTGATTTTGGGGGCTGATGGCCGTTTGAGTTATACCCCCGATCCAATCGACAACCCTTATCGGCCCTCGGTTGATGCGTTTTATCACAGTGTTGCGGCGCACTGGAAAGGGCATGCGGTGGGGGTGTTGCTGACGGGCATGGGCAAAGATGGTGGGGTTGGTTTGTTGGCCATGCGGAATAAAGCGTTTCATACCATTGCGGAAGATAAATCGACGTGTGTGGTGTATGGCATGCCAAAAGCGGCGGTTAGTCTGAACGCGGCGATTGAAGTGTTGCCATTACATAAAATTGCTTCAGCGATTGTGAAGTGTCTGCATCGATTTTAAAACAGTGCGGGTTTTGGGTGATAACTATGAGTGATGAGCAAGACCAATGCATCGTTTTATTGGTGGATGATCAAGCCATGATTGCAGAAGGCATTCGCCGCATGTTGGCGGATCAGCCGGATATCACGTTGCATTATTGTGATGACCCGATGGACGCGGTGAATCAGGCGGTCAGCATGCAGGCGACCACGATTCTGCAAGATTTGGTCATGCCGGATGTGGATGGCATGACCTTGGTGCGCTTTTATCGCAACCATCCGATTTTGAAAGACACACCCATTATCGTTTTATCCTCCAAAGAAGACCCGAAAGTGAAGAGCCAGGCGTTTGAAAATGGTGCGAATGATTATTTGGTGAAATTGCCGGACAAAATAGAATTGATTGCCCGCATTCGAGCGCATTCGAAAACCTACCGGGTGCAAAAAGAGCGCGATGAAGCCTTTAAAAAATTATATGCGATGCAAGCGGAAATTTCGCGGGCGAACGAAGCGTTGGCGGAAAAAAATCGGGCATTAGAAAAATTATCGACCATGGATGGGTTAACCGGGATTGCCAATCGGCGGTGTTTTGATGAGCGTTTGGCGCAAGAATGGCAGCGTGCGAGCCGTACCTCAACGCCTTTGTCGTTGATTATGGTGGATATTGATTTTTTCAAACCGTATAACGATTGTTATGGGCATCAAGGCGGGGATGTGTGTTTGCAGCAAGTGGCAAAAGCGTTGGATGTCGCGGTGCCACGGGCGAATGATTTGGTCGCCCGGTATGGGGGGGAAGAATTTGTTGTGGTGATGCCAAACACAGAAGCTGAGGGGGCGCAAAAAATGGCGGCGGCGTTAAACCAAGCCGTGCAAGCCGAAAAATTGCGACATGAAAAATCCACTGTCAGTGATTATGTGTCCATCAGTTGTGGGGTGTCGACAATCATTCCGAGCAGTGAATATACCTCAAAACAGTTACTCATGGTGGCCGATAGTGCGTTATATCGATCCAAAGAAAGCGGCCGAAACCAGTATCAATACATGGCTTTTGAGGACGCTGACCCGAGTATTTTTAGTGCCTAACGGTTTACCCCGCGAGGTCTTTTAAACGATACAATAGCTCCAAGGCTTCCTTTGGGGATAAGTGATCCGGTTGGATATTTTGCACGTGCTCGATCAAGGGATGGGGCGGCTCTAAGGGTAAAGTCAGTTGCACAAACGTCTGTTTTTTGGGCGTTTGTTGATAAGCGGTTGACTCTAAAATGGTTAAGCGTTTTTTCGCGTCGTTGATCACGGCTTTGGGCACACCGGCCAAGGCGGCCACTTGCAGGCCATAACTTTGGCTCGCTGGACCGGCTTTTAATGCGTGTAGAAAAATCACACGGTCACCGTGTTCAACGGCATCTAAATGATAGTTGTGTATGCTGTCATGTTCCTGGGGCAGTTGTGTGAGTTCAAAATAGTGTGTCGCAAACAAGGTCATCGCGGCAATCTGTTGATTCAAATGTTGGGCCACCGACCAGGCCAAGGATAAACCATCAAACGTACTGGTGCCGCGCCCAATTTCGTCCAATAAGACCAAACTGTTGGCCGTGGCGTGGTGTAAAATGTTGGCGGTTTCGGTCATCTCAACCATAAACGTGGAGCGCCCACTGGACAAGTCATCGGATGCCCCAATGCGCGTGAAAATACGGTCAACCGGGCCGATCACGGCACTGCTCGCGGGGACAAAACTGCCGATGTTGGCCAAAATCACAATCAGGGCAACTTGGCGCATATAGGTGGATTTCCCCCCCATATTCGGACCAGTAATGATCAACATGGATTGCGCCGGGTTGAGCATGACATCATTCCGCACAAAGGGTTCGCTTAAGCACTGTTCCACCACCAAATGGCGACCTTCGGTAATCTGAATGCCGGGGTCTTGTGTGAGGGTGGGTTGGGACAAATCTAAACTATCGGCCCGTTCCGCTAAATTACATAAAACATCCAATGTCGCCACCGCACTGGCGCAGTGCTGAAGGGGGGTTAAAGACACAATTAATTGGTCTAACAAGGCCTCGTACAGGTATTTCTCTCGGGCCAACGCTTGCTCTTTGGCGGATAAAATACGGTCTTCAAAGGTTTTTAACTCGGGTGTAATAAAACGCTCAGCGCTTTTCAGGGTTTGTCTGCGCACATAATATTCAGGCACCTTATCGGCCAGTGCTCGGTTGATTTCAATATAATACCCATGCACCCGGTTGTAGCGAATTTTTAAATTATTAATGCCACTGGCTTCACGCTCACGCTGTTCCAACTCAGCCAAATAAGCATCTGCATTGGTGCGCAATAATCGAAGGGCTTTGAGTTCAGGGTCATAATCATCGGCTAACATACCGCCATCTCGAATCACCACCGGGGGATTCTCCGCCATGGCTTGGTCAAGTAACGCATGCACGGCCTCATGTGAGCCCATTTGGGTTAACGTTGTGCGCAATAAAGCCTCTTCCGAGGCGGCAAAATGCTGTTGAATCTCGGGCAGTATCGCCAAACTGTCGCGTAACGTGGTTAAGTCCCGTGGGCGCGCTGTTTTTAAACCAATGCGGGCTAAAATGCGCTCAATATCGCCGATGTGGCGCAATAACGTTTGTGCCTCTGCGTAACTTTGGTTGTTTTGTAAATGGGCAACCCCCTGATGGCGTGCTTGAATGACCTCGGTCAAACGCAAGGGGCGATGTAACCAACGGCGCAGTAAGCGGCTGCCCATTGCGGTTGCGGTTTGATCCAGTACCCCAATCACCGTATGTTTTAACTCACCCGATTGGGCGTATTCCAACTCTAAATTTTTTCGGCTGACGGCATCTAAAATAATGCTCTCACTGAGTGTTTCAACCATTAAACCTTGAATATAAGGCAAGGCGCTTTTTTGCGTATCTTTGACATATTGCAGCAAACACCCGGCGGCACTGACCGCCAAGCGCATCTCTTGGCAGCCAAAACCGACCAAATCGTGTGTTTCAAACTGTTTGGTTAACAAGCGTTGTGCGGTATCGGCATCAAAATACCAATCGGGTTGCCGGGTCAGGCCGGCGCGTTGGCTGAGGAAATCGGGCAGTTTAAAACTTTCCGGGATGAGCACTTCTGCGGGGGATTGGCGCTCCAGCTCATCCGCCAAGGTATTGAGGTCACGCAGTTCTTGCACCGAAAAACGCCCGCTGGTGACATCAATGGTGGCAAAACCAAAGCCGCTTTTGGCGGCAAAAATGGCGGACAGTAAATTATCGGAACGTTCGTCTAATAACGCATCGTCGGTGATGGTGCCGGGGGTGATGATGCGGGTGACTTTGCGTTCAACCGGGCCTTTTGCGGTAGCCGGGTCGCCGACTTGTTCACAAATCGCGACCGACTCCTGCAAACGCACCAATTTGGCCAGATAATTGTCAATCGAATGCACCGGCACGCCTGCCATGTCGATGTCTTGACCACCGGATTTACCCCGCCGTGTTAACGTGATGTTGAGCAACTGTGCGGCGCGCACGGCATCGTCAAAAAACAATTCGTAAAAATCACCCATCCGATAAAATAATAACGTCTCGGGGTGTTCGGCTTTGATCGACAGATATTGGCGCATCATAGGTGTGTGGGATGGGCTGCTGCTTTCCATAATATCGAACCTTATTGGGTATGCCGTCGTGGTGGGGTGCCATATGTGCCAAATTTAGCAGGTGATGTCAATGCCCGTATGTTCTAATGCGCTAAATCATGCTCACCTCGGAGGTTCATTCGGATGGATTTTAGCCCCATAACAGCGCGTATTGCGGCGTTACTGCTCGCCCAAAAACACACCATGGCCACAGCGGAATCGTGCACGGGCGGATGGATTGCCAAAGTGTTGACAGATTTACCAGGAAGTTCGGCTTGGTTTGAGCAAGGTATTGTGACCTATAGCAATGCTGCGAAAACAACGCTGCTGGGGGTGCCTGAAGCCACCTTACACACACACGGCGCGGTCAGCGAAGCGGTTGTGTTGGCCATGGCGCAAGGTTTAATGCTGCGCAGCGGTGTGCATATGACGGTGGCGGTCAGTGGCATTGCCGGGCCCAGTGGGGGCAGTTTGGACAAACCGGTGGGCTTGGTTTGGTTTGCCTGGGCGTGTCAAAACGGCCCTGCCGAGGCGGCATCGTGCGTGTTTAGTGGGGATCGTGAAGCAGTCCGAGCGCAGGCTGTGGCGTATGCGCTAGCAGGGCTTGCCGAGCGGCTTTGAGATCTTGTGCTGCTTTTGTTCTTGTGTGATAATGCGCGGGCATTTCCACCAGCATAGGTAATTTTGAATGGACGATAATCGAAAGAAAGCACTGAGTGCCGCACTAGGGCAAATCGAACTACAATTTGGTAAAGGCGCGATTATGCGCATGGGGGATGTGGGCGTGCAAGACATTGGCTGCGTCTCGACCGGGTCGTTGAGTTTGGATGTGGCGCTGGGCATTGGCGGGTTGCCAAAAGGTCGAGTCGTTGAAGTGTATGGGCCAGAATCCTCCGGCAAAACCACCTTAACCTTACAAGTGACCGCTGAAATTCAAAAACAAGGTGGCACCGCCGCGTTTGTGGATGCTGAGCATGCGTTGGATCCTAACTATGCAGAAAAAATCGGTGTTGATGTCGAAAATTTGTTGGTCTCACAGCCGGACACTGGTGAACAAGCCTTAGAAATCGTGGATATGTTGGTGCGCTCTGGGGCGGTGGATTTAGTCGTGATCGATTCCGTGGCGGCACTGACGCCAAAAGCAGAAATTGAAGGCGAAATGGGGGACCACCATGTGGGCCTGCAAGCACGTTTGATGTCCCAGGCGCTGCGTAAGTTAACCGGCAATATCAAACGCTCGAATGCGTTGGTGATTTTCATTAACCAAATTCGGATGAAAATTGGGGTGATGTTTGGCAGTCCAGAGACCACCACCGGGGGTAATGCCTTAAAATTCTACTCTTCGGTACGTTTGGACATCCGTCGCATCGGCGCGATTAAACGGGGGGATGAAGTGGTCGGCAGTGAAACGCGTGTGAAAGTGGTGAAAAATAAAGTGGCCCCGCCGTTTAAACAAGCCGAGTTCGAAATTCACTATGGGGAAGGCATTTCACTTGAAGGGGAATTGGTTGATTTGGGGGTCAAACACGGTTTGGTGAATAAGGCCGGTGCTTGGTACAGTTATGGCAAAGAACGCATTGGCCAAGGCAAGGAAAATGCACGCATTTTCTTGAAAGAAAACCCCAAAATGGCGCAAGAAATTGAGTGCAAATTACGCGAAAAATTACTCAATGTGACACCGCCAGAGGCAGGGAAACCAGCACTTGCTGAAGAAGCCTAAACAATCTGCCTATGATCGTGCGGTGCACTGTCTCGCCATAAGAGCGCACGGCACGCAAGAGTTACGCACGAAACTGCGTCAAAAAGGCTTTGATGAGGTCGCGACCGACCACGCCATGTTGCGTCTACAAGCGCATGGGTATTTAGATGATCGCGATTTTTGTGCGCAGTATGTGCGGGCACGGGCGCGGCGCGGTTATGGGCCGGTCAAAATTGGGTATGAACTAAAAACACGGGGTATCGCCCCCGATTTAATTGATGCCGCTCTGCAAGCGGTCGATCATACCTGGTCGACTCAGATTGAGCAGGTCTGGACAAAAAAATTTGGGCCACCTGTGCCCGTTGACCGCAAAGAAAAAGCCAAACAATACCGCTTCTTGCAGTACCGGGGGTTTACCTCGGAACAAATCCAAACACTCCTATAAATCCAATACCGAGATGTACCCATGAAAACGACCGCTGATATTCGGGATGCCTTTTTAGATTTTTTTCAATCACACCAGCATGAAATAGTCGCCAGCAGTTCTTTGGTGCCGGCGAATGACAAAACCTTGCTGTTTACGAATGCCGGCATGGTGCAATTTAAAGACGTGTTTTTGGGCAATGAAACTCGTCGCTACTGTCGCGCAACCAGCTCACAGCGCTGTGTTCGAGCTGGCGGTAAACACAATGACCTCGAAAATGTGGGCTACACCGCACGCCATCACACGTTTTTTGAAATGCTGGGTAATTTTAGTTTTGGGGATTATTTCAAACCCGAGGCGATTCAGTATGCCTGGCAATTTTTAACCGAGGTGCTGCAACTGCCGCCTGAACGGCTGTGGATTACCGTGTTTGATGAAGACACCGAGACTGCCGGCATTTGGTTAAATACGCTGAAAGTTGATCCAGCCCGCTTTAGTCGGATTGGGGCAAAAGACAATTTTTGGTCGATGGGCGCGACGGGGCCGTGTGGGCCTTGTACTGAAATTTTTTATGACCATGGTGCTGAAATACCGGGTGGCCCGCCGGGCACACCGGAAGAGGATGGTGATCGGTATGTTGAAATTTGGAACTTGGTGTTCATGCAATATAACCGGGATGCCTCTGGTGCCTTGACCCCCCTGCCAAAACCCTCGGTGGATACGGGCATGGGGTTAGAGCGTGTTGCCGCAGTCATTCAAGGCGTACACAGCAACTATGATATTGATTTGTTTCAAGCCTTATTAACCGCGGCGGGTGAGATTGTTGGGTGTACTGATTTAAGCCACAACTCGCTCAAAGTGATCGCGGATCACATTCGCTCGTGCAGTTTTATGGTGTTAGATGGGGTGATGCCCTCAAATGAAGGCCAAGGTTATGTGTTGCGCCGCATTATTCGCCGAGCGGTGCGGCATGGGTATCAACTGGGGGTGAAACAGGACTTCTTTTTTTATCGTTTGGTGGAGGCTTTAGCCGCACAAATGGGCGGCGCGTATCCGGCGCTGTTGGCCAAAAAAGCCGAGATTGCCGCCGTCTTAGAAAAAGAAGAAAAGCGTTTTTCAGAGACCTTAGAAAAAGGCATGAAAATTTTGGACACGGTTATCAGTACCTTAAAGACCGATATCATTCCTGGTGAGGTTGTCTTTAAGTTATACGACACCTATGGTTTTCCCTATGATTTAACGGCAGATATTGCGCGTGAGCGGGCGTTACGCTTGGATAAAGCGGGTTTTGATGCGGGTATGGCGAAGCAGCAAGCCACAGCGAAAAAAGCGCACCAATTCACGGTGGATAAAAAAATTACGTTAGCGCTGCAAGCCACGCGTTTTATTGGTTATGAGGCAGAATCGGGTACGGCCAAAGTATTAGCCTTGATTGATGCAGACAACCAGCCCGTGTCGAGTTTGCCAGCGGGGCAATCGGGCGGGGTGGTGTTAGATGTGACGCCTTTTTATGCAGAATCCGGCGGGCAAGTGGGTGACCGGGGCACGCTGACGCAATCCGGCCAAGTGTTTACGGTGATCGACACACAAAAATTACCGGGCAAAATTGTGGTGCATATGGGGACATTGGCGGGCACCGGTTTTGCCGTTGGGGATACCGTGCAAGCGCAAATTGACCACCAAACTCGGCACGCTATTAAATTAAATCACTCCGCAACGCATTTGATCCATGCGGCATTACGCCAAGTGCTGGGCGAACATGTGGCGCAGAAAGGCTCACGGGTTGATGCGCAATCCCTGCGCTTTGATTTTTCTCATGGTGAGCCGGTGTCGATGGCCCAACAGCAACGCATCGAAATTTTGGTCAATGAACAGATTCGTTTAAACCATTTGGCAGAAACCGAGGTCATGGCTTTGGACGCGGCCAAAACCTCCGGTGCAATGGCTTTATTTGATGAAAAATACGATGACAGCGTGCGGGTGTTACGCATGGGGGATTTTTCCGTGGAGCTGTGTGGTGGCACACACGTGAAACAAGTGGGGGATATTGGGTTGCTGAAAATTTCGGCAGAAACCGGGGTGGCCTCGGGCGTGCGTCGAATTGAAGGGGTGACCGGTGGCAAAGCCATGGAGTGGTTATTGCATAGCGAATCGCTATTGTCATCGATTGCCAGCTTGGTCAAAGGGGCACGTGATTCAGTGCAAACCAAAGTGCAACATGTGGTCGAGCAGAATAAAAAATTAGAAAAAGAAATACTCCAGTTAAAAGCCAGCATGGCCAGCCAAGCCGGGGATGCACTTGTGTCACAAGCGCAAGCCGTTGGGGCGGTCAAAGTCCTGGCAACAGTGATGGCGGATGCGGATGTCAAAACCTTACGGGAAACCGCTGATCAATTAAAAAATAAACTGCAATCAGCCGTGGTGGTCTTGGCTGCAGTGCAAGGGGATAAAGTTTCTTTGGTGGCGGCGGTGAGCAAAGATCTGACCACACAAATCAAAGCCGGTGAGCTAGTATCTATGGTAGCGCAGCAGGTTGGTGGTAAAGGGGGTGGGCGTCCTGATATGGCGATGGCTGGGGGCAAACAGCCCGAGCATGTGCCTGCGGCGCTACAGTCTGTGATGGCTTGGGTGCAAGCTCGGCTGGGTGAATAAAATCGTATCGACAAAGGTTGTGAGCGCAAAATGGCGTTAATTGTTCAAAAATATGGTGGGACATCGGTGGGGTCGGTGGAGCGGATCAAGCTTGTTGCCGCCAAAATCGCGAAAGAAGTCAACGCAGGTCATCAAATTGTGGTTGTGGTCTCGGCCATGAGTGGGCAAACAAACCGTTTGATTGAACTGGCTAAGCAGATTCATGAGCCGATTGATCCGCGTGAATATGATGTCATGATGGCAACCGGCGAGCAGGTCACGATTGCTTTGTTGAGTATGGCCTTGAATAACATCGGCTGCCGTGCGAAATCATACACCGGGCCGCAAGTGGCGATCACCACGGATAGTGCCCACATGAAAGCCAGAATTACGCACATTGAAGCGGATAAGGTCAAACAAGATTTGGCCGCAGGGTATGTCCTGGTGGTGGCCGGTTTTCAGGGGGCGGATGCAGATGGTAATCTTACCACCTTAGGGCGAGGTGGATCGGATACCACCGCAGTGGCTATGGCAGCGGCCTTGCACGCCAGTGAATGTCAGATTTTTACCGATGTTGACGGGGTTTACACCACCGACCCGCGCATTGAAGAGCGCGCGCGTCGCTTAGAAAGTGTGACCTTTGAAGAAATGCTGGAACTGGCCAGTCTGGGTTCAAAAGTCCTACAAATTCGGGCGGTTGAATTTGCCGGAAAATATAGCGTTCCGCTCAGGGTTTTGTCGAGCTTCGAAGATGGCCCCGGTACGTTAATCTCATTTGAGGATAAAACTATGGAACGGCCAAAAATTGCTGGCATTGCACTGAACAAAGATGAAGCGAAGTTAACCATTGTTGGTGTGCCAGATCGCCCTGGGGTTGCGCATGAAATATTGGGGCCAGTGTCGGAAGCGAATATTGAAATCGACATGATCGTACAAAATATTACCGAAGATGACACCACCGACTTTACCTTTACGGTGCATAAAAATGATTACGAAAAAGCTTTGGGGATCATGAAAAATACCGCAGAGCGGCTTCAAGCCAGAGATGTTTCCGGCGATGATCGCATTGTCAAAGTCTCGGTGGTGGGCGTGGGTATGCGTTCGCATGCGGGCATTGCCAACACCATGTTTGAAGCCTTGGCGAACGAAAAAATTAACATTCGGATGATCTCAACCTCAGAGATTAAAATCTCGGTTGTGGTTAATGAGCGTTATGGTGAATTAGCAGTTAGAACGCTGCATGAAGCGTTTGAATTGGAAAACGCCAACATCAGTTAGTGTTATCACGGAGGCACTGTTGGGGTAATACAACAAGTTTGAGAAAATCGCAACGTTTGCTTCCTAAATACGACATAGCCTGTTAGACTCAATAGTTAACACGCTCAAAGCCTTGGTTTTAAAAGAGTATTTGTGTGTTAAAGATAAGGACGATAAAAAAATAATAATAACAATTAAATAAAACAAGGAGCATCAAATGCTAATTTTGACGCGGCGAGTTGGGGAGTCACTGATGATCGGGGATGAGGTCACGGTAACTGTCCTAGGCGTTAAAGGAAATCAAGTCAGGATAGGTGTTAACGCACCCAAAGAGATTTCTGTTCATCGAGAAGAAATTTACGAACGCATCCAACAAGAGAAAAAATCCGGACCGAATAAAAACGGAGAAATTGCCTAAAAAAATGGCTGCACGAAAAGGGAAAATCGTGTATTCTTGCTTCCGATTATCGGAGAGATGGCCGAGCGGCTGAAGGCGCTCCCCTGCTAAGGGAGTATGGGGGATAACCTCATCGAGGGTTCGAATCCCTCTCTCTCCGCCATTCTTCTATTTTTATGTTTATCGATCAAATTCTGCGCCATCGTACTGTTTTGGCGTTTTCTAATCCCCCCCCATCATCTTCAGCAAAATATGCACTTGCCCAGTTATGTGGTTTTTTTGCTGTGCGTGGATCCTAAGACTTTAGGCTGTTCTTCAGTAACTATTTGCAGAGCCTAAATGTAATGATTGCCCCTAGAATATTTCCCGGTAAACATACGAAAATAATGATTTTCTTTTTGGGGTGCAGGAAAATAGCGACGGCTATAGGCCTCCATTATTGGCCAAATTTTTCAACACCCTTAACCGTTGTCATTACTCGATTTAGTATTTCATGATACCTTTTAAGCTTAAAGCATTCAGAGCAATTTTATGATAGATCAATCAGTTAAGAATGATTATGACAGCCCTTGGAAAGAAGTCATTGAGCAATTTTTTCCTGAGTTCATCCGGTTTTTTTTCCCAAAAATCTATCCTGAAATTGACTGGGCGGTTGACTGCGTGTTTTTGGATAAAGAGCTTGAGAAAATTACTCAAGATGCCGAAGTTGGAAAACGAATTGCGGATAAATTGGTTAGGGTTCAACTGATGGGTGGTGAAGAGGCGATTATCTTCATTCATGTCGAGATACAAGGATCTTATGAAAAAGCCTTTGAAAGTCGAATGTTTATTTATAATCGGCGGATAGGTGAAAAATATGATGGTGACGTCGTCAGTTTAGCCATACTGTGCGATACGAACCCTAAGTATAGACCGGATACCTTTGCCACTGAGCGATGGGGGTGTGAGTTAAATTTCAAATTCCCAATGGTTAAACTATTAGATTTTCAAGAGAAGTGGGATGAACTTGAGCAGCATGAAAATGTTTTTGCTGTTGTGGTGATGGCACATTTAAAGTCATTAGAGGTAAAGCAGGGCAATCAGCGAAAATACTGGAAATTAGAACTGGTCAAAAGCCTGTATTTGCGGGGATGGGAGCGTGCTATAGTGATACAATTATTTCGGTTTGTAGATTGGATTATTACATTGCCCAAAGAGCTAGAGACTAGTTTCTGGGATGATGTGAAGCAGTTAGAAAAGGAAAAAGCCATGCGATATATGACAACAGGTGAAAGAATTGGGCATGAGAAAGGTGTTCAGCAAGGTGAGATTAACAAGGCTCGGGAAGGTGTTATTGACGTGCTAAGCATCAAATTTTCTAATGTCGCTGATAAAATAGTGTCGGTAGTTAACGATACTGTTGATCCTGTTCGTCTCAAAGCGATGCATCACGAGGCGGTGCGGACAGACTCACTTGAAGCATTTGAAAAATGGATGAACAAATAACCGAATCATGCTTGAAATGATTCATGCGCTTAAGCTATTGAAATTTAAAGAGATATTAAGAAACTCATTTTGACAATGGTGTACTTCCCAGCGCCATTCATTCTATTCTCATGTTTATCTGTCAAATTCTGCTCCACCGCACTGTCTTGGCGTTTTCTAACCCCCCTTCCTCTTCAGCAGAATATCCACTTGTCCAGTCATATCCTAATACTTTAGGCTGTTCTTCAGTTTTACTAATACTTTAGCGCGTTTTTCAATTTTAATAATACCTCGGGTAAAAAACAGCCACCAGAGAATACTATTTAAGGTAAAGGCCAAGCTTCCCAATGGCAATAAAAGCCGAATAAATGGCACTAAAAAAGATCCTATGATTATGTATTTCAATACAATTTTTAAATGTTCTTTTGTGTAATTAACGGACCATAAATATTTGCAGAGCATAAATGTAATGATTGCCCCTAGAATATTTCCCGGTAAATAGGCTAAAAATATGATGAGATATGTTGGAAGCGGCGCGAGTATCGCAAAAGAAAAGAGCGCTAGAATATTGGTGATTGTTAAAATAATGACGCCTTGCACCAAATGGGCGGTACCCGGTTTTTTAATCAAAGATTGAAATAGAACGATTGAATAAATAAAACCCGCACTAAAAGGGACTAATATCGCGCTATTATCATTTCCACTCAACAGTAGCCCAAAAATACTGATTAACAATGTCGCACTGAATAAATGCTCTGTATCAAATTGCGCTTCAATGGGTGTAAAAGAGGTGTCAATCAATAACGGTTTTCGCTGACTCGGATGTTTTGCGCACGGACAACATAGACCGTTATTTTTATATGCCGTATAAGGTAAGACCGGTGTACTGCATTGCTCGCAAGGGATTTTTTTTGCTGTAGAATCAATTTTTGCATAAAAATGGTGTGCGTTAGGTTTGTCTCGTTCAGTTGAATCATCAGCATGTGTGTTGTCATTATAAATAGAGATAACCGTAATATAACTACAGTAGCAACCGATGGGTATGATGATGAGACTGACAACAACAGAAAGTTGGCTTGCCAAGAGTGATAAACTGATGGTTACAATGGCAAAGGCAAATATGGACAGTCCGCTTAATAAATAAAAGAGCCATTTGTTCGATAAGCGATTCCAATCAAAAATAAGAATAATCAGCGAGATCAATACTGATAATAATAGAGGTATAAAGAGAAGTATTGATATAGTACCTGCGGCAAAGAAAAACATAATAATCCATTTATATCCCTAATTTGGATATGCTCGCTTAAGAAGAATGTCAAAAAAATATTTTTCGACTCAGCTTCTGAGGGCCGTTTAAAAATGCTGGGTTGATGGCAGCATGCATTCTCAAAAGACCCTCAACTCCCTTCAGGTTAGTATCCATTAACATAGGGTGTCATCTCAAGCGGTTTAGAATCGAGGCTTTTTATAACAAAGTACGTTTGCCGGGCCAATTTTGCGCAGAGTACGGTATCTGACTTCGCTAGATTATTCGCAAAACATGAGACACTCAGCGATGATGGATGCGTGTCTGAGCGTAGTTTGATGGGTCAATAGCACGTCTAGGGGAAATCTGCCTTAGGGTGGGCGGAGGTTAAATGCAAAATAGATTGGTACACCGAGCAGTTCGGCTAACACCGGATTACCGGTATGATTTAGAACAACAAGTCGTGGCGGCAGTAAAAGATTTTGCTCGTGCCATCAACTCGGGCAGCAAGGGCGTGGCGGAGATGTCTGCGCTTGTTCAGGTTACATCTGAGCCACCGCTTTCAAATTTAGAGGGCTGGGAGCGTGTCATTCGAGTGGCGTTTTCTTCTGTGCGAAAGCCCTCACCATGGCTTAAGTGGGCAATCTGGTCAAAACCTTCTCAGCCACTCACGTGGTTAGATTTAATTAGCGGGGATGGATATCGGCGCGAAAAAGCGTTACGCACCTTATCCGGCGCTGCACCGAATCGTTTTTTCTTGGCTTTAGCCATGCGACGGTTGAATGACTGGGTGCCTCAAGTTCGAGTCGCGGCGCGGGAAAGGCTCCCTCATCTCATCAAAAGATCTAATCCTATACAGGTTGTTGATTTGTTGTGCGTGATCCTGCCTCATTGGCATTCATGGGGACGAATTGAACAGCAAGACAAGCTGGGCTTGTTAGAGAGCATTTGCCACCAACAGATGGCTGGCGCGATAAAATCTAAGCTCATCTCCTCAACATCGGGGCCGATGTTATCCTTGTTGGCGCAAGTGGGGCGTACCGCCGTTCTGGATGAATACTTGAGTGAAATAGCTGAAAAGGCGGTGCAACCTTGGGTTCGGGCAAAAGCGTACCGAAGCCAGTTTGAAGGTAGAATGGTTTGGGTGGAAATGCATCAATGGCAATGGACCGATCCTCGATATTGTGGCGGTGGATTAAGGCCTACCGTGGCTGAGCGAACATTGGCCATCACGTTTCCGTTTTTAGCGACCTTGAAACAAGCCTCGGCTGACCGGTCACCCATTGTGAGGCGCGTTGCTGCGGAATTTTTGATCCGTGAGTGGAAGACTTTGGGTGAAGCATCATTGCCGTTGGCAAAACATTTTGCTTCTGATCCTTCACCGTCAGTGGCGGAGCGAGGCCGATTCGTCTTGAAGAAACTTGAGGCAAGTGAAGAATGATGAACACGTCAAAATGTGTCTAAGGCGGTTATCCCAGCAAAAGGTCATCAGAGTAAATGACAGACAATCACGATAGTCGCTACAAATTGTTGTTTTCACACCCAGAAATGGTCAAAGCATTTTTGACGGGTTTTATTGACTCTGAATACATCGAATATTTTGATTTAGACTCACTTGAAAAGCAGAATGGCAGTTATGTTGCGGATGATTTGAGAGATCGGTCGGATGACCTTGTTTGGCGTTTGCAGTGTAAAGATGAATGGGTCTATCTGTATTTATTGCTAGAGTTTCAAACAACGGTTGATCGTTGGATGTCTGTGCGAGTCGCAACCTTATCCAAGCACAAAATTTGAGGCAAAACGATTGTCTTCCTGCAATATTGCCTGTCGTTATATATAATGGTAAATATCGATGGCAATCGCCGACTGAACTTGCCGCTTTAATGGAGCCGATACCGGAAGTATTTAAGCCATTGCAATTAAATGTCCGTTATGTACTGATTGACGAGGGTCGTTATACCGGTGAAGAACTGGCCGATAGTGAAAACATCGCGGCGATCTTGTTTAGGTTAGAAAATAGCCCAACAGCAGAGGTTTTTGATCATGGCCTGACATGTTTGGTTAAGTGGTGCAAACGGCCGGAGCGAGCAAGTTTACAGCGGGCGTTTACGATTTGGATGAAGCGCGTATTGCTCAAAAAATTACCGAACCAGGCAGTACCGGAATTCAGCGAGTTAGCAGAGGGGCAAGCGATGTTATCAGAACGAATGGATGACTGGCAGGAAAATTGGAAGCAACAAGGTGAAATTTGTGCGAATCAAGCTGCGGTCATTGAGGTGCTTGAGGTAAAATTTTCCAATATTCCTGACAGTATGGCGTCCGCAGTTAACGGGGTCGGTGATCCTGCTCGCCTTAAAGCAATGCTTCGTGAGGCGGCTCGCTCAGACTCGCTTGACTCTTTTGAACAATGGATGGCGAAAGACTAAACCCTGTTATTTCAAGAGAGGGTTTGTCGGTTTCCAATAGCGGCAAAAAACAGTACTGGAATTCAGCGAGTTGGTCGCGGGGCAAGCGATGTTATCAGAACGAATGGATGACTGGCAGGAAAGTTGGAAGCAAGAAGGCATTCAGCAGGGTGAAATTCGTGCAAATCAAGCTGCGGTCATGGAGGTGCTTGAGGTGAAATTTTCCAATATTCCTGACAGTATGGCGTCCGCAGTTAACGGGGTCGGTGATCCTGCTCGACTTAAAGCAATGCATCGTGAGGCCATTCGCTCAGACTCGCTTGAATCCTTTGAACAATGGATGGCGCAACATTAGAACCGATTCTGTTGATGCTGAAAGGGTTGGTATTTACAGACAGTAATCAGAAAGAATAATGGATTTAAACCATTCAGCCGATAATTGAACCTAACGTAAACTGCGGATCCTTCACATGAAACGACTCTTTTTATTACTACTGATGTTGAGCCTTGGCAATACGGCGTTAGCGCAAAAGCGCATTGCGTTGGTCATCGGCAACAGCGCTTACGACAAATCCATTGGTGCGTTAAAAAATCCAGTCAATGATGCCACCGATATTGCTAAAACCCTCAGTCAACTCGGTTTTCAGGTTAATAGGAAACTCAATGCCACAAAAAAGCAGATGAAACAGGCCATAAGCCAGTTTGGCAAACAATTATCTGAACGCAATACGGTGGGGTTATTTTATTTCGCGGGCCATGGCGTACAAGTTAACAATCGAAACTACCTCATACCCATCGGTTCGGATATTCAAGGGGAAGCCGATGTTGAATACGAAGCGGTTGATGCGGGCCGGATATTGGGCCAGATGGAAGCCGCCGGTAATGATCTCAATCTTGTGTTTTTAGATGCCTGTAGAGACAACCCTTTTGGCGGTTCATTTCGCTCAAGTCAGCGTGGTTTGGCACGTATTCCTGTGCCCAGAGGGTCGATGATAATATACGCGGCTTCACCCGGTGAAAGAGCCTCAGATGGCAAGGGTCGTAATGGCATCTTCACGAAACATTTACTGAACCAATTAAACGTTTCAGGGATCAGCATTGATGATGTCTTTAATCAAACTGCAGAAGCGGTTTACCAGGAAACAGGCAGTGCGCAACTGCCGTATCGGGAAGGCTCGATTATTGGTGGCAAGTTTTATTTTAAGTTGGCAACTCAAGCACCCAGCCCCGTGTTGAATAAAAGCGGTGCTGAAGATATTTGGCTTGAATATATGGATCGAGATGACCCCAAACAAATAAGATTGTATTTATCCGAATACCCAACAGGGAAATTAGCGCCTTTATTTCGTTTGAAGCTAAAAAATAAAACTGTATTGACGTATACCTTGACGGTTCGCTCTAACGTCAATGGCGATACCGTTTATATTGATGGTAAAAATTACGGTGCGACTCGGTTAGATGTGAAGCTCACACCTGGTGAGCACGTCATCAAAATAGAAAAAAAGGGTTATCAAACCTTTGAGGAAACCATCCAATTAGATAAGAAGCAAACGGTTATCGGTGTATTGAAGAAACAGGCACAACCTGTAGATACCGCAACAGTGAGTGCCGACACCCAGTTTTGGCAAGAGATAAATCACCGTGATATTGCTGATCTGAGGTTCTATTTAAAGGAATATCCGGGTGGAAAATATGCCGTTCAGGCTAGAGTTAAGATTAAAGCATTACAACCGAAACAAGAGACAAAAGGCCAAACCTGGATAGACCCGAGCACGGGTATGACATTTGTGTGGGTGCCAAAAGGGTGTTTTCAGATGGGGAGTCGCTCAGGATATAAAGACGAAAAACCTGTGCACGAGGTGTGTGTGGACGGTTATTGGCTCGGCCAAACCGAAGTGACGCAAGGGCAATGGCAAAAGGTGATGGGGAAGAATCCCTCACATTTCAAGCGCTGTGGTTCAAACTGCCCGGTAGAGAATGTCTCCTGGAATGACACGCAAGATTTTATCCGTCAGTTAAACGCCCGAAGTAACAAGGCGTATCGCCTACCAACGGAAGCGGAGTGGGAGTATGCGTGCAGGAGTGGTGGAAAAAACCAAACATATGCGGGTAGTAACTCGCTCAATTCAGTTGCTTGGTATGGCAATAACTCGGATAAAAAAACGCACCTTGTTGGGCAAAAAAATGCCAATGGTTTAGGGCTGTATGACATGAGTGGGAATGTCCGGGAATGGGTGCAAGATAATTATAGTGGTAGTGCTTACAGTACTCACCTACGTGATAATCCTATATATGATGCAGGCGGTCAGAACCGTGTGTACCGGGGTGGCAGTTGGTACGGCAGCGTGTCGTTCAGTCGCTGTGCTGTTCGTGACCTCGACACGCCCGGCAGCAGCTACGACACTTTGGGCTTCCGCCTGCTGAGGACACCTTGACTTTTACCTTATTATTTTTTTACATTTTTATAGCCCTATGGTGATCATGTTTACGCTTCATTGTTGGTTTAAAAAAATTAGGGTAAACACTGAATTTTCAGGTAAACTTTGTAGCCCGCCTTGCCGGCGGTCTCGCTATTTAATCTGTGTTATTGCTCGATATTTAAGGAAGAATATTGATGCTTAGAGTGATTACACGCCGGTTTAATGCCAAAACAGAATGATTTGAAGACGATATTTTGCAGTCTTTTTGAATGAACAAAAATATCTTGCGAATAAATTGGGTGATGTAACAAGCGGTATTTTTTACTGCATCCGGTTCAATTTGGTGGCTTACGGTGTTTCCAGCAAGCGCGCTTTTTCAATGCCGTCACCTTGTGCAAAATCAACCCCCACTTCACGCAATACCGCTAACGTAGCATCATCTTCAACACTGTCTGCAATGGTTAGTTTCCCCAAAATATGCGCAACGTCATGAATGGATTGAATCAGCGTTTGGTCGTGCTGGTTTTGGGTTAAGGCGAGCATGAAGGTGCGGTCTAGTTTGACGTAATCCACCGGTAGGGTTTTTAAGTGTGTATAAGAAGCAACGTTGCTGCCAAATTCGCTCAGGGTAAATTCACAGCCTACATTTTTAAGGGCGTTAATCACCTCACAGGCGCTGTCGATGTTGGTTAAGATGGCGCTTTCTGTGGCTTCAAAAACGATCAGGTGTGCAGAAATCTGCTGACTGTCGAGTTGAGTCTGAATGAAATTGACCAAGCTTTTATCGTGTAGTGCATAACGGCATAGGGGGATGGCGACCCGCCCGATGGCGGCGATTTTTTTGGGATTTTGCTGTATCCAAGTGAATATGTTTTGAATCATCCAGCGGTCTATTTCAGGTTTGTGGTCATGTGCTAAAGCTTGCGCCAGAATAGGCGATTCGATGAATGCACCGGTGTCATCTTTGAGGGCCAGGCGGATTTCGTAGTGTGCTTTTAGGGTCTTCGAGGTGATGGCTTGTCGGCGTTGGTAACGCAACATTAAGGCATTATTGTCTAGCCCGGTTTGTAGACAATTGGCCCAGTGTTGGATGCGCTGTTGGTGGGCGATATCCGCCGGGCTGAGTAAATAAAGGTGTCTTGCTTGCTCATGGGTGCAGGCGGTTTGGTGTGCCTCACTGGCGGCTTGGCATAAATCGTCGGCGCAGCGTGATGCGCTATTTATCTCAATGGCACCGATGTGGGTGGCCAGTTGTTGTTGGGTTTGTAGGGTGGTTTGCAGCGATGCCAAGGTGGTTTCTGCATTTTGGGGGGCACTCAAAATGAGCCCCAGTGTGCGTGGGTTGATGTAGGCTAACGTCTCTTTTTTGTCTAAGTGATCCTTTAAAAATTCAATTAATTTCTTTATGGCGGTGTCGCTGTGCATGCTGGGGCGGATGCTCAGATAAGCCAAAAGATATTTGATGTCAGACGTTTGCTGGATGTTGATGCACTGTTGCTTGAGCTGGTGTTTGAGCGCATGTTCGTTCATTAGGCCGGTTGACGTATCATGCGTTGCCGCGAAGGTGATCGCTGAACTCATGCTGTGCGCGGTATTGTTCAGTGCACGATCCAGCATGGGGTCGGCTGGGTTATCGGTTTTCTGGGCGATGTTTAAGTGTACTTCAATGACCAATTGCTCAAATGCTAAGGTTTTAGCGCCCATGCCTTGAGCATTGACAAACACATAAGAGGTGCCGTCGTCATCTCGCCAGACCAATTTTAAGGCTTCTCCGGGTTGATTGAGGGGGGTGAATAAAACCCAATCGTTGATGTGTAACTGGCGAACCTGCTGCAATGCATCCTGGTATTCCGGGGTAAAGTGCGTATCAATGCTTTGATAGGTCGTGTGTTGTGTGGCGCTTGAGGGCGTGGTGCCGGATAAATAGGTCGCCATGTCATCGAGTAAAATATTGTTTTGAAAAATATCCGCTGAGATTAAGGATAAACCGGCTTCAATGTTGCTGAGTAATGCCGCTTGTGTGTGTTGGCTGATGTGGCCGGGCTGTTGCGTGCAAATTTGATCAACGACGGATAAATATTGCTGGTAGGGGCCGCTGGTGTGGCCTTGGCGCAGGTATAGTAGTTCTAATAAATTTTCCCAGCTTTGCTCGATTAAGCTCGCGAGTACGTGTGGAATGGGTCGGTTATTAATGATGGTGGCTAATGAATGTTGGACTTGCTGGTGGGCTTGTTGGAGTTTTTGCTTGCCAATGCAGGATTTCACCACCAGATCAACATTATGGTTGTATAAATCGGTTTGTTGCATCACCAGCGCCTCTAAAGCGGGCAAAATATGTTCAAAACTAGCGCTGGGGTTTTGTTCGGATATTTTGGCGATCAGGTGTTCGGTTTCATGTTTGATGCTGAGGCTGGTTGCACTCGTCCCCGAAGAGAGTGAGAGTTGATACAAATGATGAATGGCGCGTCTAGTTGGGTGCTCGGTGTCTTGGAAAAAGCGGGGGCTTTCCAGTGCAGAAGCGATGATCGGCGCTTGTAGTTGTTTAAACCAGACCTTCAAATTGTTTGAGTGGCCGTTGTGTTGTACGTTGTCGAAAACGCGCTGAATGACATCAAGGCGGTGCGCTGTTTTGGGTTGGGTCGCCGTGTCGGCTTGTTGTTGTGAGACCAAATGTTTGATGGCCTCGTAAAAAGCCAGCGCGCTTTTGTCTGTGTCATCGTTACGGTTTTCTGTGCTGGCGTGCTCGGTTGTTGCGTCTTCTGTGGGCGGTTCTGCATCCGCTTGGGGCGTGGGTGCGGTGTCGAATTGTCGTTCGTAGACACTTTGAAAATGGGCTAAGTGCTCCTCAACGCTACGTTCTAAAAGGCTGTGTGTGTTTTGGCTAATGATTTGATGTTCGTTTAATAAGCTGATGGCGTCGGCATATAACGGTTTTAACCCCTCTGCGAGGGGGTCGGCCAATGCTTGGTAAAAGCGGGGTAAGACCTCGGGTTGAAAAACGTCCATGAAAGCGTTGTGTAATTGATAACAAATGGCCGCCGGGCCAATGGGGTTGTTGGAATCGTGAATGTCTTGTTGGTAAAGTTGTGAGAGCTGGCTGTGCAAGTCATCTAAGGGTTTGCGGAAGATCGATTCTACCTTGGCGGTAATGCTGGAGATCACCAGCCAGTCTTCAAAGTCATTTTTTTGAATTAAGCTCAAGGACGGGTTTTTTGCGGTGTATTTGGAGGGGGTTGGTTGCAAGCGTTCAATGTGGGTGAAATTGTCTTCAGACATTTGTATAAAACGGATTTTGGCTTTGTTTTGGCCTTTGTTCAGTTGGGTTAATGCATCAAAATATTGGTTTTGTGTGACGTTATCACGGGCTTGTTCGGCTTCGCTAAAAAAAGCATCTTCTGCGGCTTTGCAAAAGACTTGGAAGAGCTGATTGACATGTTGATGGGTGAGGGTGCTCAGTGCTTGGATCAGGGTTTGGTTTTGGGGCGCCAGGGTGTGTTGGCTGATGCTGGCCGATTGGGTTTGTCTGACCAGTTGATTCAGCAAGGCAATAATCTTGGCATCCGGGTCAATAAAGGTAATGCCAATGCCATGTTCAAACACGCGGGCGGCATTGGCTTTTAATTGGTATTGCTGGGTATTTTGGTCAATCGGCACGGCAAACTGAACCGACAGCGTTGAGGCGACGGAAAACTTGGTGGGGTTGTCGATGGACAGGAACATGCCGCCTTCGCAATAATCTCGAATAAAACACGGCTGAGGTAATTGATCGGCGTTGGAAATCATCGCATTGATGTGTACCGGATATCGAATGTGCGCACGTCTATTCACAGGCTCTTTCGTTCCATGAAATAAATTATAAAGTCATTGTATTCTTATTTTTTGTGATGCAAGCAAAAAAGGCTTTTATCCCATTTTGTTATGGGTGCTGGCTGACTACTTTAAGGATAGCTTTAAATGGCGTGTTTGGCGGGGATAAACGGAGAACGGTGTGCGTTTGTTTGAAAAAACCCCACCCAGAAGGTGGGGCGAAAAGCGGTTATGCAATGGATTTATAATAATCCATTAAAATGTGGGCCACTTCTGGGCGAGCAAATTCTGGGGGCAATTCTTCTCCTGCCGCCAACATCCCGCGCACCTTGGTGCCAGAGAGTAAAATAAAGTCGTCCTTGGTGTGGTCTGGGCCGTCTCTCATCATGATGACTTTGCCCAATTTTTTTGAGAATGCAGTGTGATCTGCGCGGAAAATTTCAATGCTGAGAGCACCTTTGGGCACATCCTCATCGAAAATGGTTTGTGCATCAAATGGGCCGTAATAGTCACCCACACCGGCATGGTCGCGACCAATGATAAAGTGTGTGCAACCAGCATTTTGACGGAAAACCGCGTGTAAAACCGCTTCGCGAGGCCCGGCATATAACATGTCAAAACCATAACCGGTAATTTCGACGGTATTGGCGGGGAAATATAGCTCAACCATTTTTCGAATGGCCGCATCCCGGACTGGGGCAGGGATATCACCCGGTTTGAGTTGGCCTAATAACATGTGAATTAAAATGCCATCAGCCCCGACGGCTTCTTTGGCCATTCTGCACAGCTCTTCGTGTGCGCGGTGCATGGGGTTACGGGTTTGGAAAGCCACGATTTTTTTCCAGCCGGCTTTTTCAATGATGTCTCGAATTTGTGGGGCTGTGCGGAAAGTGCCGGGGAAATCGGTTTCAAAGTAACTGAAATTTAACACTTTGATTGGGCCGGAAATCAGGTGTTGACCCAATGATTTAAACGTGGATACGCCAGGGTGGTCAACATCCGTAGAGCGATAGACGTGTTCACAAATGCTGCTGATTTGGGTTTCGCTTAAGGTTTCAATGGCGCTGACCTCTTGGATCGCCAAAACCGGGTGACCATCGACATTGGGGTCACGTAAAGCAATGCGTTTGGCGCCTTTGATGGCGTCAATGTTGTCGGTTAAGTTAACCACGGGCGTGGGCCAAAATAAACCATCACTGGTTTTCATGTTTTCAGCAACACCGAGGGTGTCTGCGGCATTCATGTAACCCGTTAATGGGTTGAAATAACCGGCGCCAAGCATTACCGCATTTGCCGCAGAGGCAGAGTTTAGGAGCAGAGAGGGTAAGCCTTCGGCTTCTTTACATAAGGCTTCATTTTCAGCTTTATCAGAAACATAAAGAGGATTCAGTGTGTCCGAACCATGAGGTTTAATCATTCAATGTTACTCCTTGTCTGTTCGCGCATGACGTGGCGAGATTGCAAATTTTTGCGATTCTAGCACGCCAGCGTAAGTACCGCGACCGAATTTATGCAGTTTGCGTTTGGATCGGTTGGGTGGGGGGTTAAGTGGTTGAAATGATCAAGTTTTTGATTGCAAAAGGGCAAGGGGTATCTAAAATGGGTGTTACATCATTAGAGAGAAGTAGGATAGTGACATGGCATATGATACAGATGATTTGCGCATTCGAGGTAAGCAGGATGTTATCCCGCCAGATGACGTTCACGAAACCCATCCGATCACCCCAGACATTGCCAAAAATGTGTTGCATGCGCGGCGGGACATTCATCAGATTTTATGCGGAGAAGATAAGCGTTTATTGGTCGTGGTTGGGCCTTGTTCGATTCATGACCCACAATCTGCGGTTGAATATGCGCAGCGTTTGCAGAAAGTCCGCTCTGAGTTGTCCGCAGAGTTGCACATTGTCATGCGTGTGTATTTTGAAAAACCGAGAACAATCGTTGGCTGGAAAGGCCTGATTAATGACCCTGGGTTAGATGGTAGCTTTAAGATCAATGAGGGGCTGTTTTTGGCTCGAAAAGTATTGATGGATATTAACGCGTTAGGGGTGCCCGCTGGGACGGAATATTTGGATTTGATTACCCCGCAGTATTTTTCTGATTTGATCAGTTGGGGGGCGATTGGTGCGCGCACGACCGAAAGCCAAGTGCATCGAGAATTGGCGTCGGGTTTGTCTTGCCCCGTTGGGTTTAAAAATGGGACGGATGGCACCCTAAAAATCGCCATTGATGCGGTGCATTCTGCGTCAAAACCGCACCATTTTTTGTCCTTGACCAAAGCCGGGCGTTCCGCCATTTTTTCGACCACTGGCAATGAAGATGGCCATATTATTTTGCGTGGGGGCAATGGCCAGCCAAATTATGACGCATTGAGCGTTCAGCGGGCGGCGGAAGCGTTAAAAGCGGCGGGCTGTGCGCCGCGCATTATGGTGGATTTTAGCCATGCCAATAGCCTCAAACAATACCGACGCCAAACCGTGGTGGGTGAAGATGTTGCGAATCAAATCGCAGAAGGTGATCCGCGGATTTTTGGGGTCATGATTGAGAGCCACTTAAACGAAGGTCAGCAGGCCGTGAAAGCAGATAAACCTTTGGCCTACGGGGTCAGTATTACCGATGCGTGTTTGGGTTGGGAGGATAGTGTGGTGTTGTTACACCGTTTGGCCGACGCGGTGCGTGCGCGGCGCGTCATCAATACATAGGGGCGAGACGTGAAAACACGAATTAAATGGGTTGAAAACGCGATGTTTGTCGCACAGTCGGGCAGTGGCCACAGTGTGGTGATGGATGGCCCGGAAGCATATGGGGGCCAAAATCTGGGCGTGCGCCCGATGGAAATGGTGCTGATGGGGTTGGGCGGGTGTACGGCATTTGACGTGCTGTTGATTTTACAAAAAGGCCGACATAAGGTGCTGGATTGTGAGGTTGAGATCACGGCCGAGCGTGCCGACACGGTGCCGAAAGTGTTTACGAAAATACATGTGCATTTTAAGGTGAAGGGGCAGGATTTACCGGATAAAGTGGTGGCACGTGCGGTCAATTTATCCGCAGAAAAATATTGTTCCGTCTCGATGATGTTGGGCCACTCGGTTGAGATTACGCATGATTATGCGCTCATCGCATCGGCTTGAGTGGCGGCTTGGGCGAAACCGCTATTGCGGAGAAAAAACCTCAGCCAACCAAGCCTAGTCTTTAATATAATGTAACCTCAGGCTCTCTTAACAGAGAGGGCTTCAATCACCAATCATGAGGTTACAAGATGGCGTCATCATCTGAGTTAGATTTGAAGAAAATGATGAAAGGTATTTAAAGCCTCTGAAACGCAAAGGCCTTCGGCTCAAAACCATCGATGCCTATGTTCGGGCTATTCCCTGTAGTGGCGAGTATTTTAGTCCAAATCAATCACCTATCAGAACAGCAATTGATGAAGTGTTTTTCAGGTTTACTGAGCCCTCGCTTGACGTATTCGCATAGCAGGGTCAGTCTTGAAAGAGATAATATCTCTGACTCAGCTTCCTCTTTTTCCAATAATTCTATCTTTAATTTCTCGCCATGGCGAGCCTGAATCATGGTCTTTGGCATATGCCGCCAGTCTTCTATCAAGCGCGTTTTTTTGGCTATCTGTTAACTTAATTTCAGCGTTATCCTCAAGCACACTATCCCATAATTTTTCAGCCAGGGTAATCCGCTCAGATGCACTCAGTTTTTGTAACTCCATGATATGTAGCCTAATTTTTAAGAAAGGTACACGCAAATTATACACTTCATGGAGGCACTGGTACACGTGCCTGTAAATCCATTCCCCTTTGGCCTCTGAAGGCGCAAGAGAAATATCAAATTTTCATTTTTTCTTTCACTTAAATCAGTGGCCAGCCAATTTTCATTCTGGCGAGCCACTCGGCCAATACGCGGGCTCACCCCGGTCTCACTGCAACAACAAGTTGTTGCGCTAAAAAACACCGGCTGAATCAGATAGATTATTTTAACGCTAGGTAATTAATACGTTTATTGCGGTGAATTATAATAGTTTAAGCGGCAATTCGGGGGCGATCAGAAATATTTATTATTTTGCCGTTAAATACTGGCGAAAAATGCTCAACTTCTCGAAGTCAGAGAGGTTATATGGACTGGGAGAAATACTGTAAGATTCTGAAATTCGATACACCGAAATTCGATACACCTATTACAATTTATCGGAGATGGCTTTGTTGTAAATCTTTAATTGAAGAGCCTATTGCGGGAAATCCGTTCGATGGGTTCTGTGGTGGGGTGGCTGACGAATTATGTTGGGCCCTTCTACCTGACGATACTTTATGCATTAGTTGTGGTTGAACTAAGTTTGTTTATCTGCTCAAATAGCTGCCTCTTGCAAATCCGTGACCGTTCTCGGGTTAGGCGTAGAGCAAGGTCGTTTCGAGAAAATGGAAATCTGAGTGCTAAGCTCGTTCCGAATCGTGAAATACTACTCTTCACGAGCAGATATGGAGACTTAACCGTGAAATATTTTACTTCAATTGCAATTCTCTCCTTTCTAATAAGCGCTGCTTCAATTGCTACCGCCCAGATTTGCGACGGTAGTTTGAATGCTGTTGATGATCCACTAATTGCCTACCAACTCCGCAGTAAACGACACTGTGAAGGCTACTACCAATCCAAGGTTTCCTCCAGCAGTCTAAATATTGTTGGGCTGACTCATGGGCGCTTAAATTATGAACTGACCAGTGAAACAAAAGTACCACTATCTGCACCATTGGCGACTCAAACTATTAAAATTCGAGGTATTGGGGCCAAGCTGAAGACTTACTATCGTATGGATGGAGTGATTCCTGTAGGGGGTACGCTTGATTGGGTGCTCAAGGACGTAGTTTTTCCCAAAAGGCTAGCTGATCGGGAGGTAGGGCTGTATGGCTGGTTCAATAACGGTGAGTACAACACCTATGTCCCGATCAACTTTGGTGTCCCTGGTAATATAATGATGACACTGAGAAGCTCAGTAACTGTCAGCAAGGCACAATGGCGTGCTGCCGAAGCAATTGGGCAAAGATGCAAGGCAATGGGTCCATGGAAAAAGGTAAAAAGAACACCTTTTAGGCGAGGGAAAACATTCCGGATTCAGTTGCCCAGTAGTTCAACAGGCAAGCTCTGCCTAGAAGTGGCGGCTAAAGTAGGTGGCAGCTCACGTTGGTTGAAGTTGATCGAGAGAGTACAAGTCGTCAATCACTAAGCTGTCAATTCTTATGCTTTCAATATACGCAATCAAGGCTATCAATGTATATATTCGCTAAACAGGGGAAGCAACGCGGCCTTTCTAAATCCAGAAAGTTACTAGAAAAAAAATGCCAGCAACATTTAGAGTGTGCCGCCGATGAATTACTGGATAAAAATGATCTGGAGGCGGCTAAACGTCATTTAACTTGGGCGGAAGTGGCGGAAAAACTACTACGACCAGAGGGCGTGATACCTCATAAGCCGCTGCTTTGGCCAGCGCTCATTGGTTTATTCTGCGTGGTAAGCGTTAGCCTGGCCGGGACAATAAGGATGTGGGGAGCGGAAGTCGCAATTGAGGTAGTAACCAACGGCTTGACCTTTCAATTGCACAGAGGAATTAATAAAGAAGACATAACAACGCCAAACAGCATCCAGCTACACGCAAAGCAAATAGCTTTGACCAATGTTAGCCATATCGACTGGACGAGCCAACCACCAGATGCCAAACTTTTTCTGGATCAATTAGAAACTAACGAAAGTTTTGAGCTACGTTTACGTAACACCAAGGATGCCAACCAGGGGCAGATACATGTTACCTTGGAAGATATTCCAAGCAAAAGCGAACTTTCACTCAGGAAGTTTGGTGGTAATGTGGAGTGGACTCTAAAATATGGGAAGTTGCAAGGTTCAGTAGACTTTAACGCAGTAACATTAACACTTGAATCAGACAACGGCGAACTAGAACATACTGTAGCGGGAGAAGTCTCTGATACCTTGACCTTCCATACAGAAGAAGGCACTGGCGCACCCATTGTGCTACAAACAGATCAGGTTGATGATTTCCGGCTGCACCAGGTACAGATTGAAAAGTTGTCTTTTGGCGAAGAAATACCCCCTGGGTCAGGGCGATTTGAGTCCTTGGTGCTTGGCGGCAAGGTTCGCTTGCTGCAGACGGGCAAAACGATTCAACTTGAAGAGTCTGACACGCTGCGCCTTAGTTTTTCTGAAGACGAGCCGCTGCACCGACGTGTAGAAATTATTAAAAACTCTCAAGACAAAGAAGCCAAGGGCTTAAAGTTGGTTGCAGAAGGCTATGTCAAGGGTATAGAGTTGGGTCCACAAAATTTTGAGCAAGACCTGCGTCCAACGTTAATGGAATATATATATCACCAACAACGGTTGGGTTTTTACTGGGGCGCTGCGGCATGTTTGTGGGGTGTTCTCTGGGGTGCTTTCCGGGCACTGTTTCGTTAGCACTGCGTCGCCAATTTTATTGTTATAATTTGGATTAGTAACCAATGATTAAGCGCATAATCTCTCTAATATTTGCAGCAATGTGTATTCTGGCGCCTTATCATAGTCAGGCAGGAGCTTCAACTGGCGATTATGTCTCTGCCCCATATATGAAGTCAACTGTACAAATTACTAGGGATCAACTTACTGGCGGTCAAGAGTATGGCTTTGGTTTTATTGTTTCGCAGGATAATGGTAAGTTGTATATTGTTACCGCTAATCACGTGGTACGTGATATAGATTCGGGGCCAGATGCCAAACTCATGCCTGTCCATGTTCGTTTTTATCACGACCAAAGGGGAATACCATTCAAAGCCGAACTGCTCGATTGGGTGAACGACGATCTTGATCTAGCGCTATTACGCGCCAATATACCGTCCCACCTGAATTGGACTCCACAAAACTATTGTGATGCTCATCAACCGGACGCTTATCGGCCGGATGATCCTGCTTGGTTTATTGGGCGTGCTCAAAAATGGTTTGTTCCAAAAGATGCTGTAGCTGGCACCATTGGTACTCCCGGTGCGAACAGAATGTTACGCTATGCGACCAATAGCGTAGAAGTTGGCACTTCCGGCGCTCCGGTGATTAGTAAAAAGGGGCTGGCTGGCGTTATTATTAGCGATGGCCTCAATAGCGTAGAAGCCGTTGATGTAGCAATTGTAAAATTATTTATAGAGGAAGGTGGTTATCCGTGGCAATTGAAGTTATCATGCAAAGAAAACCTTCCAACATTGCGTGTTATTCCGAATGTAGATAACGCACGTATTTACATTGATGGAGCATCGAATGGGGAATTTAGTCAAGGAAAACCTTTTTATAAGCGATTAGAGCCAAGGGATTACACTGTGCGTGTTGAAAAGAAAGGTTATTTTTCCTTTGAGAAAAAAGTAAATCTATGGAAAGACATAAAAATTCGAATAAATCTAAAGGCAAACCTAATAACTCCCCCTACCAGGGCAGAAGAGCAACAGGGTCTCTATGAATGGCAGAATGATATTCGGCATTCAAGGAGCTCTCGGGTCATCAAAGAGTTCCTAGTAAGATATCCGAGGGGCAGTCATGTGCCAGACGCAAAAAGGCGGCTAAAAGAGTTACGCGCTCGTGGCCGATGAATGATTTATTTCTATAACTGTTTTATTAGAATATTGCAGAGTAAGCGGAACATGAAATCTGTCAGATTGGGAATTGGGGCTGTGATATGTGTCATGCTTGGTGCGTGCTCAGGCTTGTTAGCCGGGTTAACACAAGAAGAAGGCTGTTACTCCGTGTATGCTCTTAATACGAAGCAGAGAGTTGAGCTTAATGTGGGGAATGGTAATCCGATACTCCTTACTGGTGGTGAGAAGATTGTTTGCACGTGCTACCAAGATAGCTTCCTCGCGGGAGCCAGCGAGGATGGGCGCATAGAAGGGGCTGGTGAGGACGGTCACATTCAGGGAGTCGGTGAGGACGGTCGCATTCAGGGAGTCGGTGAGGACGGTCGCATTCAGGGAGCTGGTGAGGACGGTCGCATTCAGGGAGCTGGTGAGGACGGTCGCATTCAGGGAGCCGGTGAGGAAGGGCATGTGGCGGGAGCTAGTGAGGAAGGGCGCGTGGCGGGAGCCAGTGAGGAGAGTAACGTAGCGGGAGTTGGTGAAAACAGTCGTGTAGGAGGGGCTAGTGAGAGCGGACGCTTGGAAGGGGCGGGAGAGCGTGGCTTTCTCTCCGGTGGCTCAGTTAAACTTTCCTGCCGCATTGTGCCAGAGTGTTCCGGTTTTCAACTGATTGGCTATGAGCCGGATCAGATACTGGTTCTTACCAGTACTGGTAAGAAATCTGTTCCGGCAAGCTGCATCACTTGGTAGTTTTTTACTTGAAGAGGTTAACATGAAAGAGATTTTTAGCATTTGTATATTTCCATTGCTCGCGCTTACGGCGTGCCAAAATATGCCAATAGATTTCTCCGGTTTTTCAGCCCCGAAGCGGCCACTAAATTTGGTTGAACTGGAACATCCCAAAATCAAGCTCACGTTCCAGGCTACAGGAAAAACGCACCGATCCGGAGATACTTTCGATCCGCCGAATACGATTGATTGCTCCAAACTTACCCTCAAATCGGACTCGTTCAAAGGCGCCATCGAAGCTGGAGCCCTCCTAGTGAAGATTAAAACACCACGGAAGGTCAAAATTGAAATTCAAACACCGCAGCAGACCCAAAGGTTCTTTGAGCAGAAGAGTCAAAGAAAACAAGAACAAACCTATGAAACGGTTAAGATTAAACCTTTCTATGGTGGGGTGCTTGCTCTGTGTAACGTTTCTGAGAGCGCAACGGGGCCAGATTCGCGAAGCTACCGTATCCGTTCTCTCGATGAATATTTTGTCAAGGGCAAAAACGGTCATGTCGCCGTTGTTGGGGCAGTACTAGGGGGGGGGTTTGCCAAAAGCTACTCTTGGATGCTCTGGATAAGTGATCGAACAACAACGTTCACTAACTATGAGGATGATTGGTCTATACGCAAAGCCTCGATAGTTCCTAAATAGGCCACTCCACCCTTAATTGTGGGAAATGTCACAATTTTCTGCTAGTTCAGCGATGCATGTTTTGTTAACTTTCTGATAGCCTATCAAGCTATTGCTGGGATCAGAGTCCTACATGCACACGATAGGCTTTTACGTTCATAGCAATGAGCAATAAACTTAAACAATTTTTGTTCAACTGCAACAGCTTGTCGTGCAGACGTTTAGCCAGAATGATACAAGGCTTCAGGGTAAGGCTTGTGGCGACAGAAATCCGGTTGTCTGTTTATAAATTTATGAAGCATATCGGAAATTATATTGAGACTCGAAGACCAAGGTAGTTATCACCTTTAAACAAGCCAGCGCTTTAATGAGTGACAGCCAAGCAGCTTATAGTGGTGATTATTGCAAAATTCATGATTATCCATGAAGTCTTCTAGCTTTTTTATAATTCTCCTTATTAAGGTTCGCGACAATAGGGGAGGATTTTATTGCAAGGAAAGATGTGATTAAAAATCGCATAGACCAAGTAATCCAATTCAAATTCTGGTTATGCAGTTTCTTACTAACGATTGTCTGCCCATTCATCATGTTTAGGTAAATTGCAATCTGTTTCAATATCGTACCAGGGGGCTTTTAAGCTAACCCAGATATGATTTGCCGGTCTAACTATTGGGTCGTCATCCAATGTGCCGAGACGAAGGATGTAATGTTTTTGATTTTCTTTGTGAGCGTATATATGTGAACCGCAGTTTGAACAAAAGCACCTTACTTTGTCGGGTGATGACTGGTAACACTTTATTTGATTTTCACCTGAAGTAAACGCAAAATCATCTATCTGCACTGCGGCAACAGATGAGAAAGCAGAACCATGTGCTTTTCTGCATGTCGTGCAATGACAGTGAGTGATCTCACCCATTTTTCCATTAATTGCATATGTAACATCTCCACACATACAGCTGCCTTTTATCATTATGTAATACCTTTTTGTTTTTAATACATAACGTGTTGATAATCCTGCCCCGGAGTGAACGCGCACGAATCTTGCGCTATTCCTATTTTTCTGGCGAACGATCAAAACGAACAAGACCGAGTACAGAACAATACCCGGCGTTAAACGTGATAGGCGGTGACCGTCATGACTTTGGCGCTGGCTTGCATCGCGAGTTTGATCGGCAGGGGCAGATCAACCCCACCGTTGCTGATGGCATTGGCGGCATGTGCCTGCTCATCGGTTTTCATTTGTTCTAAAACCGCCCGTGTTTTTGCATCTTGTTGGGGTAGTTGTTGCAGGTGTTCTTCCAGGTGTTGAACGACTTGTTTTTCTGTTTCTGCAACAAAACCGAGGCTCCATTTATCGCCAGCAAGACCGGCGATGGCACCGAGGCTAAAAGACCCGGCATACCATAAAGGGGAAAGATAACTCTTATGCCCGCCTAACTGCTGGGTGCGCTGCTCGCACCAATCCAAGTGATCGTTTTCTTCCATGGCGGCCCGTTCCATATTCTGGCGGACTTCTGGGCATTTCGCGGTGAGTGCTTGGCCTTGGTATAACGCCTGAGCGCAGACTTCACCGACGTGATTAATGCGCATTAAGCCCGCGACGTGTTTTTTTTCTGAGTTTGACAAGGTGGCTTCTTGAATCGAGTTTGCGGGGTTGGGTCTTTCCGTGGTCAGCGGTTTGCCCATAACCGTGCGCATGGCTTGGTCTATGTGGTGAATGAATGTGTCGGTTAAAGAATAAGCGCGTGTAAACATAAGAATGCCTTAAGCTAGCCCAAATGCGATGGCCACCAGTGTCAGGGGGTGGATGACTTGTGTCTTAATTTTATGATACTTGAAGCTTGCGGCAAATTGTAGCGCACAACCGAGGTTGGTGGTGACTAAGTAGTCCGGGTACGGCGCTTTTAATTCAGCTAATTGGTGTTCAATCAGGGCTTCTGCGTGGGCGGGGTATTTCAGTGTGTAACTGCCTGCACCGCCGCAGCAGTGAGGGCTGGTGAGTGTGCTGAGGGTTAAATGGGGTAACCGGCGCAGTAAGCGATGGGCGGACTCGGTCTCTCGCAAGGTGTTTTTTGCACTGCACGGTGTGTGAATCACAACGTTATATTGGGTGGTTTGTTGGGGCGTGGGCCACGCCAGGTTGGCCAGAAAATCACAGATATCCTGGCTTTGCTGTGACAATGATTGGAACGGCGCGTTTGGAAAGTGGGTGTGGCATTCTTTTAAAAAAGCCCCACAGCCGGTGGCTAAAAACAGTACGGGGTGTTCCGGCGGGCAGTGTTGTGCGGTCTGTTGCACGTGTTGTTGGGCTAATTCAGGTTGACCGTTGTGAAAACACAGGGCGCCGCAACAGCCATCTGACCATTGGGCGCGAATGCCGAAAAAATGCAGCAATTTTTCAGTATGCAGCAGGGTGACGGGGTCTAAAGGTTGGGTCACACAACCACTTAACACGACCACTGAGGGTTGTTCCGTGGTGTCGGCCCGGCGCGTCTCGGCGGTGTGGCTGACGGGGCCTGAACGTAACCAACGCCACGTCTTGCTTAATCCGGGTAAACCATCCAGTTTCTGACGCAGGGTGGCTAAGCGGTTTAATGTTTTTGGTTTCAGTATGTGGTTTAACAGCCGAGTTTTAAGCGGGGCTTTTGGTTGCAGCTCGGCCAGGCTTTGGTTGATGATTTTGCCGAAAGGGACTTGGGAAGGGCAAACGCGTTCGCAGGCTCGGCATTGTAAACAGCCATCAAGGTGTGCAAACAAGGTGGCGGAAACGGCCAAATCGCCAGCATCAACACCTTGAATTAAGGCGATGCGACCTCTGGGGGAGTCGGCTTCGCTGCGTGTGAGCCAGTAGCTTGGGCAATGTGGGATGCATAAGCCGCATTTCACGCATAAGTCAGTATCGTTGTTCAAGGCAGCACGCTATACTGGCGGCGGTTTAATTCATGCATTGTGAAGTCCCTATGGCGCACTATCATCATCACGTTTTCTTTTGTACCAACCAACGAGAAAAGGGTGCGTCATGCTGTAATAATTTTGCGGCTCAGTCAATCAGAGATTATGCGAAAGCGCGGATCAAAGCGTTGGGGGTGAGTGGTGCGGGCCAAATCCGAGTCAATCAGGCGGGATGTTTGGGCCGCTGTGCGGAAGGCCCGGTGTTGGTCGTGTACCCCGAAGGGATTTGGTATACCTACTCGACTCGGCAGGATATCGACGCCATCATTGAGCGGCATTTAATGCAAGGCGAGCCGGTTCAAGATCTGATCATTTAAGTGCCTCTGAGCAAAGTCTACTTGACAATACCGGCCGTATATAAGATTATAGTTATATTCTTGTTGTATGAAGTTTTTTCAGATCTCCTCCATCCTCCTTTGGTGGTTTTGGCGCGGTAATGACTTACCGCGCCTTTTTTTTGCGTGTCATTTAGCCCTGTGATTTTCGAATAAAGGCTCTGGCCCGGTTGACTTTGTTGACACAATTCGGGTACTTGCCAAATTCGTATTGAATTTTTGCGGCGGTCAGTAAACCAGCCGCTTTGGTGTATTCAACGCTGCCGCTAAAACCGTTCGTGCGGGCAAAGTTGAGTTCTTGATAGGCCACCCGAAGGCCGGATTCACAGTGCTGTGCAACGCCACTCAGTGGGTTACCTGAGCAAGCACTGAGTAATGCTGTGCTCAGCAGTATGGCTAGGTGGTGTCGCATTTATAACCATTCCTCGAAAAAAGCCAACACGCGGGTTTCATAGTGCTGTGGTGTAAAGGCCTGTAAATCTTCGTGTTTGGCACCGTCAATCAGCCAAAAAGTTTTCGGTTCAGCGGCGGCCTCGAACAGGCGTTTGGATTGTGCCAGTGTGGTGTGTTGGTCATCACTGCCCGCAATGATCAGTTTGGGTATGGTCAGGTTTTGAATGCCGTCAATGGGGCGTAAATCGTGTATGGAAAACCCTAAAATGGGCTTGAGTTGGAGCGTGAGTAAGGGCGTCAATAAGCTGCCCACGGCACCAAAATGCATGCGTGCGCGGTTATCCACGGCTTCGTGTAGGGTCGGGTAGACCATTTCTAACACGATGGCCTCAATCTCAAGGGGTTCGGGGCCGACTAAGCAGGCCGCACCGCCCAGCGATAAACCAATCACGCCGAGTTTGTGGTGTGGGTACTGTGTTCTGATATAACGGATCCAGTCCCGTGCATCTTCACTTTCAAAAAAACCATAGGACACATGTTTGCCATCACTTTCGCCATGGGCTTGAAAGTCAGGTAAGAGGCCGCCATAGCCGTGTTGGTGAAACAGTTCCGCACGTTGTAACATTTGTTCCCGTGTGTTGCGATTGCCATGTAAGTGCAGAATGATGGGTTTGTCTGGCTGCCCAGGTAACCACCAAGCGTGTAAATGTCCGCCACGGCGTCTCGGAATGGAAATGTTTGTGATGGGTAGGTGATCGGGTGGCGTCGGCAGAGCAGATTTTGCATGCGCACATAAAGATTGGCCGATGATGAGGGCTAGGCCGATAACCAACAAAATACTGATGATGATGCTATATAGGAACACGTCCAATCAATGTCTCCTCATGAAGTGAGCTGTGAAAAATAGTGATCCCAGTGAAAGGCGGGGCCAGGGTCGGTTTTGCGGCCGGGTGCAATGTGTTCGTGTCCAGTGATGCGTGCTGAGGTGATGTTGGGGTAGGTTGCCATTAAGGTGCGTGTGACGGTACTTAACGCGTCATACTGCGTGCTTTCATATGGGGCTGTATCGGTTCCCTCCAGCTCAATGCCGATGGCAAAATCGTTACAGTTACGGCGTGTTTGAAAGGTGGATTGCCCGGCGTGCCAAGCACGCCGATGGAAGGGCACGTATTGGGTGATGTCACCTGAGCGTCGGATTAACAGATGGGAGGAGACTTTGAGGTCAGCAATGTCCTTAAAGGACGGATGTGCGCCTGGGTCTAATTGGTTGCTGAATAACGCGTCAATCCAAGGGCCGCCAAACTCGCCGGGGGGTAAACTGATATTGTGGATCACCAGTAAGCTGATTTCGTCGTGTGGGCGTTGATTATAGTTCGGCGAGGGGTGGCGTTTTGCGTGGGACAACCAGCCATTCTCTATGCTCAGTTCGGGCGTATTCATGCGTGTTGTGTTCTATAATAAAGGTGATTTATGTAAGGGTAGCAGGTTATGCTTGTGAATGGATTTTTTAAGCTTCGCTGGGGAGATTGGCGCTGGAGGTGCCTTTTCAGTGGATTGCGACACTTCTCACAGAAATACGCACCGTAAATACCTACTATGACGACCAGATGTGACAATTCTTGTCATGTGGTGACGTCATTAAAGGTGTTGGCGATGAGATGTAACAACGTAGTATCACTTGACAGTATGCAGCCGACCATGAATCTAAATTTAACAACACAACGATGCGTTGAACACTGTAAAACAACCTTTTCAGGTGTTTTGTTCCAGCATTTTCAAGCCTTTTTAAGCCGCATCGATGATACGCTGTTTGCCTTGGCGGATAAGGCCGATGACGACACGCAAGCGGTGTATTTTAATGCGATGCGGGCTGTCCGCAAACATCGAAAATTGATGGCCACTCGGTTTCAGGCTCAATGGTTGTTATCGTTTGCCGATTTTTGGCGCACCGGTCGCATGGTGCCGCCAGCCGGCCCTGATGGGGCACCGGTCAACTGGACGGATGAGGGCATGGCGGCGAAAGCGGTGCACCGATATCAAGCCTCTTTGGCGCACTTAAATCAAGCGTTTACGACTTTATCCGGTGAGCTGATTGAGGATAACAACAACCCATTTTCCCCCCATTTAATTTGTGATGTATATGCTTATGCCACGCAAGATATCCAAATTGAAAACAAAGTCAGGCTGATTTTGGGCAAGTTGTTCGAGCGTTATGTGATGGCCGAGCTGGAACCCGCGTATCAGCAGTTATTGGCGCGCTTAAACCAATTTTTGCACCCCCAGGTGAGTGCCCCAGAGGCTGACTTATCCTCCCCTTCTGTGGTTAGCCGGACTGTCTTCGCGGCCAAAAAACAGGCATCAGACCCGAGTTATTTGGATGTGGTTCAGCATGGTGGCGCGAAAACCTACGAGGTGAATGATGAGTTAAAAGCGGATCTGAGTGCGTTACTCGCGTATCAAGGCGATACCCCGAAAAAACAGGACAAATCGCAGTCCCCATCGTCTGACAACAACACGCATATGGTCAACATGATGTTTGAGTTTATGTTGGATGATCGCAATTTACCCAAACCGATTAAAACCTTGATTGCCCGTTTGCAAACCCCGATGGTCAAAGTTGGTTTGTTGGATAAGCAATTTTTACAAAAAAAGGCACACCCTGCGCGGCGTTTGTTGAGTGAGCTTGTGCAAGCCGGGGTAAAATGGAACCCGCAGGAAGGCCAAGGTGGCGATACGTTATTTGGCAAAATGTCTCATGTGGTGAAGCGGGTTTTGGTCGAATTTGAAGATGACATGACGTTATTTGAGGATTTATTAAACGATTTTTCTGCTTTTTTGGAGCAGGAAGGGCGCTATGCTCAAGCGGCAGAACGACGTACCACGCAAATTAAGCAAGGCAAAGAGCATTTAGATATTGCCAAGCTCAAAGCGAACAGTGAAGTAGATCAGCGCCTACGTGCTTTTTACGTGCCCAGTGCCGTGCGGGAGTTGATTGAACAGGGCTGGGCTAATGTGTTGTTATTGGTTTATTTGCGTAAAGGTTTTGAGTCTGAGGCATGGCACAATGCGATTCAGGTGCTGGATGAGGTGGTTTGGACGTGTCAGCCGAAAAATGACCCCAGTGAACGGCAAAAAATGTTGCGTATGATCCCCAAGTTATTGAAACGCTTGCGCACCGGTTTGAATGGGATTTCTTATGATGAACAAAAAACATTAAAATTGTTGAAAGATTTGCAAGCTTACCATGTCCGCGTGTTACGGGGTGAGCTGGATATTTCAGTACTGCACCGTACCCCGGTGGTTCAGCCCGAGGTCAAACCAGACAGTGACGCCACACCAACGCCGCAGGTGGATGATGCGCACTTACAGCAAGCCAAAACACTTGACGTGGGGATATGGATAGAGTATCTGGATGAAAATCATGATAGCGTGCGCAGTAAGCTGTCTTGGAAAAGTGACATGACCGGTACCTATGTTTTTGTGAATCGACGAGGGGTTAAAGTGATGGAATTGTCATTAAATGGTTTGGCGAGTTTATTACGCCGAGAAACCACCAGTCTACTTGAAGATGTGTCGGTGATTGATCGTGCCATGTCTTCTATGTTGAATGCGCTAAAAAGATAGTGTATTCGAGTTTTCAGCGGTCGTTTACATAGGCTTGGTTTATGTTAAAAAAAGATAACGTTGTTTCTATTGGTCAGCATCAAAAAAAGGTCACGATTAGCCCGAAAGTCAGAGGCTGGGTGTTGCAGTGCAAAAAAACCTTCGCAGTGACGTTGTTTCGATGTTTTGAACAGACCTTAGGCCAGGTTGATGATGTCTTGTTTGCAATGGCCGATAAGGCGGAAAATAGCGTCACCCAATCGTTATATTTTGACGCCATGCGGGAAATTCGAAAACATCGAAAACCCATCGAAAAACGTTTTCAGTCACGCTGGTCTGCTTCATTCAATCATTTTTGGGAAACCGGAGAATCGCCTTTTTCCGATATGAAAAACGACGAAAAAAATGAATTTGCCTTAATTGATGAAGATGTTTTAGAAGAAAAATTGGCCATAGAAGGCATGATCTCTAAAGGCGATAACCTGTATCACTCCGCTTTAGAGGTGTTAAATAGCCGCCTCAGTTTGGTTTTACACGGGGCAACCGTCGACCACGTGAGCAACCCCTTTTCACCCTTTATGATTTGCCATGTGTACCATGAGGTGAGCAAAGATTTACTGATCGATATTAAAATTAAATTAATGTTGAGCAAATTGGTTGAGCGTCACTTGATTGCACAATTGGGAGATGTCTACGATGCGGTGAATGCGCAATTTGAAGGTTTTGGGGTGAAATCCCAAGTGCCTGAGCAAGCCAAAGTCAGCAAACGGCCAGACTCAGCAGAACCGACAGAATCGGCCTCCCCCACAGAACATGCAATCGATCAAAAAATCCAAACAGAACTGTTTAACTCGATGCAGCAGTTGCTGTCGCTGCGGCGGACAGCGCAGGGCGAAGAAGCCCCAACCGGGCCGAGCTATCAAGCAGAAGATGTGGTCAATGCTTTATCCAACATGCAATCGCAAAGTCCACTCGATTCGGGCGGCTCGATGTTGGATGTGCGCGCTTTGTTGCTCAGTGAAGTGCAAAAATTAAAGTCGGGCAGTGCCGGTTTTGCGATTGGGCAAGGTGAAAGCGATACGTTAGATGTGGTGAACATGATTTTCGAATTCATTTTAGATGATCGAAATTTACCGGATGCCATGAAAGCGTTACTTTCTCGGTTGCAGATACCGATGCTGAAGGTGGGCATTTTGGATAAGCGCTTTTTCAGCCAAACCACGCACCCAGCACGACGTTTGTTGAATGCGCTAGCGCAAGCCGGTTTAGGTTGGAATCCAGAAGAAGGCCAAGGCGAGAATACGCTGTATGGCCAAATTGCATTAATGGTGCGGCGTATCACCGAAGAATTTAGTGATCAAATTTCGTTATTTGATGAGTTGTTAGAGAGCTTCACCGCGTTTACGCAAAAAGAAGGGCGGTTTGCGCAAGCGGCCGAGAAACGGGCGAATCAATTAACCGTTGGCCGAGAAAAATTAGATTGTGCAAAAGTCAGAGCGGCAAAAGAAATTGCTGAACGTTTGTCCGCATATTATGTGCCGGATGCGATACATGAGCTGATTGATAGCGGTTGGAAGGACGTGTTGCTGTTATCTTATTTGCGTCATGGCCTTGAATCGCCCGAATGGGCAGAGGCCATTCAGACCATGGAAACGTTGATTTGGACGTGTCAGCCCAAAGAGGTCTCAGAACGGCAAGAAATGACGCGCATCATTCCGGGCTTATTAAAAGCTTTACGTGAAGGGTTGACCTTGATTTCGTTTGACCCACATAAGATGGCAACCCTGTTGAAAGGCCTGCAAGCGTATCACGTTGACGTGTTAAGAGGCGTGGTTGAGGTGCCGACGTTGGCGGCAGCGCAAGTGGTGGTGGTGGGCAAAAACCCAGATGAAGACGTGGAAGAAATTGTCATCGGGGAAACCTCGGCAGAAGCCGTGGTTACCTCGGATGAATTTGTTGAGCAAGCGAAGTCCATGCCGGTCGGAACCTGGCTGGAATATGTGGATGAAAACGACAATCAGGTGCGCTGCAAATTATCTTGCCGTACGGAATTGACCAATCTATCGGTGTTTGTGAATCGGCGTGGGATTAAAGTCGCCGAGGTTTCCTTGCAAGGTTTTGCGAGTATTTTGCGCCGACCCACGACCACCATCTTGGAAAATGTGCCGCTCATGGATCGCGCACTCTCGGCATTGATGGATCGTTTGAAAAGCACATAACCCCTTCCGCCTAAACGTTTATTGTGTGGCTGTTTTTGTAAAACCCCGGTTTCATCGGTAGAATCGATTAATCTGTCGCATTCTTGGGGGGTTTATATGATGTATTCAATAAAGGGCTTGTTGATACTGCTGTGTTTAAGTGGCACATCCGCAGTATTGGCAGAGGTAACAGAATACCACTTAGACAATGGGCTGAAACTCATTGTCAAAGAGGATCACCGTGCACCGGTTGTGGTGTCTCAGGTCTGGTACAAGGTGGGGTCAAGTTATGAACACCTCGGCATAACCGGTACCTCTCATGTGTTAGAACATATGATGTTTAAGGGCACCAAAAATCTTGATCCGGGGGAATTTTCACGGCTGATTGCCGAACAAGGGGGGCAAGAGAATGCCTTTACCGGTCAGGATTTCACGGGATATTATCAGCGTTTAGCCGCCAGCCGCTTGGAAATCAGTTTTCGCTTAGAGTCTGAGCGTATGCACCAATTGCTGTTATCCGAAGCGGAGTTCAAAAAAGAGCTAGCCGTGGTCAAAGAAGAGCGCCGTTTGCGCGTGGAAGATAAACCGCAAAGTCGGGTCTCAGAAATCTTTCATGCCACGGCGTTTTTATATAGCCCGTATTCTGCGCCAATCATTGGTTGGATGAGTGACTTAGAGCAGATGACGGTTGCGGATCTACAACACTGGTATCAGCGCTGGTATGCACCGAATAATGCCACGCTCGTGGTGGTCGGTGATGTCCAAGCAGAAGCCGTGCTGGCGTTAGCCAAACAGTATTTTGGCCCGATTCCCAGAGTCGATTTTCCGGCCTTAAAAACACACCAAGAACCGGAACAATTGGGCTTAAAACGTGTGCGTGTGAAAGTTCCTGCAAAATTACCGTATTTAATGATGGGTTACAAAGTGCCGGTGATTAACACCGCCTCAATCGCTTGGGAGCCGTATGCTCTGGAAGTCTTAACGGGGATTTTGGATGGGGGAGAAAGTGCACGATTTTCTAAAGAATTGGTGCGAGGGCAAGAGATTATCAACACCATTTCGACCGGTTATTCCTCTTCTGAACGTTTGAATACGTTACTCACCTTCGCGGCGGTGCCGACCCAAACCCATACGCTGGCAGAACTGGAAGCCGCGCTAAAAGCGCAAATTGTACGCTTACAAAAAACCTTGGTTTCTGCGCAAGAGTTGAACCGAGTGAAAGCACAAGTATTGGCGAGTGATATCTTCGAGCGGGACTCGATGTTTTACCAAGGCATGAAAATGGGTATCTTAGAAACGACCGGTGTTGGTTGGCGCGTTTTGGACAATTACATTGCGAATATCAACGCGGTGACACCGGCGCAAATCCAAGCGGTGGCAAAAAAATATTTGATTGATGATCGATTAACCATTGCTGAAATGTTGCCACAACCGATCACACAGACGCGCCAGCCTCAGCCTCAAGCCACTGGGCGGCATTAAAAAGGAAGCATGATGAAATATTGGAATATTGGTTTTTTGTGGGTTTGTTTGAGTCTATCGCCATTGGCCTCAGCGGATTTGGGCATTCAGCATTGGGTGACTTCAAAAGGGGCAACCGTGTATTTTGTGCCCTCGCCGGATTTACCCATGATTGATATTAACGTTGTGTTTGATGCTGGCAGCGCCCGAGATGGTCATCAGGCGGGGTTGGCCAAGCTGACCAATGCGTTGTTAGACCAAGGGGCTGGCACCTTAAATGCGGACCAAATTGCCGATGCGATTGACAATGTGGGAGCGCAGTTGGGCAATAGCTCTTTACGGGATATGGCGACGGTATCTTTGCGGAGCTTGACGGATCCTGCGTTGTTTGACCCGGCGTTAGCGGTGTTTGCGCAGATCCTTCAGGCACCGACGTTTTCAGCCGATGCTTATACGCGGATTAAACAGCAACTCTTAGCCATTGTCGAAAAACAAAAAGAATCGCCTCGCAGTATTGCCGCGTTGAAATTTTATGCCGCGATGTATGGGGATCACCCCTATGCTTCACCCACAACGGGAACCACCGCCTCTTTGGCTCAGATCACCCGCGCAGATGTTGCGGCGTATTATCAGCGTTATTATGTGGCGAAAAATGCGTTGGTGGCGATTGTTGGGGCCGTGTCACGCGAGCAGGCAGAGTCCATTGCCGAAACGTTGACGCAGCATCTGGCCGTCGGCCAAGCGGCGGCGAAATTGCCAGAACCCAAAGCCTTAACTCAGAGCCAGGTGATTCGGGTGGATTTTCCGTCTAGCCAATCGCATGTGTATGTTGGGCAGCCGGGTATGCATCGAACGGAGCCGGATTATTTGCCGTTGTACCTGGGCAACCATAGTTTAGGGGGCAGTGGTTTGGTGTCCATTTTGGCAGAAGAAATCAGAGAAAAACGCGGCTTATCCTACAGTGTGTACAGTGCGTTTTCTCCGATGGCGCAAAAGGGGCCGTTTTTAGCGGGTTTACAGACCAAAAATACGCAGGTCGATGAAGCGCTGGCAGTATTGATGTCAACCCTGACGGATTTTATCCAAGCTGGGCCAACCGAGGCGCAATTGACCGCGTCTAAAAATAATATTATCGGGGGCTTTGCGTTGCGTGTGGACAGTAATGCGAAAATACTGGGATATTTGGCGGTGATTGGTTTTTATGGGTTACCGTTGGATTATGTCGATACCTTTATTGCGCGCACGCGTGCGGTTAGCCGGGAACAAATTCGTACCGCCCTACAAAAACACTTGCAACCACAGCACATGGTGACGGTGATTGTGGGGGGCAAGCTTTAATGCCAAAACCCCGTGCAGCCAACCAAGTGAGAATTATTGCGGGTGACTGGCGGGGGCGGAAAATTACGTTTCCAGACCATCCTGGATTAAGACCCACCAGTGACCGGGTGCGTGAAACACTGTTTAACTGGTTGCAACCGCACCTCCAGGGTGCACGTTGTTTGGATTTATTCGCGGGCAGTGGTGCTTTGGGGTTTGAAGCGGCTTCTCGTGGGGCCAAGCAAGTCACCCTGGTCGAGCAGAATGCCGCCGTTGTGGCGGCGTTAACCTTGAGCCAGCAACAACTCAATGCACAAACTTTATCGATCATGCAAGGTGATGCTTTTGAGGTGTTGACGGGCGCGCATGCCGCGTATGACATTATTTTTGTAGACCCGCCTTTTCAGCTACAGCGATTATCAGAAATTTGTACACGGCTCCAAGCATACCAATGGGTGCATGCCGATAGTTTGGTTTATATCGAGTGTGCAGCCACGCAAATACCCGTGTTACCGCAGGCTTGGCAGATAATAAAAAATAAGCAAGCGGGCAATGTCGGCTATTATTTGGTGGACTGCAAGGGAGATTAAGATGGAAGTGAATGCTGTTTATCCTGGCACCTTTGACCCCATTACCAACGGCCATACGGATTTAATCCAGCGTGCCGCGAAAATGTTTGACACCTTAACAGTAGCGATTGCGACCAATCCGAGAAAACAACCGATGTTTGTGCACGAAACGCGCATCCAATTGGCGCAAGAAGCTTTAACCGATTGTCATAATGTGATTGTCCGAGGCTTTAATGGCTTGTTAGTTGATTTTGTGCGCTCTTTGAATGCGTCGGTGATTCTTCGAGGCTTACGGGCTGTGTCTGATTTTGAGTATGAATTTCAACTGGCCGGGATGAATCGACGCTTAGCACCCGACATTGAAACGGTTTTTTTAACCCCCGCAGAGCAGTATGCTTATATTTCATCCAGCATGATTAAAGAGGTCGCGAGTTTGGGTGGTGATATTTCAGGCTGTGTGTCAGCCAATGTTCTGGCCGCGTTGACTGAGAAATTACGCTAACGCGTTGACAACTCTCAAGGGGAGAAACGAATGGCTTTATTGATTACTGATGAATGCATTAATTGTGATGTGTGTGAACCGGAGTGTCCAAATGGGGCGATTACACAGGGCGATGATATTTATGTGATTGATCCTGATTTGTGCACCGAATGTGTGGGGCACTATGAGGATTCACAGTGTGTTGAGGTGTGCCCGGTGGACTGTATACCGTTAGATCCTAAACGCAAGGAAACACAAGAACAGTTACAAGCCAAATATGAAAAATTAACCGCAGATGATTGAGGAGGACGTCTTGATATGAGCATTTGGCTTCGACTGTGTGTGCTGATCGGTATGTTGTGGGTTGCTCACGGTGCTGCGGCGACGTCTTTAGTACAACATGTTGCAACGTTAAAACCGGCGATTGTGGCGGTGGGTTCCTATTTGCCCACACGTCGACCGCCGCAATCGATTCTTGGGACAGGTTTTGTGATTGGGAATGGGCAATATATTTTGACCAATGCGCACGTCATCCCGGACATCAATCAATCTGAGCGGGAACAGTTAAGTGTGATTTCGGGCACTGGCAAAAAAGCCAAAATACATAAAGTTACGTTGGTGGCGACGGATACGTTATACGATATTGCGGTGTTGAAATTAAAAAAAGGGCGTTTACCGGCGGTCATACTGGGAGATGATGCGCGCGTGAAAGAAGGCGAGGATATTTTTTTTATGGGTTTCCCCATTGGTCAGATTTTGGGGGTGTTCTCCGTGACGCATCGCGGCATTATCTCTGCAATTACCCCCAATGTAATTCCACAGGCGTCTGCGAGGGCGTTAACACCGGCATTAATCAAAAAATTGCGTGATCCGTTTGGGGCTTTTCAACTCGATGCGACAGCGTATCCGGGCAACAGTGGCAGCCCGGTGTTTAATGCGCAAGGGGCGGTCATTGGCATGGTGAATAAAGTCTTCATCAAAGAGAGTAAAGAGACCATTTTATCGAAACCCAGTGGCATTACCTACGCCATTCCCATCCATTTCGCGCAACAATTGTTGCAGCAGCACAAGATTGCTTATTAATTCATTCAAAATCGGCTAAGAACGCTTATAATGGGTCGCTAATTCTCTCGCTGATACATGGGTATCAGGTCAATATCGGGTGTTTAATCGATGCAATATTCAGTGTCTTACGATGTCATTGTGGTGGGCGGCGGTCATGCCGGGACTGAAGCCGCGCTGGCGTCTGCCCGTTTGGGGCAAAAAACCTTATTATTAACCCATAATATCGAAACCTTGGGGCAAATGAGCTGTAATCCCGCCATTGGTGGCATTGGTAAAGGCCACTTGGTGAAAGAAATTGATGCCTTGGGTGGCATTATGGCGATTGCGGCGGATGCTGCCGGGATTCAATTTCGCACCTTAAATGCTCGTAAAGGCCCGGCTGTTCGAGCGACGCGTGCGCAAGCAGACCGCCTGTTATACAAGCAGCGTGTGCGCTCTGCGCTGGAAAATCAGCCCAATCTCGATTTATTTCAGCAAGCCGTTGATGATATTTTGATCACGGCGGATCGTGTGACCGGGGTCAGCACCCAAATGGGCTTAGACTTTACCGCAAAAACGGTGGTTTTAACGGCGGGCACGTTTTTGGGGGGGCTCATCCATATCGGTTTGAATCAATATTCTGGTGGGCGTGCGGGGGATCCGCCGTCGAATACCCTATCGGCGAAATTGCGTGAATTGGCGTTACCTGTGGGGCGCTTGAAAACCGGTACGCCACCCCGTTTGGATGGCCGTAGTATTGATTACAGTGCTTTGCAAATACAGCCTGGTGATGTGCCAAGGCCGGTGTTTTCCTTTTTAGGTCAAGCGTCACAGCACCCGCCCCAAAAGGCTTGCCACATTACCCATACGAATGAACAGACGCATGATTTGGTGCGTCAGGGTTTGGATCGTTCGCCCATGTACACCGGGGTGATTGATGGGGTTGGGCCGCGTTATTGTCCCTCGATTGAAGATAAAATCATGCGTTTTAGCGAGCGCAATTCCCATCAAATTTTTATTGAGCCAGAAGGTTTGAGCACACATGAGGTCTACCCGAATGGCATTTCAACCAGCCTGCCGTTTGATGTGCAATATGCCTTTGTGCGCAGCATCAAAGGTTTTGAAAATGCCCATATTTTGCGCCCAGGGTATGCGATTGAGTATGATTTTTTTGATCCGAGAGGGTTAAAACCTTCCCTCGAAACCAAAGCCATTGAAGGCCTCTTTTTTGCGGGCCAAATTAATGGCACCACCGGTTATGAAGAGGCCGCCGCGCAAGGTTTGGTCGCGGGGTTAAATGCGGCGCGGCAGGTGCAGGGATTGGCCGCGTGGTTGCCTCGGCGAGATGAGGCGTATATGGGGGTATTGATTGATGATTTGGTCACCCAAGGGACACGAGAGCCTTACCGCATGTTTACCAGCCGCGCAGAATATCGCTTATTGTTACGCGAAGACAATGCGGATTTGCGCTTAACCCCAATTGGGCGTGAGTTGGGTTTGGTTGATGATGTGCGTTGGCAGTTTTTTGAGCAAAAGCAAAACCTGATCGAAACAGAGCAAGCACGGCTGAAATCCAGTTGGCTGCAACCCGATGCCGTCAGCGACAGTGATGCAACGCGGGTGTTTGAGCAAACCTTATCCCGAGAATATTCTTTCATGGATTTGCTGCGGCGGCCGAATGTGAATTACGCCGCATTAATGTCCCTGGCGGGGGTGGGCCCAGGCTTGGCGGATCAAAAAGCGGCCGAGCAAGTGGAAATTCAGGCCAAATACGCCGGTTATATTGAGCGTCAGCAAAGTGACATTGAAAAATCCAAACGTCATGAAATGGCCAAAATCCCCATGGATATGGAGTACCAAGGTGTGTCAGGTTTGTCCGCTGAAGTACAAGAGAAATTGACAAAAATTCGGCCCGTGACGTTGGGTCAAGCTGGCCGTATCGCGGGGGTGACACCGGCGGCCATTTCGTTGTTATTGGTGCATTTGAAAAAACGTAAAATGGCCTCATGACTTTACAAGCCCAATTAACACAAGCGCTTAGCGTACTTGCCTTGGATTTTTCTGAGGGACAAATTCAGCATTGTTTGGACTATGTTGCTTTATTGCAAAAATGGAATAAAGCCTATAATCTGACGGCGATTCGTGAGCCTGAAGCCATGCTGACAAAACATATTGTCGACAGTTTATCCATCCAACCCTATTTGGTCGGCAGCCAAATCTTGGATGTGGGGACTGGGGCGGGTTTGCCTGGCATCCCTTTGGCGATTGCCGAACCAAACAAACAATTTACGTTGTTGGATGGTAATGGGAAAAAAATTCGATTTATCCGCCAAGTGCTGATTGAGCTGGGCTTGACCAATGTTGAGTTAATTCATGGGCGCATTGAGGCGTTATGTGAGCGCAGCTTTTCCAGCATCACAACTCGCGCTTTTTCTGCATTATCGGATATGCACATTATCCACACCGATTTACTCGCGCCCAAAGGCGTGTTGTTGGCCATGAAAGGGCATTTAAGTGGTGCGGATAAAACCGTGCCAGCGGCCTATACGCTGGTGCGCACGCAAGCACTCACGGTGCCTGGTATGCAAGCGCAGCGGCATGTGTTGATACTAGCGCCAAAGCGTTCGGTTTAAGCAATCGGGCCAGATTGTGCCCGAAACACACGTGATTGACCCGATTTTCTGCACATGATCTGCAAATTTCCTGCGTACATTAGGGGCATTGAATACTTTTGTGGCGGTGTGTGATGGCGCGATTACTGGGTTGTTTGTGGGTGCATGAAATCATCCAATTTTTACATTTTATTCTGTTAACGCCTGGGGCTGAGCGGCATTTGGTGTTAACCCTGTTGATATTGACCCCCATCGTGTTGGCGGTGATGTATCGCTGGCGTGCACGGCCAGGGCTTATCTGGATGCGTGTGTGGTTGTTCCCGTTAGCCAATGCGCTGATATTGGTGCCCGTGCTGGTGTTTGCGTACTCGGCACCTTGGGTTAAAGTCGATGACCTTGGTTTATATGCGACCGGTTATCAGTACGCGATCAATCCTTATATTCAATACGCTTTTAATGGCTTATTATTTTTTGGCTGTTTGTTCGTCTGGCTGTATCCGGCAAAAAGATCGGTGTCTGTGACTGTGGCCGTGGTGTTTGTGCAGGGGTTACCGTCTGTCGTGTGGTTGCTGGTCTTGTTGCTGATTGGCGAATGGTCAACGGCGTCTATTTAGTCGCTGGGGCGGGGTAAAAAGAGTCGCGCCTTTAGGTTGGTTCCTGTAAGCTACAGCACCGCTAGCAAGGCGGTTTAACCACAAGAGACGATTTTATGAGCTTTGCTGTTTTGGGCTTATCCGCCCCACTTCTACAGGCTGTTGCCGACCAAGGTTACACAACGCCGTCACCGATTCAACTGGAGGCAATACCTGCGGTGATTGAGGGCAAAGATGTTATGGCGGCGGCCCAAACGGGCACCGGTAAAACGGCCGCATTTACCTTACCCCTATTAGAGCGCTTATCTCATGGTGAGCGTGCCGAAGCCAACCAAGTCCGTGCTTTAGTGTTGACGCCAACGCGGGAACTGGCCGCACAAGTTGGAGAGAGTGTGCAGACGTATGGGCAGCATTTACCGCTGCGTTCTGCGGTGGTGTTTGGGGGCGTGAAGATCAACCCTCAGATGATGAAATTGCGCCGAGGGGTTGATGTCTTGGTGGCGACACCGGGGCGTTTGCTGGATTTATACAATCAAAATGCGATGCGCTTTAAGCGCCTAGAAGTGTTGGTGTTGGATGAAGCTGATCGGATGTTGGATATGGGCTTTATTCATGATATTCGCAAGATTTTGGCGTTATTACCCAAGCAGCGCCAAAACTTAATGTTTTCAGCCACGTTCTCGGATGAAATTCGCCGCTTGGCAAAAGGCTTGGTCAACCATCCGGTGGAAATTTCGGTGAGTCCACGGAATACCACCGTGAAATCTGTTGAACAGTGGCTTTGCCCGGTCGATAAAAAACAAAAATCGGCGTTATTGGCACATATGATTAGTGACAACGATTGGGGCCAGGTGTTGGTGTTTACACGGACTAAACACGGCGCCAACCGGTTAACCCGTTATTTGGGGGATGCGGGGATTAACGCCGCTGCCATTCATGGGAACAAAAGCCAGGGGGCCAGAACCAAAGCCTTGGCCGAGTTTAAAAGTGGTGCCATTCAAATTTTAGTGGCAACCGATATCGCCGCCCGCGGGTTAGATATTGACCAATTACCCCAAGTGGTGAATTTTGATTTGCCCAATGTTGCAGAAGATTATGTGCATCGAATCGGGCGTACCGGTCGTGCGGGGGCGACAGGGCAAGCGGTGTCGCTGGTGAGTTCCGATGAATTTAAGCAGTTATGTGATATCGAGCGTTTAATTAAACAAGTGTTAACGCGCCAAGTGGTGAGTGGCTTTGATCCTGTGCACGCGTTACCGGAGTCTCATTTGAATGAGCGCCCAGTGCACCCCAAAAAACCGAAAAAAGCCAAAGTCGGGCACCGGGATGGGCAACGTTCAGGCGAAAATGCTCGGGGTTATGCGTCACGCGGTAAAAAAAGCGGGCCTGCGCGTAAGCCGTAACGCGGCTTTTTTAGGGGGTGCCTTTTTTGAAGGCATAAAAAAAGGGTAAAACGATTAAGTTTTACCCTTTAAAGACTCAGCGTGAATCAGTGCTAAGTCTATTGTTGTCTAATGGATTTAGACAACCACGATATTTTCAGCTTGTGGGCCTTTTTGACCTTGTGTCACTGTAAATTCGACTTTTTGGCCTTCAACCAAAGTTTTGAAGCCTGAGCTAGAAATGGCGCTAAAATGAGCAAACACATCAGGGCCAGATTCTTGCTCGATAAAGCCAAAACCTTTAGATTCGTTAAACCATTTTACGGTGCCGGTAGTAGTAGACATAATCATATCCTAATTAATCATATTGAAGCCTGGTTAGGCCGGTTGTGCTAGAAGTGGTGATCTTACTTATGAAATCAGGACGAGGTACTAAACATCGAAATGGTGTGCATAAATATTCAGACGTACTTTCAAGCTGGTGGAATTATATACGCCTGTGCTGGGTAGTCAAGAGCTGTGCGGACTTATTTAACCATGTTTAAAAAATAAACGCTGAGTCGGCGTCGGTTTCTTGTAATGGTGGCACGTTGAGATCAAACATACTTTTATACGTATATTGATTGGGGCCCGTACACGTAATCAAAACGCCCTCAGCCGGTTCAGTACCGACGAAAATAAGTAATCGGCCATCTTGCTTTAAGCGGGTTTTCCAATTGTCGTCAATGATCTGTGTGGAGCCGGTAAAGGCGATGACATCGTATTGTTCATCATCGTTCCAAGTTTTTAACGCATCCTCTGTACTTAAGGTGATGTTTTGAATATTTTGGGCGTCTAGATTTTTTTGGGCTATTTCGGTGAGGGTTTGATGGAGCTCGATGCTGAACACATGTTGGCCTTGAGCCGCAAGGCATGCGGTTAAATACCCTGAACCTGTGCCGATTTCCAATATTTTATCCGTGGGTTTGATGCTGAGTGTTTGTAGGATGCTAGCGTCGCCTTTGGGCTCCAGCATGCATTGCCCGCAAGCTAAGGGGGTCGTGGTGTCAAAATAGGCTTGAGCACGATACGCTTCAGGAACAAAATCAAGCCGATTGACCGTTTCTAGTACTTTAACGACATTATTATCCGAGATTTTAAACGGTCGGATTTGTTGGTGGATCATGTTGTAACGGGCTATTTCCATCGCGTTTTGCATTGTGTGCCTACCTATAGAAATGTGCAGCTTTGAATCGTGAAAAGATAACATACATTATAGTAAAAAGCACAAGCAGGGTTGAAAATGTAAGGGGCTTCTATTATGGTGGCCGTTTGCTCAACTCGCCCGATTCTGCTTGCTTCAAGCGGGATGGTTAACACACTTTGGTGGATAGGTGGTCTTGTGAATTCAGTGTCCGAAAATATCTTAAAACAATCTGAACAACTCAGTACAGAAATTCTCAAACCTTTTCCTGGTTCAAAGAAATTTTATGTGCAAGGCAGCCAAGCGGATATTCAAGTCCCCATGCGGGAAATACAGCTTGCAGATACGCCAACGGCAGAGGGCTTAGAATCTAATGCCCCTATTTATGTTTATGATACCTCGGGGCCATACACCGACCCAACAGCAGAGATTAATTTGCGCCAAGGTTTGCCAAACCTTCGGGGGGGGTGGATTGAATCCCGTGGTGATACGGAACAATTGGCGGGGCCAACCTCGGCTTTTGGTCAGCGCCGTGCGCAAGATGAGGCATTAACTGCATTGCGTTTTGAGCATGTGCGCACCCCGAGAAGGGCTAAGTCTGGTTGTAACGTCAGCCAAATGTATTACGCTCGCAAAGGCGTGATCACCCCGGAAATGGAGTTTATCGCCATTCGGGAAAACCAAAAATATCAAGACAGCGCGGATAAAGTGCAACACGCGGGAGAGCGTTTTGGGGCTTTGCCTGTGCGCGAAATCACCGCCGAATTTGTGCGCCAGGAAGTGGCGCTCGGGCGTGCGATTATTCCCGCTAATATCAATCACCCTGAATTAGAGCCGATGATTATTGGGCGTAATTTTTTGGTCAAAATTAATGGCAATCTGGGTAATTCAGCGGTGACCTCCTCGATTGCAGAAGAAGTCGAAAAAATGGTGTGGGGCATTCGCTGGGGTGCGGATAACATCATGGATTTATCCACGGGGAAAAATATTCACGAGACACGGGAATGGATTTTGCGTAATTCACCGGTCCCGATTGGCACGGTGCCGATTTATCAAGCGTTGGAAAAGGTCGGTGGGGTTGCTGAAGACCTGACCTGGGAGCTTTTTAAAGATACGTTGATTGAACAAGCTGAGCAGGGGGTGGATTATTTTACCATCCACGCCGGTGTGCGGTTAGCGTATGTGCCGATGACGGCGAAACGGGTCACCGGGATTGTCTCTCGTGGGGGGGCCATCATGGCCAAGTGGTGTTTGTCGCACCACACAGAGAGCTTTTTGTATACGCACTTTGAAGAGATTTGCGAAATCATGAAAGCCTATGATGTGTCGTTTTCTTTGGGCGATGGTTTGCGGCCGGGTAGCATTGCGGATGCGAATGATGAGGCGCAATTTGCCGAGTTAGACACCTTGGGTGAGTTGACGAAAATCGCGTGGAAACATGATGTGCAAGTCATGATTGAAGGGCCGGGGCATGTGCCCATGCAAATGATCAAGCAAAATATGGAAAAAGAGTTGAAGGCTTGTCATGAAGCGCCTTTTTATACTTTGGGGCCTTTAACCACCGACATTGCACCAGGGTATGACCATATTACGTCTGGAATTGGGGCGGCAATGATTGGTTGGTATGGGTGTGCGATGTTGTGTTATGTCACGCCAAAGGAACACTTGGGGTTGCCGAATAAACATGATGTGCGGGAAGGCATTATTGCGTACAAGATTGCGGCGCATGCGGCCGATTTGGCGAAAGGCCAGCCCGGCGCGCAAATTCGTGATAATGCGATGTCTAAAGCGCGTTTTGAATTTCGCTGGGAAGACCAATTTAATTTGGGCTTAGATCCCGAGCGTGCCCGTTCCTATCACGATGAAACGTTACCGAAAGCCTCGGGTAAAGTGGCGCACTTTTGTTCCATGTGTGGGCCAAAATTTTGTTCCATGAAAATCACCCAAGAGGTCAGAGAATATGCGGCTAAGCAAGGGGATTCCTTGGCTGTTACGGTAGAAGTGGGGATGCAAGAAAAGGCAAAGGAGTTTAACCAGTCAGGGGCCTCTGTGTATCAAAAAGTATAGGTAAATTGCGTTCCTACGGTGATTGTGGGAACGCGTTGTTGCCGGTATTTGTCATCTCATCCAATCACGCCTTATTGTCGTTTGCGCGTTGCCAGTGTCCGGATTTTCCTCCAGCTTTTTCGACCAACTGAATGCCCGACATGGTCATGCCTCGATCCATGGCTTTGCACATATCATAAATCGTCAACAAACTCACTTGGACGGCGGTTAGGGCTTCCATTTCGACACCGGTTTTCCCATCGGTTTTGACCGTGACTTGACAGTGAATGCGGTGTTTGTCCTCGGCGTTAAAGTCGATTGAGACATGGGTCAGGGAGAGTGGGTGGCACAACGGAATTAATTCAGCGGTTTTTTTGCTTGCCATAATGCCCGCGATACGCGCAATACCCAGTACATCCCCTTTTTTATGCTCACCTTGGAATATGCGTTTTAACGTCTCCGCCTGCATCTGAATATGGCCTTCGGCAATGGCCGTGCGTTGTGTGCTGTGTTTGTCGCCAACGTCAACCATATGGGCTTCACCAGCGGCATTAAAATGGGTTAGCGTCATCTTGTTTTCCCGATGAAAAAGAGAGTAACATCATACCTGAATTTGGCGCGTGAGCGGGATCATGATTACGATAAAATATTTTGGTAGTTTGAAAGAGCAGGTGGGGAAAACCTCGGAACACATTCCATTCACTGGGGTGAAAACGGTACAAGATGTCTGGTTGACGGTGCAGCCTGATGGGCTGCGTAAAGGCGTGCTGATGGCGGTGAATCAATCGTATGCACACGTTGATGATGCCGTTGCAGATGGGGACGAGGTGGCATTTTTCCCACCCGTGACAGGCGGTTAAATGAAAGTAGAGGTATTGACGTCAGCGTTTGATCCGTGGGCTCAGTTGCAAGCCTATCAGCGTTCTGTGGTGGATGTGGTGCAAGGTTATGGTGCCACGGCGGTGTTTGTGGGCACCATGCGAGATTACAACGAGGGTCGAGAGGTGAGCCAGATGCACTTGGAGCACTACCCTGGGATGACCGAAAAGCAGATTGAAAAGATTTTGGCGGAGGCTGCGTTGCACTGGGATTTGGTGGATGTTTTGGTGCTGCATCGTGTGGGGGATTTACACCCGAGTGAGCCGATTGTGTTGGTTGCGGTGTGGTCTGCCCATCGTGCAGAAGCCTTTGAGGCCTCGCGTTTTGTGATGGAAAAACTCAAATCAGAAGCCCCTTTTTGGAAAAAAGAAGTACATGCCTCCGGCCAGCATTGGGTGGAAAAAAACACCCCAGGTTATCGGCGCGATGAGGACTAAATGAGTTTTAAATCCAATCGGTTTTGATTTCGTGAATGGTGAAGGTCATGGTGCTTAAATCGCCTAACACATAGGTTGCCGGATTGCCGACCGCACCCACAGTGCCTGGGTTGATCAATAATGTGGTGGTGTTTTTGACGGTATTGATGCTGTCGATTCGGGCTCGGTGGCTGTGCCCACAGCAGATCACATCCCAACGGCCTGTGGTGGCCATGCCTTCGGCATAGTGTGGATAATGGACTAAAAAAAAGCGTGTGTTGGCCAAGGTCAAATCCGCATCTTGGCCATGGTATACAATCGAGTTGTTGTCTTTTTCAGCCATTTTCATCAGCGTGTGCAAATCCCCCGTATTGTTGCCATGAATGACGTGAATGGGGATGTTAATGCCTTTTAAAATGGATAACGTACTCGGCGCCACCAGATCACCACAGTGTAAAATAGCTTCAGCCCCTTGTTCAAGGGCAGCTTCTACGGCCTGTTTGAGTAATGCGCGATTGTCGTGACTATCAGATAATATACAGATTTTCATAGAGCTAAGTTAAGCAGATGATGGCGCATAAAAAAAGGGTTAGCGATGATGGCTAACCCTTTAAGATGGTGCTGTGGTGTTTTAAACGATCACAGGCACAATCAATAAAGCGACAATATTCATGATTTTAATCAAGGGATTAATCGCAGGGCCTGCGGTGTCTTTATACGGATCACCAATGGTGTCACCGGTAACAGAGGCTTTGTGTGCTTCTGAGCCTTTGCCGCCATGTTGGCCATCTTCGATGTATTTTTTCGCATTATCCCAAGCGCCACCACCTGTGGTCATGGAGATTGCGAGAAATAAACCCGTGATAATAGAACCCACCAATAAACCACCCAGTGCGATTGGGCCTAATAAAAAGCCAACGAGCACGGGGGTGAGGACGGGGAGGATGGAGGGTATGATCATTTCTTTAATGGCCGATGCCGTTAACATGTCAACCGCACGAGAATAATCCGGTTTTTCTGTGCCATCCATAATGCCGGGTTTTTCTTTGAACTGTCGGCGGACTTCAATCACCACTGAACCCGCAGCACGACCAACGGCTTCCATCGCCATTGCCCCAAACAGAAAAGGAATCAAACCGCCGATGAATAAACCGATAATCACCATGGGATCCGATAACAAGAAAGAAAAGGATCTTTGTGCCACCGCTTCTAAAGAATGGGTGTAATCGGCAAAGAGCACCAGTGCGGCTAAACCTGCAGAGCCAATCGCATAACCTTTGGTGACCGCTTTTGTGGTGTTACCAACGGCATCCAGTGGGTCTGTAATGTCTCGGATTTCAGAGGGTAATTCTGCCATTTCAGCAATGCCACCAGCGTTATCTGTGACTGGGCCGTAAGCGTCCAGTGCGACGATGATGCCAGCCATCGATAACATGGCGGTCGCTGCAATCGCAATGCCGTATAACCCGGCAAAGAAAAAGGCACAATAAATACTGGCACAAACTGCCAGTACGGGTAACGCCGTAGATTTCATGGCAACGCCCAAACCGGCAATTACATTGGTGGCATGGCCGGTTTCAGAGGCTTTGGCAATGTGCCGTACTGGGGCATATTCCGTGGCTGTGTAATATTCGGTAATGACGACCAAAACACCGGTCAGCACAAGACCCACAACGGAGGACAGATAGAGGTTAAATGAGCTAATGTTAGCGGTCGCTTCAGCGCCGCTGAAGGCTCGCCACATATCATCGCCCGCAATGCCATCGGGCATTAACCAAGCGGTGACGGGGTAAAAAGCCACTAAGGCAACAGCGGCAGAGACAAAAACGGCTTTATACAGCGCATTCATGATTTTGCCACCGTCGGAGGTTTTGACCACGAAAGTGCCCGCAATTGAGCCGATAATAGACACGCCACCGAGTAATAAGGGGTAAAGTACGGCTTGTTTTGCGTTTTCACCGGTGACCAATAAAGCACCAAGGATCATGGTGGCGATGATGGTGACCGCATATGTTTCAAACAAATCGGCCGCCATGCCCGCACAATCGCCGACGTTGTCGCCGACGTTATCAGCAATCACGGCAGGGTTGCGTGGGTCATCTTCGGGAATGCCGAGTTCGACTTTACCCACGAGGTCAGCGCCAACGTCAGCACCTTTGGTGAAGATACCGCCGCCCAATCGCGCGAAGATAGAAATCAAGGAACCACCAAACGCCAAACCAATTAAAGGTTCGATGGTATGGCTCAGTGTGGCCCCTTCTTTTGCGGTGAGGTCGAGATAGGCATAAAATCCAGCAACACCGAATAGACCCAAACCAACCACCAGTAAGCCAGTCACGGCACCTGCACGAAAGGCCACTTCCAAGGCTTTGTTGATGCCCCCTTTTGCGGCTTCTGCGGTGCGCACATTGGCTTGTACCGAAACACCCATGCCGATAAAACCGGTGGCCCCAGATAAAATGGCACCAATCGCAAAACCGATGGCGGTGTTGACTGAGTTTTCGCCCAAACCAAAGAAAATGGCAAGAAACAAAATAAGCCCAACCACGGCAATGGTGGTGTATTGTCGTTTTAAGTAAGCAGATGCGCCTTGTTGAATCGCCAGCGCGATTTCTTGCATCCGTTCATTGCCTGTGGGTAGGTTGGTAATCCATCGTTTGGATATCCAACCATAAACTACCGCAGCACTGGCACAAGCCAACGCTATGATAAGTTCAATAGCCATATGGTTTTCTCCTTAGTTAAAAAAAACGTACATTTTGTTGGTTTATCTTGGTGCGTCCTGTGCTTATTTTGCACCAAGATTACGCAATGTTGTTCACCCATAACGGCGTCAGCCCCGTTGCAAACCTGCTGAAGGGGCTGGCGGATGGATCATCTGATTTCGAAGTCTTTATCGAGTTTCTTCGGTACGCCGACATTCTTCAAGGTTACGTATTGGGGTAACCCATTTTTGTAGGGAGGGTAATCCTCACCTTGAATGAGGGGTTGTAAGTAGGTTCGACATGCATCAGTGATGCCAAAACCGTCATCGCTGATATAATTTTCTGGCATCATCTTTTCAACGTTGGCGACATCGGCCAAATTGGCGGACTCTATTTTCCAGGTATAAGGGGTGTCAGAGGTTCGAATGATGGCGGGCATGACCGCATTTTTGCCTTCTATGGCTAATTCAACTGCAGCTTTGCCTAACGCATAGGCTTGTTCAACGTCGGTTTTAGACGCAATGTGTCTGGCGGATCGTTGTAAATAATCCGCCACCGCCCAGTGATATTTGTACCCTAGGTTGGCTTTCACAATTTCTGAGATCACCGGCGCACACCCGCCCAGTTGTGCGTGCCCAAAGGCATCAGCACCACCGGCTTCAGCCATGAATTTGCCATCAGGCCCTTTCACGCCTTCAGACACGACAATCGAGCAATAGCCATATTTCTCAACGCTGTCTTTGACCTTGGCCAAGAATTTTTCCTGATTAAATTCAATTTCAGGGAATAAGATGATGTGCGGGGCGTCGCCTTCTTTTTCGGCGGCGAGTCCACCGGCAGCGGCGATCCAGCCAGCATGCCGACCCATGACTTCCATGACAAAAATTTTGGTGGACGTTTTTGCCATAGAGGCCACGTCAAAACTGGCTTCCCGAATGGAAACCGCGACATATTTCGCGACCGAGCCAAAACCCGGGCAGTTGTCGGTGATGGGTAAATCATTGTCGACTGTTTTGGGGACGCCAACACAGATAATGGGGTAACCCAGGGTTTCGCCGATTTGAGAGACTTTATGTGCGGTATCTTGAGAGTCACCGCCGCCATTGTAGAAAAAATAACCGATGTTATGGGCTTTAAATACTTCGATTAAGCGTTCATATTCTGCGCGGTTGGCTTCGAGGCTTTTGAGTTTATATCGGCACGAGCCAAAAGCGCCCGATGGGGTGTGGCGTAAGGCGGCGATATCTTCATCGGAATCTTTACTGGTGTCGATGAGGTCTTCGGTGAGTGCGCCGATAATGCCATTGCGTCCAGCGAAAACAGTGCCCATTTTGTCAGGATATTGTTTGGCTGTTTCGATAACACCGCAAGCAGAGGCGTTGATTACGGCAGTAACACCGCCCGATTGTGCGTAAAACGCATTTTTAACCGTCATGTTGTTTCCTTGAAGTGGTGGTTTGATAAGTTAAAAAATGACACAGTAAGTTATGTGGATTATTCGTAATGTGTGGGTGAGGCTTGTTGGTGGTCAGCCTGTGCTTGTAATAAGGTGACAACGCACTCAGTGAGATCTTCGTAGATCTCAACATCTGTGCCGAATTGTTGGTGTATGCGGAAAAAGAATTGGCTTCGGTAGCAGTTTTCGCCAACTTTGCAAATGAGAAAGTGGCATTTCCCATACTCCCAATAAAACGCAGGGCAAGGGCTGAGTTCTCGGTCAGCAACCGATAAGCGAACCTCTGTGTCGACCACTTGCAGGTCGATTTTCTCACCATAACGTTGGGTAAGTGTTGTTTCAACGATCCACAGTTCTGATTGCCCGATATCTGGAATGGCGCTCATACTTATAATGTTCCCTATCCGTGTTGATAAAGCGAGTCGGTTCCATCGCGCGGCTAAGGATACCTGAATTTTTAAGGGCATACACTTTTTTTGTCTGGACACTTGTCTTAAGGCAAGTCTTTGCCGATACTGAAGTTAAAATATTGTTTGAGGGCAGTCATGGAAACCTTGACCGTTTGTGTGTTTCGGCATGATGTGACTGAGGCTTGGGTGGCTCAAGTGCAACATCAATACCCCGATTGGCAGGTGACGCATGCCTGTGTGCGTCGCGTGGACCAGCAGGGGGCGCAGCGCCATCTTGTGCTGAGTGATTTTAACCAGATTTCATGGATAAACTCACTCTCTGGTGCGTGTGTTGGCCTGTATCTGAAAGCGCCGAGTGTGGTGGCGGGGTTGCCCGTGGATGTGAGTCCATTACACACGGTGCGTGCGCATTTTGAGGTCTGGTTTGAAGGGGTGATGTTCCCGGATATACGCCCTCTGTTGGATAAAGCCGTGCGTTTGGCACACGGCGTGGCCATCAGTGCGCCGAGACAGCTAAGCCCTCCGGTTGACGTTGCGCAGCAGGATGCGGCTGTGCATAAACCGCAAGCTGAACAAGGATTTAAATTAAAGCGGCAGTCACTCAAAACCAGCGTGTCGCGCAAAGGGCGTTTGCGCAAATAACGCCCGTCTCTTTCTATAAACCAACTGGTAATAACGTCGCCGACGCAATCCCATGGATGACCGTGTTGATGCTTCGGTGTGTGGCATCGGCGGTGATTCGAGCCAGCATATCTTGGGTGGCGATCATTTGCCCGAAGAGTCGTTCCAGTTGTTCGATTTGGTTGGCCTGTGTGACTAAATAAGGCTGCTGCTTTAAACGAGAAGCAATGAACTCAAGGTTTCGAGCGCTGTTGTATAAACTTTGTTGGTTGAGGCGGTCAAGCACAAAAAATTCATGTCGATAGCCGTAAGCTTGGTGAATCATGTCGGTGAGACCGGCGGTTAACGCAAAGATACGATCACCGTTAAAATCAGGCGAAAAAGCCAAGGTGAGGGCCGTTTCTGCATTGGCTTGCTGTAATTCTTTGAAACGGACGGCACCGGGGTGTTGAAAAATTTGCTGGAGTCGGTCTTGTACTGTGTGGTCGAGGGGCTGTGCGGTGGGATTGAGCTGGTATAACTTGATCATGAATGCCTGTAGGCGCAAGTTCATATTTTGCCAGTGAGCGTCAACCACCAGGTCAATGTCTGATTTGGCCACGGTTTTGAGGGTGTACGGGTTGCAAGCGGAGAGGCTAAGCGCGCATAAAAAAAGCAGTAATTTGAGTGCCACGGTCATCTCCAACAACGTGTTATTATGTCTGAATATTTCAACATGGCATACCTGAGGATAAACTGAATAAAGTGGTGGGCTAAAAAAATTTGCTTTACCATCAATCGGGGATGCCGGATAATGTTTTTAGTCATATTAAATGCAGTATAGGGAGGGAACATGAATAACGATTGTCGATGTAAACTAATGAATGTTAAGTGTAAAAATGCTTTACGTATATTGTCTTTTGTTGCGGTTGTTGTAACGCTATTTTTTGTCCTTTACCTAGACAAATCTTTGCAGATATTGCCTTTTATCAATTAATCAGTTAGTTGATTGGGCTGGTGTGTGATGTTGACTCAGCATGCAATGTGTTGAGGTGATATTGCACGTGGTTTTGCAAAAATGTGGCGACAAATTGGTAACTGTGGTCATAACCTTGTCTTAAATTCACGGTTAACGGGTGATGCTTTCGGGCACACATGGTTTCTAAGGCACTTAATTTCAATTGTTGGGTTAAATAAGCATCTTCCGTGCCTTGTTCAATGAGTAACGGTGTTGTGCTTTGGGCTTGCTCAATCAAGGCAACCGCATCATAGGGTTTCCATTTATCCCGATCATATCCCAGATAATGACTTAAGGCTTTTTCCCCCCAACGGCAATGCATCGGTGTGCAAATAGGTGCAAAAGCTGAAATGGAGCGGAATACCTCGGGGTTTCTTAAGCCCAGTATGAGTGCACCATGGCCACCCATGCCAAAACCACTGATGGCGAAACCCGGCAGAAATTGGGGAAACTGTTGTTGCATTAACGCGGGCAATTCTTGGCTGATATAACCATACATATTGTAATAATACGCCCACGGAGACTGCGTGGCGTCAACATAAAAGGCGTGCCCAGGGCCTAGGCCATCCTCATTATGTGCATCGGGGATGACAATCTCTCTTGGGCTGGTATCCGGCGCGAGTATGGCCAAGCCATGTTCTGATGCGTAATGTAGAATGCCTGATTCCTGCATAAACGCAGCGCCATTTTCTTCGCGATCAGATAACCAAATCAGTAGCGGGACTTTGCATTTGTCCGATTGCGGGGGAAAATAGACATGAAATTGCATGGTGCAGTGGCATAATTCAGATTCGTGCTCAAATTGATTTAAGCAGCCAGAAAAGGAGCGGCAATGATGTGTCAGTCGGATAGAACTCATGTATAACACTATAGTCGGCAATTTAGGATATGCCTATATCCTTTGTTTTACGCTGCTGTCTGCTTGTGCCAGCGTACCGTCCAATGTGAATCAGATTTGCGAGATTTTTACCGAAGAACCGGATTGGTTTGATGAGACTTATGCGGTGGAGAAAAAGTGGGGTGTCCCCATTTCGGTGCAAATGGCTATTGTGCGTCAGGAGTCGGGTTTTCAGGATCAAGCCCGCCCACCGAGAAAAAAATTGTTGGGTTTTATCCCCACGTTTCGCCCCTCAAGCGCCTATGGTTATGCGCAAGCGATTGATGGGACATGGGAAAAATATCAAAAACAGACAGGTAACCAGCGTGCAGACCGAGATGATTTTGCCGATGCGGTGGATTTTATTGGCTGGTATGTACAGGAAAGCCATGTGCGCCTGAACATACCCAAAACGGATGCTAGGCGTCAATACCTGGCCTACCATGAAGGCCAAGGGGGGTATGCACGCGGTTCTCATCGGCAAAAAAAATGGTTGCTGGCGGTGGCCAAAAAAGTCGCCCGGCAAGCCGAGCAATACCGTCGACAATTACAGCCCTGTCGCGCAGCATTTGAAGATCGTTCCGGTTGGTGGTGGCCATTTTAAGGGTTAGCGTTGATTATTTAAATTATGTTTTGGATAAAAAGGAAATGTATAATGGATAAAATAACCCAGATATTTGACCAAGTTGCAGGCGATTATGATGCACCGAGCAATCGTTTTTTTCCGTTTGCCGCAGACCAATTGACCGCGAAAATGCAACTTCATGGCCGCCAACGAATGTTAGATGTGGCGACCGGCACTGGGGTGGTCGCGGTCTCGGCGGCACAAATGGCCCGCACTGGGCGGGTTCTCGCGATTGATTTATCCTCGGCCATGTTGGCCAGAGCGCAAGCGGCGGCAGACAAAATGGCGTTGGATAATATCGATTTTTTCGAAATGGATGGGCAAGCATTGACGTTTAAATCCGACTATTTTGACCATGTTTTATGTGGTTTTGGCTTGTTTTTTTTCCCGGATATGTCCGCCGGGTTAACCTCGTGGTTACGGGTTTTGAAGCCGGGGGGGCGTGTCGGTTTTACCAGTTTTGCGGAGACGGCTTTTGAGCCCATGGCGGGTTTGTTTTTCGCCCGCCTGAGTGCCTTTGGGCTGACGTTTGAACGCTTATCCGTGCAGACATTAGATCACCCGGATAAATGTACCCAGGTGTTGTCTGAGGCTGGGTTTACCGAGGTTGTGGTTGAGTCCGCAGCGTTAGGTTATCACTTGGCCAATGCGGAACAATGGTGGGATGTGATTTGGGGCACGGCGTTACGGGGATTTTTGGCCGCGTTGTCGCCGGATGCGCTGGCGCAATTTAAAACCGAGCATTTAGCGGAAGTGGCGACATTGGCCACAGAGAAAGGCCTGTGGATGCCCGTGGACGTGCTATTTTCTATTGCTCGAAAAGCCTCAGCAGAAACCTGCTAGACTCAATAATGGTGCGTTTTTTGATGGGTTTGGGGAAGGTTTTTGACTACAGAACATGATTCAGATGCGTTAAGGCCAGGCGTGGTCTTGGTGGAGCAGTATGAAATTCTCAAGGTGTTGGGGCAAGGGGGCTTTGGGATTACCTATTTGGCCAAAGATTTAAGGCTTGATCAGCAGGTGGCGATTAAGGAATTTTTGCCCGAAAGTATTGCGGTGCGGGGCAATGATGCAACCACTGTCCGGCCCAAGAGTAAATCCCATGTGGATGATTTTAAAAACTTTAAAGACCGCTTTTTAGATGAGGCCAGAACCTTAGCGCGCTTTAAACATGCGAATATGGTGCGTATTCAGAATTATTTCGAAACGGGGGGAACCACCTATTTCGCGATGGAGTATGAAGAGGGCGAAAGTTTAGATGCTAAGTTAACGCGGGTCGGCAAATTAAAAGAAAAAGATGCGTTGAATTTGGTGTTACCGCTGTTGAATGGGCTTGAGGTCTTGCACAAAGCGGGCATGATTCACCGCGATATCAAACCCGCCAATATTTACATTCGAACCGATGGTAGCCCGGTGTTGTTAGATTTTGGGGCGGCCAGGAGTGATGCCGGTTCCGGCGGCAAAACGACCATGACCTCGATGCTGACGCCGGGTTATGCGCCGATTGAGCAATATTATACGGATGCCAAACAACAAGGCCCATGGACCGATATCTATGGCATGGGCGGGGTATTGTACCGCTGTATTACCGGGCGTCGCGTGGTTGAGGCGAGCTCTCGCAGTGCGGCGCGCTTACGCGATAAGCCAGACCCGATGAAGTTGGCCAGTGTGGTGGCGCATAAGCGTTATCATGAATATTTCCTCTATGCGATTGACCATGCGTTGATGGTGTTAGGGGAAGAGCGGCCCCAAAATGTGACTGAATGGCGTAAAGAATTAACCGGTAAAACGCCGCCGCCGATACCCATGAATTTAGATCCAGATTTGGTGCAGGAACAACCGGGGGCGCGTGAAGGCAAAACCCAGATGACCTCGACGGATCTGTCCATCGGCGGTTTGAACGTTAAAACGCAGCGGAAACCCGTCGCCAAGAAAAAAACACAGCTCAGAAAAAAGAAGCAAAATACCCAATTTGGCAAAACCACACGGCGTGGGGCTAACACGCAAATCGGCCAGACGGCGACAAAAAGCCGCAAAGGTTTGTGGGGAATGCTGGGGTTGGCTGCTTGTGCGATCATCGGCGGTGGGGTGTATTGGAAGTTCGAAATTTACGATAAGTCGCGGCCCTGGATTGACCCGCTGACCAAAATGCCGTTTGTGTATGTACCCGGTGGCTGTTTTAGTATGGGTAGCCCGGCAGAAGAAAAAGGGCGTTATGAGGATGAGCATCCGCATCAGGCCTGTGTGGAGGGTATGTGGCTGAGTCAGTATGAAACCACGCAAGCGGCTTGGCAAAAAGTCATGAAGAGTAATCCTGCGGCGTTTAAGCGCGGTTCGCAGTATCCGGTTGAGCGTGTGTCTTATTACGATGTCCAAAAATTTCTGAAACGATTGAACAAAAAAAGCGAGTACAGTTTTCGTTTGCCGACGGAGGCAGAATGGGAATATGCGGCCCGAGGTGGGGTGCAAACGGCGTATTATTGGGGCAAATTTGCGGGCCGGAATAAAGCCAATTGCGGGGGCTGTAAAACGCAATGGAGTAATGTGTCCAGCGCTGAAGTGGGGACGTTTGAGGCGAATGCGTTTAAGTTGTATGACATGCTTGGAAATGTCCAAGAGTGGACTTGCTCAGCGGTGAATAAATCGTATGATGGTTCTGAGAAACGTTGTTCAGACAATGCGATAAAAAGAGTGTTGCGTGGTGGCAGTTGGTCAAATGATGCGCAGGATGCGCGCAGTGCTTACCGGGACAGCCAGACATCATCGTATCGACACAGTACCATTGGGTTTCGTTTGCTGCGGCGTTGATAGGAAAAAATCATGAAAACGAATGTTTATGTGGGGGGGCTATTGGCGCTGTTATCGGTTGCGGTGGCCGCTGAGGAAACCAGTGCGATTGCTTCGCCACACTGTGATGCGGTCAAAATTAAAGCCGTGGGTGGGGTCGGTGTGCTGAAAGTGGAAACCAGCCCAGAGCCAGATCGTTATGTGGTCACCATTGATGTGGCGAAAACGCGCAGTGCTGAGATTGTACGTAAGCTTTATCAAGCAGGTTGTTTGTAAACCACTGAAAGTGAAAAAACCTGGGCCGTTCGACCCAGGTCGGTTGTTCAGTGTGCGCTTAATCGCGACATTCTGAGGGTAAAAACTGGCGTGACATGGTGTCTGAGTGACAACGCCACTGAATGACGTTATTGCGTACTTCAGGGGTGAGTAAAACCGATTCATCATAGATTTCTGGGATTGCATAACGGATGCGAATGCTACTGTCTGCTTCCACGCGAATGTCTTTCACCACACCGTAAGAGATAAACGTTTCTAAGCCCAGTTGGTCAATGTTAGTCGGTAACTTGTTGTTGCTGTAGTAATACTCCGTTGCGGCTATTTTATAAGAACTGCCATAACTTAAGCCTTCGGCAACTTTGGCGCGTGTTGTGTAGTCGCTATACGCGGGTAATGCAACCGCCGCCATAATGCCGACAACCGCAACAGTGGTGCCTAAACCCGGATCCAGCAAGAACTCGAAGAGATTGCTTTCGTAGGTGATGCTGAGGCTAAGTTGATCCGCCCCCATATCAAACTGTAAACCATAGGTGCCATCTTCCGCCAAACCGAGTGTGCCAGCACTGGGTAATGCATACAGGTCAATCGGTGCATTGGCTAAGTCGCCGAATGCCGTGAGCATTTGTAAGTAAGCATAATAAATCTGGCGCGGCATTTTTTCGGTGGTGGTGCTGAATAAGACCAAGGCATGCTCAGGATCTTGTTTTTGTGTGTTTTTCAGCCAATCGTTCAGTGAGCGTCGGTTTTTATAGTGTTGGTGGTCGGTGAGCATTTGTGGCAGGCCACCGATGAGTAAGTAACCGTTATCTTCGACCCAAAATAGGTGGGTTCTTGAGCGCGATAACATGTCTAAAAAGATGCCTTCCGGTTGACCAGCAACATCCGGGTTACTCAACTCGGTTAAGTTGACGCCAGGGATAATGACATGGTGGTGTTGCACCCCATCAATGGTTGCAGATTGGTATTCTAGGCCAAAGTTTTGGGTCAATTTTTCCGTAATGGCGTGGAATTTGGCCGCATCTTTAAGGCGAATGGCTAAGTAATAACCCACTTCATCTGAAAACATCAGCGTTTCTGGGCCGATGGCTGCGAGTAAATCTCGTCCGTCAAAACCCATCGCTTGTTTCATTTTATGCTGTGCGTTGGCGTAACCTTCGTAATTCGCTGGCGACATGGCTTGTAATAAGCCTTCAATGCCTTTTAATAAATCTTCGCTCAGCAGGGATAGGGAAAGCAGTGTGCCGGGTTGGCCAGCTGAGGTCACGCTGAAGTTGTTTTGGGTGGGGGGGATAAACTGCCGGAGCCCGGTTTGAGGGATATTCACGATTGCTTTGAGCCGACTCTTGCCATGGGCAACGCCGATGCCTGCGGCAAAAGATTGTACATCTAAGACGCCCATTTGTTTCAGTTGTGCTAATTTTTCTGGGGGCATTTGTGCTTGCAGCATGGGCAAGATTTTTTGTGTGTTGACCCAGGCGAAGAGGCCTTGACCACTGCTGTCGATGTCTGCCTGTGCCGCTTCAAATCCCGCATTGGTGGTGGGCGCTAAACTGAGCACTTGCTCAAGGGCGGTTTTGTTGGCACCAATTCCGGCCAATAGATTTAAGTTGCCGGTGCTGGCATCAAATTTGATGAACAGGGCAGCCGGGCCGACTTGATAACTGCCTTCGCCATTGGCGTCTATGGCTTGAATGACTTGGAGGTCTGGAATGTTGCTGAGTAAGTGACCCATGACGGTTTGAAACGTGCTGTTGTCATGAATGGCCAGGCGTGTGCGGATGACCGCATTTGGTAACGGCGCACCTTGTGGCATGACCGCCATGGCTTCAATGGGGGCGGCAAGGTGGGTGAGGATAAAGCGTAATTCTGGGCCGCTGTATTGTTCGATGGGTTGTAATAAGGTTTTATCCAGTGCGGCTTTTAATTGGTTGACTGCCGCTTCATGCGCGGGGTTCGCCAGAGCATCGTTGATGGCATTGCCTTTTGGTGCAGACAGTAACCCCCAAATATTGGGGAGCCTGACATAAGCCATGGCATCGTTGGGCACCACTTTATTTAAGGATGCAGGATAGGATATCGGTTCACCGTACGATAAGGCCGGGAACAGCGATAGCGCGATTAAAAGACAGGTTTTTTTCATGAAATAGCGGTCTCAGAAGTGATTAAAAAAGGGCTGGTTGATTGCCGTGGCGGTCAAACCACAGCGATTGTTTCTATCATGCTGTTTCAGTATCGTCAATGGCCTTATGCTCGCATTGTTAACGCATCGATACGGGTTGTCGTTTGGCACCCCAGTGGCCCGGTGTGTGCGCAAAACGCCCCGCAACTGGGCTGTGGCAATGCCGACATTGGCCATTTTCAATATTCCATAATAGCAGTTGATACCAATCTCGTTGGATCAAGGCTTGGCCGCACTGGTGACAAAATGTGGTGTCTCCAATGGGGTCATGCACATTGCCGGTATAAGCATAGTGGATCCCATTGGCGATTGCGATGTTTCGTGCGCGGGTGAGTGTGTCGGGCGGTGTGGGGGATTTGTTCTGCATTTTCCAGTCGGGGTGAAAGGCGGAAAAGTGCACGGGGGTGTCCGCCCCGAGGTGGGTGACGATCCATTGGCACATGGCTTCGATTTCGGCATTGCTGTCATTCTCCTGCGGGATCAACAGGGTGGTGATTTCTAGCCACGTTGTGGTGTTGTGCCGAATGTATTCAAGCGTGTCTAATACCGGGGTTAAGTGTGCGCCGGTGTGTTTCCAATAAAATTTTTCGGTAAAAGCTTTGAGATCAACATTGGCCGCATCCATTGATTGAAAAAAATCAGCGCGAGGTTGGGGGCAAAAATACCCCGCAGTCACGGCAACCGATTTTAGCCCCTGCGCATGGCAGGCGATGGCGGTATCAATGGCGTATTCCATAAAAACGGCAGGGTCATTATAGGTGAAGGCCACACTGTGGCAATGGTGGCGTTTGGCGACTTGGGCGATGTGTTCCGGTGACGCATAACTGGCCAGCGTGTCCATTTCCCGAGATTTGCTGATGTCCCAATTTTGGCAAAATTTACAGTTAAGGTTACAGCCTGCGGTGCCAAAGGATAAGACGGGGGTGCCCGGATAAAAGTGGTTTAAGGGTTTTTTTTCGATGGGGTCGATGCAAAAACCACTGGAGCGGCCATAGGTGGTTAATACAATTTGTTGATCCTGGCAGGCGCGCACAAAACACAGCCCTTGTTGGCCTTCTTTGAGTTTGCAAGCGCGCGGGCAAACATCACATTGAATATGGCCATCGTCGGTTGCATGCCAATATTGGGTTGGGTGTGTGTGCATGGGGTTGGCTCATGTTGTTTAGCCTCAAGGATACCAGAAAATCGGTGGCAATCGTGTGGGCTCATCGCGGTATGCTTGTAAGAAATGGATGACAGGTGCTTGAATTGTTTGACAAAAATTATCCACAGCAGGGTGGGACAAATGCTCTGATAACCTGTGGATAAAGTATGTTATTGATGTTAAAACAACGGCTTAATTGTATTGTATGAAAAGTGATCAATGTGCTATTGCGTGATGTTGTGCAACCGTTGCACAATGGTCTTGTGTATTTTTAAGCCGTATTGGGTGGTGGAAAGATGAAGCTGACAGGCGCTCGACAAGCCGCCGTGGCGGGGGTGTTTTACCCGGATGAGGCGATCTGTTTGGCGCAAGCCATTCAAGCTTATTTGCCGCCGGTAACAACGCCAGCGGCGGTGCCCAAAGCGATTGTGGCGCCGCATGCTGGTTATGTCTATTCTGGTGCGATTGCCGGCACGGTGTATGCCCAGTTACAGGCTGCACGTGAGACGATTCGTCGCGTGGTATTATTGGGCCCCTCGCACCGGGTGCCGTTACGGGGCATGGCGCTGCCTGAGGTTGCGTGGTTTCAAACGCCCCTGGGAAACGTGCCGATAGATCAACCGCTACAGGCGCAAGTGCAGGCGCTTCCCGGGGTGTTGTTGTCCGATCACGCACATGCTTTAGAGCACAGTTTGGAAGTGCATTTGCCGTTTTTACAGACCGTATTGCACGATTTTACGTTGTTACCCCTTGTGCTCGGGCAGACCCAGCCGGAGCAAGTCGCGGCGGTGTTGGACTGTGTGTGGGGCGGCGCAGAAACCTTGATTGTGGTGAGCTCAGATTTGAGCCATTATCTGACATATGCGGCCGCGTGTGTGCGGGATAAACGCACCTCAGAAGCCATTGTGGCTTTGGACTATGCTTCGATGGTAGGCGAGGACGCTTGCGGCGTGTCTCCGCTGAAGGGGTTGTTGATGTTAGCGAAGCGCAAAGGTATGCAAGTCCAGGCGTTAGATGTGCGTAATTCGGGGGATACTGCCGGAGATAAAAGCCGTGTGGTGGGGTATGGTGCGTATGCCTTTTATTCAATTGAGTGAGGCCGATGTGGTGGCACTGCGTGAGGTTGCCATGCAATCCATTCGGCATGGTTTAACACACGCGGGTGCTTTAGCCGTTAACGCGGCCGATTTTGCAGCATCACTCCAGCCTCGGCGGGCGACATTTGTGACGTTACACCAACACGGGGCGTTACGGGGCTGTATCGGGACGTTGCTTGCGCAACAGCCGTTGGTGCAGGACGTGGCTAAACAGGCGTATGCGGCGGCTTTTCAAGACCCACGCTTTCCGGCGTTAGAGGCGCAGGAGGTGGACTCGATCACGTTAGAGATCTCTATTTTGACGCCACCGGAAATTTTTCCGGTGGACTCAGAAGCGGACTTGATTGCGCAGGTACGACCCGGCGTGGATGGGTTGGTGTTAGAGTCCGGCCCTTTTAGAGGCACGTTTTTACCCGCCGTGTGGGCGCAATTACCTGAGCCTGAAGTGTTTGTGCAGCACTTAAAATTAAAAGCGGGTTTGCCCTCGGCAGGGTGGCCAGCCGAGATAACCGTGCTGCGTTATCAAGCACAAAAAATCTAAGCCTACTTTTAAACGTGCTTGCTATGCTTAAAGCATGAGACCTGTGAAAAAAATTAGACTCGGTGATTTACTGGTCGAGCATCATAAAATCAGCCAAGCGCAGTTAATGAGTGCGTTGGCAAAACAACAAAGTACAGGGCGAAAACTCGGCCAAGTCTTGATTGATTTGGAGTATGTGACCGAGGATGAAATCAATGCCTTATTGTCTAAACAACTGCGCATGCCATTTATTGATCTGAACCATTTTTCGGTCAATACCGAGGCCATTCAACTGCTCACAGAAACACAAGCGAGGCGCTATCGTGCGTTGGTCTTGACTAAACGGGGCAACGAATTATTGGTGGGGATGGCAGATCCAACCGACATTTTTGCCTACGATGAAATCACCCAAATTTTGAATCACCCGATTAAACAGGCGGTGGTGAACGAAAGCGCGTTGTTGCAGACGATAGAAAGTGCGTACCGGAAAACCGAAGAAATTTCCAATATTGCGGAAGAGTTAGATGATGAATTGGCCGACAGTGATTTTGACATTGAGCATTTAGCCGATGACATTGAAATTGCCGATGCACCGGTGATTCGGTTAATTCAGAGCTTATTTGATGATGCGGTGCGAGTGAATGCGTCGGATATTCACATTGAACCGGATGAAAAAGTCTTGCGCATTCGCCAACGGGTTGATGGCTTGTTGCAAGAACATGTGGTGAAAGAGGTGCGCATCACGCAGTCGGTCATTCTAAAGTTGAAATTGATGGCGGGGTTGAATATTTCAGAAAAACGTTTGCCTCAAGATGGGCGCTTTAATATTCGGGTGCAAAACAAAGGCATTGATATTCGGATGTCTACGTTGCCAATGATTACCGGGGAATCGGTGGTGATGCGCCTGTTGGACCAATCGGGAGGGGCTTTAACGTTGGATCAAATTGGCATGCGGGAGGATATTTTAAACCGCTTTCGGCAACTGATTCATCAGCCCAATGGTTTGATTTTGGTCACCGGGCCAACTGGCTCGGGAAAAACCACAACCTTGTACTCTGCGCTGAATGAGCTCAACCTCCCCGAGCGAAAAATCATCACGGCGGAAGATCCGGTTGAGTATCGGCTGCCGCGTATTAACCAAGTCCAAATTAACAACAAAATTGGGTTAACCTTTCCGGCCGTGTTGAGAACCGCTTTACGCCAAGATCCCGACATTGTGTTGGTCGGGGAAATGCGTGACCAAGAGACGGCCGAAATCGGTTTGCGAGCGGCGATGACCGGGCATTTGGTGTTATCTACCCTGCATACGAACGATGCCATTTCGACCGCCAATCGGTTATTGGATATGGGAGCGGAAGGGTATTTGGTGGCGGCGTCGCTCAAAGCGGTGATTGCGCAGCGTTTGGTGCGTAAAATTTGTGCCAATTGTAAGACCGCCCAAGTTGTCTCTTCCGAGCAAAAAAGCCTACTCTTGACCCTGTTTGGGCCAGCGTTGGATGACATTCAACCAATGTATGGTCAAGGCTGTGGCCAATGTCACCATTCTGGTTATGCTGGGCGTGTGGGCATTCACGAATTATTGGAGATTAATGAAGCGTTAGCCGATGCATTAAGACGTGGTGACGCGGTACATTTTTCACAAACGGCGCGGCGGCAAAAACACTTTACCCGCTTGGCGGATTGCGCCTTGGAATATGTGAAAGAAGGCGTGACCACACTGGAAGAAGTGTTGCGTGTGGCCGGTTCTATCGAGGCTTAAATATGCCATTATTTGAATACGTTGGGCGGAATACGCAAGGTGATCGCGTCAAAGGTGAGTTAGAGGCGGCGTCAGCAATGGCGGCGGCAGGTCAATTGCAAAGTAACCAGATTACACCGGTTGATATACAAGAACGTCAGGAACATCAAGCATCTTTGGCGCGGTTAACCCAGTGGTGGGAGAAACAACCGAGCTTAATTGATTTAATCATTTTCTCGCGCCAGATGGCGACTTTATCCAAGGCGGGGGTGCCGATTATTCGGGCGTTGGAAGGCTTGTCCGAGACCACCGAAAATCAACGTTTTCGGAAAGTCTTAAGAGACGTCAGTAAACAGTTGGGGTCGGGTCGAAGTTTGACCCAAAGCTTGTCACAACACGCTCTGTTTCCGAAGCTGTACATCAGCATCATGCGTGTGGGAGAGGAAAGTGGTCGTTTAGAAGACGCGTTTAAACAAATGGCCATTTATCTGACCTTAGAAAAAGAAACCCGAGCACAAATTAAAGCAGCGATGCGTTATCCCATGATGGTTTTTAGTGCCATTTTTGTGGCGATGGTGATCATCAACCTCTTTGTGATTCCAACCTTTGCGGATATTTTTGCGAAATCCCACACAGAATTACCCCTGGCAACCAAAATTTTATTGGCAACGTCGAATTTTATGATGGCGTATTGGGGGGCCTTGTTGGCACTATTGGTGGTGAGTGTTGTGTCCCTGCGTTGGTATGTGAAGACGGCGGTGGGGCGTTTTCAAGCAGATCGATTAAAACTCAAATTGCCGATTGTGGGGCCGATCATTTTGCTTGCGACATTGGCGCGTTTTTCGCGTTCATTTGCGATGACCCTGCAAGCGGGCGTGCCGATTACGCAAGGGATCAGTCTGGTGGCCAAAGCGGTGGACAACCATTTTGTTGGCCAACATTTATTGGACGTGCGCGCCGGGGTTGAGCGTGGAGAAACGCTGACCAAAATGGTCAAAAACAGTGGTTTATTCTCGCCCTTGGTGATTCAAATGCTGGCTGTGGGCGAAGAAACCGGGCAAATTGACGAACTCTTATTAGAAGTCGCGGACTATTATGAAATGGAAGTGCAGCAAGGCTTAACATCGCTCAGCAGTTCGATTGAACCGATTTTGATTACTTTCATTGGGTTGATGGTGTTGGTGCTGGCGTTGGGGGTTTTTTTGCCGTTGTGGAATATGGCGGGTACGATTTAAGCGGGTACGCTTGGAAAGGAATGTGATGCTTATCACAAAGCCCTAAGATATCAGGATGATGTCGCCGTCCTTGCGCACCTTCCCAGACAACATAGCTTACACTATCAATAAGACTGCTTTTTAAAGATAGGAAAGTGACTATGAGACAACAAGGTTTTACGATGATCGAATTGGTGATTGTGATCGTTATTTTGGGGATTCTGGCCGCCGTTGCGGCCCCCAAATTTATGGATGTGCAAAATGACGCGAAAATTTCAGCGACCAAAGCACAGTTAGGCGCCATACGGTCTGGTATTAGCTTGGCGCATGCGAAAATTTTAGCCACCAATGTCAACACGGGGCGTGCGGGCAATAATCGTGATTGGCCGACGATTGTTGAAGTCAGAAACAACCAATTGGCGAACACGCGGCCCCCCAGCAGTTTGCAAAATTTGGATATTGTTGAGTCGGATGTGACGGCGGGGACACCGAACCAAGCGCTGCCACAAGCCAAATTACCGAGCATGAATGCGGCACAAGTGACGCGTGCCCGAGGCGTCCGCAACAGCAGCCGAGCCGATGCGTACCCCGTCGCCAATGCGGATCGTAATGCCGCAGGCACGAATGGTTGGGCGTATTATCCTGGGGATGAACTGTTGAATAATCGCATTGTTGATGGCGTTTTTTATGTGAATAACAATAATGCCGAAAACCAGGATGGTGAATCTAGAAATCCCAGCCGTTGGTAGAGGCTGCCTCGCCAAATCGGGCGCTTGTGTTGCTCGGGCATAATGGCGCGGGCAAATCGACCCTAATGCGGTATTTGCTGGGTTTTTATCCCGAACGTTGTGCACACCCGTTTTTAACCCATTGGCAACATCTGAAGCCTTTTGCTGATGTGACCATCGGTTATGTGCCGGAGTTGCCGTTTTTAGACCCTTACCTCAGCGGGTATGAAACCTTAACCTTGTTGGCCGAGATTAAGCACTATCCACTCTCACGCCAGCAAGCCCAGGCGGTGGCCACCTCGGTTGGGTTACCAGCAGAGGTTTTGCCTGACGCCGTGGCGACCTATTCCAAAGGCATGAAACAGCGTTTGATGCTCGCGCAGGCGTCGTTGGGCGCACCACAGATATTGATGATGGATGAGCCTTTATCGGGTTTAGACCCGTTTGGCCATCAAACGATTATGCACTGGTTAAACCAGCTCAAAAAAACGTGTCGCCTGATTTTATCCACGCATGCACTAGAAGACGCTTTTCAATTGGCGGATGATATTTGGTTATTGCAAGCAGGTAAAATTGTGTGTCAGACGGTTAAACCCGATTCTATTGAGGCTTTACGTGCTCTGTATTTCCAATACCCACCGATCCCTTCAACCGCTTAAGGCGGTTGCCACTGCCACCTTCAAATCGCTGTTACGGCAACGTATCACGCCGTTTATGTTGGTTTTAGGTGGGCTTTTCATGGGGTTGGGATTGCTCCTGTCCAGCGTTGACCTTGGGGTGCGTTACCGCTTGTTTGAAAACATCCTATTATCGGCACAAATTTTTTTATTGCATGCTTTGGCTTGGCTCTATTTGTTCGAAGTCTTGCGCCAAGAACAGGCTTTAAATTTATGTGTGTTGCCGCTTTCAGCCGGGATTCCACGTGCGCATTATTATGCGGCTAAGTTTCTTGGGGTGCTTGGGATCGTCTTGCTTTATGGCCTCTTTTTTGTGCTGGTGGATGCGCTGTTGATGTGGCTCATTGAGGGCCAATGGCGTGTGCCAGTCTTGTTACAGGTAAGTTTGTTTGTGGTCTCTGCGGTGTTGGCGATGGCCCTATTGTGGTTTTTTGCGGCGTTTGTGTCACCGATCAATGCAGTGATTTATAGTATTTTGCTGTGGTTTATTGGTCATGGTTTGGATGAACTGTGGATCGTTGTGAGTCAACAGTTGGGCGGGCTGGCGATGTTTGTGGTCACGGCGGGGTATTATTTGTTGCCCAATTTTAGTTTTTTTGACCTCATGTCGTTAACCGTGAATCAACAGCCGATGGCCTGGGCCGCGTACTTTTTTGGGGTGTTTTATGGGCTGGGTTATAGCCTGATATTGGTTGGGTTCGCGAATTATTTATATGGCAAAAAAGCCGTGTTTCCGGTGGCATCCGTGTGAACATCGGGAAGATCATGGTGTTAATGGGGGGCTTTTTTGTGGGGGTGATCGGGTTGGCACCGACCCCGATGGGGCCAACGGATACGCGTTTGCTGGTGCAAAATCCGTTATTGCTAAAAGCCCTGCTGGGGCCTTTTCATACCTTAGGGGCAGACGGTTATTGGTTAAGGGGGGCGCGTCTTGGGCCGAATCGTTTGTTTGAGCAAGCCAAAATCATCACAACTTTGGATCCGAATTTTACCTTAAGCTTACGCTACAGTACGACCTATTTGGCCTCGATTCAGGGCCGCGTTGACCTGGCGCATGCGCTCTGTGATATTGCGATTATGCACAACCCGCAGCAGTCTTATCCGTATCTGTTGAAAATCAGCCATGAAATGGGGTATCAGCAGCCTTATCGATACGCCAAAGTCATTGCTTGGATTAAACAAGTCAAAACCATGACGCGGGATGCCCCGATTTGGTTGAACGCGCTGTTGCTTCATGCAAGAACCCAACTGGGGCAAACAAAGGCCATTCGCCAAGATTTACAGTGGTTATTAACGGTGGCCAGTGGGGCAGAAGAGCGCCAGTTGATTCAGGCGAAAATTGCGGCGCTTGACTGACGTTGCGCGGTAACCTTGGGGGATAAACACTTCGGAAACTGCCTTTATTCGCGCTCAGGAATGATGGAAAATAGGTGGACTCTAACGTACAAGGTGGATGGATTGATGGATGTATTAGATCGAATTAAAGAACAAGTTGAAGCTAACCCTGTGATTATCTATATGAAAGGGACGCCGCAAATGCCGCAATGCGGGTTTTCTAGCCGGGCAGCACAAGCGTTACAAGCCTGTGGCGAAGAATTTGCTTATGTGAATATTTTAGAAGATCCTGAAATTTTTCAAAATCTACCCCGTTATGCCGATTGGCCAACCTTTCCACAGCTTTATATTAAAGGTGAATTGGTTGGGGGCTGTGACATTACCTTGGAACATTCCCAGAGTGGCGAATTGAAAAAAATGATCTCTGAAGCTATTTCCAGCACCTCAGCTTAAGCCCATTTTAGTCTGTAGCGGCTTCGTTTTCGGTTAAATCGAAGCCGCTCATCTCTCGCCATTGGTTCACAATGCGGCAAAATAAATCGGCGGTTTTTTCCGCATCATAAGCGGCCGAATGGGCTTGGTCGTTATCCCAATCCATCCCCGCGACATGCGCCGCTCGGGCCAACACCGTTTGCCCATACGCCAAACCGCATAACGTCGCCGTATCAAAACTGCTGAAGGGATGAAACGGATTGCGTTTAATGCCTGAGCGTTTGCAAGCGGCATTGATAAAACCCAAATCAAACGCTGCATTGTGCCCGACTAAAATGGCGCGTTTACAATCCGTCTGTTTTAACGCTTGGCGAATGGGCTTAAAAATAAAGCCCAATGCATCATTTTCTTTTTTGGCCAGACGAAACGGGTGGTAAGGGTCGATGCCGGTAAATTCTAAAGAGGCAGGATCTAAGTTTGCCCCTGGAAAGGGCTCTACATGGCATTGTGTGGTTTCGTAAGGATACACGTAACCGGCATCATCCATATAGATGGTCACGGCGGCAACCTCTAACAAAGCGTCTGTTTTGGCGTTGAATCCACCCGTTTCAACATCGATGATAACGGGTAAAAAGCCTCTAAAGCGTCGGGATATTTTTTTAGAGTGGGTTTTGCTCATGTTCGGGGTGCCACGTTCCAATGCAAGGTTTTACCTGCGTAAAAAGGGATGAGTTGATCCTCGCCGATGGAGAGCTCCTGTGGAACCGTCCAAGTGCTTTCAGTGAGTGTAATAGTTGTTGTATTTCTGGGTAAAGCGTAAAAATCAGGGCCAAAGTGGCTACTGAAGCCTTCGAGTTTATCTAGTGCATTGGCGGCCGCAAAAACGCTGGCGTAGAGCGGCATGGCGGCCAATGCGGTGTAACTGCCGGCGCAACCGCAAGCCGATTCTTTGGCTTTTTGTGTGTGTGGTGCGCTATCGGTGCCCAGAAAAAATTTAGGGTTAGCGCTGGTGGCCGCCTGAATTAAGGCGCGTTGATGTCGTGTGCGTTTTAAAATGGGCAGGCAATAATAATGCGGGTGGATACCGTCGACCAGCATGGCGTTACGGTTGAGCAGTAAATGGTGTGCGGTGATGGTGGCGCTCACGTGGGGGGGCTGGCTTAACACAAAGTCAACGGCGTTTTGTGTGGTGATGTGTTCTAAGACGATACGTAATTGTGGGAAACGTTGCACGATGGGTTGTAGATGCTGCTCAATAAAGACGGCCTCACGGTCAAAAATATCCACATCGGGCGTTGTGACTTCACCATGAATCAAAAGGGGCAACTGGTGTTTTTCCATGAGGCCTAACAGCGGATATATTGTTTCTAAGGTGTGGATGCCTTGGCTCGCATTGGTGGTGGCACCGGCCGGATACAGTTTGATGGCATGGACGTGTTCTGCGTGTGCCGCCGCTTCAATCTCACGGGCGCTTGTTTGGTGGGTGAGGTACAGTGTCATCAGCGGGTTAAATGCGTTACCTTTGGGTAAAGCTTGCAAAATCTGTTGTCGATAGGTTAAGGCTTGTTCAACGGTTTGAATCGGATGGGTTAAATTGGGCATAATCATTGCCCGAGCAAAAACGCGTGCGCTATCGGCAACGACAGTCGTTAGCATATCACCTTCACGAACATGCAGGTGCCAATCATCCGGTTGTGTGATGGTGATTTTCATGACGGTACTTTAACTGAATTAAGGCGTGAATAGTAGTATGGTTGGTGTATCTCAATTTGTCAGTATGTTCGACCAATGAGCGCTTAAATGAAAAAGGAAGATATCATGCAGATGCGTTCGGGCCTTTTTAATGTCTGTGGGGTTTGGCTCTTGAGTTTGTGTGTGTTGGCTTGCACCGCAGAATTTTATACGCGCCCTTTATATCAGGTAAAAGAGGCACCGTTGGCGTTTGCGGCTGAACGGGCTAATCTATACCAAATTGGTGCAAGCATCAAACGGGCGGGGGTTGCTATGGGCTGGCATATGCAATTGGTCAAACCAGGGTTAATCCTCGGGACATTAAACGCTCGCCGACATCAGGCGAAAATCAGTATTGCGTTTACGCAAACGCACTATAGCATTGTGTATGACAGCAGCGAGGGGTTGGATTACGACGGTACGATGATACAGTCAAAGTATAATGACTGGATTCGGCGATTAAGTAATGCGATTCAAAGCCAGGTGTACTTGAATCAGTGAGGCGCTTGGTTTTACGATAAGAGTAATATGAGCGACCAAATAATGGCCAGCATGGTTAAGAAAATCGCACCACCCATGCCGCAAAATACACAGGTGTTGCCAATGGCTTTGATTGCTTTATTCATTACGATACCTAGTTGAATGGTCATCCATCTGGATGTTTTCTGACCACACAAATGATATTATTTGCGCTTGAAAAATTCAACATGAAATGTAATGAAATATTTTTGAGTAGCAATCAATGCAATGTATGTGCTTTTATTCATATATTCTGAATTGATAATTTAATGGGCGGCACCATGAATGCGTAATTTATTCAATAAGAGAATCGATTGGATATGACCATTATCTGCCGCAAGATTCAGCCACATAATGGCTTTTGTGTTATCGGTGCGGGTGATTTCTAAATGCAGCTTTCCTCTGTAATACCAATGGTTTAAAGCGTCTTGAGAAAAGGTAGTATCCATGTGTTTTTGTCCCTGGTTTGTTTTAGGGTTAATACGCATTCGCTAAGGTGGTGCAAGTATAAGTATATTATAATATATCATCAATATAATAGGGGGTGAATGGTGCTATTTGGCGCGTGAATGGCCGTTTTACTCTGGCTTGGGTGTGTCATATGATGCCTGACATGATGTTAACATTTGCGCAACCGGTGACGAGCCTTAAAGGTATTGGCCCACGTCTCGCGGAAAAATTTGAAAAACTGGGCATTCTGACGTTGCAAGACCTGTTATTTCACTTACCCAGCCGTTATCAAGACAGAACCCGCATGACACCCCTTGTTGATCTTAATGATGGCCAATTTGCCAGCATTCAAGCCGACGTTGTGGATACCAAAATTAGCTATGGGGCTAAGCGAACGTTCAGTATCGTGGCGCAAGAAGGGGCGGGGACGATCACGCTTAAGTTCTTTCATTTTTCGGCCGCGCAACACGCCAAAGTTGTCCCAGGGGTGCGCATTCAATGTTTTGGAGAGGTGCACCGTAGTGCTTATGGGCTCAGTATGATCCATCCTGAGTACCACTGTTTGGCCGAGGGTGAAACGGTGTGTATGGGGGCGTCTTTAACCCCGATATATCCGACAACGGGGGGCTTAAATCAAGGCGTCTTGCGCAAGCATATTCAGCAAGCACTGCAACACATGACGGCATGCCCCCTTGAGCATGACTTAATTCCGGCTGGGTTACTCAACAGGCACGCGAGTGACGACTTAACCATGCTTGAGACCTTGCAGTATTTACACGCGCCGCCGCCAGAGGCTTCGTTGCGTCAACTGGAGGCCGGTCAGCACCCGGCGCAACAGCGGCTGGCGATTGAAGAGTTGGCCTCGCATCATCTCAGTTTATGTCTGCTTCGGCAGGAACAGCGATCCGTGTGCTCACCGGCGTTCTGTGGGGAAAAAATCCTCAGTCAGCAGTTACTCAAGCAGTTACCCTTCAATTTAACCCGTGCTCAGGAAAACGTCATACAGACGATTGAGCAAGACATGGCCAATAATGTGCCGATGTTGCGATTGGTCCAAGGAGATGTGGGCTCAGGCAAAACCATTGTTGCGGCATTTGCGGCGATGCGTGCGATTGAATCGAATTATCAAGTGGCGATGATGGTGCCAACGGAATTGTTAGCCGAGCAACATTATCGGAACTTTTTGGCGTGGTTCGAGCCCTTCGGGATTGAGCTCAGTTGGTTAACGGGCAAACAACCCAGCCAGCATAAAGCGATGGTTCGTGATGCTTTACAGCAGGGCCAATTATCGTTAGTCATTGGCACACATGCACTGTTTCAAGCCAGCGTAGAATTTGCTAACTTAGGCCTAATTATCATTGATGAGCAGCATCGTTTTGGGGTGAATCAGCGTTTGGCGCTGAAGCAAAAAGGCAGCGCCCAACAACCGCATCAACTCATTATGACCGCGACACCGATTCCGAGAACGCTAGCGATGACGGCTTACGCCAATTTAGATGTTTCTGTGATTGACGAACTGCCACCGGGGCGTCAACCCATCAAGACCGCCGTGATAGCGAATACCCGGCGTGGTGAAGTGATTGCGAGGATGGAGGATGTTTGCCAACAAGGCCGCCAAGTTTATTGGGTGTGCTCGCTGGTGGAAGAATCTGAAGTGTTGCAATGTGAGGCGGCCGAAGACACCGCAGCGCTATTGCAGCAAGCCCTGCCAAACGTTCGCGTGGCCTTGTTGCATGGCCGGATGTCAGCAGAGATGAAAGAAGCAACCATGGCTGACTTTGCCGAAGGGACAACACAATTGCTGGTGGCGACGACGGTGATTGAAGTGGGGGTTGATGTGCCCAATGCCAGTTTGATGATCATCGAAAATGCGGAACGTTTTGGGCTAGCTCAACTGCATCAATTGCGTGGGCGGGTGGGCCGGGGGCAGCAGGAAAGCCATTGTCTCCTGTTGTACCAATCGCCCTTGAGCCATATTGGCAAACAGCGCTTGGCGGTGATGCGCTCGACTCAGGATGGATTCGAAATTGCGAATCAGGATCTCCTCATTCGCGGCCCAGGAGAGATGTTGGGGACGCGGCAAACCGGCTTGATGTGCTTAAAAATAGCGGATTTAATGCGTGATCAAGCGCTCATCCCTATCGCTCAAGCGCTGGCGAATGATATGCTGAAGCACTATCCAGAGCAAGTGCCGGCATTGATTTTGCGATGGGTTGGCAGCAAAAAGCATTTTGCGACCGTTTAGTCAACTCGGCGACAATGACGCCAGGCAAGTGTAAAAAGGAAATCGATTGCTGAGTGCTTTTCAACAAGATAAAAACTGCTGTGAACCCCATTGGCAAGTGGCGGGTTTACCGATGCTCAATGGGATCAATCCAGGAATTGCCACTTGGTTGTTCAACCTTGATTCATTAACGGCACGCTTAAAAATCGGCTGTTTACCCGATACATTCAAGGTGAAAGTCAAACAGCAGCATTATCGTTATGCTTATCCGAGTGAGTCGCGTGCTTTAGGGATTGCTTCAAGGCAGGTGTGTTTTATTCGAGAAGTGCATTTGTATTGTGGTTCGCGTCCGGTTGTTTTTGCGCGTACGTGTATGCCATTAAAAGCCCTGACTGGAAAATACCAGCGTTTTTCTGGCCTGGGTCGAAAACCGTTGGGGGAAGTTTTATTTTCTGACCCCTTAATCACGCGGGGCCAAATTGAAGTGGCAATTTTTACGTGTGCAAACGTGATTTATACCCGAGCACTTCAGCCAATCAAAGCCCGCCCGCCGATTTGTGGGCGACGTTCTTTATTTACGCTCCCGAATCAGCAGTGTTTGTTGGTGAACGAAATATTCTTGCCCTCGATGAAGGCAATGATGACCCCGTAATTCTAATGACCCTGCCTTGAGGTAACCCTTGTGACGGCTAAACTTAAACTCTACGTTCAATTGATGCGCTTGGATAAACCCATCGGGATTTTCTTATTGCTGTGGCCAACACTTTGGGCATTATGGATTGCGTCCAGTGGCAAGCCAGATTTATGGATTTTATTTGTGTTTGTCATGGGCGTTATTCTGATGCGTTCAGCAGGCTGTGTGATCAATGATTATGCGGATCGAGCAATTGACCCCCATGTCGCGCGAACCTGTCAACGGCCCATTGCCTCGGGAAAAATAGCGCCCAACGCAGCGCTTATTTTATTCACGGTATTGTGTTTGCTGGCTTTGTTGTTGGTGCTGACGTTAAATGCGTTAACCTTTTATCTGTCGTTTGTCGGGGCTTTTTTAGCCGCGTCCTACCCGTTTATGAAAAGAATCACAGCTTTGCCCCAAGCCTATTTGGGGCTTGCCTTTGGCTGGGCGGTGCCGATGGCATTTGCAGCCAGCCTGAATAGCATTCCGGGGATTGCCTGGTTGATTTTTTTGGCGACGCTGCTGTGGGCCGTGGCTTACGACACAATGTATGCCATGGTTGATCGTGAAGATGATTTAAAAATTGGTGTCAAATCGTCAGCTATTTTATTTGGGCGCTGGGATATTCTGATCATCGCTTTGATTCAAACTGTACTGCTGGGGTTATTGGGCGTGATTGGTGTGATTGAAGCGTTTGGGTGGCGGTATTTTGTGGGGGTTGCTCTGGCCGGGGGCTTGATGCTGTATCAGCAGTATTTAATTCGGCTGCGGGAACCGCAGGCGTGTTTTCAGGCATTTTTGAATAATCATTGGGTGGGGGCGGCGGTTTTTGCTGGGCTATTTGCCCAGCTCACCCTGGCCTAATCGGGCTCTAGACTTCTGTTGCGTCAAATCGAGCATCAAAATCGTTGGTTTGATCTGTTTTCTGACGATGGCTCATTTGTTCTCGGCGGGCTTCAATGCGTTGGTCAACGGCATGAGCTTTTAAATCAATAGTTTTTTCGCCGAAGAGTACTTGTTTGAGTAAACGGTAAGCAAATTTCAATAATTTAACGTCATCAGCTTGAATTTCTTGATAAAAATCCGCCTCTAAATCATAGACCTTTTGAAAACCGTCGCTGGCAATAAATTCTCTAAAACTATCCAGGTTATAACAGCCCATAAAGAACATTTGGCTGCTTCTTGGGGAGGGTTTGCCAATGGTTGGGCCACTTGAGCGTTTTTTTAAGATCAGTTGGCGCCACTCTCGGTTGATCTCATCGTATTCGGTCACACCTTGATCGTCTCGGTATTCTTGTATGGTTTGTTGCTGGTCTTCTTCGTGCCCGCGACAGTGGGCTTCTTTTACGGTGAAATAATAATCGTCGTCACTGGTGCTGCCCATTTCCCGCATGGACATGAGGCCTAAAGCATAATATCGGCAGGCCGTGGGTCTATCTTCATACACGCCGCAGCCGCTTTCAGTTAAAAAGGGGCATTGCTTAGATTCATCGGCGGTTTTAATTTTAACCCCAGGCATACCATGTCCATCCATTTCGAAGGGCACGGTATAGGTGGCTAAAAACTGCCGAGAATCAATTTTCATGACGTTTTTCAAGCGAATAATGTCATAGGGCGTGAGGGTGATATCGATTGATTTACAGCACTCATTAAAGCAAGAGATATCTTTATGGCAACGAAACTGAAACGAACTAGTGTTTAATAATTTTTCTGGCACTAACTGGCTTTCGAAAGGGATGTTTTCTAACTTATTGGGGGATTCACTCATTCAATACAACTCCGGGATGGACTAGCCGAGCATTATAACGCGAAACACTTATATATAAAAACTGGAATTTCTGATATGAGCCATATTTGAACAAAACGTTCAATGTGGGCGTTAATTCAAATCAATGTTCTGTCCCCAGTCTATCGTCACACCAAAGCTTACCGCCGTCATTTCCAAAAACAGTGCTTGAAGTTGTATACTCGGTTG
>Ga0256847_1000013_pt1 | contig 131129 bp, 126 predicted proteins | sample TeddybearmetaG_FD_189099 | JGI IMG/M metagenome (GOLD analysis project Ga0256847, IMG submission 189099) | Hydrothermal vent microbial communities from East Pacific Rise, Pacific Ocean - Teddybear | ecosystem: Environmental > Aquatic > Marine > Hydrothermal vents | place: Pacific Ocean: East... | reverse complement strand
AGGATATTAAAGTAAATGTGAAAATAAACAATCAAACCACGGATACTTTAACCGTTTATATAGAATCATCAGAAAATGTTGGAAGTACGAATGTTGATAATTTGATTACTGAGATTTTAAATCCGGGTGAGTCCTATGAGAAAATTGTAGTAACTGAAAAATATTCTATAATTAATGGTTATGCAATATTTAAAAAGGGAGGAAAAACGGCTTCAACATATAAGCTTGTTTCAAGAAGAAATGACAGATTCACTCTTAATATAAGAATTCAAGATGGTGAAAGAAAAACCTTAACAGACCTTACAAATGCTGGAAAGATATTAGAATACGATGCAGATAGATTTTTAGATTCTGATCAATCACCTAAACCGTTAACTAGTTTGTTTACTAATTATTTAGGGGGTTTAGTAGCATATGTAGAGGTTGAAGAAAAAGTCAAAACAATTACTTCGATTTCTCCATTAGACTTAAGGACGAATATGAAGCCTTCATCCGCCTCTGTTGGTACAGGTCAAAATTCGAAAGAAATTAATTTTGTTAATGAAAATGTTCAAGATATAAAGGTGAATATTCCTTTAGCTGTTCAGTTGGGAGTAGTTTGGAATAATTCCTCCCTTTATAATGTAAAAATTGAATATAAAAATATCGGTGTTATAGACTGGAAGTCTGAAACTGGAAATCCAAACCTATCTAAAGCTTTCTTTGAGCTTGATAAAAATATCCTCTTTAATTTAGGCTATCAAAAACTTAAAAACCCTACTTTAAAACTGAAACAAATCAATCAAGCTTATGTTTTTGATGGTGTATTCATAGAGGTAAAACAAGGTACAGAAATGTCTGCAACCAATGGTATTAATGCAGCTACGTTTTTTACAAATGCAGGCAATTTCAAAGTATCTAAAAGCTCATTAGATAAAAAGGTATATGGAAGTAGTTATCTAGGTTATTGGTTCAATGACTTATCCCAAGATTTAACAGGCTCTCTGGAATATGCATTAGCTGTCTATTATTCTGTTTCTAATAATGCATTTACAAATAAGAGTGAAAAGGATGCGGTAGAGGAATATCAAAAACTAAGGAAAGAAAACACAACTTTGCCAGATTTAAAAACAAAAAAAGAGATTCAAGATTATTATAAGATTCAAATTGATAAATACAAAGATCTTAACCCGAACAGGGGAAATGATAAAAATTTATCTAAAGTTACACTTCGAACTTCAGACCCCATTAATTATCTAACTAACGAAGAGCTCCAATCAAGATATTTTAATCTATTTAAAAATCAAATTGAAAAACCCTTAGAATTAGACCTTGAGGCAATCAAGATTTTACTAAAAAGTAATCAATTAGAAAAAAGAATAGGGCAATAGCTTTTCAAAAAAGGAGTAGATTTACCTTTTTAACTAGAAAATGAATTTTAATAAAACAAAAAACCCCAAGCTTCTTTGAGTTGGGGTTTTATCTTTAACACTTTTCGACAGGCATTTTTACGGAGATGCGAACTCTCTTTCTACAATAAACATGTACATTTTCCAAGATGCACTAACTGATACGGTAATTACTGCCCATCCTTTCTCGAAGGATGAAAATAAAGGTTCAATTTTTCGTTTACCTCTTTCTTATATGTCGCTCCTATCTTAAATTCTTTATTTCCTATAAAAAGATAGGTTCCTGAGCGGCCCGTTATACAAAATGCATTTATGATTTCACTTCTATTAACTCTAATAAAATATTCTGGTAGCATTTCGTACAATATGTAAATGTGAATTCTCTGTGAGTAGAAGCATCTTCTATTTTCCTCTTGCGAGCGAACTATGTAATCCACATAGTTTTTGCCTCTTTTTACGCTCGTTCGTATATATTCTACATTCTCGTAGAATAAGAGAACTTCAGACATTTGAGTACTATCGGGTGAACTATATTGACCTTTTTGTTTGTTTTTTGAGTGTCCATTGCGGATAACAAATCCACCTTTCTTTTTTTCCATCGTCATCAATTTTAAAAATTAATAATGATGTTCACACTTTAGTGTTATTCTTGATTAACATAATCAAGTGTCGACATTTCACTATAGTTAACAAAAGGTACTAGTACGTTTCAAAGAACATTTTCAACGGGAGAATCTAATCTCCGATAACGTTGAAATACAAATGTATGAAAATTTGAAAAAGTACTTCCTTTAAATCAAGGGGTATATCCCAATATTGTTCTCATTCGTCACTATGCCATTGCTCTAAAACAAGGGCTTGCTAATTTTTGATTTTTATAAACCATTTAAATATTCAAAAATGAACGAAATCATTCACTACGTCTTGTATTATGGAAAGTACGTTATCTACCTTTTAATTGCTTTTCTAATTCTTAAATCGCTTTTCACTCAATCCTTTAAACAATATCATTCTAAATGGAGTACCTCTATTGATAATTTTAAATTTTCGACAGAGGAATTTTACACACTCTTGCGAAAAGAATTAAAATCAAATGGAGTTGTTGGGATGGATATACACATTGTTCGTTTAAAAATAGGAAACGCATTTTCAACCAGTAGAAAATACATGAGAGTAAATTGGAAAGAATATCAATACGATATCTGCGCAGCACCTTTTGGTAATGGGTATTTTATTTCTTGGTGGTTACTGTTTAAAAATTCTCCTATGCAGGTTTTTGTTTCAAAAATTCCTTTTGTGGGAGATTGGCTTTCAAGAAAATTGTATCCAGTGACTTATTACAAAATAGACACCGCTTCTATGTTTATGACCTACTGCCAACAATCGGTATTAAAGGTTGTTGACCAAATAACAAGTGATAAGGGAATACGAATCCTTACCGAAAGCGAAAGAAAACCAATGTTAGGAAATGTTTTCAAACGCTAGGGTATGAATCTCACACCAAGTGAACAAGCCACGCTCAATTTCTATGAGTGGGAATATCTAGGGCGTGGTTACTATCATTTTGACGAAGCGATACATATTGAGCCTCCGTATGTACCATTTTATCATTCAATCACTGAGGAAACGCCATTTGTCGATGATGGGAAAGTTCCGTCTCTTTTTAAAAGGGTTATTAATGTCTTTACTGACACATCTCCTACAGTTCAAAAGGAAAAGGAATTGCCATTAATTCCTACCGCCCTTAAACCCCTAACCAAACTCACAAGCTTTACTATTTCATTTCCAAAAGGGCAAGATATTTCACAGAGTATTGCTTTGCAGTTCCTCAATATGCTTGCTTTTAGCAACAATGTTTTTTCTTTTGAAATTTTAGGAACACAAGAAAAAATTGATATTCAAATAGTATGTGGTACAAAGGATGAAAAGCGAGTACAAGGGAATCTCAAAGCCTACTTTCCGCAAGTGAGCATTAGCAATATTGAACCCAAAGATTTGCCATTTGACCTACACCAAAACATTGCTATCGCTGACTTTGGTTTACACGATGAGTATATGAGGCCTCTTGAATCAGTAAGTTCATTTAGTATTGACCCCTTAACATCAATTATTGCAACCCTTGAAAACCTAAATGATGGGGAATTAGCACTTGTTCAAATACTTTTTAAAGGCGTTTCTGCTCCGTGGTCTAAAGATATGCTCTATGCGGTTTCTGACGGACAAGGAGGCTCATTTTTTAAAGATGCACCCGAAATGCCGAGCTGTACGAAAGAGAAAACCTCAAATCCTTTATTTGCGTGCGTATTCCGTATTGCCACGCAAGGGGTAACAGATACTCATAGTCAGAATATCGCCCAAGAATTAGCACAAAACATAACTTCAATATCGGACTCTCAACTTAACAAGCTCATCCCCTTAACAAATGAGGGATATGATTATGATGACCACGTGTATAACGTATATCATAGGACAAGTAGCCGATTGGGAATGATACTTAATAGTAGTGAACTTGCCACCTTCGTTCATTATCCAAACAAAAGTATTGTTTCAGAAAAGCTCCATCCACTTTCAGAACGAACAAAGTCATTGCCCATCGAGTGTTTGAATCAGTCATACACGCTTGGTATTAATACAAACAAAGGAATTGAAAACCTTGTCAGTATAAACGACATACAACGATTACAACATTGTCATATCATTGGTGCTACAGGAGTCGGAAAATCGATCCTTATCGCAAATATGATGCTCCAAGATATTCACGCTGGAAATGGTTGTGCCTTGTTTGACCCACACGGAGATATTTCTGAGGACATCCTCTTGCGGATTCCAGAGCATAGAAAGGATGATGTTATTATTATTGACCCATCTGACACCGATTACCCCATAGGATTTAATCTTCTTAGAGCATCATTTGAAGTCGAAAAAATTGTACTATCCTCTGATTTGGTTTCGTCTTTTAAGCGTTACGCCACATCGTGGGGAGATAATATGACAGCGGTATTATCAAATGTTATTAATACCTTTTTAGAAAGCACGAGAGGAGGAACACTTATCGAATTAAAACGCTTTTTACTTGAAGAATCGTTTAGAAAACAGTTTTTAAAAACCGTTGATGATAGGTCGCTCCATTATTATTGGCACTATGAATACCCAATGGTTAAAAATAGGATTGCTCCACTCTTAACCCGTATTGATACTTTTCTTCGCCCAAAAATTATCCGTTCTATGTTTGCCCAAAAAGAGGGGATTGATTTTAACGAAATAATAGAAAACAAAAAGATTGTTGTTATAAAATTATCTCTCGGTCTCATTGGGGAAGAAAACAGTTATTTATTAGGTTCACTCTTTCTCTCTAAAATCAATCAAGTAGCCCATAGTAGGCAAACACTACCTAAAAATGAACGCCATCCATATTATCTCTATTTAGACGAGTTTCATAACTATATGACTTCTTCAGTAGTTTCTATGCTCTCAGGTGCGAGAAAATATGGCATTGGTTTAACGATGGCACATCAGGAGTTAGGACAAATAGAATCATCAAATATGCTGAACTCTGTTATTTCAAACCCATATATCCGTATATGTTTTAGGCTTGGCGATAATGACGCTCGAAAACTCGAAAATGGTTTTTCATTTTTTGAGCAAGCTGACTTACAAAACCTCAATATTGGAGAAGCTATTATGAAAGTTGGAGGCAGTAGTAATGACTTTAATATGACTACCTATCTTTTAGCGGACATTGACATCAATAATTCACAGACTCTTAAAGAATATGTCATACAAAACACTCACAACACCTACGCCACACCTAAAGAAGAGGTAGAGAAAATGTTAAATGCTCTTTTACCTCATCCACACATAAAAAATGAAGAAAAAGAAATTATTGAAGAAGTCGTGCCTAAACCTATGGAGGTTTCAGAGATAGAAGTATTTACTTTCGAGGAATCATCAATACCTGAAAGCCCCAAAAGTATTTCCAAAGAACTAAAAGCAGAACTGATAAAACATGAAGTTAGTTCAATGGAAATCCGAACACATCGGTACTTGCAAACAGTAATTAAGAAACTAGGGCAAGAAAGGAATTTTATCGCTCATGTTGAGTATCCAACAAATGACGGAGGAAGAATTGATGTGGTTCTCGAACAAGACGCTTTAAAAATAGCCTTTGAGATTTCAGAAACCAACAGGCCAGATTATGAAGTAAAGAATATTAGAAAATGTTTGAAATCGGGATGCATTCCTGTCATTGTGGTATCAAAGAATAAGAAGCATCTTAACAAGATTGAAAAACTTGCTAGAAAAGGACTTTCAAAAAAAGATATTGAACTTGTGCGTTTTCTTCAACCCGATAGTCTAACATCCTTTTTAGATGAAATGTTAATCCCTACTCAAAGAACTACCGAAATGGTCAAAGGATTTCGTGTAGAAACTGAGTTTGAAAATGAAAAAATGGACAGTGCCAAAAGTATTAAATCACGTATTGCTAAACTCCTCAAAAAGAAACGATAATCTCTCCAATGCACCCTTTGAATTGCCTTTTATGTGTGTTAGTTTAGCTCTAAAACCCTCTCATTATGAATGTTGGACTCTTTATTCGGGTAAGTACCCAAGATCAAGTAAATAATACCGATTCGGTAGAAACTCATATCGAACGTGGCAGACATTATGCCAAATCTAAGCAGTGGAAAGTCGTCAAGATATATAATCTAGCAGGTGTTTCGGGTAAGAGTACGATTACTCATAAACAAACTTTGGAAATGTTTGAAGATATTCGAACAGGGAGAGTAGAGGCTATTATCATTAGTAGTTTAAGTCGACTAGCAAGAAACACAGCAGAGCTTCTTGAATACAGTCGATTTTTTGAAGAGCATAACGCAAGCTTAGTTTCCATCAATGAATCATTAGATACCTCTACAAGTGGGGGTAAATTCTTCTACACACTTCTTTCTGCCTTGAGTACCTATGAACGTGAAATCACTTATGAAAGGCAAATAGCTAGTCTTAACTATCGGCGAGAACAAGGAAAATTCACTGGAGGGATGGTTAGCTATGGATTTAAGATTGTGGATGCTCAGGTTGAAATAAATGAAGAGGAAGCTCCTATTCGAAGGCTTATTTACGACCTATATTTAGAACATAGAAGAATGTCTACCGTTGCTGCGGAATTAAATAAACGTGGTTACGTTACAAGAAAAGGACGTCAATGGACTGATAGTACCATTAGACGTTTATTGAAGAACACTGACGCTAAGGGAATGCGCAAATGTAATTATAGAGGGCAACATTCTAAAGATAATCCTTCAGGATTAAAGCCTCAATCTGAATGGCAATATCTTTCATGTCCTGCTTTAATTTCCGAAGATAAATGGGAAGAAGTAAATGCCATTATTCGAGACCAGGAAAAAAGGAGTTTGCTTTTAAAACAGCCACTCAATAAACGAGTACACCTATTCACGAGCTTCTTAAAATGTAACGAAGGACATCCAATGAGGATACAATCTAAAAGTAAACGATATACTTGCAAGGAATGTAAGTTTGGAATTGGAAGGGATGATTTAGAAGAAGTATTTCTTACTCGATTAAAACAGTTCCTTATTTCAGATGTAGAACTTTCCGAATATCAAAAGTCAAATAATTTGGAGCTTCAATTGAAGTCGGACGAAATTGAGTTTGCAGAGACAGAACTGAAGAAATTAGAAGAAAAACTAGATAGATTAATTGAGATGAATCTAGAGGGAGAAATCCCAACCAAAGGTTTCAAAAAACATTACGAGCCTATCTATGAACGAAAAGAAAACTTGGAAGCATCCACCAAAGATTTAAAACTAGAATTGGAACAACTACATCAAGCTAAATCTAGTTTTAATGTAATGGCAGATAAGTCGATTGATTTCTATAATAATTGGGAAAACTTAGATAGGGGAGAGAAACGATTTGTAGTAGAGTCTATAACTAATGAAATCATATTTGACGGGAGGACCCTCAAGTTTAGATTAAAACAGATAGCTCCGCTATCTTCTTTGAAATTGACCGAGAATGGTCAACGACAAGGCACGATGTAGTCGTGAGAGGAGGACTGGTAAATGTGGTAGAAAACTATGTGACCAAGGGCCAAGAAATTGCCATCGAAGGTAAGCTTACCAATCGGTCTTATGAGGACAAAGAGGGTACGACGCGATACACCACTGAAATTATGTGTAATGAACTCCTATTATTAGGGAGTAAAGAGTAGTTGACCCGGTAATTCGGTACAATGCTGCATTGCGGCATCACTAGACAACCTTTGCGATTACTTTAACTAGTCCATGCTAAGGTAGTAAAGTGGCCTTGATCAAAAGGCTGTGCCGAACTCTTCCGGTTCGCTTAAAATTTATGGAAGTTAGATTCCAGATTAATGACATCAAGGTCTAAATAGCATAACTTTGCCAGCAATGAATACAGCAACCTCCCAAACGATATTTTCTCTTCTTAAAACTCATTTCGGCTATGATTCCTTCCGCCCTAATCAACAAGAAATCATTGAGGAGGTATTAGACGGAAAGGACAGCTTGGCTATCATGCCAACAGGAGGTGGGAAGTCATTGTGTTTTCAATTGCCGGCTTTGGCTATGGAAGGAACCGCCATCGTAGTTTCACCGCTCATTGCATTGATGAAGGATCAAGTGGATGGGTTGAGAGGAAATGGTATTGCCGCCGCCTATTACAATAGTTCGCAACCACAAGAAGAACAAGCACTGGTTTTTTCAGAATTAAAAGAAGGAAAACTTAAGCTTCTTTATATCGCACCCGAAAGCTTAGGATTTATTGACGAACTCTTGCAAACAATCCCTATCAGCTTATTTGCCATTGACGAAGCCCATTGTATTTCGTCATGGGGGCACGATTTTAGACCTGCTTACACCCAATTAGGCCGACTGAAAACAACATTTCCAACAACACCCGTTATCGCTTTGACCGCTACGGCAGATAAGGCCACCCAAGATGATATTTGTACACAACTTCATATCACAGAAGGCTCTAAACATATCAGTTCTTTTGACAGACCGAATCTGTACCTTGACGTACGTCCTGGGCAAAATAGAATACGCCAAATGCTCTCTTTCTTACAATCACATGAGGAAGAAAGTGGGATTGTCTATTGTTTAAGCCGAAATAGTACGGAGAAAATTGCCGCAAAATTACAAGCAGCGGGATATAAAACGGCGGCCTATCATGCAGGACTTTCTGCTGATAAACGTTCACAAATTCAAGAAGACTTTGTAAATGATAAGACACCAATCATTGTGGCCACCATCGCCTTTGGTATGGGAATAGACAAGAGCAATGTGAGGTGGGTGATGCATTATAACATGCCAAAAAACATCGAGGGCTATTATCAGGAAATTGGTCGGAGTGGTCGAGATAACTTGCCTGCACACGCTTTGATGTTCTATAGTTTTGCCGATGTAATTCAGTTGCGAAAGTTTGCTGAAGGAACGGAGACCGAGGTATTTCAACTAGCCAAGTTGGATCGAATGCAACAGTTTGCCGAAGCCTTAAGTTGCCGAAGAAAAGCATTACTCAATTACTTTGGAGAACACAGTTTCGAGGATTGCGGAAACTGCGATATTTGTAAAACTCCGCCTCAATATTTTGATGGAACCCAGTTGGCCCAAATGATTTGTTCAGGAGTGGCGCGATTGAAAGAGCAAGAGGCTACCAACATGCTCATCGATGTATTACGAGGTGCCCGTAATGCACAGGTATTTGACAAGGGATATGAACGTATAAAAACCTATGGAGCCGCTAAGGAAGTGGCTTGGAAAGATCTTCAGCAATATATTATTCAGCTGCTTAATCAGGGAGTGCTGGAAATTCGTTTTCATGAAAATGGACGGTTGCTACTTACTCCTTTGGCAAAGCAAATCCTTTTTGAAGGAAGACAATTGCAGCTGGCCAATCTAGTGCAACAACAAATAGCCGTGAAAAAAGAGCGAGGCCCCAAAAAGGGAGCCGAATTGTTCGAAAAATTACGCACACTTCGTACCAAATGGGCAGAAGAAATGGGTGTGCCTGCCTATGTAATCTTTAGCGATGCCAGTTTAAAGGAGATGGAGGATAAACAACCACGCACCATCAGTGAGTTCTCAGAAATTAGTGGTGTTGGTCAGGCCAAATTAGAAAAGTATGCGGATTCATTTTTGAAAGTAATCGCTAAGCATTTGGATGCTTTAGAAGGAAAAGAAAAGAAGTTAGCAACCCATGAACGAAGTTTTCAGCTGTTTTCTGAAGAAGGGTTCACGGTAGCAGAGATTTCAGTAAAAAGAGGCCTTTCCGAAAATACGGTGTACAGCCATCTTCTAAAGGTGCAGCAGTCCGGAATAGAAATAGATTTAAGCCAATTTATCACTTCAGAAGAAATTACAAGGATTGAAACAGCAAGAAAAGAACTAAATGATCCTACGACAATCAAATCTTATTTTGAGCACTTTGAAGGGGAGTTACCCTATTGGAAGATTCAGTTTGGTCTGTCTATGAAATGAAAAAACCCGCCAACTTAAAAAAGCGGCGGATTTAATACTAAACTAAAACTTTTATTTATTCTACTACTAGCGTATACTGGGGAGTTTTGTTCATCGGGCAAAAGTATTTGTAAGTTCCTTTGGCAAGCGCAACAACATTAGAGCTCTCGGTGGAGCCTTCTTTAACGACTTTGGTTACGTAGGCTTCTTTGATATGATTTTTAGGATTGGAAGCATCCTTCCCTTCTGGAACCAATACAAAACCTACATCCTTTCCTGCTTGATTATTTGAAACAGTAAATATGTAGGAGCCTTCTTTTAGGGTTACATTTTTTTGAGTGAACTCACCTTCTGTTTGTTCCAATGCTACGGTAACTATGTCGCCGTCTTTTACCATCCCGTTTTGAGCTTGTGCAGCAAAATTAAAGGTAATAGCTAATACGAGTAAGGCAATTAATTTTTTCATTATGTTTAATTTTAAGGTTATATGATTATTTGAGTTTATTCGGACACAAAGGGCTTTTCTGCATCGCAATAATAGTCGTGCAAGCTTTTATGTGAGCAATGCGTTTTTGGACTTATGGTTTGTAGTGCTTTTTTCCCTTGCCTGAATATTTCAATCAAGTTGAAAATGGATTTGTTTTTCGGGTTCATAAATGGATTTGTTTTATTTTACAGTACAAAGATGCGTTGATACACTTCTCAAAAAAAGGGCAGTTTTTCCCTAGCACATGTCAATAATTCCCTAAGTAGATTTTTTGGATCGAATTTTAAATTCTGAAGGAGGCAAACCGGTCACTTTTTTGAACATTCGGCTTAAATGAGAGGCGTCGTCGAAACCAATTTCGTAGGCAATTTCCTTGGCCGTTTTATCGCTGTACATTAACATGCGTTTTGCTTCCAGAATAATACGCTCGTGGATAATCTTTAAGGGGCTTTTATTTATTTTTCCAAAGGAGTTGGATAAGGTTTTTGGCGATTTAAATAGTTTTTCCGCATAAAAACTAACGGAATGCTCCTCTTTGAAATGGGTTTCAACCAAAAGATTAAAGTTCCTCAATAAATCTAACTTTCCTTCCTGAGGAGGTAGATTTGCATCCGATGCCTTTAACAAACGTGTGGTTTTCATTATAAATCGGGCCATGAGCATATGGAGCATCTCGGCCTGAATGGTATCACCCGCATGTTTCAGTTCGTCTAAGAATATTTGATGCAACTGGAAAAATTTTTGTTGTTCAATTGGATCCAATGCGATGATTGGAATTTGTTGATTGCCAAAAAATAGTAAGCCCACACAACTTACCTCTTCATCATGATCCTTGATACAATAGAACTCACGGTTGAATTGATAGACGAATAACGATTCACCCTTTGTAAATTGAAGTGTTTGTATGGGAGTAAGTGAAACAATATGGTGAGGTTTCACAGTAATAGGCATACCGTCAATAATTAATTGAGCTTCTTTATCCTGTGTCCAGATAAAGGTGAACAGGCCAATTTCCTTCGCATTCTTATAGGACTCTAACAATGTTTCATTGCTAATGATCAGTGAAGCGTTGGTCGTGAAATCGGTGAATGTTTTTAGCATAGGCAATAAGTGGGGATTTCTTCCCAGACCTTACAGCTAAGGAAAGGGATTATCCATGCATCCGATCCAAAATTTCGATCACTTCCGCTTTTTTGCGAACAGAAACGGGTACGGTTTCCTTATTTTTCAACAAAAGATAACCGCCATCGGTTTTTATAAAAGCACTAATACATTGCATATTGACCAAATGACTTTGATGTACCCTTAAAAACTCGTAGGAGCTTAACATTTCGGCAAAATATTTCAGTGTTTTGGTAACGAATATTTTTCGCCCCTCCTTTAAATAGAACACCGTATTGTTATTGTCAGCTTCACAACGAATAATATTTTCCAAGCTTACAATGATAATTTTGTCAAGTGTATGAAGTGAAATTTTATCCGGTTTTGCTTCTGGAGCGGCTAGGGTATTTTTCAGGATGCTAAGACGTTCTTTATTCGGTTCAATTTGCTCTTTGGCCCTCGTAATGGCTGTGGCTAAGTCTTCATTAGAATATGGTTTTAGCACATAGTCAATGGCCGCAAATTTAAAGGCGCGTATGGCGTACTCGTCACTGGCAGTAACAAAAATAATCTTACTGGATAAATCAGGAAAAATCTCGAGAATATCAAATCCAGTGCCGTCACCTAACATGATGTCTAGAAACAGTATATCCGGTTGGGTTTTCTGAAGTAATTTAGCCGCTTCCACAACACTTTGGGCGGTGTTGATCACCGAAATTTCTGGGTGGTGGTTTTCAAGATCGCTCTTTAATAATTGTAGCGCGTCGGCCATATCTTCTATAATAATTGCTGTAAGCATACGGTCATTTTAATAGTCGGTTTCTAAAGGAATTTTGAAAGCAACCTTGGTTCCTAATATTGTCTCGTGGTCCTTAATTTCTTCAATGATTAAGGTATTTTTTCCTGAAATTGATTCGATGCGTTCTTGAGTTACCGTTAAGGCCATGGATTGATGGTCCGTAGCAGTTTTGGTTTTTTGCGATTCAAAAACCCCTGGTCCGTTGTCACTTATGGTGCAATGTAAAAAACCTCCGGCTGCCTTAAATTCGATGTTGAGAATACCTTCTTTGGGACTTTTTAATATCCCATGTCGGATTGAGTTTTCTACAAAAGGTTGAACTAACATCGGCGGAATTAATATCTCTTCCGGATCGATTTTAGATAGGTTATTTATGTTATAAGTAAAGGGCTTTGGAGCCATCAATAGTTCCACTTCAATATAATTTTTCAAAGTCTTTATTTCCTGAGCAAGGCTGATGTTTTCCTTTCTTGAGTTATACAACGTCTCCCGAAGCATGGTCGCGAAACTATTGATCGTATTGTTCATTTTTTCAGGATTACTACTTCCCATGGCCTTAATTCCATTGAGTACGTTGAAAATAAAATGCGGATTCATTTGAAGTCGTAAGGCCTTTTGTTCTAATGATAGTAAATGATTTTGTAATTCTAATTGTTCAGTTTTAAGTTTATTCTTCCGCTTTACTCGCCTCAAGTATCTCCAGGTTATTAGAATAATTATAGCTAAACCTAGGCCAATGACCAACCATTGAAACCAAGCTTTTTTATACAACGGACTCTCAATTAAAAATGGAAAATATATGGGGTCACTTGTTTCCCAACGGTAGTTTCTGGATTGAACACTAAAACGATGTGCACCAAAAGCCAGGCCGACCAAACTTTGTTGATTGCTAGTAGACCAGGGACTCCAATCAGATTCGTTCAATTTGAAGCGATATTCTATTTCCTTGGGATGATCCAAATCGACGGTTCGGTAATGAAAGGAGATTTGATCTTCATCTGGCTTTAAATGTAGTGTGCCCTTTTCATTAATTCCGTTGTAAAAAGAAAGGGAGTCCAAAGGTTGATATCCAACTGATATGTTCTCAAAATAAATACTGGGTTTGAGGTTGGTTTCTTCTGGCGTCTTGGCCAAATCATATTTGGTGAGCCCATAAATGGCCCCAAACCACAGATTGCCTTGATGGTCCATTGTTGCGGCATTAAGGCAGGTTTCAATACCGAGAAATCCGTCGTTACGCCCAAAATGATTTACATCGACAATTTCATTATCCTTATTAATTACAATTTTATCAACCCCTCTTTCGGATCCCATCCAGAGATTTTCTTCGGAATCAAATATAAGCTGATAACTGTTGTTAGAGGTGAGTCTTTTGGAACCACTAAGTTTTTTAAATTGGGTATAATCATCTTCCGAAGCATACCAAATGCCACTGCCAGCTGTACCTAAATAGAGATGGTTATTTCTGAATAATAGCGTATTAATGGGCACTTTGTGTTGTAGTACCTGCCCTAAATGAACTACTTCATTGTTTTGAAGATATCCTAGGTGCCCAGATAGGGTAGCGTACCAAATGCGTCCGCGGCTGTCGGCTTTCATATCACGAACAAGGACATCTTCCATTCCGTCTTCACTTCCGAAGGTCTTTAGAATAATAAGCTGTTCATCTTCAATGTCATATTGCAATTTCACAATACCGTCACTATAGGTAGCTGCCCAAATGGTATCTTGGTCGGTATGTAATTGACGGATCCAATTGGATGGAAACCCTTTAGCTTCATTGATGAGGTAATTATTAATCCTAGTGACTGTGTCAATTGTTAAATCTTTTAATTCGGCACTTTCTACTATCAATCGATGCTCTTGCCGAGTGACTCTATATAGCAGCCCTTTACCATCCGATCCTGCCCAAATATCTCCATATGCATCACTAGTAATCGTTTTTATTTTAACGTCTGAAAAACCCTCAATAGAAGGAATACGGTGAATACCAAGGGAATCGATAGTCGCCAAGCCGGCCTCTGCGTTCGAAATCCAAAGTTCGTTACCCGAGTAATGAGTTGCATAGACCCTATTTTCTTGTAATCCAGTATCCTTGTCGTAGTGCGTAAATTCATTCAGAAAATATTTATACAAGCCGCCACCGCTGGTTGCAATCCAAATGTTTCCTTGCCGATCGGTCATGGTTTTCCGAATGTGGGAAGCAGATAATCCACTTCGACGATTCAATTTTTTTACTAAACCAAATGTTTCGGTGTCGTGAATGCTAATACCACTGGAATCTGTAGATACCCATAATTGGTTTTTTATGATTCGAAGGTGATTAACGCGTAAAGGTCCAGTTATGATCTTGTCTTCCTGTTCATTCGATACATCAATTACTAAAACCCCATCGATAAATGTAGCAGCAAAAAGTTCACCCTGATGCAAGGCTAATGCTGTGAAATTTGGGGTTTCGTAATGCTCAATGGTCCCGTTTTGATCTAGTGAATCCAACTTCCAAAGCCCGCTATTTGAAGCAATCCAGTAATGTTGTCCATCAAATAAAATGTCAGCAATGGTATAGGAATCTAAAGTTTCGTTAAGTTCAATTTTTGTTGGTTTCTTGTTTTTCTGAAGAGAATAAAGCCCATTAGTAGTACCTAAAAAAGTACGGCCTTCATGCCTGAAAATGGTTTGGACTTGTGGCAACTCGAAATTTTCGAATTGATCCTTAATTTTAAGAGACAAACCCTGCTGTGTTCCAATAAATAAAGAATCATTGGCGAAAGCGAGTGCGTTTATATAGTTCGATGCAAGTCCGTCGCGATCATTAAAAGTGGTGAAATTTTCTCCATCAAATCGAGCCAAACCACCCCCGCGAGTTCCCAACCATAAATAACCTATTTCGTCTTGCACGAGATCATATACCTGTGACTGCGGTAAGCCGTCCTCTAGTGTATATGGCCTTAGGTCGTTGTTTTGCGAACACACCATTCCCGTCCAGAGCAAGATGAACAGTAGCATTGTAACTCGGAAATGAATAAAATTCATGAAATGGGTGTCTAAACAAATATAACTAATCTCTTCAAGGAGATAACGTTGGATATACCAAATGAATATTAAAAACCATGCCGATTTTTGAATTCTTCTTTAATACGCTTCAATTCTTTTGGATCGTTTATAAGTTCGTGTGCCCAAAGAGGCTCATAATAATCGCCAGTAGATCCTTCGCCGTTATTATCCTCTAAGTAGATTTTTCTTTTTTTCTCAATTTCCTCTCTCCATTTTTCACTTGGTTGGATTAGAATTTCGAAGGTCGATATGTCGGTCATGGCAATTTTTTGCCGGCATAGCGCGGCATCATTATAGTTAATCTGAATATATCTTGGCAATTCTAGGAATAAGGGTATAGAATCGAACATCTTGTATTGCTGCTGCACTTTCTTTGTCTTCAATAGATGTTTTCCGGTTTCATCCGTAAATTGGGTTTTTGTTTCCTCAAGAGAGTATCCATCGTTCTCCCAAGTGTGTGCAATAAAATGAACTTCTGAGGCATTATTGTAATTGCGCTTCATGTTATAGCGCGTGCCACTTAACTTATCTAGTTCAAGATTGAAAAGTGTAATCCAGTTATAATGATCATCCTTGTAGCTATAAAAACCATTGGCGTGCATACCAAAGTATCCACCGTTAACAAGAGTTACAAGGCCTTCCACGGTATTCCCATTGTGGGTAGTAATTTTACATACGGCCATAACTGTTGGATCGCCAACATCTACTGCAGGTTTAAATAATGTTGCTATCAAAACGCAAAGGAGTACAATTGGTTTCATGGGCTAATTTTTTAGAAGGTTTAAATACAAGTGTATAATTGTGAGTCGTTGATATTAGGTATTTCATATTCTGAGTCGTCATTACAGTTTGTAATGGGTTGGAGTACGCAGATGATGGTTGTCTTACCTTTGATGCTCAAAATATTTTCTGAACTACTGCTAGTCCATCGAAATTTTTCAATCGGAATACCCATTTCGTAAAGGGCCATTGAAACCCCTTCGTTTTCAGCGATCCAATCCATAATGGTCTCTCGATTGTTTAATTCGGAGAGGACTTCTCCTTTTTCAAAAGTAAACTCCCAGTCCACAGGAATATTGAAACGATATGAATATGCAGTGCCTAATTTAGTTTCACCGCTACTTTTTATAGCATTCAGCCACTCCATTTTGACAGTTGGATACGACCTTTCTATTTCTTCTGCAAGGGCTTTGGGTCCTTTAGAGTGAGCGGTTGGGTAGTACACATAATAGGGATTGGCAAGATAATGTGACGCATACCTGCCGCCAAAAACATTGAAATAAGGCGATGCGTAGATTTGTGGCATTTGTTCTGAAGAAAAAGCGACTTTCAATAATTGTAGCAGGTCTTTGTTTTCGCCCAAACCACAGGAATGAAAAATAATTTGGGTCTTTTTGGTAACTCGATTATCCAAAGTGGGAAGTGTCTTTTTTTCTAAAGCCTCCGATAAGGTCTTTTTTGTTATGCGAGTCCCTTCGCGAGATGTTTGCATTGACATTCCCCGCCAGGCATTACTATGACTTACAATGTGAATTTCATCATACCGTCCTTGATCAGTATTTGTAGACAGCCACTCCATGATTTCTTCCAAGGAAAAAGAGTCTTCAACAATGCGCATTTTTCCTCCTTTAAAATGGGCCTTAGCATTCGCGTAATAATTGTTTCCATCTTCATCTTCGTCGAAACCGGCAATAAAGACAACACTTTGCTTTTTTATTTTAAGAACTTCTGAAGTGGATTCGGCTTCAATTTTAGATATGTTTTCTGGTTTATTGCAGCCTAGTAAGATGCAGAAACTAATGATTATAAGAAAGGTGTAGTTTTTCATTTTTCTGAATTTTGGAGGACTAATAATTGTCTGAAATGGCACCCATGGTTCCGAAGTCATCATCATTCCAGATGAAAATTTGTTGGGTCACTGAGGTTGATGCTGAAGTCGTTTTTGTGTAACCCACTTCGGCTCGAACAATTTGATTGGCTTTTCCAAATTTTTGATTCGGAAATACATATCGAACCTCACTTTTAGTATCGTTGCAAAGGGTGTTTCCTAGACTGGGAAGGCTAATATAGTCTCCATTTGTGGTGACAAGAATGTATTGAGATACTACATAGGAACAGTATTCTACATAACTGGTTTCTATTTTCAATACCTTGGTTACGCCATCCAACCTTGGGTTTTGTAACTCACTAATAGCGATATTTTGGATGCTTTCAACCGCTTCGACAGGGAAGGTGATAAGCGTGATGGATTTTTCTACACCAGATGCTAGCGTTGCGTTATTTTGATCTTGTTCTTGCTCATTAAAAGAGCCATTAACAGAAACACTATAGACCGAGGTTGCTTCAAATTCCTGAGCTGTAACCGAGCTAAGACCAGCCAGTAAAACGATAATAATTGCGAATTTTTTCATTAGGTTACGATTTAGATTGTTAGGATTATATCTCAAATGTATACCCAGATCATGGGTAAATTTCCCTTCTTCTAGTATTCGTAAGGATTCAATTAGAAAGCGTAAACCCCGAATGAATTCCGGGGTTTATTAAAATGCAAATTGCTGGCTTGCTTAGATCGATATGACGACCGTAAATTGACTTGTTATCATGGGTTTTTTGATTTTCTCCGCCTGAAAAGCTTTTGTGATTTTGGGCTGAGGCATCCATTTACCATTTTCGAATGCTTCCACACCAATGATGATACCATCGCTGCTAAAGTGAATCCGTAGTTTGGAATGATGCTTTAGCTGTGATTCCGCTAGCTTTTTAAATTCAGCTTTGAACCACATTTTAATACGTCTTTCTTCTATTTTTGAAAGATTATCTGAATCCATTTCCAAAGTAGGGGCTCTATTAATTCCCTCAAAAACGGACAGCTTGAAGGATTTCTTGAAAACAGATGCTTCTGTAATATCACCCGCAGCACCCACCGCTGAGTTTTCGACATTTTCTGGCATTGGAAGCAGTTGTTTTACCTGTCTCAAACTTCCATCTTCATTCACTCTTCGTTGGTCTACAGCTACAAAAGAGGTGTATTTAGTGGCAAGATGATACTGCAATCCAAGATCGATGACCTTTTGTTTTACGTCCTCATGAAATAGGACCGCATAGTCGTCTAACTGCGCTATTTTTTTACGTGCCCATAGATACGGTAGCGCTTTGTTATTGGAGCTCGGCTTTACTTTGGAGACTTTGAATTCACGTTTGATTTTCTTTTTCCCTTGATAGCCAGTCAACACTAACTTTCCTTTAGCATCACCGCGGTATTTACCATAAATAACTACAGGCCGTGCAGCAAATACATCGGGAATACTGGCAGGTTCAACATCATAAATTTCAAAACCCTTGGCTTGTAACTTTACTTGTGTAAGAAGCGGAGTGCTGATGTATTCTTTGAAGTCAATGGCTACTTTTCTAGCGTCTTCTTTCGATGTTGCAATAAAGGATGCGCTTTTGGAGACAGCAGCCAGACCTTCAATTAGGTAGCGATTTACACTAGAACCAATTCCGAAGGTAAACACATTCGCCTGATTCAAATTTTCACTGATAAGAGTAAATGCTTCTTTTTCTACGCTTACATAACCATCGGTAATGATGACCATGGATCGAGCGCTAGCTTCATCCATTCTAGGCAACCTATAAGCTGTTTTTAAAGCGCTCAATAATTGCGTGCCTCCACCGCCCTGCCCATGGGTTAAAAACTCAGTAGCGTACTGAATATTGGGTCCGTTTGCTAATATGGGAGTGCGACTTAAAACGGTGGAGCTTGACGCAAATAGTTGTACGTTAAATGTATCTGTTGGTTCAAGATTACAAAGTAAGTTGCGCATCAATTCTTTTGAAACTTCCAATGGATACCCGTTCATAGAACCTGAAACATCAACAATGAATAGGTATTCTCGCGCATTTATTTGTTTGGGCCTTGCCTCCTTTGTGGGCTCCATTAAATAGGCGAAGAATTTTTCATCATCATGTTCGTATAACAGTAAACCCATTTCAATTTTAGTTCCGCGCAAACTATAATTTAATATAAAGTCGCGGTTCGCTGGATTTTCATTGCTTTTGGATAAAAAGACTTTGGCAGTATCGTTCTTTTGGTAATCGACGTTTATTTTATGCGAAGCACTGTGAATGTTTTGGATGGTTATTCCCGCGTTTAAAGCGAGCTTTAAGTCGAATAAAAAAGCACCTGTCACCCCTTTTTTAGTATGTGGATTATTAAATGCCGTTTCATTATTCATTTGTTCACCCGTAAATCTAGGACCAACTACTCTTGGAGCAACAAATTGATAGAATCCGTTCGTGTGAAGAAGCATTTCGGTATAATAAATGTCAATGGTAATTTCGTCTCCAGGCATGATGTTTCCCACTTTCATTTGAAAAACATTGGGTCTTGCTTGATCTAATTTAGCTGCCCGTTTTCCTTCGCTGATGGCTGCGTTATAGACTTTTTCTGCCTGCTTCGTTTCGAAAATTTTAGCAAGAACTTCGCGATCTCCAATCGTCATTTGCATGCTATGCACAGCCGATTTGGTAGAAAGGGGAAATACGTAAACTGCTTCAATAGCATCGACACCTTTATTTTGATATACCTGCGTCAATTGCACATGTGCGATGGTTCCTGTAATATGAACATCGGTCCTGCTTTCTTTCAATGGAATAATTGCATTTTCAGTGAGAACTTCTAAATAGGGACCTGTGTTGTTTTCTTGTGAATAACTCGAAATAGAATTAACTAGGAATAAAAATAGAATAAATTTTTTCATGCTCGTATGTATTAGGTTACTGTTGATATTGAATCAAATGTACCCGCAAGTAGTTGAGTTCGGGGACCTATTTTAGTATTCGTAGCCATCGAAATAGTATCCGCAGTTTCGCTCAAACTTAATTTGAATGGAATAAGACCGACTAGTAAGCATATTCATTGAAAAGGCTAAAAATGTCGTCTGGAGTAAGTATTGAACTTCTAGCAGATATGAACGCCTAAAAAATGTGTACTTTTAAAAGAACTAACCGTAACACCAACTTTTGAATACATTAACGAAATATTGGTTCTTGGAGGGATTTAATCTCTTCACCAAACTAGGAAGGCTCACCATGATGCGTATGTGTGAGATTTTGGAGATGGAGAATGTGGACAAAGGAGACCCTATTTCCCTTGACAATAAAGATAAGAAGTGCGTTTATTTTCTGAAAAAAGGGACCGTCAAAATCGTAGATGCTACCAATGATACGGTCAAGTACATTGTAAAAAAGGGCCATATTTTCGGAGAATTAGCCTTGTACAATCCACACGCAGCCAATGAAGAGCAGGCATTTGCTTTAGAGGATTGTATTGTTTGTTATATTGAATCTAATGAAATGAACCAATTAATGGAAAAGCACAAGTCGCTTAAAAACGGAGTGCTTAAAATTTATGGAATTCGAATTAGAAAATTAGAACGAAGATTACATGACTTACTCTATAAGGATAGTTTGACAAGAATAAAAGAGTTCGTCATAGATTATGTAAGTGAGTTTGGCTGCGTGGAAGAAGGTCACGTTGTTGCCAAAAACCTACTTTCTCATAAGGATATTGCCAACCTCACCAATACTTCGCGTCAAACGGTAAGTAACACTCTCAGTATGCTCCGTAAAAGCGGCGAACTTGACTATAATTCGGAAAAAATATCGATTCCAGAGCATATCGTTATCATAGATTAGTCACCCGTAGAACTACTAACACACTACAATGAAGAAACCAATTTTAATTGCCCAACTAAGTACTTTAGAAAATAAAAAACCCAGTCATGCCCTCACGAAAGGACTTGATCTCGTTATTGTAAAATTTGATGAAGAGATATCCGTCTTATACGGAAGGTGCCTCCATCGTGGAGCCCTCATGTCTGATGGACATGTAGAAGGACATAATCTTATTTGTGGAGTTCATGGATGGGACTATCGTTATGACACGGGAGTTTCAGAATATAATAACAAGGAAGTGCTTCAAAAATTCACCACGCTAATTGAAGGAGATAATCTTTATGTGGATGAAGCCGAAATCGATCAATTCTTGGTGGATAAACCACAACCTTTCAATAGAGATGAATATTTAGGAGCCTATGCGGACACGCACCCTGAAGATACTGAACCCTATACAGGTTACATTAAAGAGCTCTCAAAAAATGGATTGAAAAACTTAGGACATCACGGTTTTTCTGCTTCCATGGGAGTGGATAGAAACACCTTACCTAAGTGGAGTGATATTCAATTTTTACCTGCGCAATTGGCCTCCAGGCCTTTATTGGATGAAGAAAGTGTGGCCACCAAAGTGGTGATTGGCCCTAATGCAAAGAAACCTTTGTTATTAGATATTCCCTTGTTTGTAAGTGATATGAGCTTTGGTGCCTTGTCACGTGAAGCAAAGATTGCGCTGTCAAAAGGAGCGGAAATGTCTGGTACCGGTATATGCTCTGGAGAAGGCGGGATGTTGCCTCAAGAGCAAGAAAATAACAGCAAGTATTTTTATGAACTAGCTTCTGCTCAGTTTGGATTTTCTTGGGACAAATTGGAGCGTGTTCAGGCCTTTCATTTTAAAGGCGGGCAAGGAGCGAAGACAGGTACAGGTGGACATTTGCCAGGAATTAAAGTGAGTAAGGAAATCGCTGAAGTCCGTGGTTTAACACAAGGCGAAACTGCTATTTCGCCAGCTACTTTCCCACATTTTCACGGGGTAGAAGATTTTAAAAAGTTTGCCGAACAAGTGCGTGAGCGTACAGATGGAATTCCTATTGGATTCAAGATTGCTGCAAGTCACATTGAAAGAGACATTCAGTTTGCACTGGACGTTGGGGTGGATTATATTATCTTGGATGGTCGAGGTGGTGGAACAGGTTCCGCGCCAACCATTTTACGGGATAATATTAATGTACCTACCATTCCAGCCTTGGCCCGCGCCAGAAAATATTTGGATAAAGTAGGAGCCGAAGGTGTTACGCTTGTCATTACAGGAGGACTTCGTATTGCAGAAGACTTTGGAAAAGCGTTGATGCTTGGAGCCGATGCCGTTGCTGTCTCGAATTCAGCATTACAAGCCATCGGTTGTTTGGGAATGCGTGCATGCGGAAGCAATAATTGTCCAGTGGGAATTGCGACGCAAAAAGAATCCCTGCGTAGTAGATTGATTATCGACTCGTCTGCCAAGCAATTAAATAATTACTTCGATGCCACCAATAATTTAATCAAAGTGATCGCCCGTGCTTGTGGACATGATGATATTTCAAAATTCAATCATGATGATTTATCCACTTTTGATCACGATATGCATAAACTAACCGGAATTAACTACGCAGGTACAAATGCTTAATTAATTCCGAAGAAAAATAAGGCTAGTTGTTCAACCGTAGCCACTTTTTCAAAAAATGAAACCATATGAGTTCTGAAAAAAATAAAGTTTGGTATAAAGTTCTGGATAATAAAGACCGTCTCAAAGAAGGTCGGGTACAAACCGTAACTGCGGGTCATCAAGGTATTTGTCTGACTCATTACAAAGGCAAATTTTCTGCACTTGACAATAAATGTCCCCATCAAGGAGGGCCTTTAGGAGAAGGGTCTATCGAAAACGGACTGCTGCGTTGTCCATGGCATGGATGGGATTTTGATCCCTGTACCGGATTGCCACCTGGCGGATTTGATGATGGCATTGCTACCTTTGAGGTAAAAGAGGAAGGCGATGCTATTTTTGTTGGGATTCCTGAAGAAGAAGCTCCAGAAGAAACCATTTCTGATGTGATGATTCAAACCATGGTTAATTGGGGAGTGAACACCGTTTTTGGAATGGTAGGGCATAGTAATTTAGGAGTAGCCGATGCGATGCGCGAGCAAGAAAAGCAGGGAAAATTGCGCTTTTTTGGAATTCGCCATGAGGGGGCGGCCGCTTTTGCTGCTTCTGGTTATGCCAAGTTAACAGGGAAACCCGCCGCCTGTTTCGGAATTGCGGGACCTGGTGCAACGAATATGTTTACGGGGATGTGGGATGCTAAGGTGGATAGAGCTCCATTGTTAGCACTTTCAGGACAAATCAACACACAAGTTGTTGGAACAGGGGCCTTCCAAGAGGTCGATTTGGTCAAAGCTTTTAGTAGTGTGGCCGAATTCAATCATGCGGTACATTTAAATTCAAATCATAGTGAGTTGATGTCTTTGGCAGTGAAAAATGCGATCATTAAAAGGGAAGTTTCACACCTTACTTTTCCCGATGAGGTTGCCTTTACCAAAAAACCAAAACATGAAAAAGCACAGACGCCAGAAAATAGAATAACTCCATTCAATATTACACCTCCTGCTCAAATGACCGCGAAAGCAGTGGCCTTGCTCAAGAATGCAAAACGCCCTGTAATTGTTGTTGGGCATGGAGCGCGTTTTAATATGGATGCAATCATTGCTTATGCACAAACACTCCATTGTCCAGTGATAACTACTTTCAAAGGGAAGGGCCTCATTGCCGATGGTCATGAGTTGGGTTGTGGTGTATTAGGCAGAAGTGGAACGCCTATCGCGTCTTGGTTTATGAATGAAAGTGATTTGTTATTGGTGTTTGGAGCCTCTTTCTCTAATCACACAGGAATCACGCCCAAAAAGCCAATTATCCAAGTAGATTTTGACCCTATGGCATTAAGTAAGTTTCATAAGGTGGACGTTGCCCTTTGGGGAGAAATTTCGGAGACATTGAAAATTGTGATACAAGAAACCGTAGGGAAAACTCAGGCAATAGATCAGCGTGAGGAAATTGCCAATCGATGGAGTATTTGGAGGGAAGAAAAGGAAAGTAGGCTAAGAGATTCAGGAGATGCCTTAAGTTCGATTGCTGTTTTTGATGCAATGAATAAGGTGACACCAGCCAATGCAGTTATCGCTGTTGATGTAGGGAATAATACATATTCCTTCGGAAGATATTTTGAACCGAAAAATCAGGCGGTCTTAATGTCCGGTTATCTGGGTTCCATTGGATTTGCCTTACCAGCAGCCATGGGTGCTTGGGCGGCGCAAGGTCATGAACGGCCTATTTGGTCTGTTTCTGGCGATGGTGGATTGGGTCAGTACTTAGCCGAAATCACTACCTTGGTAAAGTACAACATGAACATCAAGCATATTGTTTTGAATAATTCGGAATTAGGAAAAATTTCTAAGGAACAACGTGCCGCCGAGCTAGATGTTTGGCAAACTTCATTGAAAAACCCAAGCTTCGCAGCTTATGCTGAAAACTGTGGTGCCCTTGGCATTAAAGTAGAGCGTATGGAAGATTTGATACCCGCTATGGAAAAACTAAGAGACCACGATGGTCCTGCATTATTAGAAGTAATCACCGATGTGAACCTTATTTAATCATGGAATTAGCCATTCAAATTTTTGTAAACTTCTTAGGCATATATGTGCTGATTGGGGTTTTGTTTGCCATTTATTTTTTCTTGAAAGGTGCGCGTCAGTTAGATGAATTGATTGCGGATAGCTCGTGGAAAGTACGACTCTTGTTAGTGCCAGGAGCCATTGGTTTATGGCCCATTCTAGTTCGGAAATTAATTCTTAAATCAAGATTAAAGTCATGACGAGCAATTTAAGAAAGGCACATAAACTCATTTGGATCATTCTATTTCTTACCATTCCTGTGGTGATGGTATTCGCTGTGCTTGAAATTAAAAAACCAGCCATCAATGATGGTGATTTGTTGCTGGCAGAGGCCCCTGCTGGGCAAATGGTTTTGGATAATGAGACCTTCAGCATGAGTGTGCAAAAAACCGAGGAAAGCAATCAGCTTCATGTCATTCTAAAGCGACCCTTGAAGAACCCATCAGCAGTCATTTATGGAATTTCTTCAGAAGATAAAAAAGAATACTTTCTAGGAGTGATTGATAAAAAGGGCTTGTACAACTTCGAATTAAGAGATGGATTAAAAGGCATACGAATTCATGATGCTATCAAAGAGGAAGATATTATTAACATTGAATTGTAATGGGATTAAACTACGAATTGGTACTGTGGAATAAGAACAAAAAAAAGTACGATAAATGGATAGCACTAGCGGTTTTGACGTATCTACTTACGTTTGTGGCCATCACGGTTTTGACCAATGCTGAAACTAGCGTTGAGACCCTCATTATTAGAGCATTTGGAACGTTAGCGCTGGCCTTGCTTCATATTATTTTGGTGATTGGCCCTTTAGCACGATTGAATAAAAGATTTTTACCGCTCCTATATAACCGAAGGCATTTAGGTGTCTCCATGTTTTTGGCAGCCTTGGTGCATGGTGGTTTTTCCATGTTTCAGTTTCATGCCTTAGGTGATGTCAACCCTATTTATTCCATTTTCACTTCAAATTTGGAATACAATTCGTTGGTCGATTTCCCTTTTCAAACATTAGGCTTTTTTGCGCTCCTTATCTTTTTCATAATGGCAGCAACCAGTCATGATTTTTGGTTGAAAAACCTATCTCCTAAAACTTGGAAGCGATTGCATATGATGGTCTATATCGCCTATGCCTTGGTCGTTTTACATGTTTTTTTGGGAGCCTTTCAGCAACAACCAGCGATAGGCTCCATTGGGATGTTAGGATTGGGTTTCATGCTAATTGCAACACTTCATCTGTATACTGGATTTAAAGAGCGGAAGGTAGATAATCAGAGATCTAAGGCTATTGAAGATGGTTGGGAATTTGTATGTAATGTGGATGAAATACCAGAAGATAGAGCAAAAATATTCACCTTGAAAAAGGAACGTATTGCTGTTTTTAAATATGAAAATAAACTCTCGGCTATTGCGAATGTTTGTAAACATCAAGGAGGGCCATTGGGTGAAGGAAAGGTGGTGGATGGATGTGTTACCTGCCCTTGGCATGGTTATCAATACCTACCTCACAATGGACAATCACCGCCTCCTTTTACAGAGAAAGTCGCTACGTATCGATTAAAGAAAGTAGGATCAAAAGTATATGTTCACCAAGAGGCTTTTCCTGAAGGAGCGGCCGTTGAACCAGTCACTTTATAGATAAAATGATGGAAGAAAAAGACGATTTTTATGTTGGATATATAGAGGAGGTGCCAAAGCGAATTCAAAAGAGCACCAAAAAATTTGTAGTGATCGCCTTAGGATTACTTCTGGCGACAGCAGCAATTTTCGCCTTGACCCAAAATACCTTTAAAAATAGCTCTTTTGAGCTCGGTACGACAACGAAAATTACTGGAGTGTATCATGAAATGCCTTACCCGATGCTAAAGGTGCAAACGAGTGAGAATTCCTATAAAAATATAGTTTTGTTGGGCTTTGGTAAATCCAGCGCCAATCCGTTTTTGAAGAAAATCAAAGAAGAGACCCCTCAAATCTCTGGAATCAGACTGAGTATTGAGGGAAATTTGATCTATTTTAATGGTAAGACCTTATTACAAATTACAGATGATCAAAAAATTACGGTAGATAAAAAAGCAGGACGAGGTGCCTTGCCTAGTTTAAAGATAGTTGCTCAGAATATGCAACTTGAAGGTGAAATTATCGATCCCAAATGTTATTTTGGAGTAATGAAACCTGGTAAAGGCAAGATTCACAGAAGTTGTGCAGTACGTTGTATTTCGGGCGGGATTCCACCAGTTTTGGCTACCACAGATGGAAATAATTTGGCTGAATACTATCTACTCACCGATTCCAAAGGACAACCCATTCATAAAAGTGTACTTCCGTTTGTTGGGAAACCATCCCTCGTGACCGGGACGGTGGTACAAATGGAAGATTGGTACCAATTACGGATTGATGTATCCAACATCAAAGAATTAAACCTTCCCTCAAGTATTTATTGATGAAAAAGCTCGCTGCATTTTTAGATGAATATAAGTACCTCATTGCATTGGTGAGTACACTTAATTTTCTATTGACGCCAATACACATTGATGTAAGTGGACTCAATGCTACGCATGTGGTGGTTATCAATTATTCTTTAGTCATTTTAGCAAGTTCGTTGATTGCCTCTAACAAGAAAACGCGAGCACGAACCTATATACTGGGCTTTATTGCATTATCATTTATTTGGATTGAATACATGTATAATGTATCCACAGTGGTTGAAGTGCTACGCCTTATTTCGTCCTTGGTTTTATTCTCAAATTTCTGTGTGCTTTTGGTGCAGCAATTAAGGAGTATTAAAACGATGAACCTAAAATTTATCTTAGGCCCCTTATTGGGCTTCATTTATTTAGGAATCATTGGGGGTATTCTGTTCGAATTTACCCACCTTGTGGCTCCAGGCTCTTTTCAGTTTACGGAAAACTTCTCAGGATACTCTTTCTATTATTTCAGTTTTATCAGCATTACAACAGTCGGCTATGGTGACATCACACCGCTCACGGCCTCCGCTCAGTCATTAACCCTAGTAATGAATATTATTGGCCAATTTTACCTGGCTATTGTAATCGGCGTTTTCGTAGGGAAATATATTAACGAAAAATCATAACATTATGTTACAGTCATTTAGTATTATATTTTCCATTGCAGCCGTCTTCAGTTTTATTAATTACAAATGGTTGAAGCTACCCAATACTATTGGTTTAATGCTAATGAGCTTGGTCACGATTGTGATTATAACGCTCAGCAAAAGTATTTTTCCCGAGTTCTATCAGTTCTTCTGTGATATCATTATCAATACCGACTTTAGGACACTATTGTTCGATGGGATTTTAAGTTTTCTCCTTTTTGCAGGAGCCATGCATGTCAACTTGCAGGATTTAGCTAAAGAGAAATGGCCTGTATTATTATTTGCCACTTTAGGGGTACTCATTTCAACTGTGATAGTTGGGGGGCTTACCTACGGTGCTGCCAATTTGATAGACGTTGAATTGTCCTTCCTTGATGCTTTGCTTTTCGGAGCACTCATCTCACCAACAGATCCCATTGCTGTGATGGCTATTCTAAAAAAGGCCAACATTGCCAAGAGTTTGGGAATTAAAATTGAAGGAGAGTCGCTTTTCAATGATGGCATTGGAGTGGTTGTGTTTTCTGGTATTTTAATAATTTCTGAAATGACAGGGGGAGCTTCTCAAATTTCAGTAGGTGCTGAAATTGGAAAATTATTTTTGGAAGAAGCCATTGGAGGTGTAATCTATGGAATCGTCCTTGGGTTCGTTGGTTATTGGTCCATTCGTGCCGTAAAGGAGAATCCACAGCTTTCTGTTATGATTAGTCTTGCCATTGTTATGGGGGGGTATTCATTGGCCTCACTTATTCACGTCTCTGGACCATTAGCAATGGTTGTTACTGGGATGATAATTGGGAACAAATTGCATATAATTGCTGACGAAAGAGCAACCCGAAAGCTACTAAATGATATTTGGGAGGTTTTGGATGATGTTTTCAATGGGATCTTATTTGTATTAATTGGATTGGCCATTCATCTGTTAAAATTCGATATGGATCATCTAATATTAGGTGCGATGGCTGTTGTCATTGTGTTAATTGCCAGGTTTATTTCAGTTTTTCTACCCTATTCGCTTCTGAAGCACTCAGAAAGCAGTCCTATGAAGACCGTTACCATTCTTACTTGGGGAGGGCTAAAAGGAGGCATTTCTCTTGCTTTGGCGCTGAGTTTAATGGGTAATGAGTCAGCCGAAGTAATTCTGTATATCACCTACGTAGTAGTATTGTTTTCAATCATTGCACAAGGCTTGACGATTGGAAAATTGGTAAAAAGACTTTATAAGAAATAAGCCAAATTAAAGATGGATACGAACAAAGAATCTTCAGAAAAGAAAACTAAAGAACAGCAAAAGGAGTTGGATAAATTGTTAATGCAGGAACTTAGCATCGATAAGGAACAATTTAAAGCTTTAAAGAAGAAGTTGTCCAAAATTGAACCTCGCCCGGAAAGAGGCGTCGAAACACTTTTTCGCTTGCTCTCTAAAAATCAATATACATTGAATACAATGATTGATAGAAAATCGAACATCCTCATTTCTATCAATGCACTTATCCTTTCCATAGTGTTAGGAACGGTCCTTAATCAATTGGACAAAGACCCGCATCTTATCTACCCGGCAGTCCTTATATTAATTACAAATTTGTCCTCTATCGCCTATGCGGTCTTCGCGACTAGACCTGAACGTAAACACGGAGAAGCAGAAACCAATAACCTTTTGTTCTATGGGAATTTTCACGATATGGATGAGGAATCCTATGTAAAAGGAATTACCAGTTTGATGAACCAAGGAGATGCCTTGTATGAGGTTATTGCGAAGGACACCTATCACTTGGGTAGAACCATCCATCGTAAATTTGCATTATTGCGAATCTCTTTCAATGTCTTTTTAGTCGGCATTATTCTTTCTGTGACGGCCTTTGTAATGTGTCATTTACTTTTTGGAGGCTATTTTTCGTAACCCTATTTTATCAGGCTATAATTACACCTATAGAGCCGTCTATTTTGATGCTTCTGGAAGCTTTTATGTTTCGGCGAATCAGACAGGAACCGTATTTATTATTTACAATGGACAGGAATTTATCAAATCCATCATCAGAAACCCAGAAGGCCAGCTCGAATGCGTTTTAAGTTTGTCGGGACGATTGGTTAATGAAGCTTCTAATTTCTTAGTTGAAAGACATTGTTCGTTGCAATATGGTGACTTCCTTAGGGAAGTTTTGGGCGGAAATTGGACTGGGAGATTAATCTTCTGGTCCATTTCTATTTACAGGTGCTACAATATAAATCCTTTATCTCGTCATCTCGCAGATTCTGAAAGCTTGCACTCATCCAATCACACCATTTTATCTTGTTTAAAGAGATTGCTTTATGGTGAATTTTATTCTGTTGGTTGGTATTAGTCTTGTAGGGATAGGCGGTAATAGTTTCGGCCAAAATGAATAAGCCTTCCTCATTAATTTTTGCAGTTTCGAAGGATTTCAATAATAATTCGATGGAATAACTATACGTACTCCAATGATTAAAGAAAAGGCTCAAAGCGATGTCGTCTTCCATAGTTAACGATTGACTTTTAAAATATTCTGTAATAAAACTAAATGATTCGTTGATTTTTGGACTATAATTTATTTGTCCATAATAATCGATGCTTGCCATGTGAAAATTTAGAAACAAAGGGTTTACAACGTCTTCAGACTTATAGTTTTCAAACAGTGGCTCTAGTTTTTCTGGGTGCATGACTAGGGAAAGATTGTCCGAACTCGTATCCCAATATCGAAGCATACTTTTACTGGTAATTGTATACAGGTTTAGCAGGTTTTTTTGAGCCCCTTCGGAAAGTGTTTCGGCTTTGGAAAGCCAGTTTCTTATGTAAAAAACAACCTTGTCTAAAGAATGAGAAGAAATGTCCTTTAGCAACAATGCGGATATATTTTGAACCAACGCTTCATCCTTAAGTAGCCGTTCCATCAAATAATCGTCTGCCAGAAAATCGTAAAAAACATCTCCTTGATACATTGCGACGAGCGATTTATTCACCTGATCGCTATTTTGGGTAAGAAGGCCATCAATAAAATTATAGTAGTGATGCAGTTCATTCTCTTTGGTCCAAGTTCCATATTGATAGAAGAGTGCGTTGGATTTTCGTTGTTCCTGCAAGGCGATTTTCCAAAACGCATCTTTATGTTTGACGATGAAACTCTTGATTGCTGATTTACTTGCCGTTCTAAGGTCTTCAAAGCCTAAAAGTTCCAATTGATAATTACACAACGCCCAGTTCTCCTTCGCTTCTTTACGAATAGGTATATTTTCTTCGGAAATGAGGTTGCGCACGAAACGCTCAATATATCGAGCCCTGTTTTCGTGCAATCGCTTGTTGTTTTGGGTAGGTCCATCTACAGAAGTATAACTGTTTATCTCAACTTCGAATAACCTACCAAGCGTAAAACTAATTTCGGGATCTTTCTTTGGTGTGATGTTGCCCGAATCAAAATCGAAACTGATTTCATGGACGGTGTTTATACCTGTAGTTTTTAGAACAATGTTAGGATCATGGAGAACAGGTTCAACAGGTCTTAGTTTGTATTGTTTGCGGGAGATTTTTATAGGTACGGAATAGCTGCATTTTTTACCATTTTTTATAAGTACCATGTTTGCGCTAAATTCCGTATTTAGAAATGCTTCCGGAATCGTTCCTAGGCTTGCGATAAATCGGTATTCACCTTTGGCTTCATTTTTTGAGAATAATTCGTCTCTAAAAACAGGTGGTAGTAACACACCATCATAAATAGGAGAAAGGTCCAGTCGGTTATCTTGACCACAACGTAGTTGATCTCGAGAAACCAAATCAACCGCAAAGCCGTCATTTTCATCAATTAGCATTTCTTGAAGTCTACTAATGTTGTGATAGGAAAAGTATATTTGATTATTTCTTAAAGAAACGTTATTTCCGAATCCGACAATTATATTGAGCCTGCCACTAAGAAAAGCATCGCAACTATCGTCGCCTTCCGTTATGTTAAATGCATTTTTGGATAATTGCCCTGATATAATATGTCCTTTTTTGCCAAAAACTTGTGCCGCATAGACTCGCTTCGTCACAGGATCGTAGGTAAATCCGAAATCACCATGCGTATACGAACTGGAAATCATGTTTGCATAATGACCGGGAGAGTTTTTCCATGAGCGATACATATCGAATGCCAACTTTTCTAAAGATTTGGTGGTGATTTCTGTTCTAATGGGTTTTGTAAATAAGACGTTTTCATCAACCGTTCCAAATTTTTTGGTAAAATGAACTACTCGTTTTTTTGGAGTCTCATATGTCAATATGTCCTGAGAATGAGACAATTTCCCTTTTGCGGCCGTATAATTGGATTGTAATAGAGCGGCTTTTGCCAAACTTGTATCTCTTTTTAAAGGACTCTTGCCTAAATCAGTTCTTAAAGTATTAATGCGTTTTTCAAGCAAAGAACTCAATTGTTGCTTATCTGCAGTGTTTAATTGGGCTTGTACAGAGATGGATGTCAATAGCACAAACAAGAGAAGTAGTTTTTTGACCATGTGCGTTGATGTGCAAATAATACGCCAAAAAATGAATTTGAAGTCTTATTAATTTTAAAAAGTAAAACCACCAAGAGTTTTGGGACTCTTGATGGTTTTTAACTTCACAACAACTAACAAATTAAGTAGGTTCAGTATTAAAACTATCTATTTCAATTATGAGAATTTTTATCACATACTTTTAGGTAACATATGGACGTTACATACATGATAACAAAATTAATTGATAGTTCGAAAATAGGCAACTTATCGCCTTTCTTATGTGGAAATGAGAAAATAGTGACAATTCCAGCAAGGTATCATGGAGATAAACATCTACCTTCGAACTTATAACAAAGCTAACCCATGAGATATTTATTACTTTTTTCTCTTTTTTTTCTCATATCCCCTCTAACACTTTGGGCTCAAGGTGATGATGAGCTAACAGCACAGGAGAGTATCGATAATTTGAAGATGGAACTTAGTTCCATAAGCATTACAGAAGAGGAACGTATTGAGAAATTACACCAAATTGGGCAATTCTATTTTGACCAGCCCGATAGTACTGCTTATTATTTAAATACGGCCCTTAAACTAAGTAAGGGAATACGAGATAGCGTGTTAATTTCCGACACCTATATAAACCTCAGTTTGGTAGATTTATTTAAGGGTGATTACAACAATACCCTAAAATATACAGATAGCGCTATTCAATTTCTCAATAAGCGTAATGACGAGCACTTTTTAAATTTGGGGATTGCAAGTACGGTCCAAGGAATTGCCTATAACAATAATGAGCATATGGACCTTGCTTTTGAAAATATTTTGAATGCAAATAGCTACCTTCATAAGGCTCCTATCAATGAAGTGTCTCAAAATTATTTGGTCCAAAATTACAGTGATTTATCCTTGATCTATTTCAATATTGAAGAATACGACAATGCCATTGAAAGCGCAAAGCAGGCCTTACTAAGAGCAAAACCTATTGAGGCCAAGCACCATATTGCCGACATTTATAACACTTTGGCTAGTGCTTACACGAAAAAAAAGGAATATCCCTTAGCTACGGTTTATATGGATAGTTCGGCGCAAACATTTAGAGAAATAGACTTTGCAGCAGGATTGGTGCGAGTTCTTAGTGATAAAGGACAATTACTTATTCAAGAAGGAAAGTACGGTAGTGCCAAGTTAGAATTTCTCAAAGCCTTGACACTAAGCAGAAGCTTAGACAATCCTCATTTTTTGACTTCCAATTATTTGGATCTTACAACGGCTCACTTTAAAAGTAATGAGGTTGCTATTGCAAGAAAATATTTAGATTCGGCTGAATTTCTCTCAACCCAGTTACAAATTCCTTTGTTTACCAATCGAGTGGCCATTGCAAAATCCAAACTTTTGAGTTTGGAGAATAATTATATGGAAGCCATCAATATTCTAAAGGAAAATGTGGTCTATATGCGATCTGAAAATCTTCGTGAATCGGTTCGGGATGTCTACGATGAATTATACCAATTATATAAGAATACTGGCGATGTTGAGAATAGTTTTCTTTATTACCAAAAATATAACATGCTTAAAGATAGTCTCAAACAAGAACTTCAAAATAGCAAGCTGAATGTATTGAGAGTAGAATATAACTATAGTCAAGTGGTAGCAGATTTGAAACATTCTGAAGCCCAGTTACAGTTGGCAAGTGAAGCTCAGAAAAGAGTGAAACACCGTAATTATTTCCTAGGGGGTTTAGCAGCTCTTATTGTTTTGTTTTCATTGTTTATGTTTTTCCGTCAACGGAAATTGAGTTCCGTTAGAAGAGCTGTACTTGAATCCAAGCAAGAAGTATTGAAGGTAAGGCAAGAGGCATTGGATACTCAAGTGGCCTTTAAGAACAAACAGATCACCGATTTTGCCATTCACATTTCAGAAAAAAATGACCTCCTTGAAAACATAAAGTCTAAACTCAAAAGTATTAAGGTGACCAATGATACTTATAAGGAAATGGTAAAGGACACTATGCATTATATCAACAATGATATAGAACAGAACAAGGAGAAAATACAATTGTACAAGCAAGTGAACGAAACGAACGATTCGTTTAGAGCAAAAATTGATCAGATGTATAAAAATCTTTCCGATAAGGAGAAAAAGGTAGCCACGATGCTTCGTTTAGGGCAAACGTCCAAGCAGATTGCACTCCAGTTAAATATAAGTGCTGCCAGTGTAGATAATTATCGCTATACGCTTAGAAAAAAGATGAACATCCCTAAGGGAGAATCCTTAAAGATGTTCATACAAAACATTTAGCAAATAATAGGTTAAGCAATATTTTTCAACGATATAAACATAGTACTTGTAAGTGGTATGGTGAAATCTTATGAGATACTTGTGAGAATTTAATAGAAGATTCTTTGAGCTTCACGATAGGTGTTGGCATGAGCCTCAATGATCACTTTTATATCTGGCGAATAACCACCACCCATGCTTACTTGCACTGGAATTTGATGTTGTTTACAGCTTTCCAAAATCAATCGATCTCTTTCTTTACAACCCTCAGGCGTACATCCCAGTCTCCCTAGTTTATCAGTACTCACTATATCCACTCCACTCAGGTAAAAGATGAAATTAGGCTGCACTTCTTCTATAAGCATTGGAAGTGTGCTTTTTAATAAATTTAAATAGGCTTCATCTTGAGTGTCATCTGGTAGCGCAAGATCCAGATCACTTTGTTCCTTTCGAAAGGGGTAATTGGAAGCCCCATGCATGGAAAAGGTAAATACCGAAGCATCGTTCTGAAATATTTTAGCCGTGCCGTTTCCCTGGTGCACATCTAAATCGACTATCAGAATTTTTTCAACACCTCTTTTTTTCTGAAGATACCTCGCCGCGATAGCCTGATCATTAAATATACAAAAAGCCTCTCCATGATCTGCATAAGCATGATGCGTGCCACCTGCAATATTCATGGCAATTCCATGCTCCAAGGCAAAACTAGAGGCCTCTACGGTTCCTTGTGTGATGATATGTTCTCGTTCTACTAATTTTTTCGAAAGTGGGAAACCGATTTTGCGAGCGGCTTGTTTGTCTAAGCTTAATTCACGTAGCTGAGTAATATAATCCAGATCATGTACTGCTAAAAGATCCTCATCTTTTGGCCAACTAGGCTCAAAAAAGTTTTCAGGTTCACAGGTTCCTTCGTGTAATAATTGTTGATGCAGCAACTCATATTTGGACATTGGAAAGCGATGTCCTAATGGTAAGGGGTGTTTAAATATGGGATGGTAAGCTATTTTGAGCACTTAAAATTTTAGAAGTTTAATCGCATTTTGGTCTGGGTAAAATGAACCATAAATTATGGTGCCCTTAAACTGAAACAAAAGGAACGGAGTCGTACCCTCTTTTCTATAATTATAGTGGTCAATTTTGTGGTAAATATTGGCTTTCACTCCTTTTTTTGGTAGGTGTTGAAAATTCTCGTCAAAAACTCCAATGGCTCGGGTCGTCATACCTAGATGATGCATACCGTACGATTGAATGGAATTCCCAGAACTAACAGCCAAATAGATAAGCCCACCAGCCACTCCAAAAGTAGCCGACATAAGCCCAACCATAGGTGAATTTGTTTTTGAATTGTTCAAAGAACTGTTGTTACCTCGTTCTTTATTCCATGTGCCATAGGTAATTTCAGTTGCATCGTCAGTTTTTGTAGCGTAAATCCCAAGGGGATGGTACTTCGCGAATCGTAACAATTTACTTGGTTTTACCTCCTTTCTTTGTTTTTTAGAAGGTTTTAACGTCAAAGTTGCTGTATTTGTATATGGAAATACATCTCCGTCAGTAAGAACAAAGCTATTGAGCAAGAATCCAGTTTCAATGTTCTTTATTGAAATTTCTAATACATTATTTCGTCTTACAATTTGATAGAGTTCATCTCCAAGAAGGTAGGAATTGCTTTGCGCAACCTGGTTCTTCTGCTTTTCTGATACCTTTTCGATATTTTTAAAAGAAATGTTTCCCGTTGCAATGTCTATGGAGAGTATTTGTGTAAAAATACGGCTTACATCCAGAACCAATGTTAGACTAGCATCCTTTTTGTAAATTTTTGTAAGACCTGTGCTCTCTGGGATGGTCATTGGAAACCTTTCTTGCGAAGGATTCATACCAATACCCGTAATTTTTTGAAAATTGTCAAGTATCAAATTATGGAACGGCCGTTCATTTTGAGCGCCGTTATAAAAAGCATATCCAGAAACGTCGAATTTTCTTGTATCAATGCTGAAGTTTTCGTCAATGGAATGTACATAAAGTATGTCTTCTTGGGTCGCTACCGTTAATAGATGGACCGTGTTATTGTGCTCAAAGGACTGAAGAATTTTTTGACCTGAAATGTTTATGAAAACCGTGCTTTCTACAACCGTATCTTTGGTGAAATTGTATGTTAGAGCTTGCAGGGAGGCTTCTCTGCGGTGCTTAAAGAAAAGATGGTAATCCTCACCATAACTTTTACCGGCAACGTAATCTTCAAAAGCACTAATTTCTCTGCTTGCTAGTGTGCCTAGATAGTTATAGTCGCTATCAAAACCATTTCCATAGATTTTTTTGCCGTCCATTAAAAACACAGAAAATCCTTTTTCTTGGTCAGCGACTAATGAGTAACCATTAATTACAGGTAAATTTGTGTCAGACTGGTGTACAATATTGGTGATTTCAACCTGAGACCAAATTGGTAAGGCAACCAATAACAACAACGAAAGAATAAATTTCATTGTGCTTTAGTTTATGGTAGCTCCGTTGTTAACACCTTCTGCATCCGAATTTAAAAACACCAATTTCCCTTCTGGCGTTTCAGTCATTAGGATCATACCCTCACTGTCAACACCTCTTAATGCTCGCGGTGCAAGATTCACCAGAACAGTTACTTTTTTACCCACAACTTCTTCCGGAGTAAAACTCTCAGCGATTCCCGAAACTATAGTTCGAACGTCCAGGCCTGTATCTACTTTAAGGATCAGTAGCTTTTTCGTTTTTGCCATTTTTTCGGCTTCAATGATGGTTCCAACTCGCATGTCAAGCTTAGTAAAATCGTCGAAGTTAATAGTCTCTTTTTGTTCCTGTACAGTTGCATTCATGGCTTCGTTCGCTTTTTTGCTCGCCTCCAATTTGTCGAGTTGCGGTTGGATATGTGAATCTTCTATTTTGCTGAAAAGGAGCTCGGCTGGGCCTATTTGATGCCCAGGTCTCATGTATTCATCTAAAGTGGAAATGGAATTCCAGTCTAAAGGAACTTCAGTGGCGTCCAATTCGGTATGAAGGATCTTTCTTAGTTTTTCTGAAGTAAAAGGTAAAAACGGTTCGCTTAACACACTCAGGGTAGTTGCTATTTGAAGTGCGACATACATGATTGTTTTCGTGCGTTCCTCATCTGTTTTGATTGTTTTCCAAGGCTCTTCATCGGCGAGATACTTGTTTCCTAAGCGTGCAACATTCATTAACTCCTGTTGTGCTTCACGGAAACGATAGCGTTCAATAGTATCCCCAATAATGGACGGAAATAACTTTAACCGATCTAAAATTGCTTCTTCATGAGGCAATAATTGAGACGGTTCAGGAACAATCCCATCGTAATATTTATGAGTAAGAACAACCACTCGGTTAATGAAATTTCCAAAAATGGCAACCAACTCCGAGTTGTTACGCGTTTGGAAATCGGACCAGGTGAAATCGTTGTCTTTTGTTTGTGGGGCATTTGCCGTGAGCGTATATCGCAGTACGTCCTGTTGTCCAGGAAAGTCCTCCAAATATTCATGCAACCAAACCGCCCAGTTTTTACTGGTCGAGATTTTGCTGCCTTCCAAATTAAGAAATTCATTGGCCGGGACATTGTCCGGAAGTATATAACTTCCTTCTGCTTTTAGCATGCTAGGGAAGATGATACAATGAAAAACGATATTATCTTTGCCTATAAAGTGCAGTAATTTTGTCGATTCATCCTTCCAATAAGGCTCCCATTCTTTTCCTTCTCTTGCCGCCCATTCTTTGGTAGCTGAAATATATCCAATCGGGGCATCAAACCAAACATAAAGTACTTTCCCAGCTGCACCTTCAATTGGCACGGGAATACCCCAATCCAAGTCTCTGGTTACCGCTCGTGGGCGTAATCCATCGTCGATCCACGACTTGCATTGCCCATAAACGTTGATTTTCCAGTCATTTTTATGACCTTTCAATATCCATTCTTTTAACCAGTCTTCGTATTGGTCTAAGGGTAAAAACCAGTGTTTGGTTTCTTTTAGACTAGGGACGGCTCCAGTAATGGCACTTTTAGGTTGAATGAGGTCTGTGGCATTGTGAGATGTTCCACAGTTTTCACATTGATCTCCATAACTTTCTTCGAAACCACACTTAGGGCAGGTTCCTACGATAAATCTGTCGGCGAGAAATTGGTTGGCCTCAGCATCATAAAACTGTTCGGTTACTTGTTCAACAAACTTGCCTTCATCGTACAATTTTTTGAAAAAATCAGAGGCGGTGTCGTGATGTATTTTAGCTGTAGTCCGAGAATAATTATCGAACGCAATGCCGAAATCTTCGAAGGATTTTTTGATGATCGCATGATACTTATCGACCACTTGCTGAGGAGTGATTCCTTCTTTTTTCGCTTTCAACGTAATAGGAACTCCATGCTCATCGCTTCCGCAGACAAAGAGAACGTCCTTTTCCTGTAAGCGTTGGAAACGAGCATAAATATCAGCCGGAATATAAACACCTGCCAAATGACCAATATGAACTGGGCCGTTGGTGTACGGCAATGCCGCGGTGATGGTATATCTTTTTGGATCTTGAATCATAAGTTGTACCGAATGTGCACCTTTAGCTTTTGAGTTAAAATAACCCATTAAAGTGCCATAAACATGTGCAAAAATAGGAATTTTATCTTCGGAAGTATGGGTCTCAAAAAGAAAAGCCCTCCCAAGGGAAGACTTTTTCTGTATCTATGTTAAAAGCGGTTAGGCAATCATAATAGACTTGCTATAATTTTGTCCGCCTGTGGTAATGCGATAAATATATTGACCAAAGCTTAAATTAGTGTTCACCGCTGCTTTCACGTCAATTTTGTGCTGGCCGGGGAATAACATTTCATTTTTTAAAGTTGCGATCTCTTTACTCATAATATCGTACAACTTGATAGTGACATTAGCGGTGGTCGGCATTTGTATTTCAATAAAAGTGCGATCGTTTTGATAGGTAGGACGATGGACTAATCGACTTACATTACTGAAATCTTGTGTTCCTAAAGCATTACAATTGAAGCCAAGGTCTAGTGACTCGTAGGTCTGTCCCAAAAGAATTAAATCTAAGACTACCGGATCCAGACAGAACCAATCCGTCAAAACTGTACTGTAGACATCCCTAAAATCGGATGTTGGAATTAAATTATCGTTGCTATCCCATTCGGTAATATCTGGATGTTCTCCCACAAGTCCGCTACCTTCTAATCCCGGTCCAAATAAAAGTACGGGAGATGCGGCTCCATGATCGGTTCCTGCTGATCCATTTTCGTAAGGGCGGCGTCCAAATTCAGAAATAGTCATGGATAAAACAGTTGTATCCATACCAGTCGCAGCCAAATCCTCATAAAAACTTTTCATCGAATTTGCTACATCTTCCAAAATCGTTCTGTGATTGTCTACTTGGTTAGCATGGGTGTCAAAACCGTCCAAAGTCACCATATACACCTTGGTTCCTAAGCCTCCTTTGATAAGACGGGCCACGATGGCTAGTTGACTTGCCAATTCAGCATTTGGATCGTAATTGGCGTCGTTATTTGCTGCCATATAGGCATTGTTAATCACGCTTGCATACAAAAAGGTAGTATTGGTGGTAGAACGCATATATAATAATTTATCGCCATATACACAATCAGGGATGTCCAATACATCGTGAAAAGTACCATTTTGTGCAACGGCTGCCAGTTGCGTAGGATTGGCTACTGCGAAAGAGTAATTATTGGAAGACCCTTCAAAAACAAGATTTCCAATACTTCCAATTTGAACCGCAGGCGGCGTAGCAGGAGGATTGATTATATAATCTGGATAAAGATCTTCAAAATAACGACCCCACCAGCCAGTCGGTTCAATATCGTTGGCTTCGGCGGAGGCCCAGATATCGGAGCTTCTAAAGTGTGATAGATTTTGATCTGGATAACCCACACCATGAACCACTTTCATTTTGCCGTCACCCCAGATAGACTCTAGGCCTGGACTCAAATAATTTGGAATTCCGAAGTCACTATTCAGCATAAATAGGTCGTTTTGCTGATGACGAATGGTAGGTCTCAAATTGGCATAATTAGCATAATCGTAAACAGGTACGATGGTATTCAAGCCGTCATTACCCCCTTTAAGGCGAATAATAACTAATATATTATCGTTATCGCTTGCGGCCAAAGCCACGGATAATGGTGAGGGCGCAGAGGCTGAAACAGAACTAGCCCCTAACATCATACTTCCGGCGCCAGCCAGACCCAAGGCCTGTATAAAGGAACGTCTGTTCCATTGGCTATGTTCTTGATCGTGAATATGCTTCTCTTTTTTAGTAGCTTTTTTATTCGGGATGGAGTGATTGTCACACATAGCGCTATTATTTAAGTTGAAATTCGGGCATTCTAATAATATGGACCAGTAATAGTAGGCACTGATAGGGTGCCTCGGTCCAACTCAAATTCCAAGTGCCATCGTCATAGTAGTTCTGCGGAATGTCCCATTTAAAAATGTCCGTTGCGATATCGTAATCGCTTAAAGTGTGTAAGGTTTTGGAAACGAAGTGGTCCACCATAACCTGAGTGATAAATTCGGGATCGTTACTGTCGTTGGACAATTCACGAGCTAAATCTACCAAACTAAATTCGTAACCACCATCAAACAAAAAGGTAATGTAAATTTCCATGAATTCCCAACGTCCCGTAAGGGTTGAGCTATTAATCCATGTTTCGTCTCGTTGCCATCCTGAAACATCGGGTGGGTCATATATTTCTTGCCCCATAATACCAGAGTAGTACGTGAAGGCATTCATGATTTGGTAGCTATTATAAAAGAAACTAGCATCCGTTGCAAAGCTGAATATAACATCCACCGGACTTTTAATAACTACGCCCAATGCTCTTTCATCAAAAAAGTGTTCACTTTTAAAGAGCTGTTTTAACATGGGCACCAACTCGAAGTTGTTGTCGATCAGGGTTTGAGCGAGCGGTTGGATTATCGTTTGTTCGATTAGGGTGTCTATGTCTGGACTTACGAAATATCGATAGAGTTTTTTACAAATGTGAGTTGCAACTTCATTACTACGTTCGTTAAATAGAATGTCAATAACGTCGTCATAACCCCAATTCCCAGTCTGACCGAAAATGGTTTTGTCTCCACTGTCAAAGGTGCTTGCGTCAAAGTAAACATCTGCTCCTGGCTCTGTCCAATGATTGTATCCTGTGAGGGCTCTGGCCGTTTCGGTAATATCGTCCTGAGTATAGTTATTTCCTTCCCCAAGGGTAAACAACTCGTATAACTCCCGAGCAAAATTCTCGTTAGGTTGACTATTGGTGTTCTCAAAGCCATTGAGGTAGAGTAACATCATATTATTAACCCCAATTTGTTTTACAAATTCTTTGTAATTCCCTAGGGCATGAATCTGCATGTCATTATAATATTGGAAGATATAGGGAGCGTAGTAGACGGTTTCTGATTCGGTCACAAAGTGGTTCATCCAGAAAAATGCCAGACGACCTCTCAGTTTTTCGTCCATAAAGTGAAACCCCGTTTGATTACGCCACCCATTGATGTACTCCGTGTTCTCAGTTTCAATATCTACGAAATCGCTAACAGCGTAGTATCCCCAAAAGGGAGCTGGTGCAGGCGGAAGATTAAATGCGTTATCAACCAAATTATCAATAAAATCGTTTGGACTTAATGCCAAGGCATCATCCACTTGCATCACGTTTGCTCCAAAGGCAAGACGTCTATAAGTATGCTTTATTTTTGAAGTGTTCCAAGGGTTTCCGCCAGAAGGAACATAGGGGGAAAGTGTGGCTGTATTGCAAGATAAGTTAGTAGCAATTTCCATGATAGATGGTATTATGGGGTTCATTATTAGTTTTAAATATACTGAATAAGAACGTTTTAGTACAAATTCGACTAGATTTTAACAGAATAGTTTAATTTTAATTACTGATAAGACGTATTTTCAAATTATATGGTTACACCCCCTTTTTTACGACCTGGTGATACAGTTGCGATTGTTTCTACTGCCAGAAAAATCACCAAACCTGAACTTGACCCTGCCCTCCAAGTTTTGAAAGAAATGAAATTAAATGCCATTTTAGGGCATACTATTGGAGCTGAAGAATATCAATTTGCAGGGAGTGATTCACTTCGCACTCAAGACTTTCAAGCCATGTTGGACAATCCCAATATTAAAGCAATCTGGTGTGCGCGTGGGGGATATGGTACCGTTCGCATATTGGATGGACTCAATTTTTCTAAATTCAGAGAAAATCCAAAGTGGATTATAGGTTATAGCGATATTACTGCGCTGCACAGTCATATTCATAACTTCGGAATTGAGACTTTACACGCCCAAATGCCCTTGGATATTGAGAAAAAGAGCATAGAAGCACAAGAAAGTATTTTTAAGGTGCTCTTCGGAAAAAAATATGGCATTGCTCATACTTCAGAAAATAATAATAATAAGGAAGGTATTGCTAAAGGAGCCTTGTTGGGCGGAAATTTGTCTGTGTTGTACTCACTTTGTGGTAGTCCTTCGGAAATAAACACAGCGGGCAAAATTCTTTTTTTGGAAGACCTTGATGAGTATTTATACCATATTGACCGTATGTTTCAGAATTTGAAAAGAAATCATCTTTTGGAAAATTTGGCTGGACTCATCATTGGCGGATTTACGCAATTGCACGACAATACAATTCCCTTTGGAAAAACGATAGAACAGATTGTCTTGGAAACCATTGGGGAGGCAAACTATCCTGTTTGTTTTAATTTCCCTGCGGGTCACATAAAGGACAACCGTGCGCTTATTTTTGGCAGGGAAGTACAATTGGAAGTTGAAACCAATACTGTTTCTCTAAAATTTTGAGATCACTGCCATAGTTCCTGTAGTTTATTAGTCGTGATTTATTAATTTCGACAAGTAGGCTATTCTAGAACTATCTTCACTACAAGGCATTTTGTAATTTCGGCTTCAACTAATAATTAGAACATTGGCCGACCATAACGAATTAGGAAAATTAGGAGAACAGCTCGCGGCTCAATTCTTGTTGGACAAGGGGTATACGATTTTGCAAAGAAATTTTATTTTTGACAAAGCGGAGATTGATATTATTGCACAAAAGGAGGAGGATACCATCGTTATTGTGGAAGTAAAAACTAGAAATAGCGCCTTTTTTGGCGATCCGCAAAGTTTTGTGACGCCTGGAAAGATAAAACTCTTGGTAAAGGCGGCCAATGAATATATGATTACTAATGATTTAGAGAAGGAGGTACGGTTTGATATTATTTCAGTTTTAAAAAATAGCACCATGCAAAAAATTGAACATTTTCAAAACGCATTTTATCACTTTTAACGTGTTAAATTACCTAACCGCAACTCTATTTGATATTTAAAAAATACTTTTATGGAAAAAATTCCCTTGATGATCACCTTTGAACTTATTGACGTTATCGTCATCATTGGAATATGCCAAGGACTCTTCCTATCATTAACCATTCAGCGCATATCCAATACTAATAAAAAGGCGAACGCCATTTTGTCCACACTCATCATGATTTCTACCTTAATGCTGGTAGGGCGCGTTCTTATGGTGCGTTTTTTTTCCGAATGGGTGTTTCTTTGGGCGCTCGTATTTGATGTCGTCATCTATTTATTTGGCCCTTTATTTTATCTATACACCAAGCGATTACTATTCAAGGATAGCACTCCGATTGTTTTAAACAAACTGCACTATCTGCCCGCAGCGATTTTTTTAGCAATGACCTGTTGTTATCTTTTGTATTACACCCCTGCTCAATATTTTGAGGCCTATCGACAGGGCGAGTTGACGCTCATGTTTAATTTGGTATTACTAACGGGTATGTTTTCCAACTTTTACTATTTGGTTCGATCGTTTGGGGTGCTTTGGAAGTTTAGACGTAAAGAGAAAAACACTTTTTCCTTTCACCAAGGCCCAGTTCGGTTTATCACCTTTTTTTTGATAGGCATTGGAGCTATCATGATGGCTTGGCTCCTTGGATCTTTGAATGCCCGTTTTTTCAATGGTTCTTTAACTTACGTGGGTTACGATGCCATTTGGATTGCTATACCAGTATTCATTTATATCATAGGATATTTCAGTTTGAAACAACCAGAGTTATTTAGAATTACTAATCTAAAGGAGGAGGGTCCAAAAAAGAGCCGCCTGTCCGATGAAGAAGCCCAGTTGTTACAAGCGAAATTGGACAGTCTTATGCTTAATGAAAGGGTGCATTTACAGAGCAATTTGACACTTGCAGAAGTTTCAGAAAAAATAAACACCTCGACCAATAATCTTTCTTGGCTCTTAAACAATAGGTATCAATCTACATTTTACGATTTTATCAATGGGTATCGAGTGAAAGAATTCATTAAAAAAGTGAGCAATGAGGAACATCTTCAGCATACCATATTGGCACTTTCTTTGGATGCTGGTTTCAATTCGAAGTCTACTTTTAACAAGGCCTTTAAGAGTGAAATGAATGAAACTCCTAGTAATTTCATAAAGAAACATCGGGCCGCATAAGCTTTACGTCTCTTTGTATGCAGACGGTCGATTGTTACGTATTCTGAATATAGATTTGTTGAAAATCTAAAATTCAGAATCATGAAAAAAACGACATTTATTTTATTAGCAACTATGTTAACGGTGGCCTCATCTGCCCAAACCGTGAGCACATATACCGATGGAACACCCGATGACGCCATTGCCATTGACTCCAATGGAGATATTTACGCTTCCAACTTTGTAGGAGACGCAATCTTTAAATTCGACTCCAACGGAACAGCAACAGCTTTTGTTAGTGGATTGGACACGCCCAATGGTATTGACTTCGACTCGAACGGCAATCTATATGTTTCCGATTTTAACGCTAGCGAGATTTTTCGGTACGATAGCAATGGTGTTTTAAACTTTTCCTTTATCATTCCTAGCAACCCATCCGGGATGATCAAAGCATGGGATAATGATGATATGATTTATACTCGTTATACGGCAAATACTATTAATAGAATTACTCCTGGCGGAGTTATTACAGAAGTTTCTTCGGATCCAGGGCTAAACGGTCCCGTAGGATTGGCCTATGATGATAATAACCAGTTGTATGTTGCAAACTATAACAATAGAGAGGTTTTCAAAGTGTTGGCAAATGGCGATTTGGAATATATTGCCACGGTAGGTACAGTAGGAAATCTTGGTTTTATCGCCTTCGGACATGGAATGCTTTGGGGAACTGGGATTAATGACCACAAAATATATTTAATTGATCCATCGGGAGTCGATGAGGTTAGTGTTTATGCAGGAAGTACTATTGGTGGTATTGATGGTGATATCTCACAAGCTACTTTCAATCGCCCCAATGGTATTTTATTTAGTGAAGACGAAACCATCCTATACATCACAGATTTTGGTTCCAAAAACTTACGTATTATTACAGGAGTGACACTTTCTGTAGGTGACAATAATCTGAAAAAGAGCGATGTGCAATTGGTTCCTAACCCAGCGTCGGATAGATTGAATATTCGAATTAATACTTCAGAAATTGGGGAAGCTACTTTGAAAGTGTATGATGTTTTAGGAAAGACACTTTTTTCTTCTGAATTGATTCTGAACGGTAATCTTGCTTCAAGCATTGTCGATGTGAGTGCTTGGAATAGTGGCACCTATTTCGTGGAAATTACTTCACAAAATGGAGCCATCACGAAAAGATTTATACGTTAGATTCCCCTGAAGGTCGGAAGGGAGTGATAGCCTTTCGGCCTTTATTTTTCAGAAATAAGATCGACTAGGGCTTCCAATTCGTCTGGTTTAGCCAGAATCTTCTTGTCCTTGTCCATTAGGAAATAGGTAGGGGTTTGAGAGACATTATAAAGTTTACCCACTTCATTTTCCCATTTTCCCATACCGGGAATATGAAGAAACTCGGCTAACCGTAGCGATTCATTTTTCCAGCTATAAATATCGTCTTCAAGACCAAAAGCAATCACTTTGTATTTGCCTTCAGGTAATGATTGTATCTTTTGTTGAAGTTTGGGTAACTCCTGCAAACAATGCGGGCAGCTACTGCTCCAGAACACTAATATATAATGCGCTGAACCCGTCAATTCATGAAACCATTGGGCGCTGCCATCTTCCAATTTCCAAGAAAAATTAGGGGCTTTCGCTCCAATAGAAAGACTCTCATAAGTAAAAAGTATATTCACCAGATCGGTTTCTTTTAACTCTTTAGCTAGTGGACTCAAGTGGTTTTTCGATACGTAGTTTGCGTTTTCCGATTGCTCCAAATTGACAAATGCTTGCCAGATATTCAATAGAATGCTTTTTTGATATTCTTTGCTCGCCCCCTTTAAAAATGTAGCCACAGTGTCGATATCTTCTTTGATTTCAATATAATAAAAGCATTGGTCCAACAAAAAACGTGATTTCTGAAGCGTCAAATCAGTCACGTCAATGGCGTCAAAATAAGTTTCCTTGTTATGCTGAAAATAGGTTTCAGCTCCCTCAAAGGTAGTCGGCAAATAAGGACGCGAAGCTCGAATAAAACTACCCGCAATCAGTTTTTCGGAAGTTTTTTCATACCTTATTTGCGCTTCTCTTTGGAGGCGAACAAGTGATTGAATGGTCAACGAGTCGTTCGGAGTTCCTTGATATCGTGTGGCGATTTCATAATTAATTGGGGATACTTCGGCTTGATATTCGCTCCAAGTTTTATTCTCTTCCGAAGAAATAAAAGTTATGCCTTCGGTTTCAGAATAAGATAACTCTATGTCTTCTTTCCCGTTATAGATGAATTCAAAATTATTCTCCTCAGGAGGTACGGCATAGACAAATCGATACATTCCAGGCGCGCTTGTACTATCCATGGTGATAGAAAACCGACCTTCTTCATCAATTTTCGTATCAGTTGTATATCGATCATTGGTTGGGGTGATACGATAAATGAGTCCCCATTTGTAATTTTCGGCTGGAGTAAAATTCCCGCTAATGGTATTTTGCCCTATTGAAAATAGAGGAATAAATAATAAGATAAGAAGTAGTCTTTGTGTCATAGGGCTGCAAATATAGATAACTAAGGCCAAAAATGATGCCAACTAAACTAAGGGATAGAGTATTAGGACGAAAACCGTTGTAATTCAGTAAGGGCCTTCTCAACGGAAGTAATTTGCTCCATTGTCAAAAGCAGCCGTAGTCCATTTCGGGTTTGTTTTTCTTTCATTTTTACTGAACTGGAATGGGCTTGAACGTATGTTAACACCTTGCCGAAAGATGCACTCTGATAAAAGGAACTTTCTTGATCCTGTATAAAATACCCAACAAAACGATTCTTTTTCATTACCACACGCTCCAATCCCAGACGAAGGGCGATCCATTTTATGCGAACGCTGTTCATGAGATCGATCACAGGTTCTGGTAATTCTCCAAAACGGTCGATCAATTCCGATTCGAATTTTTGAAGTCCCTCCTCGTTTTTAATCTCGTTAAGCTTGGTGTACAGATTGAGTCGTTCCGTAATGTTATTTACGTAGTCATCTGGAAATAAGAGTTCGAAATCGGTGTCGATTACCATTTCTTTGACGAACACCTTTTTTTCATGTTCGGTGCCAGCGTAAAGATCTTTGAATTCTTTGTCCTTGAGTTCGTCGATGGCTTCCGCCAGAATTTTTTGGTAAGTTTCAAACCCTATTTCATTGATAAACCCACTTTGTTCTCCACCTAACAAATCACCAGCCCCTCGAATTTCAAGATCCTTCATGGCAATATTTAATCCGCTGCCTAATTCGCTAAACTGCTCTAGCGCAGTAATGCGCTTGCGTGCAGCGTCGGTCATCGCTGAATAAGGTGGTGTAATGAAATAGCAAAAGGCTTTTTTGTTGCTTCGTCCCACACGACCACGCATTTGATGGAGGTCACTTAATCCAAAGTTGTTGGCATTATTTATAAAGATGGTATTGGCGTTGGGTACATCCAACCCACTTTCTATAATGGTGGTAGAGACCAGTACATCAAATTCATTGTTCATGAACCCTAGCATTAGCCCTTCCAACTTTTTACCTTCCAACTGACCATGACCAATGCCAATTTTTGCGCTGGGTACTAGCCGTTGTATTAACCCAGCAACTTCTTTAATATTTTCAATCCGATTGTGAACAAAGAAGACTTGCCCACCTCGAGAAATTTCATACCGAACAGCATCACGAATGATCTCTTCTCCAAAACGAATAACATTAGTTTCCACGGGATAGCGATTGGGTGGAGGCGTTGTAATTACACTCAAATCACGGGCAGCCATTAAACTAAATTGAAGCGTTCTAGGTATAGGAGTCGCAGTTAAAGTAAGCGTGTCTACATTCTCTTTGAGTGTTTTGAGTTTGTCTTTCACTCCTACACCAAACTTTTGTTCTTCGTCAATAATAAGTAATCCCAGATCTTTAAATTGGACCGCTTTACTTACCAATTGATGGGTTCCAATAACAATATCCAGCTTACCACTTTTTAAGTTTTCTAAGACGGTATTTCGTTGTTTTGTCGTCCTAAAACGATTTAAATAATCAACGTTTACCGGCATCTCTGCCAGACGTTCACTAAAGGTTCTAAAATGTTGGAAAGCTAGGATGGTGGTCGGCACTAAAATTGCCACTTGTTTCCCATTGTCAACCGCTTTAAATGCAGCTCTTACTGCTACTTCTGTTTTTCCAAAACCTACATCCCCACAAATCAAACGATCCATCGGCCGTTCATTTTCCATGTCTCTTTTTATATCGGCCGTAGCGGTAGTTTGGTCTGGCGTATCTTCATACATAAAAGAAGATTCCAATTCGTGTTGTAAGTAGCTGTCTGGATCGTAGGCGAAACCTTTTTGTAATCTCCTTTTCGCGTAAAGCTCAATAAGGTTAAAAGCTATTTGCTTGACTTTAGTTTTGGTCTTCTGCTTCAGTTTTTTCCAAGCCGCACTCCCTAATTTGTATATTTTTGGAGTGGTACCATCCTTTCCATTGTATTTGGAAATTTTGTGTAGCGAATGAATGCTGAGGTATAAAATATCGCGCTCACCATAAATCAACTTAATGGCTTCTTGGGTTTTTCCTTCAACTTCAATTTTTTGTAAGCCTCCAAATTTCCCAATCCCATGATCTATATGAGTAACATAGTCGCCCACATCGAGATTCGTAAGTTCCTTAAGAGTGATCGCCTGTTTTTTGGCGTATCCATTTTTAAGCTGAAATTTATGATACCGTTCAAAAATTTGGTGATCTGTATAGCAAATGTTGTTGTTGTCTTGGTCAATAAAACCTTTATGTAATGGAAAGACAACGGTTTCATATTGCTCCACCTTTTGTTCAGCATCATCAAAAATATCGTGGAAACGTTTGGCTTGTTGCTCACTGCTACAGAAAATATAATTGGTAAAACCATTCGTTGTATTCAGATTCAAGTCTTCAATAAGTAAATGAAACTGTTTGTTGAACGAAGGCTGAGGTTTTGTCTTAAATACGATGGTTGCCTTGCCACCTTTATTTTCCGAAGTATGCAACGTTACTCTTGTAAACTTGATGAATTGCTCTTGTAATAGCGATGAATTGCAAAAAAGCTCCTGAGGCTCGCTCATTTTTATTGCTCCAGTCTGTTCGGTAAAGGCGGTGGTGGCTTTTTTGAAAAGCTTATCAAGACTACTGCTTAAAAGTTCTTCACTTTTTAAAAGTATCACGGTTTTTGAGGCGATATATTGTAAGAAACTTTCACGTTTCTCATCCATCATTTTATTTTCCACATTTGGAATGATGGCTATTTTTTTAAGTTGTGAAAGCGAAAGTTGTGTTTCAACATCAAAGGTGCGGATACTATCCACTTCGTCTCCAAAAAACTCGATGCGATATGGTTCGTCATTGCTAAAAGAGAAGACGTCTAAAATCCCTCCGCGTACTGAAAACTCTCCAGGTTCCGTTACGAAATCGGTCCGCTTGAACTTATATTCAAAGAGGACTTCGTTGACAAAATCGATCGATAGTTGATCGTTTAATGAAATTTTGAGTGTATTTCGCTCCAGTTCTTTGCGAGTCATCACTTTCTCGAATAACGCCTCCGGATAGGTAATGATAAGCGCTGGCTTCTTTCGGGAGTTAATACGATTTAAAACCTCAGACCGAAGTAATACATTGGCGTTGTCTGTTTCTTCAATTTGGTAGGGCCTTCGATAGCTTCCAGGATAGAATAATACATCTTGGCCATCGAGCAAATGCTCTAGATCGTTGAGGTGATAGGCAGCTTCTTCCTTATCATTCAGAATAACTAAAAATGGTAATTCCGTTTGTTTGAAAGCCTTGGCAATTACTAAAGAAACGGCAGCACCAACTAGGCCTGAGACTTCAATAGATTTGTCTGGCGATGAGGCGTCTAAAATTTGGGCATTGGATATAGCTTTCCCTAGTTTTCGCGATGACGAAGACTGTTCGAAAAGGGAACGAACAAGGGTTTTGCTCATAAGTGGGCAAAGATACTACAGGGCTTCCATTAAATAAAACAGGAAACCAATTTTTCTAAATGTTCCGGACTATTATATACGTTCGGTGAAACGCGAATGGCATTTCCTCTAATGGAAACCAGAATGTTTTGAGTCGAAATTTTTGCTTTCACCGTCTCTATGTTAGACGTATTGGGTAAATAAATACCGAAAAGATGATGTCCACGATGCGTTGTTTCTTCCATAAAACATCCCTGTTGGCTAAGCTCCTCCACAGCGTTTTTAGTGATGTTTTCGCAGTAATCTTGAATACTTTGAGGCGTCCAATCCAATAACTGTTTGATGCCTTCAACAAGCATGGGGACCATAATAAAGTTGCTGGATTCACCTACGTCATAGCGCGCTGCTTTTGGTTTAAAATTATGACTGTAGTTGACTAATTTTGAAAAGTCTTCGGCGTTTTCGTGGTTCATCCAGTTGTTGTCCAAGGGTGTCCCGTGGTCAAAACGTTCACCAAAATAGCCAACACCCAAACCATAGGCGCCCATCAACCACTTATAGCCTGCACAAATAAGGGCATCTGGTTTAATTTTTTCTACTGAAAAGGGCATCGCTCCAATACTTTGAGTGCCATCGACAATGAGATAAGCACCTACATCATCTGTCCTTTTTCGAATGGATTCCAGATCGAATTTGGTTCCGTCTGCCCAATGAACGATCGGTAGAGCAACGCATTTGGTTTTGGATGAAATAGCCGCTAGAATTTGTTCGTTCCAGCGTTGGCCACGACCTTTTTCTAAAGGCGGAGCCGCGATGGTTTTAACAATAACTCCTCTTTCGGCTTCCAGTTGTTTCCAGGCGTAGTAATTACTTGGAAACTGCTCATCAAGCACTACGATTTCATCTCCTTTTTCAAAAGGAATATTTTTCATAGCGGTTCCAATTCCGAAGGAAACCGAGGGTAAAATAGCAATCCGTTGTGGGTCATCGACGGAGACTAATTGGGCAAAACGATCTCTAAGAACTTCTTTTTCAGAAAAGAAATGGGGCGCCAAGATATTGGAAGGTTGCGACTTTCTTTGCAGATAATCAATACCTATTTGTTCAACCGACTTGAGCTGAGGAGACATATAGGCTCCGTTGAGATAAGTAATTTCATTATTTAAACTAAAGAGGTGTTCTTGGTTTTGTAGGTGCATAGTAACGGTTTTTAGCTAATCCAGGCTTCAATTTTATGAATGAGGTCTCGTTCTAATTCTGTTTCATTTTCGTAAACAATATGTTGTAGCGGTCTAATATCGAAATGCGCATTTTTAAACTCTTCTTTCGAGCAAGTATAAATAACAGGCTTTCCCATACCTAAGGCGTAACCACTTTCAAAATAGACACCGTTTCTATGATAGGTGAAATCGGCAATACAAAATTTCGATTTTTTGATGCCGGCGAGCATAGCGTCATTGATCGTTTGATCGCTATTTACATGTTCTTCGTCAATGATGATTGGGTTATAGCCAGTTTTGCGGATAGCGCTTTTGATGGCTTCCCGAATGCCTTTGGTGCGATTGTCGAAGGCCATGGCGATAAAGCAGTTTTTAGAAGTATGTCCTTCTGTTTCTAACTCGATTATTTTATTGAGTCCTTCGAAGGTTATGTTGAAATTTTGTGATTTACCTAGGCTAGTCCTATAGTCAATAAATCCCTTTTTGTTTAAAGCCTCTAAATATATTCTGAATTCAGTGAAAATCAGGTAATTTTTTTCATGGAAATAGCTATTAAGAAATATCTTATCCATAATGATTGTTTGCCCGAGTACCTTGGGTAAATTTTTTATACTAATCAATAAATTATCTAGTTTTTCACTCGGAGTGCGCGGATAACTTTCTTGTTCTAAAAATATTTTGAGGTCAAATTCTTCTCTTAAATTGCAATTCCAATGTATAGTTTGAGCTATGGGGTCCAATCTTTTGTTCAACATCAATCCAAAAATAATGGTTCCGTAAGTTTCAAAGTCTATATTGTTGAAACACTTTTTACAAAAACTGAAGCTCATCCACTTATCATCTTTTAAGCGAACCTCATAGTTAATTTTTACTTTAAAGTCTTTACTTTGAATACGCTCGTCAGTAATTAAACATTTTCCAAGTTCTAATTTTCGTATGTTTTTCATTGCGCTATATTCGTTTTATTCAATTTCTCAATACACAGTTCCCGAATAGTCTAAAGTACTTCAAATGATAGTTTGAACTCGCATTTTTTATGCCAACTCTAAAGATAAGACTTATGGTATGGTATTTCGAAATACAATCTAAAAGTACTATTTTTCAATAGGTTTCCAGATCTAAAAATTTAAAAAAATAGTAAATTTTTCAAGCAATAATTTCAGAAAAAAATAATTACAAAGGTTATATTTGTAGTCTAATTTTGAACTATGTCATTTACAGATTTATTTGAGAGTGGAGAACATTCTCGAAACTTGGGTCACTTTGCTTCTATTGCAAGTATCGCTTTCATAGACGGCGCGTTAAATCCAAAAGAGGAGGAACTCCTTGGGCGTTTTGCGCGTAAATTAAATATTATGGATAGCGAATATGATGAAGTAATAAAAAACCCTACCAAGTATCCTATTAATCCACCAAATTCTTCGGATAAGCGTTTAGAGCGGATGCATGATTTATTTGATATGATTTTTGCCGATCACGATATTGATGAGGAAGAACATGCGCTTATTGAAAGATATGCCATTGGACTTGGTTATACGGAAGCATTAGCGCAGAAGCTTATTAAACGTTCCATTGAAATCTATCGAGGTGGATTGGACATGGACGATTACCGCTATTTACTGAACAAAAAATAAGCCAACTTTTCGGTTACCGAATGAGCTTTTCGATACACTTGAAAAGCTCTTTTTTTGTATACGGTTTTGGCAAAAATTGGGCGGCCCCCGCATCAAGAAATTTCTGTTGCTGTAATATCATGGTGCTACCGCTTGCTACCAGTATAGGAATGGCGGCAATGGTTTGCATAGGATGTTGTTGAATTTTCTTAATAAACTCAATACCATCTTCGTCGGCCAAGGCCTTTTTGCTAATGATCAAATCGTATTTTCTATTTTCAAGAAGATCGATGGCCTGTATCGTATTGCTGGCAATTTCAATTACGTAACCTTTATCGTTATTGAGAAAGGTTTTCATTAAAAGCATTTGGTTGTCGGCTTTATCCTCCACAATGAGAATGCGCTTGCTATGATAGATTCCTGAGCCTTTCTTAATGGTCTTTTTTTCGCGGATGGACTTCCGCTTTTCGAACGGGAGATTACAATTGAAAATGGCTCCTTGTTTGGCTCCGTTGGAGGCCGTGATATTTCCCCCGAGGAGTTCCACCAAGTCCTTTACGATTTTTAAGCCAAGGCCTTCGCCAATTGGTTTTTCCTTGTCAAGTTTTAATTGGTAATAGGAATCAAACACTTGATCCAAAGCACCTTCAGGAATACCTGATCCCGTATCGGACACCTCAAAATGAACTACTGCCATTTTTGCGGTGGTATCTTCCGAAGAAATTTTCAAAGTAACGCTTCCTTCTTTTGTATTTCTGAAGGCGTTTTCTAAAAGATTAAATAGAATTTGATTAAGGCGAATGGGGTCTCCCACAAAAGTTTTGGGAACACTTCCAATGATATCAACGATCAATTCTACGGCACTTTCATTATATTTTAGGCTGAAGTGCTGTTGTAGGCTGGAAATGATAGATGTTAAGTAAAAGTTTACTTGCTTCACTTCAATGACGCCTCTTTCAATCTTAGAAATATCCAACATGTCCTCCATCAACATTTTAAGATGTGTGCCAGTTTTCCGTATTATTTTTATCGTTTCGTATTGGTCGTAATTGAGTTTGGTTTCGGCCAGCAGATCCATAAACCCCAGCATATTGTTTAGTGGATTTCGGATTTCATGATTTAAGTTGGAAAGAAAACTATTCTTAAATTCTGCTTTGGCTAATAGCAGACGCTTTTCGAAATCAAGTTTGCTATTGGCTATTGAGTTTTCGTTTTTCTCCTGAACTAATGGATGAGAAGCTTCATAATGTTCCGTAAAATCGAATAAAAGAATATATAATTGGTCTTTTTGACGCAGTATTTCTATATCCACGATTTTCTTTACCGAATCAATCTCCAAATTCACACAAGGGAAGTTAATGTTTTGAGTGATGGATGGGAGCAAATATTGTGTAGCTTCGAGAAACGGATGCAATGAAGAAAGTAGGGTGTCTTCAGGGATATTATAAATGGCATTATCACTGGAAGTAACAAGGCCCGTTTCTGAAACCGCCAATTGTTGAATTCGTTTGTTTACGAAGCTCGTTTTTAGTTCGCTTAAGCTCATTTTACAGCATTTTTTTAGCAATATCGGAGAACATTACTTCCACATTATTTCCAGATTTTGCACTGGTGAAATGACAGTTTTCAAAGGAATCATCTTTAAAGAAGCTCTCGTTGAATTCGGTATTAAATAAATCTGCTTTGTTTCCTACTAAACAAACCGGAACTTTTGGAAAATGCTGTTTGAGGAATTTAAATTCATCATTTAATTTTTCATAGGTCTCGGGGCGAGTGATATCAAAAACATAAACGAAACCGTGTGTGCCAATTAAATAGGAGTCTCTGGCTTTATCAATAGAGGTGTTTCCCTCTATATCCCAGATAATAAGAGTTAATTGCTGGTCGTCAATAAGAACTTCTTTCTTTTTAACATGCACTCCCACGGTAACCAGATAGTCTTCACTGAAAGCTTCGTCCACAAAACGACGGAGCAAACTGGTCTTGCCTACACCAAAATGGCCGAGGAGTACTACTTTTTTAGGATGAGACATTAGGTTTGTTTTATAATGTGCAAAGATATTCAATAATGGTGGTAGGGGACTCCCGATGACAGTCAAAATTCTACCTTAGGTCGAAAACCATAGTAGTTATGCACTAAAATCGAAGTCCAATTCTTCACGAATTTGAATGGCTTTTAGATGAAAATTGCCAACCGAAGCTTCAATTTCTTGAAGTAAAGTGTGCTGTTCTGGGGAAATTTCGGTACTCTTTAACTGCTGAACTCGAGCTACCATTTTTTCCATTTCAACGATCAATTTAGTATCGATTCTAGCGCGCATAAAATCTAAATACGCCCTTTTTTCTTCTAAATGTTTTATGCGTAGTTCGTGCTCTTGTTCGTTCAGCATGGCGGACTTCTTCTCTTGAGTCGCTTCGTGTAAATGTTCGTAATGTTTTGAATAGTCGAAAAAAAGAATGGCAAGAAAACCGCGCTCCATTTTAATGGTAATATCACAGATAAACTGTTTTTTATGGATTTCCAATTGCACGCAAGGGAAGGCCAAACTGCTTTGAATACCTATTCCATTTTCTAGTTCGTTTTGCAAACTCTCGAAGAAAGGATGCAGGTGGTAGAGATTGTCATTCGGGTCCAATTTGAAAAGCGTATCGCTACTGTGGATAATCTCACCCGCTGGTTTGGCATGGATTTCCTGAATTTTCTTTGAGAAAAATGTATTTTGAGTATTCATGCTCCAAAAGTGTTTGCAAGGTCCATAAATAGTTCATGGATACCTTCTCCGGTTTTTGCACTCACAAAGGCATCAATTTTGATATTTTTATCATCTAAAAATGCCAATACTTCACTTGGACTTTTTTGGTCTTTTTTGTTTCCAACTAACTTGAAAGTCACTTGTGGATACGTCGCTTTAATGAATGCTATTTCTTCATCCAAGTGTTGATATGTAAAAGGCCGTGTAATATCAAACACATAAATAAAACCATTAGAGCCTAGTAAATAGGAGGCCCTTGTTTTAGCTACGGAAGAGAATCCTTCCAAATCCCAAATGATCATGGATAGCAGGCTTCCAGAAGGCAACTCAATTACTTTCTTTTTTATCTGCACACCCAAGGTAGGCATATAGTCCGTTTCAAATATATCTAACAAATACCTTCGGGTGATAGAGGTTTTTCCGACTCCAAAATGCCCTAGGATTACTATTTTTTTAGTTATTTCCATTTCTCGAAAAAAGTTTCCAAAAACCTATCGATTTCATCTCGGCTGAGATGAGAAACCTTAGGGGAAAGTTTTTGCGATAATCTTAATAAATTGTTTTCTATTTTGCTTTCAAAGGAGCGATTGTAATTGCCCGAAACTACTACGGCAATATAATAGCTGAAAAAGTTTTGAATATGTAAGGTATACAATTCATATTCAATAGCCTCTAGATTTTGGGAGCCGCCTCCAAAGGCATCTTCAACAAAACTTTTAATAGCCGTTAACATACCCGAGACCATATCTTTGTCTAAGGTTTCGGTCTTACTCAAATTTCCGAGTAATATTCCAGATCCTTTTTGAATTACGAAGATCTCATTTATCATAGGAGGATCCGCCTCAATGAGTAATAAGTCACTCTCTTTTACACCTGTAACTTTCGATTTAAACTTGCGTTTGATACTAGCAAACGAAAAGGTGTTGCTCACCTTTTTGTTAATAGTCTCTGAGAGTTTTTTGATTTCGTTTTGAACGTAGCGTTTGATCATTTTACCCATGATTGGGTATAAGGCTTCTACCACTTGATCTTTGCTGTTTTCTATCTGCTGCTGGAGGGCTTCCGTAATGGTGGGACCTAGTGTTGCCGGAATTTCTGAGATAAATGCATCCAGGCGTTCTTTAATAATAGGGTCTACTTTTTCTGAAAGTTTTTCACGCTGTTCAATGGTTTCGGTAATGGCTTCAAGACGCTGATTTACAGCATGTGCGATTTCCCTGTCGTCTACCAACAAGATCTCGCGAAGCAACTGTAATTTGTCTTCTTGAACATTCGCCATAACCAGAAAGTTGTCCTAAGAGCTAATTTTCTCTCCCAAGCTTTTAAGTAATTTCCCTAACTCCTTCCTACTTACCTTTTCCTCAGCGAGTGCATCGGTTTTAGCTTGTAAGCTGTCTTCTAAATCCGTAATTCGAATATTGACATCGGTGCTGAGTGAATCAATAGATTGCATGAGCTCATTTCGAACTTCGTCGATATAATTCTCGAGTAATTCTTTCTTCGATTTTATTTCCTTTCGGATGGTGTCAAACTCATTATCATACTGCTCAATATTCTCGCCAAAAATGAGATTTTTTATGGCTTCAATCTTGGAAGTAGAATCTGTTGTGTCTGATTTAGGTTGGGTAGTATTTTTCTTTGCCATGTGCCAGAGGTTGTCATTATTTATTAAATGTAAGAAAAAAATGCCTCAAATACAAGGCATTAAAAGAGGTATTATGCGTTTTCCATGAAGGATTCCGCTTTTTCTACCATGTCTTTGCTTCCGCAGAAAAAGGGAACTCTTTGATGCAATTCGGTGGGTTGGATGTCCATAATTCGTTGGAATCCGTTACTTGCTTTGGCGCCTGCTTGTTCAGCAATAAATGCCATGGGATTGCACTCATATAACAAGCGAAGTTTTCCATTTGGATCCTTGGCGGTATTAGGATAAATGTAAATTCCTCCTTTGATCATGTTTCGGTGAAAATCACTCACCAATGACCCAATATAGCGAGAAGTATAAGGACGATCTCCCTCTTCTTGCTGACAATATTTTATATAGTCTTTCACTCCTTGTGGGAAATGAACATAGTTTCCTTCATTTACCGAATAGATCTTTCCAGTATCTGGGAATACCATATTCGGGTGAGATAGATAGTAGGTTCCAATAGCTGGGTTGAGGGTAAACCCGTTCACTCCATGTCCAGTGGTGTAGACAATCATAGTCGAAGTACCATAGATAATGTATCCTGCTGCTACCTGTTTATTTCCAGGTTGTAGAAAATCTTCTAAAGTCACAGGTTCGCCTTCAGGAGTCACTCTTCTATAAACGGAAAAGATAGTCCCTACAGATACGTTCACGTCAATATTGGACGAACCATCTAGAGGGTCAAGAAGCACTACATATTTATTGTCGTTCTTCTCATTTCGGCCTTTAATCACAATAAAATCGTCCTCTTCCTCACTGGCAATACCACATACAATTTCACGATTGGTTAGCCCCTTAATGAAGGCCTCATTTGCATAGACGTCCAGTTTTTGTTGATCTTCACCTTGGATGTTGGTGTCTCCGGCCGCACCGAGAATGTCGACAAGTCCAGCCTTATTCACTTCGTGGTTAACTACCTTGGCAGCCAATCGAATGGAGTTAATTAATCGAGATAATTCACCTGAGGAATATTTAAATTCATTCTGGTTTTCGATGATGAATTCTCCAAGGGATTGATTTCGGGTAGCCATAGCGGTTTATTGTCTAGAATTTCAGCAAATATCGTCATTTTTAAGAAATTTGAACCGATATTTGCTATTGAAAATCACTATTTATGGATACCATTATTAGAAAAGCGACGGTGGATGATATGCCTCCAATTTTGGAACTCATCCGTGAATTAGCTGTTTTTGAAAAGGAACCAGCCGATGTGGTGGAGATTACCGTCGATGATTTAGAGCGTGATGGTTTTGGGGAGCACCCGCAATTCACCTGCTTTGTGGCAGAAGTGGAAACCGAAATTGTTGGGATGGCTTTGGTTTATTTCAGATTCTCTACGTGGAAAGGACGTACGGTTCATTTGGAGGACCTCGTTGTTAAAGATACCTATCGCGGAAAGGGAATTGGAGATTTACTATATACTAAAGTGATGCAGTATGCCCAAGATCAAGGTGTCAAAAGAGTGAATTGGATGGTACTAGGATGGAATGAAGGCGCTATCCGATTTTACGAAAGAACGGGCGCTACTGTGATGGATGAATGGTGGCAAGTAGAAATGGAAGAGGAAGCAATTAAGACATTTTTAGAACGTAAAAAATGAAAGTATTCAAATTTGGAGGCGCCTCTGTAAAGGACGCCCAAGGAGTTAAAAATTTGATAGCTGTACTTACAGCAACTGGCGAAAAGAACGTGGTCATCGTGGTTTCGGCCATGGGCAAAATGACAAATGCGTTGGAAAAGGTAGTTCATGAATATTTTAAGGACCGAACATTATATAAAGCTGCCCAAGCTGAGGTTATTCAGTTTCATATAGAGATTATGACAGACCTCTTTCCAAATCAGTCACATCCTGTTTTTAGAAAAGTAAACGACTTTTTTAATGAAATGACTCATTTTCTAGACACCAATAAGTCGACCACCCATGCCTTTGTATACGATCAAGTAGTAGGCTATGGCGAATTGGTCTCTACGACCATTGTTTCAGAATATCTCAATTCAGAAAATATAAAAAATACATGGTTGGACGTGCGACAATGTATCGCGACAAACGATTATTATCGGGATGCTAGTGTAGACTGGGAAACTACTCAAAAACAAATCATTGAAAAAGTGAGCTCTAAGGGCTTGAGCATTACACAAGGTTTTTTGGGGGCAGAAGGATCCAATAACTTCACAACTACCTTAGGGCGAGAAGGAAGTGATTATACTGGAGCTGTTTTCGCCTATTGTTTGAACGCAGAGAGTGTGACCATTTGGAAAGATGTTCCTGGGGTGTTGAATGCAGACCCCAGACACTTTAGCAATACTCAATTACTTAATCATATCTCCTATAGAGAGGCTATTGAATTGGCCTTTTACGGAGCCACTGTAATTCACCCAAAAACGCTACAACCATTGCAGCGAAAGGAAATTCCGTTGTTTGTGAAATCGTTTATTAATCCTACTCAAGATGGAACTTGTGTTGGTAAAGGGGTCACTTTAGACCCTATGATTTCATGTTTTATTTTGAAGAAAAATCAAGTGTTAATTTCCCTTTCTTCTTTGGATTTTAGCTTTATGATGGAAGATAATTTTAGGGATGTTTTCAATCTGATGCATCGTTATAAAATGAAAGTTGAGCTTATTCAAAACTCGGCCATTAGTTTTTCAGTATGTTTGGATAATAAATACGATAATTTAGAGCCTTTACTCAACAAATTGCGTTCAACGTTTAAGGTAAATTTTTATGAAAACGTTACACTTTATACCATACGCCATTCCCAACCTAATGAAATTAAGTCGCTTACTGAAAACAAAGCGGTTCTTTTAAAGCAAGAAAGTAGTGAGACGGTACAGCTAGTAGTACAGGAATAAAATAGATTGCTTTCCCTATATTTGTCGTTAAACTAATCCAATCTCCTTATGGGTCTTGTCACAGCCAAAGAAGTTGCCAAAGCTATAAAGGTCGATAAACTCGGCTTTTTGGGCACCTTTACGGGTTGGACAATAATGAGGCTACTAAACATTTCTACCTGTAACAAAATTTATGATCGAAATAAGCACCTCAGCGGACTCGAATTCATAAATGCATTATTGGAAGAGTTTGAAGTAGATTTTGAGATCCCTGAAGAAGATTTAAAACGAATTCCAAAAAAGGGTCCTTTCATCACTATTTCTAACCATCCTTTAGGAGGTATTGATGGGATTTTGTTACTAAAATTATTGTTGGAACGTCGGGATGATTATAAGATCATTGCTAATTTTTTATTGCACCGTATAGAGCCACTAAAACCGTATGTAATGCCGGTGAACCCTTTTGAAGAACACAAAGGAATTCAAAACAGTATGATTGGTTTTAAGGCTGCGTTAAAACATTTACAAGAGGAACGCCCATTAGGTATTTTTCCTGCTGGAGAGGTATCTACACAAAAGGACGATAAAATTGTAATTGATAAGCCCTGGGAGCCTGCTGTGATGAAGCTCATAAAAAAGGCTCAAGTTCCAGTAATTCCTATTTATTTTCACGGAAGAAATAGCAAGAGTTTTTATCGTTGGGCCAAGTTAAGTGATACGTTTCGAACTGCGAAGCTGCCGAGTGAATTATTGAGTCAAAAGGATCGTGTTTTGAAGGTGCGAATTGGGAACCCCATTAAATTGGTGGATCAAAATGAACACGAAAGCATCGAGTCTTACACCGATTTTCTTCGGAAGAAAACGTATGTACTTTCTAATCCCTTCGAGAAGAAAAAGTTATTGGAGAATATTCCAAAGACCATAAAAATTTCAAAGGCTCCTAAAAAAATTGCTGGACCTATCTCCTTGGAAGCTATTGAGGCCGAAATTGCCACTCTCACGGCAAATGGTAAACGCCTTCTGACTAGTAAAAACTACGAGGTGTTATTGGCTCCGGCCACGGATATCCCGAATATTTTACAAGAAATTGGTAGATTACGGGAGATCACTTTTAGAGAAGTTGGGGAAGGAACCAACCAAGCGACCGACTTGGACGAATACGATTCCTATTATCATCATATGTTTTTATGGGATAATGAGGCAAAAATGCTTGCTGGAGCCTATAGAATGGGACTAGGAGAAAAGATTTATGCAAAGCATGGCATTGACGGATTTTATTTGCAAAGCCTCTTTCGCTTTGAGCCAGAACTCTATGATATGATGAGCAAATCCATTGAAATGGGACGCGCATTTATCATCAAAAAATACCAACAACGGCCCATGCCTTTGTTTTTGCTTTGGAAAGGAATTGTGCATACCACCCTGCGTTTCCCAAACCATAAGTTTTTAATTGGAGGTGTGAGTATTAGCAATCAATTTTCTGAATTCAGTAAAAGTTTGATGATTGAGTTCATGAAATCGAACTATTACGATCCCTACGTGGCGCAGTATATTCATCCGAAAAAAGAGTATAAGGTAAAGCTCAAGGATGCCGACAAAGATTTCATTTTTGATGAAAGTGAGGCCGACCTTAATAAGTTCGATAAGTTAATCGACGAGGTGGAGCCAGGGGCATTGCGTTTGCCAGTACTCATTAAGAAATATATTAAGCAAAATGCAAAAGTGGTAGCCTTTAATGTAGACCCACTCTTCAATAACGCGGTGGACGGATTGATGTACATTAGAATTGCCGACCTTCCAGAGAGTACCGTAAAGCCTGTAATGGAAGAATTTCAAGCCGAATTGGAAAAGAAATACGCCAATGGAGCCAAAAACATGGAAGAAGAGTGATGATTTTTTAACTACCTTAGTTAGAAGCAAACACCACTACCATGAATCTACCGACCACTATTGATGAAGTAATCGCTCATCTCGATAGCATCATTGCTACTGAAACTTCCGCAAAAAGCACCCTTGCTTATTTCCCTGTACTTTATAAAAAAGTGACCGAACGTATTAAACTAGGTATTCAGAATAAGGAATTTGAAGATAACCCCAGAATGGAACGGCTCGATGTGATATTTGCGAGTCGGTATATTGAAGCCTATGAACAATTTAAGGCGGGTGAAAAGCCTACGGAAAGCTGGCAAGTAGCGTTTGATGCTACTCAAAAGAAGTTGATCATCATGCAACACTTGTTGCTTGGGATTAATGCCCACATCAATTTAGATTTGGGGATTGCCGTTGCTAAAACTGTTGGGCAAGATGGAGAGATGCAGCCTATCAAAAACGATTACAACAAGATCAATGAAATTTTAGCGAGTCTGGTTTCGGGCGTAGAAAAAAGTATTGGAGCGGTTTCTCCTGTGTTTTATTTGTTAGAAAAAATAGGGAAAGGAAGAGAGGATAAGATTGTTACTTTCAGCATTGATATTGCTCGCGATGAGGCTTGGATTTTTGCCAATCAATTTCATGTTTCCACCAACAAAGAGGAAACTATTACCCAGAGAGATACTGTAATTGCTAACTTGGGCAGGAAACTCATCACTTCAAAAAGCAGAATTTTGCGTTGGGTAATTCGGTTTATTCGGTTTTTTGAAAGTAAGAATGTCGCTCGGGTTGTGGCTATTCTAGCGGAATAAAATCAATTTGGAAATCGGATGAATGGCCTTTGCCAAACCATTTAGCGATAATGTTTTCAGCAGGCTTAAACCGAGGTGAAAAATCCAAACTCTTTAAGGCTCTCTCTGGTTTAGATTGTGTATTCCATTGCCAAATATAGAGTCCGGCAAACCAGTCTTCGTTCCATAATTTTTGAAATAACGCTTCATATGCCAACACCTGCGTACGATCGGATTTTTCCCGATATAAAACTCCTAAGCCATTTTCCCATTCCCATGGCTTGATCGTACTTGAGGCCTCACTTTTATAACCAACTTCGGTAAAAAGAATAGGTTTGAGGTGTTTTTCAGAAAGATCCTTGAGTAAGTTTATGTGAGCATCCCAACCTTTTTTAATCGATTCCAAGTCGGGGTTTTTGGAATTGGTCAGCGGAAAATAAGCCTGAATCCCAATATAATCCATCTGATCCCAAAACGAAATGGCATCGTAGTCTCCGTCCCAATTGGCGGCATAGGTGAGCTTACCTGTATAAATAGCTTTAATTTCTGAAATGAGTTGATTCCATTTTTCGGGTTGTTTTGTGATGGAAGTTTTTAATTCGGTGCCTACACAAAATAATTCGGCTCCGGTTTCTTGGGCCATTTTTGCATAATGAAGCATATTTACGCTATAGGATTCGAACCAGGTTTCCCAGTCTTCATCTGTTTCAAAATTGATATTGGAACGCCATCCACTTTGCAACCACAGGTGTGGTTTTAACTGCACATGGATCCCTTTCTTGTGCAATTTGGTAATGGTATTAATAAATATGGAATCACGTCGAGACCATTGATGGAAGCTATCTCGGGTATAAACTACGTTCGTTTGTTCATCCTTTTGATCTAAAAACGGAATTACAGCCACCCATTCTACGTTAGTCTTCACCAAATCTCCAATGTCATTGTTCGTATCTCCCCACCAACCAAACACACTCATTCCTCTGTGCTTACCATCATTTTTGAAATGGTCATTCGAGACACCTGTGTTATTTTCTACGGAGGGATCCCACGCAAATTTAAAATCCTCTTGGGTATTTAAATGCACCACACTTTTATAGCCTCCTACTAAAACAAATAGCGGCAATAGTACTAAAAGGGAAAGCCTTTTCAGAAAAAAACCAAAGCCTTGAGCACGATATATGCGAACAAAATATCGAGCCAGGAAAAAAAGCCCAAGCAATAAACCAAAAGCCACGTGTAAGAAAATATAGAATGTTGTATAGGACAATAATTTTCCAAAAAACTGGATACTTTCACTAAATGATACACCTCGTAAGAGTAAGGTGATTTCAAGCCATAGGAACATCCCTATCCACGTGAGGAGATAAATGATAAGCGCTGTACGGGCAAATTTTTTCATACGAAACTCACTATAAGAGCCTCGATGTGCTTTTTTGTTACAAGAGAAACATCGGGAAATCAAATATAGGGATTTCCCTCGTTGAAATTAATTGCTACTAAGTAAAGGAACGATGTATTGATTCATAAGCTCGTCCGTATAGCCATGTGCTTTTCGATTGTTGTAATTAGTAGTAGTGATCACCACAGTGGCATTGAGCTCTGGAATCGCCACCATCTTATTTCCTCCGTTTCCGGCCATATAAAAGGCGTCGTACTTTTTATCTTTTCCGAAGGGATTAATCCATAGAAAATAACCATACTTCACACCCTCACGAGCACTGGCTTTGGCAGTAGTTGCCTTTTTCATAAACCCTTCTGAAATTAGTTGTTCGCCGTTCCATTTTCCGTTCTGAAGACACAACTGAATCAATTTTAAAAAATCCCGACTCCTATATTCACTTCCCCCTGCGGTATTGATGATTTTCGCGGGAGTATAGTGCAATTTGTAGTCTGTGATATTCAGGGGCTTGAAAAGATGTTCCTTTAAAAACGCATCTGCTGGACCACCAACGGCAGACTCTACTATTTCAGCAACCGCCGCTGCTTGAGCCGAGGAATAATGGAAAAATCGGCCATAGGGTTGCTCAGCTGGAGGGGGATTAAAAGGGTAGGATCTAATGGGCAAATCCACCAAGAACTGCGTCCAATCTTCAATGAAATACATCCGTTCCTCATGTCCGCGTGAGGCATAGTTACCATCGTCCGTTTCCAACATACAGCTCATCGTAAGCAGATCTTCTATGGTGATGTTTTCTTTGCGTGGGTCCGGATTTTGAACGGGCATTTTGTGTTGCAGGTATTTGAATATTTTGTCCTGTTCCGATTGAATGAATCCTTTATCAATAGCCAATCCAGTAAGTAAGGTGGCGATCGTTTTGGTGCCGGAACGAACGTTGTGTTTGGAGTCTTGGTTGTTGTCGTTATAATACTTTTCAAAGAGAAGTTTTCCATCTTTGGCGACTAAAACACTTGTGATTTGTTCGTAATCGCCCTTGGTTATTTTGGCATCCATTTCTGAAAGAAGGGTGTTTTGAACAGCATTGGATTCAGAAAAATTGATTTGTCCAATGGAAATGGCGCAGATAAAAAAAGCAATACTACTAATGAGACTCTTCATGTGAATTTGATTTGTGAAGTTCAAAATTACTGAAAGAGTTATTCAGAAAATAGAATGAAATTAACATGCGAAAAGCTGCTTTCTAAAATCCTTGGGTGTTTTATGAAAATACGACTTGAAGGTCCGTGTAAAATGACTCTGATCGGAAAAGCCGCAGAGGTAGGTGATTTCTGTAAGCGAATGACTGGGATCCATTAAATAGCCCAAAGCCTTCTTTATTTTTTGTTGTCGGATATAATCCCCTAAAGTGGTGTTTAGATATTTCGGGACGGATCGTGAAAGATGGACGGGATGAATTCCTAAAACCCCTGAAAGCCCTTCCAAACTAAGATCTTCTACCTCCTCATGTAGTAGTTCTTTCAATGAGTAGATCCAATCTGGTTCTGGTGTTGAGGTACTTTGATCTACTTTTTGGCTTTTTTCGCAAAGTTGGAGGAGTAGTAAATCAATGGTGACTTCAGAATAAGCATCTGGCGATTTAAATTCAAAATAGAGTTTCGCTAATATTTGATGCATTTCGGGATTTTCTATTAACTGACTACCTTCCCAGAGGTTGACATCTAATTTTTTTTGGTCAAACCATTTGCGTTCAAATTCGATGTGAAAGCCACGTGCAAACGAAGACTCTTTGGTGTTAAAATGCTGTTCGTTCCAGTTGTGCAGAAGGAAACTCCCTCCAGGACAGGTGGTTTTCTGTTTTTTGTTCACGTCATATACATTCCCCTGCAGCACATACATGAAATATGGGTTCTCATGGCTGTGCCAGTCCGTTTTAGGGATGTGGTAGTTGTATTCTGAAAGGACAATCCCTTTGCTATCCAGCTCCAGTTTCTTTTCTCCGTAATAGTTGCCCTTGGTTAGAATTTTCATAATCGATGATTACCTTATAGACTCTGCAATCCGATTTTCGTTACAGGTATGTCCTCTTAAACGGACTAAAGTGGAAAAATAGTATGTAGGGTAGCAATGTTAAATCCATTTTCCAAGACCGTTTGATGCGCTTTAGTAGTAGGGTTGATAACGGGGTTGGTATGATTAAAATGAATAAAATAAATTTTCTTTTTTTCTGAATCTGTCAAACTCTTAAATTTCTCCATGCTTTCAATGATGAATGGATGAGGTATTTCTGAAATGTCTCTTGTATTTATTTCCACACCATCGTAAAAAGTCGCATCTAGAAAGGCATAGTCTACTTGGCCAATAACTTCTGAAATATCCAATTCCCACTTATCCCATTTGTCTATATCTGGAATGAATAAAGCTGTTTTATTTGGGCCAACGATTTTATAGCCGACAGTTTCCGAAAACTCATCACGATGCGGCACTTGAAGTGGTATCACTTTTAGGTTGGGAGTGAGCTTTACTTCCTGCTCTTTATGTAAACTTTGTATTGAAATATTTTCATTGGTCACTAACTGACTCCAAGGACCATTCGTCTCTAGAAAAAGTTTCATTTTAGGCATTGCAAATACAGGGATCTGTTGGGCGTTAGTGGCTTCTTTTCCCAAATACATCAATCCAGTGTAATGGCCAATATGTGCGTGGGTTACAAAAATCCCGTCTGGAAGTTCTTTGTCGTTCATTGAGAAATGTTTCAGTGCTTTTACTTGTGTGGCGATGTCTGGTGTGGCTTCAAAAAGGAATGATTTGTCGTGTTCAGGGTCAATGACGCCCAATGAAACGACTTGCTGGTCTTTGTCGGGGTTTTCAAATAATTGCGCACAACATTCTTTTTTACAAGCAATATGAGGTGCACCTGCATCTTGGATGGTTCCCAAAATAACCAGAGAGGTTTCTGATAAAGGATTAGACGCGGTGGGTAATACTGGTGCTGGCAGTGGATATTCAGAGTTAGTTTCCTGACAACTTCCGAATAAGAACAAAAGCAATAATAAAAAGCAATATTTCATTCTTTTGGGGTGTGATTTACGATGGTCAAATATTGTGTCCATGGACCAATCTCATCCTTGTATTGTTTGGCCATTACTCTCGAGACCTGTGCAATATGGCCTAGGTCATGAACTACCCAAGCGGATAGCATATTCTTAAGGGTAATTGGACCAAGCTCCGGATGTATACCTTCTTTGCTCATGTCTTGGGATGTCAAGAATTTTGATTTTAGATTTCGAAGGTTTCGTTTCCGAAGCACCTCAAATTCGTCCAATAAGTCTCCCAAAGACTTCCCTTTACTCATTTCAATTTGTGCAAATCGGTCGTAAGGCTCGAAAGTTTTATTTTCCGAATCGCTTAAAATAATTTCTAGCCGTGGCATCCAATCTGTTTTTTCTCCATGAACCAAATGGCCCAATACATCATAGGGACTCCAAGTGTCTTTCCCTTCATTTTTATGCGTCCATTCCTGAGAGAGACTGCCTAATAGCTGTTTATAAACAAGCGGGGTTTTTTCTAGTACTGAAATAGTTTGATTGAGGTCGAAATTCATAATTACAAGCTTATTTGTTCAATTCCTTTAAGAGATAGTAGTCGATTTGGTCGGTTGTCAAGGCACTTTTTATAATGTACTTCTGCCGTTTTATAATTTTGTTGCGTAACTAACCAATCCGCATACAATTCATGGGTTGGTTTTTGAATGGAGGGTGGTCCATAACTATAGCTAAGACTAGACTCAAGTTCAATGGATTTTAGAAAAAATTCTTCAGCCAGTTCCAGATTTTTGTCCATAGTTGCAGCTAGGCCTTTTAGCTGAAATTGCCGAATCTGTGATTCTGATATATCTCTTTTCGATACTTCATCTCGTGTGACATTAGAACAAAGCTTAGCTGCTCCGTTGGTCAAAACAAAAGAAGATCTGTCTTCATCTTGCGCCATTTTATTGATAACAAGCTCCAGTCCTGCCCGATCACCTTTGGTATAGGCTTTCATACCATCCAGGAAGTGATATTGAGATCGAATGGAAATGTTTAAATCGGCAACGTCAACAACAATATCAGCGATATCTCCAAGCCAATCACTGGTTTCAACCAAATAGGTGCCTTTTAAGAAAACGTTATGAAATCTGGCTCTTTTCGATGGTCTCTCTGTCGTAAATTGGGTCATATTGAGCACCATTTGCTTGGCTTCCTCTGGATTCTCTTTTTGCAAATAACCGTATTCTAACCAATGATATGCATGATATCCAAGTGCGTCATTGTCCATTTTTTTACGTTCCTTTCTGTTCACGCTAGCGCCGTATGAGTTAATGTTGGACGAAATTACTTCATCCCACATGCCCAAGGCTGCATAAATGTGGGAAGGCATATGTAGTGCGTGACTTGCATCAGGAGCTACTTTTGCATAGGCATTCGCTGCGTCCAATGCCAAGGGAGCATGATTAGGATCATCGTACGAATGGATGAGGTAATGTAATGCTCCAGGGTGGTTAGGGTTTTCTTGGATAATCCTTTGTGCGATGGTCGCGCCGGTTTGATAAAGACTTTCATCTCTATCTTCAGGTGCTACTCCTAATAAGGATAAAGCATAAAAAGCAGCGACTTCATGATTTGCGGGGTATTTTTGAGTTAAACCTTTCATGAAATCGGAATAGGCTTGGTCTCTATCGGCCTTTTCTTTTTTAGGTTCGTATAATACACCAACCGCTTCAATAAAGTCACGCTCTAATTCAGTAGCCTTTTGATTGAGGTCCATGTTTTTTAATTTTGCTAGTACTTCAATACCGTCATCATAATCCTGTTCGCCCCATAAACTATGATTATAGGTCATGGCTTCACCCCAATACGCCATAGGCATCTGAGCATCAATTTCCTGAGCAGACTTGAATGCTTCACGTGCATCTTCGTATTCAAAAGAGTGGAGTAAAAGCAGGCCTTTTTCGAAGTTGGGTAATGCTTTTTGCTTACCACTTATCTCAATATTAACAACACCTAAGTACTCTTGTGCCGGCGGTCTATCTTTGCATGAAACCATGACGCAGCAGAATAGAAAAAACGCAATATATCTCATAACTAAAGCTTTAGAAAAATAATTTAAATGGAGTTTGGCCCTAATTCTTAAAGGTAATGGTTTTTAATCAGACCCAATGTTACGCAGAGGGCTCTCAATAAAATGAACTTGGTGTCACATTTTAAGAAACATTATTCTTCCTCATCTTGTCTCTCTTTTTCTTCGTTGTTTATTTCTCGATATTTCTGATACAATCGAATGCCCAATCTAGCGAAGAGGATGTTAGCAATAAGTGTAATGATATTAATCACACTCATCTGTATTTTTCAAAGCCGTTACAGCAAACTACTTGGGTTCCATAATCAGAAATACAGCAGTGCTGTCCCCAATGTTTTGCACTTCATGCCATTGGACTACTTCATTGAAAAAGTTGGTGCCTGTTGGGATATTTACTTCTCGTACACCCGTAGTATCGGTGATCCGAAACGTACTGCCAGCTAAGGTGTAGCCAAAATGCATATCGTGGTGGTGCCGCTCATGACCAACGCCTGGCGGGAAGGTACATTTTAAGACTCTCAAGTCGTCGTTGTCTTCCAACACTTCGCAAACTACTTGGCCATTCCAACCAGCCGCTAAAGGATCTGGTAATGTCTTCTGGTCTTGGCAACCTCCAAAGCACAGGACTATGGCAAGGCCGACTATAATTTGATTCATATTTTTTACTGAAATAAAACCAACGCAATGGCGATAAGTGCCGGCATTGCTTGTACAACGAATATTTTTTTACTCGCTGTTAATGCTCCAAAGATGCCTGCCACTGCCACACATCCTAAAAAGAATAATGAAATATTGGTTTTCCACTCGGCATTTTCGATGAAGAACGTCCAAATGAGACCTGCAGCTAAAAAGCCATTATAGAGTCCTTGATTTGCCGCCAAGGATTTCGTGGGTTCGAAGAGTTCTTTAGGAAAACCTCGAAATATCTTTCGCCCAAGTGTGGTCCAAGCGAACATTTCGAAATACATGAAATAAAGATGTAAAAAGGCAATGACGCCAATCAAAATACTTGTTGCTAATGCCATAATTTTAAAGATTGTCTTCTATAAAATTACGACAATAATCCTTAATTTCATTTCTAGCCTTCAAAAATGCTTCGTGTTTTTCCTCTCCTGTTCCTGAAACTTTGGATGGATCGAAAAAATTATGGTGTAATCGTTGTGCATTGAGTGCTGCAATAAAAGGACAATTTTCCTTAGCATGATCGCAAACAGTAATTACGAAATCCCATTCAATGCCTTGGTATTCATCTACGTGATTTGAAGTGTGATTTGCAATGGAAACTCCATCCTCCTCCATGATGGCTACCGCTCCTGGGTTGAGGCCATGCGTTTCAATACCGGCACTATAAATTTGCGCTTTTCCTTCAGTCATTTGCTTTAAGTAACCATGGGCCATCTGACTGCGACAACTATTTCCGGTGCATAACACCAATATATTTTTCATATAATTTACTTTTTTACTTCTTCTTTCTAACAACACATTGTCCTGCCAAAAACCATCTCTTTGTGCCACTTGTTTTCGCAAACCAACCTTGCGAAAACCACATTGTTCGTGCAGCTTTATACTTGCCATGTTCTGCGGAAAAATATTCGCTTGAAGGGTCCAAATAACGGCTTTTTCACTTTCAGATATAAGATGCGAAAGTAACAATTTACCAATTCCTTTCCCTTGGTGGGCCCGCGAAACATAGACGGTGTTTTCTGCTAGTCCGCGATATACTTCTCGTTTTGAAGTCGCACTCAGTGCACACCATCCTACGACGGTTTGGTTAAAAACGGCCACAAACCGGCAAATGGGGAGGAACTTTTCATTCCATAACTCCCAATGAGGCACCTTTGTTTCAAAAGAAGCAATACCAGTGCTTAAGCCTTCAAAATATATGGCAGAAACCTCAACATAATGCTTCTTTTGTAGTGGCAGTATCTTCATTGGTTAACAGCAGCCAGCTCCTGGTGCGCAAGAGGCTTCAGCCATTTCGACAGCAGCGGTTTCTGGAACCCCACAAGTTTCTTTAGCCTTACAATCGGTTTTTTCCGAAGCTAATTTAATGAGCAAATTAGTTCCATGTATTTCGTAATCGTTAACAAATAGCTGAGCCGTATGGAAAAGTTTGTTTCCGTATTCAAATTTGACCTCAGCTTGGGTGTCATAGGCTTTCATAGTGCCTACTTTATTAAGTATCCCCATTGCTTTGTAGGTAGACATGTATTCCGTTTTCCCTAGTTCAGAAGGGCTCTCCCACAATTGAATGATCGTTTCATTCCATGCATCTACACCTGCTCCACAATCAACAGAATCAACCTGTATGTGTTTCACTTCGGTGATATGGTAATTAGCTCCCACTAATTGGCCTTCGCTATATTCAAAAAGGAGTGCTTTGTCCTGATTGGCATTCAATATTTCAAACAGTTCTTGAGTTTTCATAATTGTACATTTATTCGGTTAACAACATTTGGCTTCGGTAGTTTCAAAAAATTCTTGAAACAGATTTTTTAAATCGGATAGTTTATTTTTATTAATGGTGTAGTACTGACTCTTCCCTTCAAACTTACTTTTCAGCAAACCTGATTTTTTAATGACTTGCAGGTGTTGGGAGGTTGTGGGTTGTGAAAGTTTTATTTTCTCTGAAATGTCCTTACACAAACAACCATCGCAATCTCCTATATAATTGAGAATAGAAATACGAGCTGGATGGGATAGCACCTTGGCTAAATCAGCCAGCTGATTCACACTCATGGTGTGCAGAAATCTTTTTGAAACGCCCATAATTAGTTTATTTTGAAAAAGACGCCTTTTTTAGAAAGACCGCCTTTATGATTCGCATCATTTATATATCGCAATATTACGATATTAAATAGTATAAAAAAAGCTTTCGGAAATATTTTTCCGAAAGCTTTTTATTTTAAAACCAAGCTTTCTTACCTACTTGATAGGTTTGATAGAACTCTTCGTCACTTTTGGTTAAGTAAATAATTCCTTCAATAAGCCCTACGAGTATTGGTATGTACATGGTAAATGCACCAATAATAATACACATAAGTGGGAATGATATTAATAAGGCGCCTAGAAGAATGAATCCTTCCTTGTTATAGCCTAAAACAAATTTATGGACACCAAACCCACCGACAATAATGCCCAAGATTCCAGCCATTAATTTTTTATTTTCACCGCTATTGGTAGCTTGATTCCAGCCTTCTTTCATTTCATCGATCGTGTCTTTGGCTCCTTCTTTAATATTTTCAGCCGTATTCTCAGCCGTATTCTCAGCCGTATTCTCTGAGGTATTCTCTGAGGTATTCTCTGAGGTATTCTCTGAGGTATTCTCTGCCGTATTTTCTGAGGTATTCTCAGCCGTATTCTCTGAGGTATTCTCTGCGTTTTCGCTAGCATCGTTCATGCCATCTTTCAGGTTATCATTTTCTTCATGGTTGTTTTCGTCAGACATAATTTATTGGATTTTAGTTGAGTCATAAAAATAAGGATTTTTTTTGAAACCTAATCTATTAGAATTCATCTGTTTTAAAGCAGGAAAATTCCTATAAAAAAGCACTGTCAATGGGTTCCCAAAGCTCCAGTTTGTTGCCCTCTGGGTCTAGTATCCAACCAAATTTGCCATAGTCATATTCCTCAATTTCGCCTACAACGGTAACTCCTTCCTTCTTCAACACCTCCAATAGTTCAACTAAGTTCTCCACTCGAAAATTCATCATAAATTGTTTCTCGCTTGGCTTGAAATATGGAGTGTCTTCCTTAAAAGGACTCCATTGCGTCGAGCATTTATTACCTTCTTCATCCTTCCACCAAAAAGTGCAGCCATAAGCATCGGTATTAAGGCCTAAATGATCTTTGTACCAATTTTTAATGTTGTCGGGGTCTTTTGTTTTAAAGAAAAACCCTCCTAAACCGGTCACTCTATTTTTCATATGTTTCGTTTTATTATTACTATTCTTTCATTACAACCATCGATTTTTCAAGGAATTCTTTAAAGACCCCCTCGTCAATATCTGATAAACGTTTTATATACAAACAAGACCTGCTAGTTTTATACTTACCCAAGCGGGCCATAAGTTCTTTTTCTTTTTCAAAACCAGAAATGATATACAAGGAAATGGTTTGCTTACGAGGTGAAAATCCGATGCAAAACCACTCTCCTTCGGTCGATTTCCCTTTGTAATGATAGGAATCGAAACCAACAATGTCTTTGCCCCACAATTTGGGAGTACAGCCGGAAACCGATTGCATTAACTCTAGTATTTGCAATAAATCGGGATAGCGTTCTTCGTCTTTAAAGTTTTGTAAAAATAATGGGACGTCCCCATCGTTCTGTTTGGTTTGAACTTCGTATGCCATTATTTTTTAGTGTTTGCTTTATAAATTGAGAGCCATTCTTCCATGGACATTTTGCGAACGAGTTCGGCAATCAGTTCATAGGGAATAGCATCTACTTTCTTAAATCGGATACAGCTTTTACCCATATCCAATTTATATTTACTGTGTTTAGGGTATTCGGCAACAAACCAATCCAATAGTTCTTTTTTTGCATAAATACCCATATGATATAAGGCAACAAAATTCTTTTGTGACGCTACATTCATAAAGGGAACGGGTAATTTGGGATTACAATGATAGCCATCTGGATAGGCGGAATGGGGGACATAATAGCCCAGCATTTTATAATTAATACCCTCTTCAAAACCCTTGGGCAGATTGTCCAAAATGGTTTTTCTTAAGGTGCCGACAGGATTTTTACGATCCTCAGGAAGTTGGTCGATATAGTCTTCGGGGGTGGTTGCTTCGTATTGCATTTTTTTAATTATTTACGTTGTAGTATAAATGCTGAAAGTAAAGTTACAATGATTCCAATAACAAGCACTATGGCGAACATAAATAAGGCCAAAGATGAACTGCTATAGTTTTCCATTTCTTGTCCATTGGCCTTCATGGTTGCTATGTATTCGGCGATAAAATCGGGATTAATCACTGCTGTGTAGAGATAATCGATACTGGCAAAGCCAAGTGCTGCAAACATGCTTATCAAAATACCAATGGCAAGAGCCTTCCCAAAAGAGATGTGCCCATTATTCTCTTTGTCACGGAAGTGTTTAATTCCGAAGAAAACAAAAGATAGAGAAATGACGATGCTTACATAGCCAATAACTTCTTGAGTGCTAAAACTTAATTCTTTGCCTAATACTAGGGCAGCTAAGAATAAAATGGCGGCCGAAAGCAGCGCGAATAAACCGTATTTAGTGATGGTGGATTTCATAATTTTTGGTTTGAATTAGTATATCGAATTAATGATTTGTCATGCTATTTAACCATTCTATGGCTTTTTCAACCTCTAAATTTGGGTTGGATTCGTCCTTTTCAATTACAACATCAGGAGTTACACGTTTTGAATAAATCTTTCCGTTTCTATCCACCATTTGGGTAGAGGCTAAAAATAGGTAAGATCCATCGGGCATTTTAAATTCTCCGTTTCCGGTTGTTAACCCAAAACTGGGTTGCCCAAAACTTTGGGTCTTGTAATTTCCAATAAAGGAAATGATCACAATTTCACCAGAACTTCCTGTAGCGCTGCCATATAAAACAGCTAGGGGGAGTTGTTTTTCAAAAGAAACAGGATCATCCACTTCGACAAAGGATTCAGGGTTTTCTTTTTTGAAAAGCTCATTTCTTCCCCAAGCTTCTTTTTCTCCATGGATATTAACAAGAAAACCGAGCGTATCGGACGAAAATAAGGGCTCCAGACCAGCGATCATGGGATGCATATTCCCACCATTATTGGGTCTTAAATCAACGATCCACCCATCAATATTCGAGGCATATAATTCCTCCAATTGCCTTTGAAGGGTATCTGCAAAGGCCTTTTTTAAGGTAAAATCGTCTCCATGGAATCCAGGCACCGAGATATACCCATAGTTTCCTTTCTTCTCAGCTTTACTGAATAAAATATCCGCTGCCGTTTTTTCATCATCATCAACTTCATCATTACCTTCCCATAATGCTCGTTCATTAGCGGTCATAAAAAAGGAATGGTGGTCCTCCATAGAACGCAACAAAAAGCGGGTGGCCAAATGGTTGTCTTCAGGAACTTTTGCATCACCAGCAATGAGCAATGCTTTACGCTTAAGTTGTTCGAAGTTTACCGAGTCTTTACGGAGGGAATGTGTTTTTATACTGTCAATGGCCGCTGTTATGTAGTCTTCTGCCAGCTGACTATACTTTCTGTCTTTGAGAAGCATTACTTGTACGGAAGCATTATCGAAGAACGCTTTTCCTTTACCATAGGCAATGCATCCGATTCTTACTTTTATGGCTTCCGCAGGTAACACCGTCTCAATTTTATAGGTGTTCCACGGCGTATTTCCTGAAATAAAGGAGTAATCGGCATATCCCATATTTACAAAGTCAATAGGCTCGCCATCTGGCTTATAGATACCCAGGTTCAAACCTGCGCCTTTGCCCTCTAGATTTTCTGTTTTTATGTTTACTGAAAAAGACAGGATTTTCTCGACCTCAGTGGTAGCAAATTCAAATTCCTGCTCTACAAAACCAACCCCATCTGAAATATTCATGGAAAGAAAATTGTTGGCGTTTTCTCCAACTGGAAGTATTTCCGTTTGGTATTGATACGAAACATCCCAATCGCAAAATCCGCTTTCCATTTCTGAACATAAAGTTTCGAAGCCAAGGTTTGTAAAAATGGGCGACTCCTTTTTACAGCCAAAAAGCGATAATAAACCAATAAGAATTATGATTTTTTTCATATTAATTTGTTTCAAAAGTTGAATACTTAAGAACAATTTCTTGGCTCAAAAGTATGATGGAAGGGTTTATAAACACTCATACTAAAGTACGAAATCGCATTAAATTGGCCGATTTCGGCTCCGTTTAGACAATAATTTCATATTCCTTGGCCTTTTGGATTGCCTGCGTCCTGCGTTTGGCATCCAACTTTACAAAGAGATTAGAAACATGAGTTTTTACAGTGCTTTCTGAAACAAAAAGTTGCTCGGCAATTTCCTTATTAGAAAGGCCTTCGTGAATTTTACCAAGAATTTCATATTCACGTTTACTAATACCTAAAGCCGTAATTTTCTCTTCATCAATGGTGACTGAAACGTTGTTGGGAGGTTCTTTTTGAAGGCTTTTCTTATTCATATAGATTCCTATAAGAAAGAACAAGACAGCTATTCCTGCTATTACAAATTCAATTTTCCAATTTCCGGAAGTCACAGAATATTGGCTCAATTGGAACAAAACCAGCAAAGCAATAATCAAGGCACTAAAAACAAGAATGGTTTTTCTCACGTTTAAATTTAGGAAAATTCGGCCAGAATCTTTTCAACGATGGTTTGCGCCAATTTCTGTTTGCTTTCCACCGTCCAACCGGCCACATGCGGACTTAGAATAACATTATCCATGGTTAATAATTCTTGAAGTGCCTTCGGTTTTTCTTCGGAATTGAATAGAGATTCGAAAGACAATTTTTCAAATTCCAGTACGTCCAGTCCAGCTCCCAAAATTTTTCCGCTTTTCAAGGCGGCAACTAAATCAGCGGTTACTACACTCTTCCCTCGGGCGGTGTTAAAAAGCCAAAAAGGTTTTTTGAATTCATTGATGAACGTCGTGTTCACCATCTTATCGGTCAAAGGGGTCCAGGGGGTATGTAGGCTTATGACATCTGCCATTTCCTGAATAGTCTTTAGTGAAACCTGTGTGGCGTTTTTGTTTTCTACGCCCTCTTTGATATCATGGCAAAATACCGTGCAATTAAAGCCTTTTAATTTCTTTGCGAAAGCTTTACCCATGTTTCCGTAGCCAATGAGGCCCACTGTTTTCCCTTCCAATTCTATACCTCGATTGCTTTCTCGGTTCCATTGTCCAGACTTGACTTCTCGATCCGCTCTGTTCAAATGATTGAAAAGGGACAATAATAATCCTAGTGTATGTTCTCCAACGGCGTTGCGATTCCCTTCAGGTGCAGAGAAAAGCCGAACACCTTTACTTTCGGCATAGGGGATGTCAATACTTTCAAGACCCGCTCCCACGCGAGCAATAAACTTTAATCCAGTGGCAGCGTCTAAAAATTCACGATCAATTTTAAATCGGCTACGAATAACGATGCCATCATAGCCCTGTATGAGTTGTTCTACTTCGGCTTTGGAGGAGGTATAATCTTCGGTATTGGAAAAACCTGCTTCGGTAAGTTGCTCGATGAGTAAGGGATGATTGTTGTCTAAATGAAGAATTTTCAAGCGCTATATTTTTGGATATTCTGTTTGTGTTTTTTCATGGACCACGGCCCCAGTATGGGCAGTGGATAGTTTTTCAAAGAGCAGCAGCTGTACTTCTTCGCCATCTCTGGTTTTTGGACAGTGTTCTACGCCTTTAGGCACGACGATTATCTCCCCTTCCTTAACAACTTCCATACGATCCCGAAAATGCATCTCTAGGGTTCCTTTTTGAACATAGAAAAGCTCGTCCTCTTCATCGTGACTATGCCACACAAATTCACCTTTAATTTTAGCGAGGATTACTTGCATATCATCCACCACAGCTATTTGATGGGGATGCCAGTGCTGACTAAATTTTTCAAATTTTTCTTTAATATTGATTGGGCTCATAGGATACCTATAATTATGTGTTCCAAAACACTTATTTTAGGTAAACAAAGTACGAATTTCCTCTGGAATTTTGGTAGGCCTTAACGTTTTAGCATCGAGCATGCACCAAAGCGTTTTTGCTTCTACGAGCAACCGATTATCTTTTATTCTGAAGATCTTAAATCCACGCGTGCTTTTCACACCTTCGGAAGCACTTACCCAGGTCTGCACTTCCAGTTCTTCGCCTTCAAAGGCCGAGGCTTTATATTCAATAAAATGATTGAGGACATACCAAACATATTGTTCTTTCATGGAGGTAGCAGCTCTTTGATCCCAATGGGCTTCAGCAGCATCCATGCACCATTGTAAATAGGCAAGATTGTTTACGTGCTTTCTAACGTCAATCGCAGCGGCGGGTACTGTGAAACGATGTGCGTATACTTCCGAAGTCAAAATACAAGGATAATTTTGGAGATATAAAAGAAGAGAAATATTCCGAAGATATCATTACTAGTGGTAATAAAAGGACCCGTTGCAATCGCAGGGTCAATCCCTCTTTTGTCCAAAATGATAGGTACAAATGTGCCGATAAGGGCCGCAATGATAATAACCGACAACATTGAAATGGCAATCGCGGCGCTAAAAGCGAAGGAATACTGCATGATAGTGCCAAATAGAATCACTAAGGCACCTAAAGCAACGCCATTAATTAAACTAAGCCCAACTTCCTTAATTAATCGACTGAGCAAACTTCCTTTTACAATATCATTGGCCAAACCTTGTACGATAATCGCACTGGACTGCACACCTACATTTCCTGCCATTGCAGCAATTAGTGGGGTAAAAAAGAAAAGCATTTTTACTTCGGGGTCGTCCATGAGGTGTTCAAAATCCTGTAAGATGAAAACACTGGCAAGACCTCCAAGCAAACCAAGGATAAGCCATGGTAATCGTGCTTTTGTGAGTTGAAAAATACTATCATCGGCCTCAACATCTTGAGAAATACCTGCAGCCATCTGATAATCCTTTTCAGCTTCATCCTTAATATAATCTACAATATCGTCTATCGTGACACGTCCTACCAAAACACCTTCTTCGTCTATTACTGGAATAGCCTCGAGGTCATATTTTTGCATGATTCGAGCTACCTCATCGCCTTCGGTATGTACGGTTACGTAATCCACTTTTGGAATATAAATATCGCTAATATGCGCTTTTTCTGAAGCCGTCAATAGGTCCTTCAATGAGAGTCTACCCTTCAGTTTTCCTTCTTTGTCTGTCACATAAATGGAGTGAACTCGAGTGACGTTTTTTGCCTGGTGGCGCATTTCCCGCACACAACCAGCAACGGTCCAAGTTTCTTTTACCTGAACTAATTCTTTCGCCATTAATCCCCCTGCACTCTTTTCGTCATAGCTAATAAGCTCTACGATATCGGCAGCCAGTTCTTCATCTTCAATCTTATCGATTACTTGCTGCTGAATATCATCGTCCAATTCGGCTATAATATCGGCGGCGTCATCGGAATCCATTTCGGAAAGCTCTTCGGCAATTTCCTTCGGTGAAAGACGATCCAAGATTTTCTCTCGACTGTCTTCATCCAGCTCCATTAAGACCTCACTGGTTAATTCACTCTCCAGTAATTTAATTAGGTAAGTGGCCTCGTCGCTTTTAAGTTCTTCAAGGATCTCAGCAATATCGGCAAAGTGAAATTCGGTCAGCATTTCTTTCAAGGCAAGACCGTCCTTCTTGGCAATGAGTTGCTCAATTTTCTGAAGGAAATCTGTCGTGAGTTGAAATTGCATCTGCTTCCAATTTAAGAGTTAAGCCTATAAAGTCTTGAACGGATAGCTGTTCAGGACGCTGGCCAAAGATAGCATCTTCTTTTAATTTATCGGAAAGTTGGAATGTTTTTAAACTATTGCGCAATGTTTTGCGTCGTTGTTGAAATGCCGTTTTTACTACTTTGTAGAGCATTTTTTCGTTGCAGGCTAGTGAGTAGTCTTCCTTCCGAGTTAAACGTAATACGCCGCTATCTACTTTTGGTGGCGGATTGAAAACACCTGGTGGAACCGTAAATAGGTACTCTGGATCATAAAAAGCTTGTGTTAGCACCGATAATATTCCATAAGTCTTACTCCCTTCTTTTTCGCAAATGCGTTTTGCAACTTCTTTTTGAAACATGCCAGTAAATTCGGGTATACGGTCGCGGCATTCTAAAGTTTTAAAAACAATTTGAGTTGAAATGTTATATGGAAAGTTTCCAGTTATGCCAAAAGGTTCGTTGTTGAAGACTCCGGATAAATCAAATTTCAAAAAATCGGCCTCAATCACTTCCAGATTTGGCTGGGTGTAATGCTCATTCAAGTAGGCGATAGAATCCCAATCAACCTCCATGGCAATTAATTCAATGGGTTTTTCAACTAAATACTTTGTTAGCATCCCAGTTCCGGGCCCTATTTCAAGTACATTTTTATAACCCTCAAGCGTCAGCGTATCTGCAATATTTTCTGCGACAGATTCGTCAATAAGAAAATGTTGACCTAAATGTTTTTTGGCTCTTACGGGTTTGCTCATAGGGTGTCAAAGGTAGGTATTTTAACGAGCATTTCATGGATTACGGTTTTACCATAATCGATTAAATTCGAAATGTAACGACAAGTCGTAATCAAAGTGTAGGAAAATACACTTTAACGAAAAAACAAACGCTTTGGCTAAAACATGTAGGAAAATTCTATTTATCACTTAGCTTTGGATGAAGAAAACTAATCTCACAAACCTCACAATAATCTGATGAAGAATCGTATTCTTTTATCACTTGCCACTTTCTGTTTTATTTTCACTTTTGCCGATGCGCAAGCACCGTATGAAGTCTCTGAATTTATAAAGGATAATGTTGGTGATAATGGCTTCAAATTTGAAGCACTGACCACAGGTATCAACTCATCTTATGCGGATGTTGGTTCTGGACTTTTTAAAAACAAATTTATTTCTTTTTCTGCTCGGAAAATTGGAGTACTCGGTAAAAGGGATCCTGCCACCAATGCACCGTTTACCAAGTTGTACTGTAGTGATATTTTGGCAGACTATGATCTAACGCGGCCCTTACTATTTTCAAGTTTATTGAATAAAAATGAAAATTTAGGTTCGGTTAGTTTTTCGCAAGATGGTAATACTATGTTCTTCACGAAAAACATAGAAGGCAATACCAAAAGATATCAACTATATCGCGCCGAACTAAACCCAGAACGCTTGGGAGAATGGCATAAGATTACGCCTTTGGGCGTGAACAGCACTGAATATTCCGTAGAGAACCCCCATTTGAATAAGGCGGGAGATATGCTTTATTTTGCATCCAACATGCCTGGTTCAAAAGGTGGATTTGATATATATAAGGCCTCTGTAATGGAAGATGGGTCTTTGGGTGAACCGATGGTGATAGCAGGAGATGTTAATACCGAATTAGACGAAAAATTTCCACACTTTTCCATAGATGAAAAATTTCTGTTCTTTTCCTCTAAAGGCCATGCCAATATTGGAGGTTTTGATGTATTTAAGTCGAGAAGAACGAAACAAGGATATGTGACGATTCTCAACTTAGGAAATACAATCAATACCGAATTGGATGAAATTGCTTTTGTACCCGCTACCGAGCTTATTGGTTATATAACTTCCGATAGAGAAGGCGGTATTGGTAGTTATGATATTTATCGAATTACTGAATATGTAATAGCTCAAAGAGTCAGCGGAAAAGCTATCGATTTTGAAACTAATATTCCGTTAGCAAATGTTTTAGTACAGTTAATTGATACCGATGGAACACAGGTAGGCGAGATACTTACGAACGAAAAAGGCGAATTCTCATTCCCTATTTCATCTTTTGAATTCTACACCGTTGTTTCTAACAAAGAAGGATTTTTGACAGGCGCTACTATTTTTAATACCGACAATAGAACGAAGGAATATGAAGCCGATGTTACTTTAAAAATAGAACCGGCACCTATCGTAGTAACTGCAGAAAAGACCTTCATAAAAATAGACAATATCTTATTCGATTACGATAGCGCAAATATTAAGGAGGTTTCAAAAATTAATTTGAATAAGGTGGTTCAAACTATGCGTAGTCAGCCAGAAATCAGAGTGGCTTTAGGCGCCCATACCGATTTCAGAGGTAACGATAATTACAATTTACAGTTGTCCGATCGAAGAGCGGCTTCAGCTATGAATTACCTGATTTCTAAAGGAATTTCTAAAGAACGATTAACTTGGAAAGGCTACGGAGAACAAGAACCTGTTGTGGATTGTGACCCATGTAACGACGTACAACATGAGATGAATCGTAGAATTGAATTTATAATAATGGAAAACTAACTAGCCAATTGATTTTCCATAAACCCCCGTATGAGCCCGGTAGATTTTTCTATCGGGTTTTTTAATCTTAAGAACAGCGAAGATTATTGCTCGCTAATTACTTCAAGCTCGGTTCTAAAGGCGGTAAACTTGCCTTCAAAAGCCTTGCTTTGACCGCGAAGCGTCTCTGCATCCTCTTGATAGTACTTTTCCAACGTAGACTTGCTATCCGTGCGATATTGCACCGAATACGTAACACCTTCCATTTCTTCTTCTACATGTACCTTAGTCATCAAAGCCTTACTAAATTTTCCAGTGCCCAACATGGCCGGGATATGCTCGGTTTTCATCCAGTGAAGCCAAGAGTCATGAATGCTTTCGTCAATATTAATGGAGACACTATAAATATACATAGGAGGATTTATTTGAATATGTAATTGGTAGGTGGTTAGTTAATGGCATCGCCACGTAGCGTGCGATAACGCTTTCGTGCCTCTATAAAATAAATGCTGTCCGCAAAACCGAAAATAATTTGTTCGTAGAGTGCTTTAGCCTTTTCAGGTTGTGCCAAAGGGCCTTCATATAACTTGGCTAGATGGAAGTGGGCGTCGTCGGCTAAAATGTCTTCACTATAAAATTCAATGAGCTTCTTATAATTAGCCTCCGCCTGCTCGTATTGTTGGGTCGCCTCATACAATTCACCCATCTTTAAAAGTGCCTCGTCTTCAATTTTTTCACCTTTATGGTTGATAAGGATGTCTTGCAATAATGAAATAGCTGTGCTGTTTTTATTCTGAAGGGTAAGCAAATCGACCCTAGCGAATTTCTTCAATGCAGTTTTTGTGGAATCGTCCATTGAGTTATCTCGAATCATCAATGATAATTGCATTGCGTCGTTAGCAATCAATTGAGAAGCCGATTTTTTCAAAACATCTAACTGAATTTGCGCCCACTCAAAATCGCCCTTAAAATAACTAGTTTGTGCTACTTTAAAACGAGCTTCTTGCGCTAAAACATTGCTCTTCACCTTTTTTTGAATCTGAGAATAATAGATCAAAGCTTCATTGAATTTCTCATCGAAAACCAAAATATCTGCCAGTTCCATTTTCACTCTGGCCTCTTGATAAATAGAAAGCCTGTTTTTGGCCAATTTTTTGAGATTCACAATAGCGTCACTCGATTTTCCGTTTTTAAATGCTAGAAAATGATTGTAATCTATTTGTAGAGCCAATGTCGACTGACCTTGACCAAATTCTTCAAATAGACTTAAATATTGAGCCTCAATTTCTGAATAGTTTTCAGGCGTAGCTAATCTCAATCTTATATTCATTAAATATTGATAGCCTTCTAGGCGAATCTCCGGAGTGGGTGCATTTTCAATAACGAAACTGACAATTTCTTCAGCTTCACCAAAGCTTCCTTCATCAATGGTTATTCGGAGTAAATCGATTATTCCTCTTAAGTCTTCTCCTTGGCGTTTATAGATCGCCTTTTCTTGAATAAATGCTTTCTTAAATTCTTTTTCTTGAATAAAAAGCCAACTCAATAGTTCATTAAAAAGCACATCAGGGCTTTGTTGTAATTTCTTGAGTAAGGTCTTTCGAAGCATTATATTGGCTTCGTTATTAGGGTCTTCGTTTACATAAAAACTGAAATTCCGTTGTGCCGTAGACCGGTAACTGGAATTGCTCTGGACTAAATCAATGTATTTTTCGAACATGAGATCCAACTTACCTTGTTCTCCATAGATCTTCGCCAACTGAGGTTTGTAATCTCTATCTGGATCCAATTGCATGGCTAATTCGTAGGTAGTTGTGGCCTCATTCAGCAGGCTATAGCCTGAAAAAGCTCTTCCCACAGCATAGGCGCTAAAGGGATTTGCGCGCACGCCTTCGATGGCCTGCTTATAACCGTCAGTGGCTAGGCTGTCCTTTTTTTGTAGGGCATAATTGTATCCTAATTCAACATAAAAACGAGCTAAGGGCCTTTTTTTATTCAACTGCTTCATAATAATTTTCTCTGCTTCAGAAAATTCTTCAAGCTGCTGGTAAGATTTTAATATATAATTGGAATAATCTGTTCGCTGCGGATTTTGACTTGCCAATTTTTTAAAAACGGCTAGCGCCTTTTCATACGCTCCTTTTTCAAAATAGTTTTTACCCAAGGCCTCGTTCTGAGCAAACAAAGGTAGGCTAAGGGTTAGAGCTAAAAGGAAAATTAAATTTCGCATGAGGTAAATATAGGCATTTGATTTCTTAAAAATATCTCAAATATTGAGCCACTTTTGGCAAGAAATAAAAGCTTAGTATCAAGTTGGTTAGTTGATCATGTCGAAACCACAATAAGGAATAAGTACTTCAGGTATTTTTATTCCATCAGGAGTTTGGTAGTTTTCTAAAATTCCAGCAAGTACACGAGGTAGGGCCAAGGCACTTCCATTAAGGGTGTGCGGTAACTTGTTTTTACCGTCCGCGTCTTTGAAGCGTAATTTGAGTCGGGTGGCCTGAAACGTTTCAAAATTAGAAACTGAAGAAATCTCCAACCAGCGATCTTGAGCTGTTGAGAATACTTCAAAATCATAGGTCAAGGTAGCAGTGAAGCCTAAATCTCCACCACACAATTTTAATATACGATATGGTAATTGTAGGTCTTGTAAAATGCCTTTAATATGTTCCACCATACCGTCCATTGCGATATAACTGTTATCTGGGTGTTCAATGCGAACAATCTCAACTTTGTCAAATTGATGCAAACGATTCAAACCACGTACATGGGCGCCATAACTTCCTGCTTCTCGTCGGAAACAAGGTGTATAGCCTGTACAACAAATTGGAAGCTTATTATGCATTAAAAGATCTCCGCGAAACAAATTGGTTACGGGAACTTCGGCTGTGGGAATAAGGTATAAATCGTCAATGCCCACGTGGTACATTTGTCCTTCCTTATCGGGTAATTGGCCCGTTCCAATTCCTGAAGCTTCATTCACTAAATGAGGGACTTGATATTCTGTATATCCTGCTGCTGTATTTTTATCTAGGAAATAGGCAATTAGGGCGCGTTGCAATCTTGCTCCTTTGCCTTTATATACTGGAAATCCAGCTCCGGTGATTTTTACACCCAATTCAAAATCGATGATGTCATATTTCTTGGCTAGCTCCCAATGTGGTAAGGCGCCATCGGCTAGGACAGGAATCTCTCCTTCGCTAAAAACTTCTTCGTTGTCATTTTCGTCACTACCGGCCGGGACCAAATCATTAGGAACGTTTGGAATAGTATATAATAACCGCTGTAACTCTGTGACAGCCTCATTCAGTTTATCCTGAAGTATTTTAGATTGCTCCTTAAGTTGTCCCGTTTTCTCTTTAAGGAGGTTCGCTTTTTGTACTTCCCCATTTTTAAAGAGCATCCCAATTTCTTTGGAAAATACATTGCTTTGCGATAAGGTTTCGTCCAATTGTGCTTGTGTAGAACGACGAGTTTCGTCTGCAGTTAGAACCGCTTCCATCACTTCCGTTGCGTCAAACCCTCTTTTAGTCAGCGCGGTAACGTAGGCATCTTTATTTTCGCGAATGCTGTTTATTTGTAACATTTTTCCTTAGAATTTAAGAGGGCAAAGTTACGTAGACTGTAACCTATATCAAAACTTGAAAAGCATAATTAAAAAATGGCGGGATAAATATAGTGAGAGATCAAATAACCCACGATAATAGTAGAAATCGAAAAAATAATAATGTAAATAATGAGCTCACGGCGATGTTCTTTTTTAAGTTGAAGCGCCATACGCGCGTTCACCTTTTCCACAATGTCATTAGCAACTTCTGGAAACACATTTATCTTTTTGGAGCGGTAGATTCGATCTTTGATTGAGTCAACTCTATCTTTACGTGCGGTCGTGGTCTCCTTCCGAAGCTGTTTTCTGCGTTTTATGGCATCAAAATTACCGTACCTATGATATTATAAATTAAGATAATGGTGTTCCTTGTTTTTAAGGAGTTACCCAAAGATAGGAAATTTATGAATTACTCCTTTTTTAAAGGAATTGGCTTCCCACTATAGTCTTCAGGGGGCGGTAAAATCCAATCATGATGTTTGAAATGTAGCCATTCTTCTTTAGAGAGGTCAACTTCTGGATCGATTAGGGGAAAATAGGAGCCACTATTTACTTTTACATGGCAATTCACATAAACGGCTACGTCATTTCCCTTTTCAGTTTCTATTTGTTTGATGCGCTGCACCAATTGCCAAATCATATCTGGTTTGCTTCTAATGGACCGCTTTTGCTTTTTAGTGAGCAAACTTCCATAGTCATAATTATTACGCTGACCGGTCGTAGCGTCTTGGGTATAAATGGTAAGTCGTCCACTTTTGCTTCGAAGCATCATGCGCCATGCAAGTCGATGCCCTTCTTCATTCCAAAGCACATCATCTTGAAAAGCCCAATGGCGGAGTGGTAGCGCAATTTGGATGATGAAATAAATGGAAAAGGCACTAATGAGCCAAGGCTTGATTGATGGGACCTTAATTTCTTCTTCGGTATATATTTTTTTCTTCGGAAGAAACCTTCGCTGGAGCGTTTCAGAAGAAAAGAAAAATAGGGCAAAAGCGATGGACATATAAGGAAATATCCCAATTTGAAATACAATGGAATTGAACAAATGAAAGAACACCGAAATACAAAAACCAATCAAACGAGTACGTTTCCAAAGCAATAATGGCACGATAAGCAAGTCGAAAAGAATACCCACATAGGCCATACTATGATGCACCCATGATAGCTGAAGAAAATCACCAATGAGCCAATAATCGCTCTTGCTTTTCATGAACAAAGCGGTTACGCTACCGTCCAACCAGTCTGGATATATTTTGGCGAACGAGGCGAAAGTGTATACCATCCAAACCTGAAATATGACCACCAAATAAGTCCATCGAGGGACACTCGCCGATTTGATTTTTGGGTTCTGTTTGGCGTCCACAGAAAACCACCGATGCGCAGGCAGAAAAACCATGAGCCAGCACAATAGCATCATTAGGTAGTAATGATTGTTATAGGAAGTTTTCTGCATTAAATACACGCAGGTCCACATAAGGGCGTAGCAAAACATGCTAAAACGATATTTGTATCCAATGGTAATGAGAATGCCAAAAATACCCATGAGAACGAAGTAATAGTACATGCCGTTTCCTGGGAGTGGTTGTAAAAAATCGAAATCAATAAAGTTAAAGGTGAAGTTGGGTTCAATAAAATTTCTTCGCACCCAACCCGTAGCAATAGCTCCAAATGCTTCCGTGGTAATGAGGAGTCCAAAGGCGATGCGCCATAAAATTAGGCCAGTATTATCGATATGTTTGAATAGGAACTTATTCATGATCCATTAAGAAATCTCGGGCAAATATCTCATCATTTTTGATGGCTTTTATAAGCTCCTCCATGGATTTAAAAGTTTCTTCATCACGAATATGCGTGATAAATTCAAGTTGAAGGTGCTGTTCGTATAAATTGGCTTCAAAGTCCATAAAATAGGTCTCTATGGTCATTTTAGTGCCGCCTACTGAAGGGTTGGTGCCAATACTGGTAAGTCCATAAACGGACACTTCATTAATTCTAGACTGTACCAAATACACCCCTTTCTTCGGAATTATCTTATGCGGGGTTTCCACTTTTAAATTGGCTGTTGGAAAATGGAGCGTCCGACCAATTCCTTTTCCCTTGACGACGGTTCCATTCAGCATAAAGGGATACCCTAAATAACTATTGGCAGTGGTGATATCACCAACTTCAAGGGCTTTTCTAATTTTGGTGGAGCTAACGGCTACTTCATCTAATTCCTGGGCGCTTATTTCCTCTACTTCAAAGCCGTAGGTAAGTCCGTATTCACGTAAGTTTTCAATATCGGCTGTTCGATTTCTCCCAAAACGATGGTCGTAACCAATGATTATTTTTTTTGCGTTCAGTTGATTCACTAAAATGTCGCGTACATATTCCAAAGCGGTCAAACGAGAAAATTCCTTGGTGAAGGGCTGAACAATTAAATGATCGAGCCCAATGTTTTTCAACAATTGTTTTTTTTCAGAAAGCGTATTGATCAACTTCAAATCGCTGTCTTTTTGAAGCACCATCCGAGGGTGCGGAAAAAAGGTAAGTAAAACGGAGTCCAAGTCTTCTTTTTTGGCTGTACTGATCAAGCGGTTTAAAAGTGCGTTGTGTCCAAGATGAACCCCATCAAAGGTGCCGATGGTAACGACACTTCCTCTCGTGTTTTTATATGCTGAAGACGATTGGTATTCCTTCAATTTATTTTCCGTTATAGGTGTTCATAGTAATATTTACGCCTGCCAAACCAAAAGATTCGACTATTTTGATTGCCATTTCTAAACGTTCTGGCAACAGAGCTTCTTCTTCTGCTCCCCATTGGCCCAACACATAATCCACTTGTCTGCCTTGTCCAAACGTAGCGCTTATTCCAAATCGCAAGCGGTTGTATTGGGTGGTTTGTAGCATGTTTTGTGTGTCTTTCAAGCCATTATGACCTCCGTCACTGCCTTTCATCTTGAGGCGGAGGGTTCCAAAGGGTAAGTTAAGATCGTCGGTAATTACCAGCAGATTTTCCAACGGAATTTTCTCCTTTTCCAGCCAGTATTTTATGGCTTTTCCACTAAGGTTCATATACGTACTGGGCTTCAGCAAAATAAAAGTCCGTCCTTTTTTCTTATGCTTCGTCATGGCACCCAGTTTCGCAGTTTCCCAGGTGAGGTCATTTTGTTTTGCCAAAAATTCGACTATTTTAAAACCGATATTATGACGGGTATGTTCATAGTCGGAACCAATATTACCAAGTCCAACGATTAGGTATTTTTTCATGGGATCGCCTTCGGTATCATTATTCTTTTTTTGGAGCTCCTCGCGTTGAGGCAAAGAGCGTTTAAATAATTTTCTGAAAAAGGATAGCATTCAGTTTATATTTCAGTAAAAATAAAAAAAGCATCCCGATTAACGAGATGCTTTGGTTTTATATTATGAAGAAATAATGGTTTATCCTTCAGCAGGTGCTTCCGCGGCTTCAGCTCCTTCTGCAGCAGCCTCTTCTCCTTCTTCTTCTTCAACTTCTTCTTCAACAGCAGTACGAGAAGTTCTCACTTGACAAATTACCGCTTCATCAGAATGCATGATTTTGAATTTTTCTTGCTCGATGGAAGAAACCACCAATTTAGATCCAATTGTCATTTCGGTAATGTCTGCTTCGATAAAGTCAGGTAAATTAGCAGGAAGTGCCTTTATTCGAAGTTTACGGTTTACGATTCGTAAAACTCCACCATTTTTTACTCCACGAGAACTACCAGAAACACGTACAGGAATTTCCATCATCACTTCTTTATCGTCGAAGATTTGGTAAAAATCCACGTGTAAAATACGGTCAGTAACCGGGTGGAATTGAATGTCTTGAAGAATAGCGGCAGCTTCGCTACCATCTTCTAAGGCAATTACAACTGTATGTACATCGGGAGTATACACTAAGTTTTTAAATGCCAGTTCAGGTGCTGTAAAGTGAATAGGCTTATCTCCTCCGTATACTACGCAAGGAACCATTCCAGCATTACGTAAGGCTTTGGTTGCTACCTTGCCTACGCTTTCTCTTTGAGATCCGTTGATTGTAATTGATTTCATTTGTCTTTTACTTATTTTATTAAACACTTGGCGATATGCCAAAGCGGGTGCAAATGTAATGGTTTTTTTGAGTTTTTAGGAGGTTTTATCCCGCTTTTTTACGGTCGTTGACGTGCTACCTTATTATGAAAATTATACCAAGGTTTCATACATTGTTAGCACAAGTGATTACATCAAAAATTTGGAACTAATCGATTTGTTTCCATGCACGCTTAACATAACCTCGGCAAATAGATTTGCACAGCTAAGCACTCTTATTTTTGGACTGGTTTGTTTTAGTGGAATAGAATCGGTGATAATGAGTTCTTCCAATTTTGAATTTTCAATACGCTCGTAGGCATTTCCTGAAAGGATAGGATGCGTACAAATGGCCCGCACGCTAAGTGCTCCACGCTCTATCATCAAATCGGCAGCTTTAGTTAGTGTGCCGGCTGTATCTACCATATCGTCCACCAACACCACATTTTTCCCGCTAACGTCACCAATTAATTCCATATGTGTAATTACATTGGCTTTGGCTCTTTGTTTGTAGCAAATCACCACATCGCTGGTTAATGCTTTAGAGTAGGCATAGGCTCTTTTGGAACCTCCCATATCTGGAGAAGCGATCGTTAGATTATCTAGATTTAGTTCTTTTAAATATGGTAAAAAGATTGTAGAGGCAAATAGGTGATCCACTGGTTTTTCAAAGAAACCTTGAATTTGGTCAGCATGGAGATCCATGGTTATGATACGTGTGGCACCGGCTGTTTCCAGCATTTTAGCCACCAATTTCGCGGCAATAGGTACACGAGGTTTGTCTTTACGGTCCTGTCTTGCCCAGCCAAAATAGGGAAGGACCGCAGTGATATGTCTTGCAGAAGCTCGCTTGGCAGCGTCTAGCATCAATAGCATTTCCATAAGGTGATCACTATTGGGGTGGGTGGAACCAATAATAAAAACTCTGCTCCCACGAACCGATTCTTCAAACGACGGTTGAAACTCGCCATCACTATAGGTAGAAGTAATTACATTACCGAGTGGGGTGCCAAAGGCTTTGGCGATCTGGGTGGAGAGTGCTTGACTCTGTTTACAGGTAAAAATCTTGGGTTCGGGAAAATGCGATGGCATATAAATGTCTTTAGTTGGTTGGACGGTTACAAATGTAAATTAATGGAAGTGGTTTATAAAAAAAAGGAAAGGGGATTTACTAACAATTTAAGGGAAGTTATTCCGTAAAAATGATTGCTATTATTCGCAATATTTGTTTATTTTTGCCGTCCACTCGCTCAAGTGGCGGAACTGGTAGACGCGCTGGATTCAAAATCCGTCCTACGAATTGAAATATTGAAATGCCAAAGTGGTGGAATTGGTAGACACGTCGGATTCAAAATCCGATGCCTGCAAAGGCGTGAGGGTTCAAGTCCCTTCTTTGGTACTGTTTTTAAAAGTCGGAGTTTTTGCTCCGACTTTTTTGTTTACCTAAAACATACCTAAAACAAATTCAGGATTGCTACTCTTGCTTTTTCTTTTTATCACAGTATTCCCTCAATTCTTGTTTTAGAACCTGAAACTCTTCTGTCGGTACTTCTTCTGGCTTGATATACTTGAAATCATTATCATCAAAACTTGTAAAAAAATCTTCTGAATAATTTGAAAGATTTAAGCTTTCTTTATAATTATCAATAGCTTTTTTATAATTTTTTAATGCTAGGTGTGATGCACCTAAAATTCTCCAATATAGCGCATTCTCATTGTCAAGTTTAGTAGCTTTTTCCAATGAAGTAATTGCGTTCTCATATTTTTTTACACCATAAAATGATTTTCCTAAATAAAACCAATACGCCGATTGTTTTTTGAAAAACCAATGTTCAGCTCCTTTTTCTAAAGGTTTAATTGCTTCCTTAAATTTTTTTAAAGTGGAATATGATAGCCCTAAAAAACCCCAATACTGGGCATTTTCATTGTCAAGTTTAGTAGCTTTTCTCAATGCGTCAATAGCCTTTTCAAATTTTGTCAAATCAAAATAAAACCGCCCTAAACTACCCCAATAATGTGCATTCTCATCATTAAGTTCAATAGCTTTTTCTAGAGAATCAATAGCATCTATATAGTTATCTAATTTGTAGTATGATAAACCTAAATAACTCCAATACTCTGCACTTTCGTTGCCAAGTTCAATAGCATTTTTTAAAGGTATAATGACTTCCTTATATTCCTCTAAAATAATATAAGATAGACTTAAAATACTCCAATATTCTGCATTCCCATTGTCAAGTTCAGTGGCTTTTCTCAATGAATTAATAGCTTTCTTAAGTTTTCTCAACTCAAAATATGATCTGCCTAAAGCATACCAATATTCTGCATTCCCATTGTCATTTTTGGTAGCATTTTTAAGAGGCTTTACGGCTTTCTTATATTCTTTATTTATAATATAAAGTCTTCCAAGGAAAAATTGATGTAATGCGTTTTTAGGAGTTTTAATAATAATTTTCTCAAAAAGACTTATAGATTCTTTGTATTGTTTGTTATTGAATAAATGAATGCCTTTTTCTGTTAATGCAATTACCTCTTGTATTTTAGTATTATCTTCTCTTATTAGAGCAACATACTTGTCCAACCCTTTGTTAGTCGAAACTACTTCTCCAAACAATCCACCTTTACTATTTTTCTCAAACCATTCTTTAAGTTTCTCAAATTCTAATTTTAAATCCTCTTTAGTTGCAAAATCTTCTAGATTAGGAAATGGCGGTATTGAATTGTCAGGTTTTGGTTTATCTTCTTCTTTTTCGCTTTGCTCACTATTTTTCTTCTCAATATTAAACCCACATTTCTTAGCTTCCCAAAAACCAATGAATCCAAGATATATAGAATAAAAATCTAACCATAGGTAATTTACTTTGTTGATTCTTCCTTTCCTGCCCTTTAAAGTTTTTTTATATGCATTAAAATCATTTTCAATAGCCTTAGTTGAAAAGACTCTATGTATATTATGATAGCTATCATTTGATTTGTAGGCATTTACATAGTATTTCTTTATTGTCTCAGAGAAAACATATTCTGTAATTAGAAACCCTTGGTTTAAAGAATTATCAACATCTTCTACATTTCGTTTTACGTTTTTTCTAAATGTGTCGTAGAGCGTTTCTGCGCTATCTGGATTTTTTTCAGGGTTATTAACTCTTTGATCGAAAACTTCTTTTAAAAGAAGTTTCCAATAATCTAGTGTTTCTGCTCTGCTTAGTTCTTTAGCTTTTTCGTTCAATTAATTTGGGTTGACATATTTAAAATACTAAATATAGTAGTATATGATGAGAATAAAAACTTTGGCTGACAGATACCTATATGTACCGAATAGACTTAAAGGGGAAAGCACCTTTGAAGGAAATCCAATAGTTTCAGATAGAGTAAAAAACATAATTGATGAAGATGGAGTAAACTTTATTACTCAAAAATTGCATAATTTTTCTTCTATACGAAAAGAAATGTATGGTAATAATTTTAAAGAGTATTATGGAATGTACTTTAAACAGTATGTTTTTGATTTAAAACTTCGTTTGTTTTTTAAAATAGAAGAAATCTTAGATGATGATTCACATAATTTCAAAGTAGACCTTTATCGAGAAGAAAAGGAGATGGAAGACAACTCTAATATAGGTGCATACAGGCTTATAACTCGTGGTAGGGTCTTCACGCCAGATAGCTTTTAGTTCATTTTCTTCGCAAGAATCTTCGCATAAATCTTCGTTCAGCCGAAACTTCTAAAAGCCACATTTGTATTGTTAAATAACATTAATTAATACAATATGAAAACACAAGCACGCTTTAAAAAAACCTCCACACCAATTTGGTTTCAATTGACACAAATTGTGACCATTTTGAGTTTAGGAATTGCCATTTTATTCTGTTAGGCAAAATAATTAACAGAGACGGTCAAGTTCAACTAAAAGGCAGATGAAAACTGTCTGCCTTTTAAAATGATTAGATATGAAGAATACTGAATCTCAGAAAGACATTTTTGAAAACCCTGCATTTAGCAAATATTCAAATAATAAACTCTTACAAAAATTGCAAGGGAATTTTTTCCGTAGCACTCTTAAAATTTAAAACAAAAATCATGAATTTTTTAAACAGAAGTAAACCAAAAAAAGAAAAGCTAACAATTATCAATCAGGACAAAGAACTAGCCCAATTAAAGTCAGAGCAAATGGCGGTGTGTACAGCAAACGGAAAAAGTATAGCTGCAAATACTACGCTAGATGCCAGTACCAATTTAAATGAGATGCCTGCCGTCTGTCAGACCAAAGGAGCATACGAAAGCAAAAACTCGGCAATAAGTGCGATTTATGAGCAAAATTTAAGCCACGACCAAACGCACTATAATTTTTTGGTCAATGATTTCGAAACCAATACAGAGTACAATAGTGTTCATACAGATTTTGAAAAAATCCAAGCAGAAGAAAAAGAAGCACTCGACGAAGCTATCACTTGTCATGATGAAGATATAGATGACAAAAAACAGGAAATCGAAGACAACAAAGACGATATTTCCAATAATAAAACGGCGGTAAAAAACTGTAAAAAGCATAATACCAATCTCCGTAATGGAATTGCGGTTGCCATTATGTTATTGATAATGTCTGGGGAAATATATTTTAATCAAGAGGTTTTTTTATACCTAGGAATAAATGAAGAAAATGCACCTTTCATAGGATTTTCTTTGGCAATTTCGATGCTCGCTCTAGGGATTTCTAAAGCGTATGTAATACGTCAACCAAATTGGAGCAAGCTAACCAAGTTCATTTTAAGTGCCATCTCGTTAGGAATTGTGATGTTTGGCTATTACTCATTAGGAGAAATTCGTGTGAAATTTCTTAATTCCCTAGAAAATGAGGACGGAATAATCCAGATGTCGCCAATATTTTTTATGGCTCTGAATACCATTTTTTACCTAGCTATTTTTGGAACAAAGTATTTCATTTTTGCTCCACCAGAACAGATGAAAGAAAATGCAGAACACCGTATTGCAAAGAAAGAACTTACCAATAGTGAAAAGCAAGAAAAAGCCTTAAAAGCTAAGGTTGCGAATTCTTATAAGACCAAGCAAGACATTTTCAAAAAAGTAAAAAAACCGTTCATAATTCAATTAAAGCCACTTCTCGCAAAATTGGACACTAAAATTGATACGATAAAAAATGCTGCTTTAGATTTCAATACGGAGTTATCTAGAGCCGTCAATTTTTACGGGCAAATTAATGCTGATTATCATGAGTGTGTCGCTTGTTTTATTTTCAATATTAATGTTTCAGGAAAAAAGGATAATGTCCAAATATTGATGAGCAATCTTGACGGTTTAACCAACCCTTTTAGCAAATATGAGCCAATTTCTATTGAAAAGATAGAAGCTTTGAGAATACCTCTAGCCTCAACTGACAAGATCAATAGAACCAATGGAACACCAGAACCAGAACAATCCGCTTGGGAAGTATTAGCAGAAGCCCAAACGGATGACACAAACTATTCATTTATTAACGAAAAAAAATCAAAATCATGAAAACAAAAGTTGTAGTACTTAGTATTATTTTAGTTGGTATCGGTTTTTTGGTGGTGTCTTGTACACCATCAGAACCGCCAACCAGTAGTGAAATCTATTTAGTGGTGGATGTGACGGCTTCGGCTGAAAACAAAAATCATCCACTCAATTTAACTGCCGAGAAACTCACTCACTTATTTGAACTTGACACCAAGCCTAAATCAGGGGTCAAATACTCACAAAGTATTATATCGGAAGTACATCTCAATCAGGAATTTTCAGATGAATTAGAGCCTGTAAATCCCGCGAAATATAATAAATATAAGCGTTTGCCGAAGATTAAAAAATTCGTTGGTAAAGTAGAAAATGCAGTTAAAGAGTTGGAAAATTCAGAATATGATAGAGAGTCTTCAAATATATTTATCGCTTTATCAAACATCATTAACAAAGTGGCTAAAAATGATGCGGACAGGCAGTTAGTTATTATTCAGTCGGATATGCTTGATAACAGTTTTATGTTTTCAGCTTACGATAAGGGGCAGATGAAAAAAGTAGCGGAATCTCCCACCTATTTAACGGAATTGTTAGAGCAACACTCTCCGATTACGCAATCCTTACAGAAAATGAGGGTAATCATCGTAAATCAGCCGAACGCTAAAACAGATTATGCTTTTAGGCTCATATCAGAGCGATACAAAGCCTATTTACAAAGCAAAGGAGCAACCGTAGAAATCGTAGCCAATTTATAATATAAATCTGGCAGTTCTCCGTGTTTTCGGGGAACTGCCATAAAACCCACACACAATGAATTTAGATGAAATAAACGATAAAATAATGCTCGTGATTCAAAAGGAGGATTTAAGAGAATCCCTTTTAGAATTCGCAGAATTTATAAAAAAACACGAAGTAAAAGAAAAGGTGTGGATTACTCCGCAAAAAACGATGGAAATGCTCAATATCAAAAGCAAGACGACCCTCAACTCCCTTAAAGATAAAGGGCTGATAGAATTTACTCAACCGCTTAAAAAGTTAGTGCTTTTTAAACGTGAATCTGTCTTGCTTTACTTAGAATCTCACTCACATAAAACTTTCTAATTATGGTATTTGGCAAAAAAGATAGAACAGTAGAAAACGATAATTTTTCAAAGCAGTATTGCAAAGGTTTCAATGTAGGAACAAGTTTGTTAAAGGCAATTTCTCCAAAACAAAGAGAACAAACTAAAGAACTGTTGCACCTAATGATTTTGGCTAAGCCAAAAGACATTTCATATCACGCTACTTTGGCAGGTTTTTGTTATGAGATAGAACTACAAAAAAACAAGGAACGGAGTGCCAAGAGAATGGCTGAAATCGAAAAGATTAACGAGAAAACAAAAAATAGGGAACAAGAAAGGGGCAGATAACGGGATTAGGTTTTCGCGAGATTTTATGATATAACCTTTCTCCACTTTTTCACTGCTCTCCAAAAATTTGGTATTAAAAAGTACCATCATCAATTATGTATTGGTGCTTTTTAATCTATTCCTTACATCACAATAATATGACATCAGCAAAAAAAAACACTTATCAAAGACGGTATCGCCAAGAAAAAAAGCATTGTACGATAATTTTTTCCCTAGAACAGCATCAGTTTTTAGATAGAAAAGCAAAAAAAGCAGGCAAAGGGTTTGGCTCGTATGTACGAGAATTGGCTTTATTCAAAGCCAAAGAAGAATATATTCTGCCTTACAATGAACAAACTCACGAGGTCAAAATTTTATTGGTACGCTACGGAACGAACTTAAATCAAATTTCGCATTTATGTAATTCGACACGCAAGGTATCTCCAGAAATTATTGAACAAGTGCGACAGCAGTTTTCAGAAATGCAGACAGGGATTATGAAGATATATAATGCTCCGATACAGGTTAAAGAACTAGTCCGCCATACCTTGATTAAAACTCCCGAATATTCGAAAGAAATCGAAAACGTTCTTAATGAATTTCAAAAATGATTATTAAAAGTCTGAGACATACTCAATTTTTATCCAATTATAGCGTGAATTACGTTTTTGACGGAATGTCTAATGAACCTAAAAATAGGTGGCTCATCTTTCAGAATATTTCGAAAGGTTTTGACCGTGATTCTATTATACAGGAGTTCAATGATAATGCTCAGTATTTGACCAAAACACCCAATAGAAAAAAGGTTTTTAGGTATAGTGAAGTTCTAGCATTCTCCTACGAGAATTCAAAAGATTTAAGTCGAGAAAAACTCCAAAAAATTGTCAACTTCTATTTGCCATTGAGAGACCCCAAAGGGCTGTCAAAGGCAATTTGTGTTCCGCATATTGAGGACAATAGACATAGCCACGTCCATATCCTACTGACCTCGAACCATATCGAGAGTTCTCGCTCTAGCGATATGCGAATGAACAACGAACAATATTACCATATTCGCAGGGAAATGGAACGCTACGTTTTGCGTGAAATGCCTGAATTACATAGAAGTACGGTTTTTCTTGAAGAACAAGAAATCGAACAGCTTTTGCCTCAAAAATATCGAAGTGAACGACGATTGATGCAGTTGGAAAAACCCGCGAGAAATAGGAATCATCAAAAAGAAAAGGTAGCCGAAATTATCAAAGAGGTTTTGCATAAAAGTAATACGCTGGAAGAATTTGAAAATACGATAAATAACATTCCAGATTATCAGACCTATGTCAGAAACGGCAAGCTGACTGGAATCATACACGAGCGTAAAAAGAAGTATCGTTTTTCAAATCTCGGCATACCACTTCTCAAAGAAAATTTCCGCACGCTCAAACGGATGAACGAGATTCAGGAATTACAAAAATGCAATAATGAGCGTGATATTTCCAATGAATTAGAACGCTAAATAACTTATTTATAAAAACTAAATTTTATGCCATCACTATTTCCAGATAGCCACACCGAAGATTCCGCAAAATTTTTATCAGGAATTAAACATTTTAATTTCCTTAATCGATTTAATAAAGGATTAGTTTTTGGCAACTACCGTATTACCGTCAAACGCTCGATGCAAAATGCCATAATCGTCGGAGGAATAGGTACTAATAAAACAACTTCCTACATAGTACCGAATCTGATGAAGCTTCGTAATGGGAGTATTTATTTGTTAGATCCTAGTCAAGAATTGTTCGATTTAACTAGTAGGCACTTGTCTAAATTCTTCAAAATCTACTGCATTAATTTAGGCGATGTTTCCAAAAGCCATTATTGGAATTCGCTAGAAAAAGCCACCACCAAAGATGATATGCAAATGATTGCCGATGCGATTGTTTCTGCTGCAAATCCAATTGAGACAGGAGACACTAAATTTTGGAACGATGGGGCAAAATCACTTATTACGATATTATTATATAGTGTTTTAAAACAACCAAAAAATAAAAATTTACATTATATCTACACCTTATTAAATCGTATTAATAGTCACGATAATGAAGCATTGACCAAAGAATTATCTATCTCTTTAGATGCAGATTCGTGGTTAGAATGGAAAGCCATAATTTCCCAGCCTGAAAAGATTTTGGGCAGTCAAATTGCCACCGCTAAAGTTGCCTTAGCTCCTTTTAGTTCTGCGGTGTTAAAAGAAATTTCCAGTCAGAGCACCATTGATTTTTCCACCTTTCGCAAAAAACGCAGTATTGTTTATATCTGCGTACCAGAGCATCGCTTGAAAGAATACGGTTTGTATTTATCCTTATTATTCCGCGAGATTTTTGAAACCTTGATGGAAATGCCAGAAAAGCGAGATTTAGTGCAGTATTTAATGCTTGAAGAGGGCGGAAATATCTACGTGCCAAAGCTCGCCAATTACATAACCGTTCTACGAAAGCGAAAAGCGAGTGTATCGCTCATTTTACAAAGTTTTCAGCAGTTGCAGGCTCTTTATGGTACTGATTCACAAACCATCATTGATAATGCCGTAAACCATCTCTATTTTCCTGGGCTTTCCTTAAAAACTTGTCAGGAAATTTCTCAGAAAATTGGCAACAAGCTAAGCAATGCCCCCAGTAAATATTTCCCTACGAATAAAAAAAACTCACTGGCAAAATCACCATTAATCAGTCCTGAAAGTATTAGAACTTTAAAAAATGGTCGCGGATTATTTTTGTCGGGAAATATGCCTGCAAAAATTTTATGGTTGACACCGTGGTTTAAGCGGTGGGGGATGCGCTTTAAATTATCATTAACCAGAAAAAAATAACGCTATGCTACACTATCTCTTTCAATGGTTTATTGTCATCAATATTTTTGTGTTTCTATGGAGCAGAAAAACGTTTTTTAAGTTATGGAAAGGAGTTTTTAGCCTTAAAGGATTAGGCAAAATTCCGTTAAAGATTATTGACGGTGTTTTTAGAATTACCTTTAAAATTCTCAAACGTATCTTATGGGCAATCCCGCGACTTTTATATTGGTTCGGTTGGATAATTGTCGAATTCTTTAAATTTCTGATTTATTCATTTAGGGCGTTGTTTTCACTGATGAAGTTCTAGCAACTCAAAATTATCTTATCATTTTTAGGTGTTTTTCCTATCATTCGTGATAGGATTTAGATGGGTTTTTGATAGGATAAATTTTCATTTTTTTTTCAGGGATTCTCAAGGGTCTTCCCTTGAGCAAGTCGCGAACTCTCCAGAGATTCTCCAGAGAGTTCGCGTACTTGCTTAGAAATGTTTCATTTCTTTTTTTTGTCCCGCTCAGCGGGATTGCTCCTTTGAGATGTTGGAAAAGAATTGGGAAAAGGTGCATTACTCAAAAATCTATATAGGTTTTAAACTCTTTTTAAAAAACTTACGATTGTAATGAGACAATTTTTTGGAATGTGTTTTATTTATTCTTCGTCTTTATTTAGAAACAGATAGGGAATAGAAGAATACTGATTATTTAGCTTCCATACTCTTTCTTAATTTCTACCAAAGTTTCTTGTAAATGCTTTTCATAACCAATAGGAATATCTATATCTATTGCATCAACAATATTTGCTCTAGTTTTACCACGATTAAATTTATAATCACCTTTCCATTTAATAGACAAAACAGTATTGTCTGGTGCTATATGTATATGGTTATCGTGGATATTACCATCACCTAATTGTAATAAAAATGTTCCATCTTTCAACTTTTTTGCTTTGCTTGCCATAATGTATTTGCTTTTATGGTGAAATTACAAAAAAAACAATTCTCAAACCTACAATGTTCTAAGCAACTATCTTCAAAGCAAAAATCTATAAACTGACAGTTCTGAAAAACGCTTCCTGAGAAGCTACCCCCTTTAATCTTTCCCTTAAAAAGTGTATTTTTAAATTCAGTATCTAGGACATACTTGTTCATTGGTGGCAACTCAAACTCACCAATAATTTTTTGATTCCTAAATGCCTTTTCAAATTCTACGATATTTTTCATAATCAGATTTTAAAGCATTGTGAAGAGTTAGTACAAAATAGTTTTTTTGTAAATCTCTCTTGTCTTTATAATATTTGTTTGAAAAGCTATTCAGCCTCCCATAATCTTCGTGCAGTTTCTTCAAAGCCGAACCAAGCAAGATGATTTTTTAAATTATAAGGTAAACGCATTGGTTCACCGATGGATTCTTCAAATTCTTCTTTAAGTTCCATTATCTCGTGATAATGATTGTCAAAAAATGCTTCGGTATCTGCATAGTATATCAATGAGCCAACCATCCCAGAAATACAACCGTGTTGTAATAGGTCTTCAAAGAAACAAGAGATTGATTCTGGCGTTTCATAATTAAGGGCTTGATTGGCAACGGCTTTTTCTAAAGACGGTACTATTGAAGAAGCTGATAATTGAAGTTTCTTGATTAAAGCCGAAATGTTGTGTTTGTTGCTCATTGTAAAAAAGGGATTAAAAATTAAATATGCCCTTTTCTCAATGAAGCTATAGACCAAACAGGCAAGGAGGAACTTTTGGCAAATCCTTGTCCTGTTTGGGTGGCTTCATATTATTTGCAGATTTTATTTGTTCTCTTTTGGCAATGTGTACACACCATTTTTAATTTGCTCCTGTAAGTACTCACGATAAGTCATCTCGCCGTATTTTTCGAGAAATAGGATTTTATTACGAATACGATAGAGTTCGCCGATATGACCAACAATACAATATGGGTCATTGATATGCTCCTGACATAAGTATTTGACCATAATGTGATTGTGGCGGAGTTCTTCAAGATTGAAGATTGCTCCTTTGCCGATGTCAAACTTGTGGAAATAGCTGACAAGCCGAAGATTGACCTTGATGATGTCGAGGTTTTTCATAAGAAAAGGGGTTAGAAAATGCACAAAAAGACTTTTCAGAATAGAAAAGAACTTTTTGCCTGCGGAGATGTCTAACACACAACTTTAAGATTTGACTGCAATTTAGGTTGCTCAAAAAACTTTAGGACGTAATGGTTGATTTTGACAAAAGTTTTCCACAATTGGCACTTTTGGGGATTACGATGTTTTATGATATAACGTCTGTCTGCAAAAATCCTTATTTCTTAATCCCTCTTAATGAAAATACCCCTTGTTCTTCCACTTTTTAAACGCTTTGCCCTGCACGAAAAAGGTATGAAACCAAAAACTATTCGTGAAATTTTGAGCAAAGTAAAAGCCCTCTCAGATGAACTTTCAAATCCGTCAATCAAATTAATTTCAACAACAAAAGTTCGCGAATTTCTCTACCAAAAAAAACAAGAGCGAATGTGGACGAATAAAACCTTTAGAAACTATCGGCAGTATCTTAAAACATTTTTCGACTTCTGTGTTCGAGAGAACTATATTGAGACCAATCCGGTTGAAAAAATTGAAAAGCCTAAACTTCCCAAACGGATTCCTCGATGCTTGGATAAAAAACAGTTAGATAATCTAATCCTACATTTAGATTGCTGTACGTGGTTTAATGACTTGGAAGAAAAAAGAAATAAAGCAATGATTCGCACCTTTCTCTTTACAGGTATTCGATTAAATGAATTGTTGAAACTCAAAACTAGCTCGGTGAATTTTGAGGAATCAGAAATTATTATTTATCAGGGAAAGGGAAATAAGGATAGAGTAATTCCGATCCATCCAAATTTACTGCCCTATCTCAAAAAATACCACGAATTAAAAAAGAGACCAACAGAGTACTTCTTTTCCAGTATTCGTTCTAATAAACCATTAACGAAAAACAATTTGTATCGAATCATTAAAAAACTACGCGAAAAAACGAGGTTTCATTTTACACCGCACCAATTACGACATACTTTTGGGAAACTCTCTATTGAGGCTAATCTCAATCCGTTTAAACTTCAGAAAATTATGGGACATTCCAGTATTGAAACCACTCAAATCTATGTGTATGTGAGTGATGATAATCTCAAAGAGAGTTTTCAGAAAACGCATTTACTCTAAAGGATGTTTGCTCACTTGGTCTTGCAAATGAGCTACTGTAGCTGATAAATAAATCGTTGTTGTTTTAATATCACTATGACCAAGTAAACGAGAAACACTAAAAAGATTACAGCCTGCTTCGAGCATTAGAACGGCAAAAGTATGACGAAGCAAATGAGCGTGGATATGAATGCCAGATTTGTTCTTGATTTTCTTAAATAATCGAGGAAGTACTTTATCACTCATTTGCCCAGTACAAATTAGAGAAACGAAAAAATAGACACTTCTCTTATTGATTTGAGAACGTATCGCAATATACTGCGCTAAATATCTTTTTAATTGTGCATTTATTGGAATCATTCGGTCTTTCCTGCCTTTTCCAGCTTGAATAAATAGTATGCTTTCTTTAATGTTGACATCATTAATTTTCAGATTATGTAGTTCTTGCAATCTAATTCCTGTAAACAGAAATACGGCAAGAATGGCGACAGCTCTAGGCTTTTCGTAGGAATGATGATACGGATAGCATTTCGCCCAATCTAGTACAAGCGTTGATTGTTCTTTAGTTAAATGTTTTGGAATTTTAAATTCCAATTTGGGTACGGGAATATCATCGGCAGGGTTAACTTTTATATGCCCTCGCAAAACACACCATTTGAAAAACAGGCGTAAATTTCCTAATCGGGTGCGTATGGTTTTGGCTGACCAATTTTTTTCACATTTTCCTTTAATAAGCCAATCTTCAACGACATTTTGCTTTACTTCCTCTATGTGATATACTCCCGTATGTTTTACAAAATAGTTAATCACTTCCTTAAACCATTTGATAGTTCTTGGCGTGTTATTTTTAAAAACAACTTGGTATTGACAGAATTCTTGATGAAGCTGGAGTATAGATTTCATATGACCATCGGGTAAAGCCCGATACTCGTCTAGTGCATACAATTTGTATTCAAACGGTGCTTTATGGCCGTGTCAATCGCATTCTGGTTGCGGAGGTAGGATTCGAACCTACGACCTTCGGGTTATGAGCAAGTCCTCTCGGTTTTAAAATTGGATTAACTCCCTTCTGGAATGGGATAGCACGTTATTTGAAACAAAATACTTTATGTTTCTAGCGAGTATCGGGCTAATTTTAAAGGACTATAAATTAGCTGTCAAATTATTCCCTAACTTTGTACTCAGCGTGAACAATAGTAGCGCTTTAAAATATTTAGTTAAAGCGTTAGCTTTTATTCTGTCATCAAAAACTGGTAATTTTTAATACGTACAGGAATGAAATGTCTAATGCTCACGTTTGGCGTGGGCTTAGTTGTTTTGTGCGTGGGTATACCAGTACCTTGATGGCAATCGGCTACTGTCCCACGCTTTTTTTATGAATAAATGTGAAACCGCTTCCGTAGGGATAAGAGGCATAACACTTTATTTATGAGAATTTTAAAAATTTCCACCATTATCCTTTTGATGACTGCCACAGCCTGCGCCCAGAACACAGAAACCAAAACCAACAAAACCGAGTCTTCAAAGGTTGATTATTCAAAAGTGGATTATTCGATTGCGAGTAATATCATCAAAAATCCCGAAAAACTAACAGGAGATGAAAAAACAATTTTTTACCACCCGTATTTTTTGAAATTAACCCACGATGAAGCAAAAAACTTAAAGCCTCTTGAAATAAAGGAGGAATTTGAAAAACTAGGAATATTTTTAACGGATAAAGAAAGATTTAATAGGGCTTGGAATTTTTATGATTTAAGTGTTGTTTTTCATAAAAAATCCTGTGAACAATGGGAATCATTTAAGGATTTAGCTCCTAAGTCTAAAAATTGAAATCCTGCGAGATTTCTGGTATAATTAAGTGATGCCAGAGAAATTTTCAGTTATGCAAAATTCAGACGACCTTTCGGGGTCGTCTGATTCCCTGATAGGGAATGTAGATTCTCCATCTTTGGAACAACTTAATTATAATGCAAAACAGCGTGAAACTCAGATAAAATCTCGCGAAAAAATAGACAATAAAGAACACGAAAAAGCCGATGTAGATTTAGAAAATGATATTTCTACTATGAAGATTTCTAATGAAACGGAATTGAATTATTTTTTAGATAGTAAATTTCCAAATGATTCGAATGCTAGAATTTTTGCAGAAGAATACTTTGAAAACAGAAATGCTCTTGGTATTTCTGTTTCTGCTAAAGAATTGAAGAGATTAATTACTCAAGAATCAGAAAAACAAGCTGATATAAATGTTGCAGACCAAATCAAAAACTACAAAGAAGAATTAGCCAATCAAAGCAAATCCCAAACAGAAATCCTATCATTATTAATCTCAAAATTTGAAAACGAAGAATCCGTCAGCGTATGGGTAGAGAATTGGCGGAATTTTCAAAAACTCCACAACTTTGCTGAATCTAAGCCACCTGCTGAACGCAAAGCCATTCAAAACATCATTGCAAAGGCAGATTTCAGTAGTTCTACGGCCTTTGAGACTTCCCTCTCAGAAATCTCCCAAAGCAAAGAAATATCTGAAGAAACTAAACTTGAAATCTCGCGGAAATTTGATGGTTCTCATATTGATAGTGTTGATGGAATGGATTATCAATTAAAAAAAGTTAAAACTCATAAGAAAGCAATTGAAAAAGAAATTGGGCTAAAATCCCGCGAAAAAAGTGCGCTTGATTCTGAAATACAAACAATCGAAGATAAAATTGATAATCTCCCTTTAAACGACCCTAAGCGATTAGAATTAGAAAAACAGCTAGAGCAACGCAAAATGAGTTTAGATGAAGCAGAGGCAGAAATAAACAGGCTAGAGAACGGAAAAACACAGAACGTGTCTTTTCAATTAAGAGAGGGCTTTAATTCTGTCCAAAATGCAGATGGTAGTCGAAGTATAAAAATTATGAATAATAATTTTTCGATTAAACTGCCTAGCAATCGTTGGCTTTTTAGTGATAATAAGAATGTTAGAGCCATAAATTTAGCGTTTCCATATATGGCATTGAAAAATGAAAATCTTACGGGAATTCTATTTAATCCAAATCTTGAAAATAATTCCGTTCCCTCAAAATCTCAACGAGATTTGGGACATATAATTTTGAGTTCTTTAGGTTTTAATGATACCAAAATATTAAGTGAAGAAAATATCAAACAACTCAAAAAAGACTTGTCTTTGCTCAATCCACAAAATGGAAAGTCTGGATTAGAAAATATGACTGGGATTGGAATTTATGATGTTGGTTCACAATCTGTCGATAAGGGAAAATTAAAAGAAGTTTTGAGTTTTATTCGCGGAAACAGGAGTTTGGATGATAAGATGGTTTTTAAGAAAATAATAAACATTTAACCTAAGGGTTGAATATTTTCTCCACCAAACCAACTAGTGAGAGTTTCTATTGCATTTGAAGACAATTCTTGTGTAAATAAAATAGCTAATCTTTTTTTTGGGCGAGAACAACAAACATAAAACAAATTTCTATTTCTTTCGTAGGCACTTTCTCTTCCAGAGGGAATCGCTGTAATATGCCAAGTTAAAAAATCATCCCAATTGTAGTGATTCCAACCTCTACCTGCAATGACAAGAACATTATTAAATTCAGCACCTTTAACTCCGTGTTTAGTAGAAAAAGGTGTGTTCTTATTTATATATTCAAACAAATTTATTACCTCTACATATCTTACACCTTTTAAATTTTCAATTTTGGTTATAAAAGATTGCTCATCCTCAGGAATTTCCTCCAAAAGCTTAATTCTATCAAATTTTGATTCCTTTTCTTCAACTTTAGGTGATAGTCTTGGACGTGTTGTTGTTTTTAGTAGCGCAATTACTTCTCCAATTGTTCCAGATTTTCTAACCTCTAATAATTCATTTAAATTTGTATTCCAACTTGATTTGTCATTTTGACTAGTAAGTTTGGGTGTTTTTGAATTTAATGCAGAAAACATTTCTCCGTATTCCTTCTTTTCAAATGCTCTACAAACAGGTTCTAAAACATCAATAAAAAATTTAATATAATGATCATTCTTTTTTAAATAATTATCCGAATCTCTAAAAATGGAAGCCAAGTTATTATAGCCCTGTTCCTCCGCTAAAACAGTATTCGTAAGCATTAGTATTTTAGTGTTTTCAAAATCAAACTCCCAACCTTTTTCAGTTAGTATTTGTTTAACCTGATGGACACTTTCTTTTGATGCTTCAACAGGTAAATCTCCATTCCAATGATTACCTGTTCTCCTAGTTCCTGAAAAACTATTCGTATGAAACACAGTTATTTCTCCTTCCGAATCTGGGTCTTTCTCATTTTGAGGAAGTTCGGGCCTCATTCTATTTAATGCGTGGACGATATTTTTATCAGACCTAAAATTAGCATTTTTACCGATTTCAATAATTTTTTCATCCTCAATTAAACCACAAGCCCTAGAACCATAAATTTTTTGCCAATGGTCTCCGAAAAATCCAACCATAATATCATAATCATAATCTATTAAATGGCTTACTATAGCATCCGCTAGTTCTTTATTAGTATCTTGATATTCATCAATTAAAATAATCGGAAAACGATTAGCTAATAAATCTCTATATTTTTCAATTGATAAAAGATGAACCATAATTTTTATAACATCATCGTGATGTAATAAAATTTCACTTTCTGTAGCTATTGGGTATCCTAAATCATATTTAACCACTTGATTGTTTAACCCACCAGCTTCTTCAATTCTACTTGCCCATTTATCACTAATTAAAGGAATAAATTCCCGGATATTTTTTTGAAATCCACTTAAAAATCTCCAACTAAATGCGTGTATAGTGTCAGCATAAATAATTGGATTGTTATCAACTCTATCTTCTATTTCTTCTTTTGCAACATTCGTATAAGTAATACAGGCAATTTTTTGATTTTTTCTAAGAAAAGATATTTCTTTCTTTTCAATTAAATATTGCAGTGCCTTTATTAATGAATAAGTTTTTCCAGCTCCAGCTCCAGCTTCTAATCTAAAAGATTGATTATTATCGATAGCCGTGTAAAGCTGTGCCAATGCTACTTCTGAAGCTATTTCCGCAGGGCTTTTAGTATTAGTTGTCATTTTCTTCAGTTGTTTGATTAGCGGGGATATCTTCTGACAACCAAGTGAGACCTTCTTTTATGTATGAAGGAATATTCCATTCCGTTTTTTCTAAAGCATATTCCAAAGCAAAATTGGCTTTTTTGTTTTTTTGTTTTTCTGCTTGCTCGTAAGCTTCGTTTTCAATGGTTTCTTTTTCATTTTGAGTGATTCCAAATAGTGCTTTATTGGCAATCATAAAAGCATCTTCAAAACTTCTTCCGCACGGACTATGCTCTCCTTCTGGTATTTGATAGGAGATTCTTCGGGATACTAATTCCTTTTCTTCAAAAGTTTTCAGAAGAATTTGATTCAAAATTGATGGTTCAGCATCAGATGTTGGTTCTATTAAATTACTAAACCATTTCGTTAACCCCGTATTACTTGTTCTACTACCTTTAGAAACTATACAAGCCTTATTTCGTATTCCACTATCTGTTTCTTTAGGTTCTGTAGAATCCAAGTCAGTTATTATCAATGTTTTTAAATTTAAAAAATCCAAAAATTTATAAAAATGATGGGCGTAAGCTCCTCCAATTTCCATAAAGGTTAAATACTGGCTGCTAAGTTTATTACTTAATCCAGCATCAATTTTTTCGATAAAACTTGGCATTAAAATTCTCTCAGTTGCTCCTTCAATCAAAATCGCTTTATCAGCAAAAAATAAATCACACTTAGTTAGGGTTAAATATTTATGTATGAAATCCTTGTCATCATTATCTTCTTCCGTTTTAAAGGCTTCTTTTAAATCTTTGATTTCAGTCTCAATTGAATCGCTATCTTTTTTTGTTAAAAAATAGCGAATAGTATCAAAACTAGCTTCATTTGCTATGTGAGTAGAATGAGTGCTTACTACAAATTGGACAGGCCATTTTTCTCCGTTATTTAAATCTTTAGAAAAAGTTTCAGCAATGCTGTAAAGCTTAGAAATAAAAACTTCTTGCATTTGTGGATGTAAATGTGCTTCTGGTTCTTCAATGAAAATCAAATGACTTTTTGCAAGTATTGGATTTGATTGGTATTTTCTGAAATATTCAAATAGTTTAAAAAGAATAAATATTAAGTTTCTTGAACCAAGACCATTATATGTTTCAGGTAAAGAAATACCTTCCACTTTTTCATATAAAATTTTTGTATTACTTTCAACTATTGTTTGGGCGTTAAATGTGGTTTTAGTGGTTAAGTTTGGGTCGGAAAGCCCAGGATACCCAAAAATCTTTAATGAGGGTAATAAAGCGTCTATTTTTTCTTTTAATTCTGTATCTACAGTTTTTTGAATCTTATCAACTTCTTCTTCTAAAGCTTTTGATTTTTGCTTCATATCATCGGAAGCAGTATCATTAGAAGCATTTTTGAATATACTGCTTAAAACTTTTCCTAATACATCTTTTTCACTTTCCGTGACATCGTCTAGTCCTCTTTGAGCATTGATGAAATCAACGCCAATAAGTTCAATTAGCTTGTTCTGCTCCACCTTGCTTGTATTTGTGCTATCGGTAGGGTCTATTGCTGTAATTTCGGTAGTATATAATTTAACAATGCGTTCTCTAATAATATTTAAAAATTCAGGATTGTTTGGGTCATCTAAATCATAAAAAAACGCCTTGATTCTTCCATCTTTTAATTGATAACTGATGTTAATTATTGCCTCTGTATTATCCTCTTCAAGGTCAATAATAAATTCACTTAAAACACCATAATCAGATTTGTTATCTTCATAGTCAATCACTAATTGCAATTCAATAGTAGGAATTATGTCTCTAATAACATTTTCGTCTTCATCAGCCAATTTACTGATAAGGGCTTTTCGAAATTCTTCAATAGCAATTATACTAAAATCTTCTAATTTAAATTTCTGTGAACTTGTTTCAGAAAAGAAGCGTCTAAAAATTTCCGTAAGTGAAGTTTTACCTGAATTATTTCGTCCAACAATTACGGTAGATTTATCATTAAAAGATAACTCTATGTTTTTTAATAGCCGAAAGTTCTTTATTTGGGCACTTTTTATAAGCATTTTAGATATTTTAATTAAATTATAGCTATAGACAAATTTAGTCTTAGCATTGTCTAATTAATCGGGGAGGAAAAACAAATGTAAGAATTAAGTATGGTACTCGAATATTATTTCAATTCTTTAAATAAAACTGCTTAATGAATAATCAAAAATATTATTTTAACATTCCTTCATCTGCAAAGCTATAATAGCAATTTTCAGTTATTATAATATGGTCTAATAAAGTGATATCTAAAAAATTTCCAGCATTGGCTATTTTTTTGGTGATTTTTTTGTCTGCTTCAGAGGGATTGAGGTTCTGAGATGGGTGATTGTGGAAAAGTATTATGGAGCTAGCATTTGATAATAAGGCCGATTGAAAAACGATTCTTGGGTCGATGATTGTTCCAGAGATTCCTCCGGCACTAATCATAAAGTAGCCTAGAATTTGGTTAGCTCTATCTAGGAAAATGGAATAAGCATATTCTCGATGATTAATTTGTTCAATAGGAAAAACCTCGCGAATAAAGGCAACAATATCTTTTGAAGATTTGATCCTAATGGTCTGGATTTCTTGTGTTTTGGAATAACTAAGTTGTACTTCACCAACAATTGATTTTTCTAAAATTTGATTTTTCATTTCTACTAAGTTTGATTCAACAATTACTTAGCAGTTTGCCAAATGAAATGAAAAGCCACACAAGGAGGAATTGGAATAACATTCGTTTTTCACAAATGTTTATGCCGAGAAAATCCTTGTGTGGCTTGTAATGGAATTTATTTTTGCTTTAGGAATTGAGGAATCGTAGTAAAAATGATAAAAGGTAAGAATCCGTAAAAGTAGGGGATAATGCTCTTATTCTATTAATTGCCCAACTTTATTCACAACCTTGTAGTCTATCGTTTCAAATTCGTTAAAGTGAGCTTTACCACACTTAATTTTCATTTGTTCGTCTGGTGTTAGCTTTGATAAATTTACTTGTGGTGTTCCTGTATCTTTAGTTTCTGCAACAAAATAAATTTTCTTATCATTTTCTAAAACTAAAGCCCAATCAGGATTATAATTTCCTATTGGTGTTGGAATTTTAAACCAGCTAGGTAGTTTGAAATAGAATTTAACTTGTTCACTTGTTTCACAATCTTGTGCAAACCTACTTTCAACACCAGAATCTAATGGTATAAATTCTTCAAATATAGTTTTTGAAGCGTCTGAAACTGTAAATGTGAAATCATTCAAATAAACTTCTAATTCTTGTGCTTCAAACAATGTCATTTCATACTCCGAACCTCCAATTTCTTGATACTTAATGCCATCAATCATTAAGCTATATAATGTTCGTTTTATTGCTTGAGCTGATAAATCTAAAAACAATTGAGGATTGATTAAAATATCACCGATTCTTTCAGAATTACTTAAAATTTCTTGAATTGTAGAACGGGTCAACTCTGTTTTACTTTGAATGTAGCCTAAGACATCAGGGATTTTCCATTGATAGTCATCATATGATTTCACTTTATCCCCAGCATACATTGTCTCTATACCATCATCTGTCATTCCAATTTTAACTTTTGTTGACCGAATTGAGGGTGCTTTTATAGTTGGTAAATCTTTTACCGCTTGGGAAGCTAAATTGATTAAGTTTTCAGTATCATAATCTACCCGATAAGTTGTTTTCTTTTTTAGATTTTCCCAAATCTCTAAAAACCTTGGGTCGGCTTCAAATCCCTTGCGATATTTAATAGGGGTACGTTCTCTTTTATTCTTTATTCTTCCCTTAAAAGACACGCCACAGTCATCTTCAATCTCTTTTTGTAGGGTCTTTGCAAAATCATCATACGATTCGTTTGCAATTACTGTTAGCCTATTAATATTTTGGTCATAAGTACGTTTACCTGTTTGGTCAACTGCCAAACGTAATCCTCTTCCAATTTCTTGTCGTTTTTTTACATCCGATTTTGTTTCGTTTAGGGTACATATTTGAAATACATTCGGATTATCCCAACCTTCACGAAGCGCTGAATGAGAAAAAATAAATCTTAAAGGATTATTTAAACCTAAAAGCTTCTCTTTATCTCTCATTATCAGGCTATATGTATCATCATCTGCCTTTGTTTCACCTGATGTGTCTTTGATTTTTCCTTTTTTATCTAATGAAAAATATCCATTATGTACTTTGTCTACTGGGAATTTGTCTAATTCCTGAAAGGCAGGTTTCGTAATAAATTCTTTATAAATTTCTTCAAACCATTGAGCGAACTTTCCTTGTATTGTAGTTCCTGAAGTATCGTATTGGCGATAATTGGAAACTTTATCTATAAAGAAAAGTGAAAGAACTTTTATTCCTAATTTATTCAATCTTTTTTCTTTTTTCAGATGCTCTTCAATAGTTTTACGAATTTGAAATTTCATAATTTCATCAGTCAATCCCCCCTGACTATCTCCTTGATAAAGGATATTTCCATTTGAAAACGAAATACATCCATTTGCTGCATCTATTTCTTCAATAAAATAACCTTCGGAATAAATCTCTCTTTCATTAGATTTTGTATACAAATCATCACCAACTTTTACTGAAACAGATTTCTTTTTTACACCACCATTATCATTGCTATTAATAGATACTTTAGCGGTCACTTTGGTTTTGGTAGCTTTAATTGAATCCACAAATACAAATGCATCGTTAAAGGCATTTTCTTCTAGAATTGAATCTACTTCAATTTGTTTTACCAAGCCTAAGTCATATGCTTTTACTGGGTTTAAATTGTACGTTAAATTATATTGATTTCTATGCGTTGCGGAATACCTAAGAGTACAAAGGCTATTTAAATTTTCAATAGCTTGAGTTCTTTTTTCGGTTTCCATATTTTGTGGTTCGTCAATTATCACAAATGGATTCGTAGCTTGAATAAATTCAACTGGCTTTTGACCGTTTAATCTATCATTAGGCTTATTGATAATATTTTCATCCTTTGCGAATGAATCAATATTTATAACCAATACTTCTATCGTGTTGGTAGTTGCAAAACCTCTTAATGAAGAAACCTTGCTACTGTTATAAACTTGAAAATTAACGGGAACATTATCGTACATATTTTGAAAATGGTCGTGAGTAATCTCTAAGTTTTTCAAAACACCTTCTCGAATCGCAACGGATGGAACAACAATTACAAATTTTTTAAATCCGTATAGTTTATTCAATTCATAGATAGAGCGTATATAAACATAGGTTTTACCCGTTCCAGTTTCCATCTCTACAGAAAAATTCATCCCGTCTAATTGAGTTGATTTTTCAATTTCGTTGGTCTCTTGAATACTTTGTAGATTAGTTAGGATTTGTTCTTCTGATAGAATGAGATTATTACCAACACCATTAATCAAATTCAGAGCACCTTTTTCTTTGAGGTCATACTCTAAAATGGAATCTTCTAAAGGTTGGCCTTCAAATAAATTTGTAATTGATTTGATTGCGTCTAGCTGAAATTGTAGATTGGGTTCAAAGGTTAATTTCATTATTAATTTTTAAATTTCCACATTTCCTTAGAATCATTCCCGTCTTTTGAATTTAACTGAATTTTAGAAGAATAACTACATATAAATCTTACCCTATCTACTGTCAGATCATTATGACTAGCAATTGCAACAGTTGACCTCCGTTCTTCAGTATGATTGGGTATCGTATGCAATTTTAGCCATTTTTCAACTTTATTAGTATCACACTTTTTAATTATTGCCTTTCTTGCTAATTCCAAAGACCATATAACTATTCCTGCAGCCGCGCCTCCAGCGGCACCAATTATTACACCTTCCAAAATAGTTGCTTCAGTCATAATTAAATAGTTTTAAATTCGATTCCTGCATCTTTCATTTGTAAAACTGTATTAGTCTTTAGTTGGTCATTTCCCTTAAATAATTTATCAAGAGCCACTACCTTTTTAGGTTGTTCTTTTATAATGCTTGCAACCATTTCTTCAGAAGCTTTTTCAAGCATAAGACACAATTCATTCTCATTTAGGCAATAATAGTTTTGCCTATGCACAACCTTACTATTTAGGTTTTTGCCACTTTTTAGCAGTAATTCATAAACCATATTTTCAGTTGTGGCTGAAGAGGAAACAGGGTCAACAAAAAGTTTCATTTGTTCTTCTAAAGCTTTTTTGTCTTTGCCCGTTATTTGTTGCCATTGCTTGAAGTTACTGTCTGATAGTTTTAAGACTTTGAATCCTAAATCTTGATTTTTAAGCTGGTCAATTTTGGTTTTTAGATCTTCAATTTCTGTTTTTGTTTCGTCTGTTGGTAATTCTCCTTGCAGCTTTTTAATTTCTGACTTTATCTTATTGATTTCTGATTTTATTTCATCTTGTATTTTATTACCTGCTCTTCGAATACGTTCTTTTGAAATATCAGCAATGGTATTGTAACCAGCTTTATAAGCTTCACTTTTTTCATCGCATAATTCTGGTAGTTGTACACAGATATATTTTCTGTTGTTTCCTTCTTCCTTATTAAGTTTTAAGATTGCGTGGCCCAAAGTACCTGAACCTGAAAAGAAGTCGAGAACTATTCCATCTTTTGCTCCCATTTGGATAAGTCTCTCTATCAGTTTAACCGATTTTGGGGTTTCAAATACAGCAATGCCATCAAATAATTCCTTGATTTTATTCTTTGCAGATTCTGTTGTTCCAACTTCATCTGCGAAAAGTATAGTTTCTGGAGTTAACCCTCTTTCTTTCGCTTCTAAATATGTTTTTACACGAGGAACTCCCATTCCATCTTTTCCAAACCAGATTCTGTTATCTTCTATAGCCTCTTTCATAACTTCAATGGTATACAACCAGCACCTTCCACTTTGAAGTTTGTGAGTTTTCCCACTTGGTGCCGTGAGGTCATAGAATTGTGTATTTGTGCCGTGTCCGGCTTGAGCAGTTGCGGGGTCTGATTTCCACAATCCCCTGTGGTCATTATCAGGGTTTTTATAATTAGATAGTGCTTTTTCGCTCATCGGAAGTTGGTTTATCGCTCTGACTCCCTCGGATTGTGATTTAGAATAACAAAGTACGTAGTCATGTCTAGTTGACACGACTTTCCTATTTTCTCTATTTGTTCTTTTTTCCCATATAAACGAAGCTACAAAGTTTTCTTCCCCAAAAACTTCATTCATTAAAAGACGAAGATTATGAACTTCATTATCGTCAATTGATATGAATATAACACCGTCTTGTTTTAGTAAATTTTTTGCCAAGAATAGTCTTGGGTACATCATATTTAACCAATTACTGTGGTACTGCCCATTTTCCTTACTATTCTTTTTGAACATACCATCCTTGGTCATATAACCTTCTTCGTCTTTGTCGCCAACACGTTTTTCGTATTCCTCCTTAGATTCAGAAAATTTATCGGGATAAATAAAAGAATCATTCCCCGTATTATATGGAGGGTCTATATAAATCATTTTAACCTTGCCGAAATAGCTTTTTTGAAGCACTTTAAGAACTTCTAAGTTCTCTCCTTCTATAAAAATGTGCTCTGTGTCGTCAAAGTTTACACTCTCGTCTTTGGCTGGCACAAGTGTTCTAGTAGATGGTGCTTGTAAAACCTTAAAAGCTTCACTTTTACCTGCCCAATTTAAAACATAGCGCTCATTGATAAAGTTTACATCTTCTCCCAGTGTTGCTTTTAATTTTTCCCAATCAACTTTTTCTTCTGCAAATGCTTCAGGAAATATCTCTTTTAATTGTTGAAGTTTTATTTCTTGTGGTGTCAGACTTTTTCCGTCCATATTTAATATTTATTGATGTGCTTTTAAACATTAATTTCTTTTTTTTTTGTCTAAAAGTTTGTTTGAGTATACCGCAATCTACCCTTGCTGCAACTCGAAATTATTGAAAGCACTAAAGTATAAAAGATTATTCAATGTCTTTTGAGACAAATCAAAAAATCATTTTAATTTTTTTAATGATGGGTTTTGCTTGTTGGACTGGAAATAACTCGATAGAGTTATTCTATTTCAACAATGCCACGTTTAGTAATTCACGACACTATCTAACGCTTCATCGAAATCTTTATGAATAAAGTTCGATTGGTATTGAATAGTAGTAGTTATCGAAGAATGGCGATATAATCTTTGAAGTGTTTGAATAGGAATTTTATCACCAGAAATATTTCCAAACGTATGACGTGCAATGTGCATTGTCAGTTTTTTTTCAATCTTGGCTTTCTTAGCAATGCTTTCTAAATAGAGGTTGAATTTCTTATTTGCCGTCTTTGTTTTAGCCAAAACATCCTTTAGATTTTCCAAATTTGCTTTTTTCATTTCGGGAAAAATAAAATCGTCAGCATTTTCCTTATCAGCTTCATATACCTTTAGTATTGGATATATTTTTTCGGGTAATTTGAGCGATAAGAATTTTTCATTTTTATTCATTCGATAGTGTAACCGTCCATCATAAATATCACTCCAACGTATTTGCAAAACATCAGCCACGCGCATTCCTGCTAAAAAGAAACTAAACAGCCATATATTTCTTACGTGCTGTTCTTGTGGAGTGAGTTTTTTTAAAGATTCAAGGACTTGCATTTCTTCAACAGATAATCCAATTTTTTCTGTTTCGGGAAATTTAATACGAATTTTATCCTTACCAAAAGGATAGTGCTTACGGTCAATAACACCCATTTTGATGGCTCTATTATAGATTGTGCGGATAACAATTAAAGCATTAATAATAGAACGTTGAGAGTTCTTCCTTTTCGTTTTTAAAAACGTCATATATTTTCTCAAAAAAGCTTCATCAATTTCGCGAAAATTTATGTTGTCGGATTTAGCAAATTCAATAAAGTGGTTTACTCTTGCTCTATCTGACGACAAACGTGTGAGCTTTTTATTGTCTTCTAGTTCCTTGAGATAGATTTGAGATATTTCGTTAAAACTTTTATTACTTAATGGACTCGTGATTTCTTTTTTAACCTGTTTTGATGAAATAGTTTTGTCCTCTGTTTCTAAATCCAAAAGTGTTTTGTTCGCTTCCTGTAATTTGGTTAAAAGGAAGTTGTTTAGTCGTGTAGAATTGGGATAAGACTTTTTAACCTTGCTTGCCAAAGTGTCCCAATCTTTCTCAAAAAGATATTTTCCTGTGAAAATATAGCGTGTTTTTCTATTTTGAGTAATACGTAAGGCTATTGGAAATGTGCCATCTTTCTTTTTATCGTGCTTCCAAAGTATTATCTTTATTGATGCCATAACGTTTTATGCTTTCAACAAAGATACGAAATAACGATGATTCTACCTAAAACATACCTAAAACAAATTGCGTTATAATATGATTTATTATGATGTTATTTTTATGTAAATATTTCGTAAAGTATTGATTATTAATGCATTTAAGTATATTTGATATTAAAACACGCTGGATTCAAAATCCAGTGTCCTCGGACGTGCGGGTTCGATTCCCGCCTTGAGTACTAAGGCCTTCGCAGAAATGCGAAGGCTTTTTTGTTTTATAGGTACAACATAGGTACAACAAATTGAACCTTTAGATCACCATCGCCTAATCATTATTCCGGAAATTGTAACTTGGTCTGCGGCTCAATTTTCGGAAACTTAGGAGTAAAGGTTCCTACAATGACAAAGGGGTTAGGGGCCACATTGTGGAAACGCTTAGTTGTTCCAAGAAATAGGTACAGGTCTTTCGTTTGAGCAAAATCGCCCATATATTTGTGTCTAACCTTTTCAATTGCCATCTCTTCCCTGCCATATCGTCGAAAACAATTCCAGAGATGAGTTATGGGTATAATCCATTAAAAAAGGTTTCGTATGAAAAACGAAGCCTTGTTGCAAGTGGAATTTTAGAGACTTTTGAACGGTTGAGTGGACCAAATGCCTGGGGGCCAAAACTAAGTCATATTCTAAGGAACTGCCTGTTAGCTCTTTTGGATTATCCGGAGCAAACCAACTTTACTCATATTTTAAAAATTCTTAGAGACAAGGAATTTCGAAAAACCTGCGTGAAACATATCATAAACGAAGATGTGAAGGAGTTTTTTGTAAAAGAGTTTCCACAGTACAATCCTAAATTCGATTTCGTTCCTATTTATAATAAAATAGGAGGTTTTCTATCTCATCCAGCCATAAAGAGATTATTGGTGGACAATAAGGATAATGTCTCTTTAAGGAAGGTTATGGACGAGTCGAAGGTGCTTCTAATCAATGTATCCAAAGGTGCTATTGGAATGGATACGGCGCGACTCATCGGGTCTTTATTGTTAACCTCTATAGCATCGGCTGGGTTTAGCAGGATTGACATCAATGAAGAACAAAGAAGTCCATTTACTCTTTATATTGATGAAGCCCAAGTATATGCCAACTCGTCAAATGTTGCTTCCATGCTTGAAGAACTGCGAAAAATGAAACTAGTATTGTGTTTGGCATTTCAGCACCTATCTCAATTAGAAACTCAACTTCGGGATAGTCTTTTTTCCAATATCGGTAATTTAATTGTGTTTAGGACTTCTGCTAAGGATGGGGAATATTTAGCAAAAGAACTTTTCAAAGATAAGTGGCCTTTTGAGTATGGTGATTTAGTTACCTCTCCAAAGTATCATGTTTTTGTTAGAATCATGATTGATGGTCAACCTTGCAAACCTTTTACCGCAACCACAATTACGTACGATGATTATTTCTAGGTGCGGTGTTATATCGAAATTTAGAGATAATAGATACTGGTTATGAATTAATCTTAATTACATAATCATGGAAACAGAGAAAATATGTCAAAGACTACGGCAAATCAGAGATGAAAAAGGCAGTAGCATTCGAAAGGAGGTGGCACGAGAAGCATTAACCTATGGCGATAGAGAACCAATAAAAATTTTTAGCGACCTTCTTCAGCATGGCTGCATTAGCGGAATGATTGCTTGTTTGATTTACTATCGTGATACCCATGCGTTCTTTTTAAAATACTATGATCAAATAGAAGAACTTAGAATTAATATAGAAGACTCTCTTGGAGAATCACTCAAGCCCATTGGCGACCTTATGAATTGGTACAGTTGGTTTGCCTTTGAAGAAACTGCAAGAGTGCTGGCTGAAGAACTAGGAATTTTAAATACAATCACACTATGAAGGACTCCTCACTTAAAGTTTCTCAGAAAATGCATGAGGTTAAAATAACCTATGTCCGGCCTCTTTACAGCCAAATGCCAACGGTCAAGTGTTCTAAAGATGCAGATGAGGTATTGAGGAATTACATCGATGTCGAGACGATTGACCACAAAGAGTTTTTCTGGGTTTTGTTACTCACACATAGTAACAAAGTCCTTTCAATATCTGAAATTGGCAAAGGAGAAACAGCGGGCGTAACGGTAAACATTAAGGAAATATTTCAGTTGGCCTTAAAAGGAAACGCCACGGGCTTGATACTCTGTCACAATCATCCAAGTGGTACCCTAAAACCCTCAAAAAAAGACCTAGATATTACACAGAAAATCAATACTATTGCCGCGTTTCATTCTTTCACCCTGCTTGACCATTTAATCATTTCGAGTGAAGGTTTCTATTCCTTCGCTGATAATGGACATATATTAACACCAGACAATACGCTTCCCTTCTAGGGAGCGTATTTTTTCCTTAGCAAATAAATTTCACTCAAGGTTTTTCCTTTTTCTTGCTTTTCCGTTTGAACATTTTACTCAATGGAATTGTTGGCATAACCTTTTGAATGAAATCCGCAATTGGTGAGATTCTTTCTTCTTTAATTTTATTCAAAATCAAGGTCATGACTATGATAAAACCAAAGATAATTATCAGGGTAATGTGTATTCCGCTCATAGTATAAATTTTATTTACTGCTCTTAAGGCGCTATTATTTTATTTCTAACCGAATCAAGATGTATCTTTCTATTTTCATATAAAAGGGCACTTTTTTCAGAACGCATTTTAAAAGTAAAATATTGATTTGAGTTATGCTGTGACAAAACAATAACCCCTTTGTTTGCAAGGTATGTCAGAAGGTTGAACTAAAAAATTACACTTTTATAAATCCGCTGTGAAGAAAAAATATCCGAAAAGGATTTTGAATCAGTACTCGTAATCATCATAAAACAATTCTCAAACTATATGTAAGTAACTAAGAGTTAATCAACAATGTTAAAGCAATTCGTAACCTACATGGTATAAAACTCCAAGATCATTTGATTATTATCAGCAAAAAACTGTACTATTCCTTTGAAGATAAGGGAAAGCTGCCTTAGAAATAGGTTTGTAACTAAAGTTACTGTGAGCATTATTATTGAATGGTACTTTTGCTTGAAATCAAATGAAGATGTTAGGAAAAGGAACCAAGTTATATAGCATTCTGAGAATGAAATGCCCACAATGCCATGAAGGTGCTTTTTTCGAAGGACACCCTTATCGCTTCTCAACTATAGGCGAGGTTAAGAAGAGATGCCCTAAATGTAATTTGAAATATTCAAAGGAACCAAGTTTCTATGCAGGTTCTTATTATGTAGTTTATGCTTTGGGTGTTACGCTAATGGTAGCCGTATGGGCTCTAATAGCCATTGTATTTCCAGACTCCGGACCAGGAACCATCCTAAGTAGCATTTTTATTGTCTTGATACTTTTGTCTCCAGCTATGTATGCGTTGTCTAAGATTATATGGGCCAATTTTTTCTTTAAATACAAAAAAAAGATTATTGACAAAAAGAACGTAAATTAACGGAATGATTACGGAATTAAAAGATAATTACGGGCACATTTTTGAAGATGATTTATTGAGCGAGATAAATCAAGTAGGAACTTTTAAAGAAGTTCCCGAGGGATTTAAAATGATGGAAATTGGAGATTATATCAAAGCGATGCCTCTTCTAGTTTCCGGTGCAATCAGAATTATGAGGGAAGATAACGATGGTGATGAACTACTATTGTATTTTTTAGAGAAAGGAGATACTTGTGCAATGACGTTAACATGTTGTCTTGGACAAGCCAAAAGTGAGATAAGGGCAATAGCAGAAACTGAGGCCAAACTTATTATGATTCCTGTTCAGAAAATGGAAGAATGGTCGGCCAAATATAAAAGCTGGAGAAATTTTGTGTTTGAAAGTTATCATAGCAGATTAAACGAAATGTTGGACACCATAGACAGTATTGCATTTTTAAAAATGGATGAACGTCTACTTAAATATCTGAATGAAAAGGCCAGGGTTTCAAAGGACAATACTATACATAATACACATCAAGAAATTGCCTACGAACTTCATACCTCAAGAGTCGTTATTTCTCGATTACTTAAAAAGCTTGAAAATCTTGGTAAAATAGAACTTCACCGAAACCACATTATTATGCGAAATCAGGCTGTGTAACCAATGTTACTGTGAGCCTCATTTTACAATACTACTTTTGACCAAATAACAACCAACAATTGTACATGGAATTATTTGGATATTTCTCCGCATTAATTATAGGAATTTCGCTCGGATTAATTGGAGGTGGGGGCTCGATATTAGCCGTACCTGTTTTAGCATATTTATTTTCTGTCAATGAAAAAGTAGCCACTGCTTATTCCTTGTTCATAGTTGGAACAAGCGCCATAGTGGGTGGCTTTAAACAACATCTTAAAGGTTATGTTGACTGGAAAACAGCCATTGTATTCGGAATTCCTGCAATCATAGGAGTTACAGTCGTTAGGCATTATATTGTGCCAATATTGCCAGATGTTCTTTTTAATATTGGAGGTTTTGAATTTACACGAAGAATGGGAATGTTTGGCCTATTTGCCTTGTTAATGATTCCAGCGGCTTTTTCAATGTTAAGGAATCGAAAAGAAAAAGAAATCATAGGTAAGGTTACATATAACTATCCACTCATTTTAGCAGAGGGGCTTATTGTTGGAGCGATAACTGGTTTTATAGGTGCCGGTGGAGGCTTTCTAATTATCCCTGCCCTAGTAATATTGGCGAATGTGAAAATGAAAGTCGCTGTAGGAACATCACTAATAATTATAGCTTTCAAATCTCTTTTAGGGTTCTTTCTAGGTGATGCATTAACCATGGATATCGATTGGAAATTTTTAACCATTTTTACGGGACTGTCCTTAGTGGGGATATTTATCGGAAGCTACTTAGGTAATTTCATAGATGGTAAAAAATTGAAAAAGGGATTCGGTTATTTCATATTCGTCATGGCTGGGTTCATTTTTTATATGGAGTTTTTCATAGAGCAATAACTGTAACTAATGTTACTGTGCAGACTATAAACAAGCTTTAAATTTGAATATCCTATTAAAATTATAATGCAATGAAAATTGAACAAATATATACTGGCTGTTTGGCACAAGGCGCCTACTACATTGAAAGCCAAGGCGAAGTTGCAATAATAGACCCTCTAAGGGAAGTTAAGCCCTATTTGAACAGAGCAATTGACGATGAAGCGAAAATCAAGTATATTTTCGAAACCCATTTCCATGCCGATTTTGTTAGTGGTCATGTTACCTTATCTAAAGAAACAGGTGCGCCAATTATTTATGGCCCTAATGCAGAAACTAGCTTTGATGCTATTATTGCTAAAGATGGTCAGGTATTTCAAATAGGAGACGTGACCATTACCGTCTTACACACGCCTGGACATACTATGGAGAGTTCTGTATATCTCTTAAAGGACCGAAACGGAAAAGACCATGCGATTTTTAGTGGAGACACGTTGTTTTTAGGTGACGTTGGGCGTCCTGATTTGGCCCAAAAAATGGGCGAAATAACTGAAAAGGATTTGGCAGGCTTTTTATTTGATAGTTTGCACACAAAGATAATGCCTTTAGCTGATGATGTTATCGTATATCCAGCGCATGGTGCTGGTTCTTCCTGCGGAAAGAATTTAAGTAAGGAAACAGTGGATACTTTAGGTAATCAGAAACTAACAAATTATGCGCTTCGAGCAGATATGACCAAAGAAGAGTTTATTGAAGAAGTGACTGAAGGGTTATTGCCGCCGCCAAAATACTTTCCATTAAATGTACAGCTGAATAAAGAAGGTTATGATGACTTTCAAGAGGTCTTGGAGCGTAGTGCCCAAGCCTTAACAGCGGATGCATTTGAGGCGGCAGCTAATGAAACTGAAGCTATAGTTTTGGATGTCCGGCATGAAAGTGATTTTGCAAAAGGACATATCCCTCGCTCAATATTTATCGGATTAGATGGTAGTTTTGCTCCATGGGTTGGAACTTTAATTGCGGATGTAAAGCAACCTATATTGTTAGTTGCTCCTGAAGGACGAGAGAAAGAAACCATTACTCGTTTATCTCGTGTGGGCTTTGACTATACTTTAGGGTATTTGAAAGGCGGTTTTGAAGTTTGGAAAAAAGCATCCAAAGAATATGACACGATTAGTTCTATTCAAGCTATAATATTCAAAGAAATTAAAGATATTGATGATATACCAGTCTTTGATGTAAGAAAAGAAGGTGAATATTTATCAGAACATATTTTAGACGCTAATAATACGCCTCTTGATTATATTAATAATTATTTAGCCGAATTCCCAGAAACCGAGACTTTTTATGTGCATTGTGCAGGTGGATATCGGAGTATGATCGCAACATCCATATTGAAAAGTAGGGGTATTCATAACCTGATTGATGTAGCTGGAGGATTTAATGCAATAAAGGAAGCAGGAATTCCAACAACAGATTATGTATGCCCTTCAACACTATAATAAGAGAATAATGGGAGTAGCAAACTTAGATCCTAGGTCTTTTTATTCATTTGCAAAAATGCATCAAGTGATTATTGATTTACGTGAAGAGGTAGATTTTCCAATAAATGCGATTCCAGGTTCCTTACAACTAAATATTAAGCCTCACGAGGTGGAGTCAACTTTTGGAGATGTGGATAAATCGATGCCTTTGTATCTTTATTGCTCTAATGGGATAAAGAGCAAAATAATAGCAGGGATATTGGCAGAAAATGGTTTTGATAAAATCTATAGATTACGAGGAGGCTTCAATGCATGGAAAAGAAGCCTTAAAGTTAAATAAATTGAAATGAGAGATATTACCCAAGAAGAGTTTCGTGAACTTATTGTCAATGATCAAAGCGCAATCATTTTAGATGCTAGAGGACCTGATGAATGGGTGATGGGAGTAATTGACGAGAATGTAGTGATGATGAATGTTCTAGATAGAGAAATGTTTAAGGCCAAAGTGCTTGAACTAGAAAGTAATAAAAATTATTATGTCTATTGTCGAAGTGGGAATCGAAGTGTTTCTGCCTGTCAAATCCTTGAGGCTGCAGGAATTGAAAACACCTATAATTTATTGGGTGGTATGCTTGCATGGGAAGGTACCACAGTAATCCCCAAACCCTAAATGTAAGGAGTTTATGTGTCATTTTAAAGAATCTCTTTTATGAATCTAAATAGTGAGTACTGGGAAAGCAGATATCAAGACCAAACTACTCGTTGGGATCTTGGAGAGATATCCAATCCTATTAAAGAATATATTGATCAGTTAGATAATAAGACTCTCAGTATTCTCATTCCCGGAGGTGGTAATTCTTATGAAGCCGAATACATGTTCAACAAAGGCTTTAGTAATGTCTATGTATTGGATATCGCTATTACACCTCTTAACAATATTAAAAATAGAATTCCTCTGTTTCCTTCGTCACAACTCATAGAAGGTGACTTTTTTGATTTGAAGATGTCATTTGACTTAATCATAGAACAAACATTTTTCTGCGCACTCAAGCCTAGTCTTAGGCCAACATATGCTAAAAAAATGAGTAGTTTACTTAATGAGAATGGAAAGTTGGTCGGACTTATGTTTGATGCACCGTTGTATACAGAACATCCTCCTTTTGGTGGTAACCGAGCAGAGTATTTTGACTATTTTGATCCTTTTTTTGTAATTAATATAATGGAACCAGCGACCAATTCTATTCCTGATAGATTAGGAAGAGAGCTATTCATAAACCTTAGCAAGAAAAACTAGCAATTTTGATATCCAATGCTTTTGATATATATTTTCCTACGTTGGCAAAAATGCCAAAGCTCAAGGAAGAATTGATTACCATAAGTAAAATTCTAAAATTTAAGGCCGGTACTGTTATTCTCAAACAAGGGGCTTATGTCAAAGTGATTCCTTTAGTGTTATCCGGACTTGTTAAAGTTTTTAAAGAAGAATCGACCAATGGCAATGAAGTCTTACTATACTATATTAAGCCAGGTGAAAGCTGCGTAATGTCAGTTACTACGCTTATAAGAAATGAAGCGAGTCAGGTGAAAGCTGTGATTGAAGAAGATTCAGAAATTGTAGTCATACCTGCGGACAAAGCACTACAGATTGCTAAGAAATACCCTAAATGGAACGAGTTCATTTACGATTTATTTAATCTAAAGTTTGATGAGCTTTTAAATGTCATAGAGATCCTTACATTTTCCAATAAGGATACGAGGTTATTTGAATATCTAAAAAAAGAAGCGCATCTTAAGACTACAAATATACTTCGAACTACGCATCAACATATTGCTCATGACCTTGGATCCTCTAGAGAGGTTATTTCTAGGCTTCTCAAAAAATTAGAACATGGTGGTAGAATAAGGTTAGGTCAAGGTACAATTGAGATTTTATAATTCATTTATTTTGTTCAGTACGAAAGCAAACACACACTTTTTAAAGTATGTGTTTCGCCTATATCTCTAAAAAGTGATTTAATCAATTAGAAAATTTAACTTTCTGAAGTTTAAAACTATTATTAGGGGCTGAATTTGGATTTACCAATTCTGTGAAGTAACCAAAATTGACGAATACTTCATTGTTTACCTCTGTTAAGGTCGTTGGATATGTTCCTTCTAAAGCAGTAAATGCGCTTGTTACATTTCCAGAAGCCCAATTATTAGATGTTTTAATTTTATAGACTGCTTCGTCAAAAATAGGGCCAGCAAAGTAATTACTAACTAATGCTAAAGTGTTATTATCTGTTAATAGAAGACCATCTAAGGAATTTACTGATTTGTCAAGTGTAATCTCTTGAACGTTTTTTGGGCCGTTTAAATCTATTTTGTACAATTTACCGCCAAATGCCCTGCCAACTATTAGGTAACCATCATTATGATAAACAATTCCGTTTAAACCAAAAGCACCTTGAGGTACTTCAAATTGCGTATCACTTACTAAAACGGAAGCGTTATCATTGGTGTCAATTTTATAAATTACTGGCGAAAAACTATCTGTAACATAAGTGTTTCCGTTAGTATCTTGAACAAGGTCATTTAAAAAATGTCCTCCAGGGTATAAACTACCAAGATTAATTGTTTTTAGTTTTTCTCCAGTTGTTAAATCATATGCAATTATTTCGGCTAATTGACCCGTTGTAGATTTATCTGATCGTAATGATATGCCTGCGTCAGAATTACAAATCAATAGCCTATTGTTTTTTTTGTCAATTGCTAGCCCAACAACTGCGACTAAACTTTCGTCAGTTATAAAATCAATTATATTTCCGTCTAAATCTACTGTAATTATTTTTCCCTTGTAATAGGAACCAACATATGTTTTCTTAGTTACATCACTATAAACTATCCCTTCTGGATATAAGGACAATTCTTTTAATGCAATAAAATTTGGTAATTCTTGTAATTTAACTGACTCTTTAATGCCATTCGTTTCTTGCGCGTTATTTGACTCTTGTTCGCTATGCGGTTTACAGGAAAAAACTAATAATGATATAAATACTATTAGTGATGTTTGTGATATTACGTTTTTCATGGTATTTGTTTTTAATTATTTGACGTTATGATTGCTTAGAAATTATTCTATTATTAATTGGAGTTGAGCCAATTCAGTTATTAGTATTTTATATATACCATATACTTAGTATATATAGTTAGTTTAAAAAAATTATCCATTCATTTCTATTAGTATATCTCCAATAGTCTTTTTTGATAACTCCTCTTTTAATTTATTTTCCGCTTCATTCAACACATTTCTAATTGATTTCTGGGCATTGCTTGGTCTTTTTCCTTCAGATAAAATGCTAAATGATGTCTGAAATAATTGTTTCCCTCTTTCCATTGCTTCTAAAATCTCTAACACGGTAATCTCAGATGGGTTTTTCATTAATCGGATTCCACCTTGTTTCCCTTCTTTGGTTTCTATTAAGTTCGCACTATTTAAATTCTGTAATATTTTTACTAAAGTTGGTTTCGGAATACTCAAATATTTTGAAATATCTGCGGTAGATAAATATTCAAATTGTTTTTGTCTAATCTTATCTGAGATAAAAACAACTACTAATATTGATTTAGTAAAGGATAAAGAATAACTCATACTATATATTCTATATATTTAGTATGCGAATATAAATAATATTTTAAATTCTAATGAACTTTTTCCAATGTTTTTGAATGGCATAGTTGAATATGCTACATTGTTTAGGAAAAGAATATTCCTTGCGTTCAATGCCGTGCTTTCTGATACATTTGATGATTCTTAATGAATAGCAATGGCCTCCTAAATTTATTTTTGCAGAACAAGTGTTGTCATACACCGTAAATCATTAACATTAACCGTCTTTACTGGCTCCAAAAAAGATAATCTATAAGTTATCATTATCTTTTTAAGCAATGTTCGTGTTAATAAAAAACGTTCTGTTGTATCGGGTAATTTATAAATTCCATTCGAAATAAGTTTAACCGCATTTTCGATTCCTATATTTGAAGTCATTCTTATAAATAATGTTCCTCCGGGTTTTAAAAGCCTGACTAATTCAGAAAACATTAATATAAAATGTTCATTGTCCTTTGCAAAATGAAGCACAGCACTACAAATTATATGCTCATAGGTTTCAGATTCAAAAGGTAAATCTTCTACATTCGCCAGAATAAAATTTTCTTTCTGATTGGGATATAGTCTTTTAGAAAATTCAAGTCTTTCAGTATTATTATCAACCCCACAAATTGTGTAATTAGTATTATAGAACCATTTTAAATTTCTGCCACTCCCACATCCTGCATCCAAAATTTTATCTGTTTTAGCATAGCGTTCCTTTAATATCTGGTCGATAAGATAAATATCTATCTCACCAATAATGCTTTTTAATTTCTTCAAAAGTTATTTTTATAAATTAGTAGTACGTAAAGTTAACAAATATCGACATTCGATATGATTGCAAAAATCTACTATGAAACCATAAGTCTCATTAATTATAAAGTGTTTGCTTAACACGATATTAAAGATTGGAAATGGTTATTGAGATATCTGTTATTAACCACTTGTAACATATGTCACTAATTACAATGCTGTATAATGATTATGTTTGTTCTATGAATTTAAAAAAAGCATTAAAATTGTTGGCTGTATGTGCAATCTGCGCTAGTATTTTTACTGTAGTTTATTTTCTATTGAAATAACTAATGAATAACTATAGAACTTATGAAAAAAAATATGGGCGGTGCAGACCGCATTATCAGATTTGTAGCAGCAGCTGTCGTTGGAATTTTATATTGGCAAGGTATTATTGAAGGAACACTCGCTTATGTTTTGATGGCCGCCGCTGCTATATTTCTAATTACAAGTTTCATTAGCTTTTGCCCACTTTATAAACTATTAGGGCTAAGTACCCGAAAAGTAAAGAGTTAGTATTCAGAGCTTAACTCTTTTATTGAGGCCCTGTTTTTTTATGGCAGGGCTCTTTAATTGATCCAGAAAAATCCGGTGTGGTTTTTAACTATTCAGCATCAATTTTGTCGTTGTGTAACAAAAGTTACAGGAATTGATGATTCGTGGTATTACTTTTATCAAGTTAACAACAAAAAGCACATAATGATTGGACATCATCAAGTATTAATAATAGGCGGTGGAACAGCGGGAATAATGGTGGCCGCTCAATTACTAAAGAAGGATCGTAATTTAAAGATTGGCTTGATCGAACCGGCAGATACACATTATTACCAACCTGCATGGACACTCGTAGGTGCAGGAACCTATGATTATGATAAAACAGCCAAACCTATGGCGAACGTTATGCCAATGGGCGTTAATTGGATCAAAGACTATGCTATGTCATTTAATCCTGAGAACAATACAGTCACTACTAAATCTGGAGTTGATATATCATACGACTACTTGGTCGTTGCCCCAGGATTAGTTTACGATTTTTCGTTGGTCCCAGGACTTGGAGATGCTATGGATAAAGGTGTTGTATGTAGTAATTATACAGATCCAAAACACACGTGGGATGTTGTAAAAAATTTTAAAGGCGGTACAGCTTTATTCACCCAACCGACTACACCCATAAAATGCGGAGGTGCACCCCAAAAAATAATGTACCTAGCTGAAAACCACTTTAGAAAAAGTGGCGTTAAGAATAACAGTAAAATAGTCTTTGCCACAGGTGGAGGTGTAATATTTGGTGTAAAACCCATCGCCGAAACTTTAATGAAGGTAAATAAAAGAAAAGATATCAACTTACGTTTTGGACATCAGTTAAAGAAAATAGATGCCGATAAACAAATTGCTTGGTATGCTTTAGGAGATAACAAGTCTGAGGTTAATCACAAGGATATTGAAGTGTCTGAAGATGGCGATTTGGTTGGAATCCACTATGATATGTTGCATACGGCTCCACCGTCCGTGGCTCCAAAGTTCATTCAAGATTCACCCTTGGTAAATGACACCAAGTGGTTAGATGTAGACCACCATACGATGCAACATAATAAATACCCTAACATTTTTGGTTTAGGAGATGTCGCAGCATTGCCAACTGCTAAAACAGGGGCTGCGATCAGGAAACAAGTGCCAATTGTAGTTGATAATATCTCACTTCTTATAAAGCAGCACAGAATGGGAACAAAATCATACAACGGATACTCTTCTTGTCCATTAGTTACGGATTATGGTAAAATGGTCTTAGCTGAGTTCGACTATGAAAGTAATTTCACTCCGGATCCTAAATTAAAAAGAATGCTGATTTCAGATTCTTCAAAAGAACATTGGAGACTATGGTTGCTGAAGAAGTATATGCTACCTTATTTGTATTGGAATAAGATGTTGAAAGGGCAGGAAGTATAAATATTATCCCCGATTAATTTTTGAAGAGGTGGAACATGTTAACTTTGTTTCATCTCTTTTTTATTTTATAGTAACATGCTGTTAGGAAAAGGAGATTATGCCTTTGTTGGTATTCAATTCGGGTGGTTTAT